>LXNJ01000016.1_pt1 | contig 106199 bp, 85 predicted proteins | sample 809081 | NCBI WGS metagenome assembly LXNJ01 (sample SAMN04870510, study PRJNA318959) | sponge metagenome | biome: sponge; feature: marine sponge reef; material: water | host: Petrosia ficiformis | place: Greece: Milos, Mediterranean Sea | collected 2013-05-29 | depth 5-7 m
GGCGGGGGCGGGGGCGCAAGTGTGACGACCGTGTTGCTGCTGGAGCCGCCGGTGTCCGTCGTGGGACCGTCAGTGTCATCGTCCCCGCCGAAACAGGCGACGAGCGTCAGGGCCAGCCCGACGGAGAATCCGGCCAGAACGATGCGTGCTCTTGGCACGGTTCGCAGCACGAGCAGCACGCTACACGACTTGGCGATCCGGCAAAAGGACCGGCCGGGCTAGCTCACAGGTTGCCGAGCCCTTTGTAGCGGTGAGCCAGCACGTGGCTCGGGTTCAGCCGGGTGGCGGGATGGTCAACGTGTCGTCGACGTAAATGATGTCGGGATTGTCGATGTTGTTGGCTGCAATGAGGTCGTCCACGCTCACGCCGAACTGCGTGGCGATGCTGAACAGCGTGTCGCCTTGCTGCACCGTGTAGATGAGCGGCTCGTTGACGTCCACCGGGGGCGGTGGGGCTGGCGGCTCGACGACCACCGGGGGCGGCGGCGGTGGCGGCTCGACGACCACCGGGGGCGGCGGCGGCGCCGGCTCGACGACCACCGGTGGCGGTGGCGGTGGCGGCTCGGTGCCCGCAGCCGGCGGAGGTGTCGGTGTGGATGCCTGGGTGGTGGTCGTCGTGTCGTCCGTCTCGTCGTCCCCGCCGAAGCACGAAGTGAGGACAAGTGCAATCCCGACTGCCAGTGCGATGAGGGCCAAAACTCTGCGATAGCGGCTGCGACTCATACCCCCGAGCCTACACTCGCCGTTCGGGGGACTAGGGGATACCGAGCCCTGACGGGCAAATCCCCCGGTCGAGCAGGGCCGAGGGGTACGTTTGTTGCATGGACGGGGTCCTTGCGACAGATCCGGCGGGTGTCGGCGTGGCGGCGCGCATCCGTGCGCTTACCCGAAACGGCACGAGCGAAGCGGGTGAGTGCGCGCACATGTTGTGCCGCGAGCCTGCGGCCGCGTTCCTGCTGTTCGATCCTCGTGTCGCCACCGCCTGGCTGGTGGACGTCGCAGGTACGACGCCCCGCGGGCTTCCCATGTGCACGGCGCACGCCGATCGGTTCCGGCCGCCGATGGGCTGGGATCTCTCCGACCAGCGCAGCCCGGTCGAGCAGCGAGTGGTTGGCGGCGCCGCCGGATCGAGCGGACCGGAGGCGACGGCGCCCGGTCCGGACGGGTCCGAGAACTCTCGAAGTGGCGACTCCCCGGCGGTTGCCGAGCCGATCCCGACGCCGCTACTGAGCCGGGCATTTCGCACAACGTCGCAAGCCTTGACCTGACGGCGCCGCCGCCAGACGGCACACTGCGGGTTCGGTGAACTCCTCCTCATGGGCGGTCCGTGCCCGCTTCGCGTTGCCGGTGGTCCTGGCGGTGCTGGGCCTCGCCCTGCCGGTGCTCCTGATCGGCACCTCCGAGCGGTCGGGCGAGGTATCGGCCGGAGCGACCCACGACGCCCCACCCCTCACACCAGCGGCGGCGCCTGCCGAGTCGGCCGAGCCGTCATCGGATGCCGCGCAGCAGCCGCCGGACAACTCGCCGGCCGAAGCGACCCCGGAGGAGCCGGCACCTGGTGAACCCGATGTCCCGGAGCCGCCGGAGGTCTGGGTGGACCCGGGAACGTTCGGCCTGGCGCCCCCCGGCGCCACGCAGGGGGTCCTCACCTTCCGCGGCTCGCCGACCCGCAGTTGGTACGGGACGGGCCCGGCGCCTCAGAGCCCGATCCGGCTCTGGCGGTTCCCGCGTAACGAGAACATGTGCTCCTTCTCCAGCTACCGGGGCGAGGAGATCGAGTGGTGCGGAACCGGCTGGACCGGCCAAGCGGCGGTGTTCGAGCGCGACGGGCGCACGTGGGTGGTGTTCGGGGCTTTCGACAACAACGTGCACTTCCTCGACGCGGCCACGGGAGAGCGGCTGCTGCCGGACTTCGAGACCGGAGACCTCATCAAGACGTCGGTCGTGATCGACCCCGACGAGCATCCCCTCGCCTACTTCGGCTCGCGCGACAACTTCTTCCGGATCGTGGCGTTCGACCGCTCCGCGCCCACCGAACTGTGGAGTCTGGGGGCGTACGACCACGGACCGTGGCTGTGGAACGACGACTGGGACTCGACTCCTCTCGTGCTGGACGACTACCTCTTCCTGGGTGGGGAGAACAGCAGATTCTTCGTGATCCGCCTCAACCGCGGCTATGGCGACGACGGGCTCGTCACAGTGGATCCGGAGGTCGTCTTCCACTGGGCGGGCTGGGACGACCAACTCCTCGCCGATCTCGAGGAATCCGACCAGGGCCACTACAACGTCGCCATCGAGTCCTCTCCCGCCGTCTGGGGTGACACCCTCTACTTCGCCAATTCGGGTGGTCTCGTGACCGGCTGGGACATCTCGGGGCTCCGCGACGGGGTCATGCCCGAACAGGTCTTCCGGTTCTGGGCCGGCGACGACATCGACGCCACGCCTGTCGTCGACGAGGAGGGGTATCTGTACGTGGGTGTGGAGTACGAGGCACGGGAGACGCCCCGCGCCCGCGAGGTGGGCCAACTCGTCAAGCTCGACCCGTCTCGCCCCGAGGATCCCATCGTGTGGTCGGTGCATGACCGTTCCCAGGGCGCCACGCGGGGTGTCTGGAGCACGCCGGTGGTATGGCGCGACATGGTGTACGCCACGACACACACCGGCAGGTTCTGGGGTATCGACCGGGAAACGGGGGAGATCCGCTGGGAGAAGCTGTTCGGTGACCTGCTCTGGAGCAGTCCGATCGTCGTCGACGAGACGCTGATACTCGCCGACGGCGCCGGCAGGCTCACCGCCTACGACGTGAGCGACACCTCGATCGAGCCGCCGGTCACCTGGCAATTGCAGGTCGACAAGGAATGGCGCTTCGAGTCGTCCCCGGTGATCTGGGACGGTGTGATCTACGTGGGGGGGCGCAGCGGCGCCATGTACGCCGTCGGCGACACCGCCGCCCGGTAGCGTGAGCGTTCCATGGGCGATCAGGAATTCGACGATGCACCCGGCTCGCCGTCGGGCGCCGGCACGGCCGTGACCCATCCCGAGGTCCTGGCTCGGGCGGCGCGTCGCTTCGGCGACCAGGGGATCGTGCTGCCCACCTTCGCGCAGCTGGCGGATCCTCGGCGGATGCCGCCCGGAGCGCTGGCGGGCCTCGCTCACGTCGGTCATGACGACGCCGATGCGCGCAATCTCTGGCGGGTGCACTGGTACAACGACACCGTTTCCGCTGGGCTGCGCGACGTCCCCGAACACGTCGTCCTGCCTTCGGAGTTCACGGGGGTGGCTCCTCGGATCCTGGTCGCCTTCGGGGACACCTTCCCCATGATCGGCGCACACAAGGTGCTGGCCGCCTACGCCTGCCTCGTTCCCCGCCTGGTCACGGGAGCCTTCGACCCCACCGCGCAGCGAGCCGTGTGGCCGTCCACCGGCAACTACGCGCGCGGTGGTGTGGCCATAAGCCGGATCATGGGGTGCCGCGGCGTGGCCGTCCTGCCCGAGAACATGAGCCGCGAGCGTTTCGAATGGCTCCGCAGCTGGGTGAGCGACCCCGCGGACATCATTGCCACGCCCGGCTCGGAGAGCAACGTCAAGGAGATCTACGACGCCTGCGCGGAGATCGCGGCGGACCCGCGCAACGTCATCTTCAATCAGTTCTCCGAGTTCTCCAATCACGTGGGCCACTACGCGGTGACAGGTCCCGCCCTCGAGCACGTCTTCGAGCACCACGCCGGGAGCCGGTCGGCATTGCGTCTGGCGGCCTTCGTGGCGGCCTCCGGCTCATCGGGGACCCTCGGTGCCGGCGACTACCTCAAGGAGCGCCACGGCACGCACACCGTGGCGGTCGAGGCTCTGGAATGCCCGACGATGCTCTACAACGGCTTCGGCGAGCACAACATCCAGGGGATCGGCGACAAGCACATCCCGCTCGTGCACAACGTCATGGGTACCGACGCCGCCGTGGCGATCTCCGACGCGGCCACCGACGGGTTGTTCATGGCCTTCGGGCACGAGTCCGGGCGCCGGTTCCTCACCGAGAGCGGGGTCCCGGATGACGTGCTGGCGTCTCTGCGCCACTTCGGGCTGTCGAGCATCTGCAACGTGCTCGCCGCTATCAAGTACGCCCGGACGGCGGGGCTGGGCGGCGACGATGTGGTGATCACCGTTGCCACCGACGGCGCGGCGCTGTACGAGAGCGAGCGGCCGAGACTGACCGGCGCGCGTTTCGGTGGTTCGTTCGACGGAGGCGACGCGGTGACCCAGATTGAGCGGCACCTGGTCGGCGCCGACAGCTCCCACGTCCTGCTTCTCGACGACGTCGGGCGTAGCCGGATCTTCAATCTCGGCTACTTCACGTGGGTGGAGCAGCAAGGCATATCGCTGGAGGACTTCGAGGCGCGCCGCGCGCCGGCGTTCTGGGACCGATTGCATGCCACGGCGCCGGAGTGGGACGCCATGATCGACGAGTTCAACGCCCGCAGCGGAGCCACGATCGGCAGTTGAGCGGGCCCGGGGTCAGCCGATGAACCGTCTCACGGCCGAGAACGGCTGGTTGGGATCGCCGGCCGGTGCCCGCTACGACGTCGACACCGGCAGCCACAACCCCTTCCTGCGCTACCGGCGCATGCTCTGGGCCCACCGGCGGTTCGCCGAGTCCGGGGGCGGCGACGCCGACTTCGTGGCGACCGTCGAACGCCTCGACCGCCGGATTGCCGAGATCGACGGGCGGGGATTCCGGGTGACCCCGACGTCGCGGGCACGGGCCCTGGGCGAGCGGTTGGGGGTCGAACTCTGGGTCAAGGCCGAGACCGACAATGTCACGCGCACCCACAAGGCGCGCCATCTCATGGGCCTGGCGTTGCACCTCGAGGCCGAGGGGGTGGCTGCCGGGAGGCGTTTGGCCATTGCCTCCTGCGGGAACGCCGCCCTGGCGGCGGCGACCGTGGCGCGTGCCGCAAACCGCCCGCTGGACGTCTTCATCCCCCCATGGGCCGATGAGACCATCGTCGAGGCGCTGGACGTGCTGGGGGCGAGGATCCAGGTCTGCCCGCGGGTCGGCGGCGAGGCCGGCGACCCGTGCTTCGGTCGGTTCCGGGATGCGGTGGCGGCGGGCGCCCTCCCGTTCTGTGCGGTCGCCGCCGAGAACGTCTGGACCATCGACGGCGGGCGCACGCTGGCGTTCGAGATGATCGACTCACTGGGGGGGACGGGAGACCTGGACGCTGTGTTCGTGCAGGTGGGCGGCGGGGCGCTTGCGTCCAGCGTGGTGCAGGGTTTCGTCGAGGCAGCCGATGCGGGTGCCATCGGCCGGCTGCCGACGTTCTACGCGGTGCAGACCGAGGGTTGCGCTCCGCTGCGTCAGGCCTGGGACCGGCTCTCGGCGCTTGGCGCGGATCGGGGGATCGACGCCGCCCTGGAGGTTGCCGCGGGCGAACCCGGACGCTTCATGCAGCCGTGGGCGCCGCCGCAGGGAGACACCCCCCAGAGCATTGCCACGGGAATCCTCGACGACGTGACCTACGACTGGCTGCCGATCGCCTGGGGTTTGGCGGCCACCGGAGGCGACGTGGTGGTGGCCCCGGAGCACCTGGTGGCCGAGGCCCACGCCCTGGCCCGGCGCTGGACCGGCGTGCCGGTGGATCCGACGGGTACGGCCGGCCTGGCGGGACTGCTGGCGGCTCACCGCGAGGGGCTCGTAGCGGACGGAGCGAGGGTGGGCGTGCTGTTCACCGGGGCGGACCGCGCCACCTGACGCCGGCCCGCGAAATCCATGCAGAGAGGCTGGTTCGATAGGGCGGGACTCATTCATCGAGCGAGACTTTCGTTCTCTCGCGCCGGTGGATTGGATCGCCGGTCTGCTTGACTGGATCTCAGCAACAACCGACGAGAGCGCCAACGTCTCGTGACGCTCCTTGTGGGGCCGCCCGGCGGGGTGGATCCCGCACGAGGGAGATGAGGGAATGGAACCACCACCCAACGCATCGAGTTCTCTGATCCGGCGCCTGTGGGGCTGGGCCCGGCGCCACTGGATCATCAGCACGATCGGTGTCGCAGCAGCGATCGGCGTCGGCATCTGGCTGATCTTCTTCTACTTCGCCGTGCACCTGCTCTGGGTGGACGACGAGGTCGACGAGGCGCTACCGACGTTCGGGTCGCCCGCGGCTCCTGCGGAAGCCCCGGCACCGGCGCCCGCGCCCGCAGGGCCTGCCGAGGCTCCGACACCCGCGCCCGCGGCACCTGCCGAGCCGGCGGCACCTGCGCCGACGCCCGCCGCCGAGTCGCCCGCAGCTCCGGCGGACGCTCCGACGCCCGCCCCGCCGGTTCCCGAGGCGGGCTCCACTCCGGACGACGGGGCCGCGGCGGCTCCGTCGTCCGAGGATGCTGCTCCAGCCTCCGCGCCGCCTGCGCCTGCTCCCGCCGAGGTGCCCGCACCGGCTCCGGTGGACTCTGCACCTGCGGAGCCCCAGGGGCCGATGGTGGCCGGACCGGGCGCCTCGGGCATGCCCGGCGATGAGATCACGCCGGAGATGGCTGATGAGATGAATGAGGCCATTGCATCGGGGGAGATGCCCCGCGAGATCGTCATGGACGAGGAGCCGCCGATGCCCGTGGCGCCGCAGATCGTCACGCTGGTGTCCGGCGAGTTCATGAGCCGCAGTCACCACACGGAGGGTCGGGCGCTGGTGCTCAACGACGGCTCCGAGCAGCGCTTCCTGCGCTTCGAGGACTTCCGCACCGACAACGGTCCCGACGTCAACGTGTGGCTCTCCTCGGCACCCCCCGACGCCCCGGCCGGGGATTTCCTGAACGACCCGTTCGATCTCGGCGACATCAAGGGCAACGTCGGCGCCCAGAACTACGAGATCCCGCCCAGCGTCGATCTGGATCACTACTCCACGGTGGTGATCTGGTGCGTCCGCTTCAGTGTCGCCTTCGGCACGGCCCCGCTGGCCTGATTGCTGCGGCGTCCTCCCTCGTCATCCCGGCCCCCCAACCGCCATCCCGGCGAAGGTCGGGATCCACTTCCCAGCGGATCAATCCGCCGGTATCCGGGGCCAGGCGTGCGGCACCTCGATGCCGGCGCGGCGCAGCAGGTCACGCTGCGCTGCGGCCGCCGCTCGCCGCAGTTCGTCGACGTCGACGGTGATGCAGCGGCCGTCGCGCACCACCGGGCGCCCCCCGATGAACACGTCCCGCACGTCGCGCCCGTCGCTCCCCCAGATCAGCTGCAGGGCCACGTCGCCGTGGGGCGTCAGGGCCGATGCGCCGCAGTCAACCACGACGACGTCGGCCAGCTTGCCCGCCTCCAGCGAGCCGATCTCAGCAGCCTTGCCGATCGCCTCGGCCCCGCGGATGGTCGCCAACTCCAAGGCGTCGTGGGCGCCGAAGCCCTCCGGGTCCACCGGCATGTCCCGGGCCAGCCCGGCCGCCAGAGCCGCCGCCCGCAACACATCGGGCAGATCGCCGGCGTTGCCGGCGTCGCAGCCCAGCGCCAGGCGGCCGCCTCGGCGTACCAACTCGAGGTGTCGTCCCGCCACCGTGACGCCCTGTCCCAGCCGCAGGTATGCCCATGGGCAGTAGGCGATAGCGGTCTCGCTGGCCAGTACCAGGTCCACCTCGGCCTCGTCGAGCCACACCCCGTGGGCCAGCAGCAGGTGACGGCCCAGGATTCCCAGCCGGCCGAAGTGCACGACCGGGCGGGTGCCGCGGTGGCGCAGGTAACTCTCGGGGTCCGAGGACGTGGGCGAGATGTGCATGGTCATGCCGCAACCGGCACGGCGCGCCAGGTCCGAGGCCCCGACCAGGAGCTCGTCGGATGCGAGGTCGTGGCCGACGAGAGTCACCCAGCCCTCGACGAGCCCTCCCGGCGGGTGCGCCGCCAGCACTTCCCTCTGGCGGTCGAGCACCTCCCCGGCGGGAGCCGCGAAAGGGGCGTCCTCGACGTCCCAGCCCCAGGTGCCCACCGTGCCGCGCAGTCCGACAGCCGCCATCCCGGCGGCCACCCGGTCGGGATGCGCCACGGTGCCGGCCTCCACCAGCATCGTGACGCCGCAGAGCGCGCTCTGCGCCGCGATCAGCGTGGCCGACAGCTCGTCGTCGTCGGGTGTGTGCTCGGCGTGGAGGGGGACCGACCACGAGAAGATGGATTCTTCGGGCGCCAGCAGGTCGGGAATGCAGCTGCGCACCAGGGGATCGCCGGTGAGGTGCTGGTGGGCGTTGATGAGGCCCGGCGTGACGATGCACCCGCTGGCGTCCACCTCCGCGGCGCCGGGGTGGGCCGCTCGCAGGGCCGAGGTCGAGCCCACCGCGGCGATGCGGTCACCGCGCATCGCCACGGTGCCGCCGGTGAGCACCTCGCGCCGGGTGTTCATCGTGACTACTTCGCCGCCGCTGATCAGCAGCACGTCCTGCTCCGCCACGGCGGCCCCCGTCTCGACCATCGCCGCGGAGGCTAGTTGAGCGTTCTGGGGGCCTCGGGCCCGCCCGCGGCCGGGTGTCGTCGGTACCCTCTGCACGTGGATCTTGGATTGGCCGGCCGGCGGGCCGCGGTGGCGGCGTCGTCGGCGGGTCTCGGACTGGCCGTGGCCAGGGCTCTGGCCGACGAGGGTTGCGCGGTCGTGATCTCCGGACGTGACCCTGAGCGGCTGGAGCAAGCAGCCGCACAAGTCCCCACGGCGATCCCGATCGTCGCCGACGTGTCCGACGCCGCCGGGGCCGAGGCGTTCGTACACGACGCCCGCGTTGCCCTCGGCGGAGGAATCGACATCCTGGTCGCCAACGCCGGTGGCCCGCCGGACGGGGACTACGAGTCTTTCCAGCCGGCCGACTACCTCGAGGCGTTGCACCTCAACCTCATGTCGGTCGTGGCCATGTGCTACGCCGTCACCGCCGAGATGCGGCGGCGCCAATGGGGCCGCATCCTGGCGATCACCTCGGTCACGGCTCGCCATCCGCTTCCCGGTCTGATCCTGTCCAACACGGCGCGCGCCGGCGCGACGGGCTTCCTGAAGACGCTGGCAACCCAACTTGCGGCCGAGGGCGTCACCGTCAACTCCATCCAGCCGGGCCTGCACGACACCACCCGGCTGCGCTCGGTGTGGGGCGAGGAACTGCCGGCGGTGGTGGCGAGGAGAGTGCCGGCCGGCCGGCTCGGCGATCCCGGTGACTTCGGGCGGGTGGCCGCCCTGCTGTGCTCGGAGTGGGCCGGCTACCTCACCGGCGTGGCCATCCCCGTCGACGGCGGCATGGCCCAGGCCCTGCAGTAGCGGTCCGGGCGAGGGGTACCCGGTCCGCCATCGAATGGGCCCGTTCGGACGGCATACTTCTCCCGAAGTCTGCGGAGTTTGCAAAGGAGCAGACAATGCCGTGGCCCGACATTCGCGATGACCTCCTGTTCGGCCACGTCGCGGCCGAAGTCGAGCGCCAGAACACCACGCTGCAGCTCATCGCCTCGGAGAACTTCGCCTCCCCGGCGGTGCTGGCCGCGACCGGCTCGGTCCTCACGAACAAGTACGCCGAGGGTTACCCGGGTCGGCGCTACTACGGCGGCAACCACGTCATCGATGAGGTGGAGGAACTGGCACGTGTCCGCTGCCGAGAGCTGTTCGGCGCCGAGCACGCCAACGTCCAGTCGCACTCCGGGGCCAACGCCAACATGGCGGTCTACCAGGCGCTGCTCGATCCGGGTGACGTCGTCCTGGGTATGGCCCTGGACCAGGGCGGCCACCTCACCCACGGTTCGCCGGTCAATGCCAGCGGGATCCTCTACGACTTCGTGGCCTACGGCGTCGACGCCGAGAGCGAGCGCATCGACTTCGACGAGGTCAGGGAGGTGGCGCTCGAGCACCGCCCCCGGCTCATCGTGGCCGGCGCCACGGCCTATCCCCGGCTGATCCCCTCCGAGCCGCTGCGCGCCATCGCGGATGAGGTGGGAGCGCTCCTGCTGTTCGACGCGGCACACGTCGCCGGTCTAATCGCCGGCGGCGTCCATCCGGACCCCGTGCCGCACGCCGACGTGGTGACGTTCACCACCCACAAGACGCTGCGCGGCCCGCGCGGCGGCTGCATCGTCTGCAAGGAGCCCGTTGCCCGGGCCATCGATCGGGCCGTCTTCCCCGGCAGCCAGGGCGGGCCGCTGGAGCACGTGGTCGCCGCCAAGGCCGTGGCGTTCGCCGAGGCCGCTACCCCGGCCTTCGGCGACTACGCCGCCGCCATCGTCAACAACGCCCGGGCTCTTGCCGTTGCTCTCTCCGGCGAGGGATTCCGCCTGGTCTCCGGTGGGACCGACAACCACCTCATGCTGGTGGACCTGCGCAGCTTTGATGCGGATCTCACCGGCGCCGAGGCGCAAACCACGCTGGACAGAGCCGGGATCACCCTCAACAAGAACACCATTCCCGGCGACGAGCGCTCCCCGTTCGTCACCAGCGGATTGCGCATAGGCACCGCCGCCGTCACGACCCAGGGGATGGGCTCCGAGGAGATGGCGCAGATCTCCTCACTGATCGGCCGAACCCTCCGCCGCCGCGGCGACGATTCCACGATCACGGAGGTGCGTCGCGAGGTGCGCTCGCTCTGCGGCCGCTTCACGCCCTATCCCTGAGGTCAACTGGCTGGTTCACAGGCTGCACGCGGGTTGTGAGCCGAACCGTGCGCCGATAGCTTGCGCGTGGTTTCACAAGCTCCGGGCGACCCGCGCCCGGAAGGTGGGCGACGAGGCGAGCATGGACCAGCGTGATCCCCGCGAAGACAGCGCGCACGTGAGACCCCACGGTGCCGGCGATGCGCTGTCCAACGCCTTCGAGATGGTCGCCACGCCTGCCCTGTTCGCCTTCTTCGGCCTCTTGCTCGACAAGGCCGTGGGAACGACGCCGCTCTTCACGCTGGTGTTCATGTTGATCACGCTGGCCTACACCACATGGATGGTCTTCAAGCGCTACGAGCACCGCATGCAGAGCTTCGAGAAGAAGCTCCCGGGACGGCGAGGTGCCGATGCCTGAGAACGATCCCACTCCTGCCGCCGGTCAAACGCCTGACGCCCCCGAGCGCAGGGTCGCCGGCGACATCGCTCGCAGGGGACTGCTGGCGGGCCCGCCGCTGGTGCTGTTCTGCGCGCTCGGCTGGGGCCTGGACGGGCTCTGGTCGGCTCTGCTGGCGCTCGGACTGGTGCTCATGAACTTCCTCGCCGGCGCCGCCATCATGGGGTTCTGCGCCCGCATCTCTCCCGCGGTGCTCATGGGGGGCGTGCTCGGCGGCTACTTCCTGCGCCTCGGCATCATCACCGCAGTGGTTGTGCCGATCCGCAACGCCGAGTGGTTCAACGTCCTGCCGTTCGCCCTGGTGCTGCTGGTCCTGCACATCGGTCTGCTGATCTGGGAGTTGCGCCACGTGGCGGCCTCGCTGACTCACCCCGGCCTCCACCCCGGCAGTGGTCTGTTCCGCACTGGTGCCCCGCGTCGTCGCCGGCGGAACCGCGGCGGCGAGCCGGATGCCGACGGTGCGCGGATCACTGAAGCGACGGTGAGCTCATGAGCATCTTCGCCCTGGACTTCCCGGCGGTCACCCATCTGTTCGAGTGGCCCGACATCGCCTTCAGCGACACGTACCTGGCGCTCAACAAGACCTCGCTGATCTACCTCGTGGCGATGCTCCTGACCGTGGTCACCTTCGGCCTCGCCGCCCGGAAGCGGGCGCTGGTCCCCAGCGGCATACAGCACGTCGCCGAGGGCGGCATCAACTTCGTCGAGCAGAACATCGTGATGGAGACCATCGGCGCCGAGGGCCGGAAGTTCATGCCCTTCCTCACGTCGCTGTTCTTCTTCATCTTCTTCATCAACATCTTCGAGGTCATCCCGTTCATCCAGTTCCCGGGCAACTCGCGCATGGCGGTTCCGATGCTGCTGGCGCTGGTGGTCTGGGTGGTCTACAACTACATCGGGGTTCGCAGCCAGGGGCTCGGCGGCTATCTCAAGACCTCGCTGTTCCCGCCGGGGGTGCCCAAGGCGCTGTACCTCATCGTGACGCCCATCCACCTGTTCTCGACCTTCTTGATCCGGCCGCTCAGCCTGGCGATCCGACTCTGGGCGAACATGATGGCGGGGCACCTGCTGCTGGTCACCTTCGCCGTGCTGTCGGCCGCGCTATGGGGCTTCGGCTACGTGCCGGGATTGCTGCCGTTCTTCATGCTGGTGCTGCTGACCGCCTTCGAGATCTTCGTGAGCGCCCTGCAGGCGTTCATCTTCACGATCCTCACCGCCGTGTACATCGGCGGCTCGCTGCATGGGGATCACTAGCACCCGATCCCGAGCACAAGTACCCGCAAACCGCAATCGATCGACAGAACCGCATTCCAGCAACAGGAGAAGAAACGTGGTCAACCTCCTTGCCACAATCGGCATCCTTGCCCAGACAGAAGCAGGCGAGTTCCTCGAGGGACTCAAGGCCATCGGCGCCGGACTCGGCTACGGCTTGGCGGCCATAGGCCCGGGTATTGGCATCGGTCTGGTGGTCGGCAACGCCGTCACCGCGATGGCCCGCCAGCCCGAGTCGGCCGGCATGGTGCGAACCACCATGTTCCTGGGCATCGCCTTCACCGAGGCCCTGGCCCTCATCGGTTTCGTCGTCTTCATCCTGCTGCTTCCGTAGCCGGCGAGGACGCGCCATGAGAGCACGCAACCAACACGGCGGGCGGGCGAGGCGCCCGTCGCGGCTGCGACGGCGAGCATTCGCCGGCGCGCTGGTACTCCTCGCCGCCCTGTGGTTCGGCACCTCACCGGTGGCAGCAGCCGGCGAGACGCCCGGCGCCTGCATTGTGCAGAAGGTCGAGGCCCTGAACTTCGGCGGCCGTCACGGCGGCGAGGCCCTGGCGATCCTCGAGGAGACCGCGGCGACCGGCGTGGACGCCGGCGCCGAGGAGAAGCTCAAGTCCTTCGAGAAGAAGCTCGAGGGGTGCCTCGAAGCGCCAAGCCCGATCATCCCTGAGGTGACCGAGATCATCTGGGGCGGCATCGCCTTCGTGGTGCTCCTGGCGCTGATGCAGTGGAAGCTCTTCCCCGCCGTCAAGCGCGGCATGGACCGGCGCGCCGAGAAGATCCGCAGCGACCTCGACGCGGCCGAGACGGCACGCACCGAGGCGCTCGAGGTGAAGGCGGGCTACGAGGCCGAGTTGGCCGACGCCCGAGCCGAGGCCGGCCGTATCGTCGACGCCGCCCGGGTCGACGCCGAGCGGGTGCGCGCCGATCTCGTCGCCCGTGCCGAGGAGGAGGCCGCCGAACTGCGACAGCGCTCCGACCAGGATGTCGAAGCGGCCAAGCGTCAGGCGCTCAGCGACCTGCAGAGCGAAGTCTCGGCGATCGTCATCGGCGCCGCCGAGTCGGTCATCGGGCAGAACCTCGACCACGACACGCAGATGCAACTCATCGAGAGCTACATCGACGACGTCGGGTCGCGGAACTAGCCCGCCGCAACGGTATCCAGGCAGGAGAAGCCCCAGAGATGTCCTCCGACAGGGTCAGCAGCTACGCCGACGCACTCGTCTCGGTGGTGCAGGCCGAGGGTGACCTGGCCGCCGCCGAGGACGAGTTGTTCGCCGTTGCGCAGGCGCTGGCGGGCTCCGACGAGTTGCAGGAGGCGCTTTCGGATCGCAGTATCCCCGCCGCCCGCCGCCAGCAGATCGTCGAGGATCTGCTCGGGGGTCAGGCTGCGGAAGCCACCGTGGCGCTCGTGTCGATGGTGGTGGGCGCGGGTCGCGGCAGCGACCTCGTACGGATCATCGAGGTGGCTGTGGAGCGCAGCGCCGGCCTGCGCAACAAGGCCGTGGCGGAGGTCCGCTCGGCCGTGGCGCTCAGCGACGACCAGCAGCGACGCCTGGGCGAGGCGCTGCAGCAGGCCACCGGCAAGGATGTCACGGTCAAGGTGATCGTCGATCCCACCGTCATGGGCGGAGTCGTCACGCGCATCGGCGACGAAGTCATCGACGGCAGCGTCCGCACCCGCATCAACCAACTGCGTGAAGCGTTCTAGGAGACACATGGCAACCTTCACACTCGACACCGGCGACATCACCGCTGCGATCCGTCGAAACCTCGAAGGCTTCTCGCCCGAGATCAGCCAGACCCAGGTGGGGCGCATCGTGGAAGTGGGCGATGGCATCGCCCGCATCAGCGGATTGCCCGGAGCCGCGGTCAACGAGATGCTCGAATTCGAGGACGGGACCATCGGGTTGGCGCTGAACCTGGACGAGGACACGGTGGGTGCCGTGGTTCTCGGCGAGGTCGACGACATCGAGGAGGGCCAGGCCGTCCGGGCCACCGGTGACATCCTCGCCATTCCCGTCGGCGACGCACTCCTCGGGCGGGTCGTGAACGCCCTCGGCGAACCGATCGACGGCAAGGGACCCCTGGGCGCAACCGAAACCCGGCGCATGGAGGTGCAGGCCCCCGGTATCACCGGGCGCAAGCCGGTGCACGAACCGATGCAGACAGGCATCAAGGCCATCGACTCGCTCATCCCCATCGGCCGCGGCCAGCGCGAGCTCATCATCGGCGACCGCAAGACGGGCAAGACCACCATCGCCACCGACACGATCCTGAACCAGCGCGGCCAGGACGTGCAATGCATCTATGTGGCCATCGGCCAGAAGGCCTCCACAGTCGCCCAGACCGTGGCGACCTTCGCCGAGCACGGGGCGATGGACTACACGGTGGTTGTGGTGGCCCCCGCCTCGGACCCGGCGCCGTTCAAGTACCTGGCGCCCTACGCCGGTTGCGCACTCGGCCAGCACTGGATGGACAACGGTGGCCACGCCCTCGTGGTCTACGACGACCTCTCCAAGCAGGCCGAGGCCTACCGCCAGATGGCGCTGCTGCTGCGCCGCCCGCCGGGCCGCGAGGCCTACCCGGGCGACGTGTTCTACCTGCACAGCCGTCTACTCGAGCGCGCCGCCAAGCTGAGCGACGACCGGGGCGCAGGATCGCTCACGGCGTTGCCGATCATCGAGACGAAGGCGGGCGACGTGTCGGCCTACATCCCGACCAACGTCATCTCGATCACCGACGGCCAGATCTACCTGCAGGACGACCTGTTCAAGTCGGGCATCCGTCCGGCGGTGGACGTGGGAATCTCGGTCTCCCGGGTGGGTTCGGCCGCACAGATCAAGGCCATGAAGACAGCCGTGGGCACGCTGAAGGCCGACCTGCAGCAGTTCCGCGAGTTGGAGGCATTCGCCGCCTTCGGCTCCGACCTCGACGCTGTCTCACAGGCGCAGCTGGAGCGCGGCTACCGGCTGACCGAGTTGCTGAAGCAGGGCATCAACAGCCCTATGCCGGTCGAGGAGCAGGTGATCTCCATCTTCGCCGGTACGAGCGGCCGTCTCGACTCCATCCCCGTCGAGGACGTGCCGCGCTTCGAGGCCGGCCTCCTGGAGTTCGCCCGTAGCCGCCACGCCGATCTTCTTCGCACGATCGCCGAGACGGGCACCGTCGACGTTGCGGCTGTCGAGGCCACGGTGACGGCGTTCGCCGATGAGTTCCAGGTGAGCGTTGCCGAGAGCGGGACGGAACCGGAGGCCGCCGAGCAGGCCGACGCCTCGAGCAGCATGGTCGACTCCGACCGGACGCTGCCCGAGGAGGAGATCGACCGCCCCGAACACGACGACAACGCGTAGGCGGGTCGAGTCATGCCGGGTGGCGAGGAACGGATCCTCCGGCGCCGGATCTCTTCGGTCCAATCCACGAAGAAGATCACGCGCGCCATGGAACTGATCGCCGCCACGCGGGTCGTCAAGGCGCAACAGCGTGCGCACGCGGCACGCCCCTACGCCAACCGCATCACCGGTGTCATCGAGGACCTTGCTGCCGCCGGGGCGGCCACCGAGCACGAACTGCTGCGCCGGAGCGACGAGATCCGCCGGGTCGGCTACGTCGTGATCACTTCGGACCGCGGCCTGGCCGGCCCGTACAACTCCTCGGTCATCCGGGCCGCCGAGCGGGAGATCATGGCCGGCAGCCGCGAGGGCCGGGACTACTCGCTGATCCTGGTGGGGCGGAAGGGACGGGACTACTTCAAGTTCCGCAACTACCGGATCGACGCCTCCTTCGAGGACATGAGCGACACGCCGCGTTACGCCGACGCCCGGAGGTTGTCCGGCGAGGTGTCCGGCCGCTTCATCTCCGGCGATGTAGACCAGGTGATCCTGGTCTACATGGAGTTCTTCTCGTTGGGCTCACAGAAGGTTGCGGTGCGCCGCTTCCTGCCGCTCGCCACCATCGAGGAGATCGCCGAGTTGGGCGGTGGGAGCGCCGAGGCGCGGGCGGCGTTCGAGTTCGAGCCGTCGCCGTCGGGAGTGCTGGAGGTGCTGCTGCCACGCTACGTGGAGAGCCGGCTTTTCTCGGCGCTGCTGGACGCCGCCGCCTCCGAGCACGCCAACCGGCAGCGGGCCATGAAGGCGGCAACCGACAACGCCGAAGACCTGATCGTGAAGCTGACCCGCATGATGAACCGGGCCCGCCAGGACGCCATCACGACCGAGATCATGGAGATCGTGGGTGGGGCCGAGGCCCTGCGCAGCGCCGGCTAGGCGCCACGCCGGGGCCACCGAGCACCGCCCGACCAGCACACAGGTGACGAGGAGAGACAGATGAGCGAAACCACTAAGGACGGCCGGGTCGTGGCCATCGCCGGTCCGGTGATCGACGCGGAGTTCCCGCCCGATTCCCTGCCGGAGATCAACACGGCCGTGTCCTTCGACGTGACCGTCGACGGCGAGACCGTCGAGGTGCTGGCCGAGGTCGCCCAGCAGATCGGCGACGGTCGGGTGCGCGCCATCGCGCTGCGGCCCACCGACGGGCTGACCCGAGGCACGCCGGTGCGGAACCTGGGCCGCGGCATCTCGGTGCCTGTCGGCGACGTCACGCTCGGCCACGTCTGGAACGTGCTGGGCGACTGCCTCGACGCCGACCGTGCCGACCTCGACGTCACCGAGGAATGGGAGATCCACCGCCCGGCGCCGCCGTTCGACGAGTTGGAGCCCACCACGCAGATGTTCGAGACCGGCATCAAGGTCATCGATCTGCTCACCCCCTACAAGCAGGGCGGCAAGATCGGCCTGTTCGGCGGGGCGGGCGTCGGCAAGACGGTGCTCATCACCGAGATGATCCGCCGGGTGGCCGAGCAGCACGGCGGCGTGTCGGTGTTCGCCGGCGTGGGTGAGCGCACCCGCGAGGGCACCGACCTGTTCCTGGAGATGGGCGAGTCGGGCGTGCTGGAGAAGGCGGCTCTGGTGTTCGGCCAGATGGACGAGCCTCCCGGCGTGCGCCTGCGGGTGGGTCTTGCCGGCGTGACCATGGCCGAGTACTTCCGGGACGTCCAGAACCAGGACGTGCTGCTGTTCATCGACAACATCTTCCGGTTCGTGCAGGCGGGCTCGGAGGTGTCCACGCTGCTGGGCCGGATGCCGTCCGCGGTGGGCTACCAGCCCACACTCGCCGATGAGATGGGCGAGTTGCAGGAGCGGATCACCACCACCCGCGGCCGCTCGATCACCTCGCTGCAGGCGGTCTACGTGCCTGCCGACGACTACACGGACCCGGCGCCGTTCACCTCGTTCACCCACTTCGACGGCACCACCGAGCTGTCGCGCGACATCGCCGCCCTGGGCATCTACCCGGCGGTGGACCCGCTTGCCTCCACCTCCACCATCCTCACTCCCGAGGTGGTGGGGGATCGGCACTACCGGGTGGCCCGGCGCGTGCAGGAGATCCTGCAGCGCTACAAGGAGTTGCAGGACATCATCGCCATCCTGGGCCTCGACGAGTTGTCGGAGGAGGACAAGGTGACCGTGTCGCGCGCCCGCAAGGTGCAGCGGTTCCTGTCCCAGCCCATGTTCGTGGCCGAGGTCTTCACCGGCATGCCGGGCATCTTCACGTCGGTTGCTGAGACGGTGGAGAGCTTCGACGCCCTTGTGTCCGGCGACCTCGACGACCTTCCCGAGCAGGCCTTCTTCATGGTCGGCGGGGCCGAGGACGCCCAGCGCAAGGCGGCCGAGTTGCAGTCCCAGGCGGCGTAGCGTGCCCCTGCAGGTCGAGTTGGTGTCCCCCGAGGAGGTCGTCTTGACGACGACCGCCTCGATGGTGCTGGTGCGCACCACCGACGGCGACATCGCCTTCCAGCCGGGCCACGTCCCGTTCGTGGGGGTCCTCCTGCCCGAGCGGGTGCGGATCTTCGGCGATGACGGCGACACGCAGCTCATCGCCGTGCACAGCGGCTTCGTGGAGGTCGCCGGCGACAAGGTGGCGATCCTGTCCGACGTGGCCGAATTGGCCGGTGACATCGACGTCGACCGTGCGACCACCGCAGCCGAGCGCGCCCGGGCCGCGCTTGCCGCCGATCCCGAGGACGCCGCGGCGGCCGCGGCTCTGCAGCGGGCGGAGGTCCGCCTGGCTGTGGCTTCGGGTACGACGCACTGAGCAGGCGCCGCCGGGAGGCGGCTCGAGTGTGCGGTCGCGGGCCGCAGCCGGTAGACACGAGCACGGATCCGGTGGGTTTCAGATGGGGGTCGGGGTGCCGGTCGAGGAGATCACGCGATGAAGCGACTCACGTGGGAACGGGCGCTCGTGACCGGGGCGTCAGCGGGTATCGGAAAGGCCATGGTCCAGGAGTTGGCCCGCCAGGGAACTGACCTGGTCCTGGTCGCGCGCAACGCCGACCGTCTCGAGAGGATCGCCGGCTCGCTGGAGGTGTCTGCGGAGGTGCTGGCGGCCGACCTCACCGACCCGGCGCAACGAGAGGTCGTGGCGGGCCGCTGCGCTGCAACCTCCGAGCCGATCGATCTCCTCGTGAACAACGCGGGCACCTGGAGCTTCGGCGCCCTCACCGGTCCCGCCGGCGAGGCAGCGGACCCCATGGTGGCGCTCAACGTGGCGGCCGTCGTGTCGCTCAGCCGGGCCGCCGCCGGTCAGATGGTCGCCAAGGGGCGGGGATCCATCCTCAACATCTCCTCCATCGCAGGGTCGCAGCCGCTGCCGTACGAAGCGGTCTACGCCGCCTCCAAGGTGTTCGTCACCTGCTTCGGGCAGGGTCTCCACGAGGAACTCCGCGACACCGGCGTGACGGTCACCACGGTTGCGCCCGGCCTGACGCGCAGCGAACTGCACGCCCGCGCCGGTCAGCAGCGTCAGATCAGCAAGGCCCCCGGCTGGCTGTGGATGGAGGCCGAGCAGGTGGCCCACCTGGCGCTCCGGGCCGCCTCGCGCCGGCGGATCATCTACACCCCGGGTCTGGGGTACAAGATCGCCTCGAGTCTGGCCGAGGTGATGCCCCGCACGGTGAACCGCAAGATGGCCAGCCTCATCAACAGGGCTCGAGCCCGCCTCACCTAGAGCCGGCGGGACGGCCGTCCGGACCGGCGATCCCCCCGGCTACTCTGCTCGCTGGCCCGCGCTCTCAAGCTCGCATGACTCGGGGAGGACTGCTGTGGCCACGACCGTCACGATCACCGGTACCGGCAATCCGGGGCCCTCGCCGGACCGGGCAGGGCCGGGAGTGCTGGTCCGCCACGACGGGCTCGCTCTCCAGTTCGACGCCGGTCGGGCTACCACGATGCGCCTCACCGCGCTCGGTGTGCGACCGCCCGAACTCGACGCGCTCTTCATCACCCACCACCACAGCGATCACCTCACCGGGCTCGCCGACCTTGTCCTCACCCGCTGGATCCTCGACGGTTCCAGCACGGCCGGACCGCTGCCGATCGTGGCGCCCGCCGGCCCGGCGGAGCGCTTCGCCGAGGCGCTCCTGGACATCTGGCAGGAGGACATCGAGGTGCGCACCGTGCAGACTCCCCGCCCGCATCCGAGGACCGATGTGCGGCCCTTCCCGGTCGCCTCGCGGCCAGAACCGGTCTGGTCCCAGGGCGACGTGCGAGTCCTGGCGGGAGGCGTTCGCCACGAGCCGGTGGATCCCGCGGTCGGCTACCGGGTCGAGACCCCCGACGGGGTCGTCGCCATCACCGGCGACACCCGGGTCTGCGCCGAGGTCGGCGAGCTGGCCACCGGCGCCGATGTGCTCGTCTACGAGGCTCTACGCGTCGAAGCGGTCCTTGCCAGCCCGTTCCTGCCCGACCACATCTGCGAGTACCACGCCGACACGCGGCTCCTCGGCGCGCAGGCGGCGAGACTCGGCGTCGCCTCTCTGGTCCTCACCCACCTGATTCCCGAGCCTCGGACGCCTGGCGAGGTTCAGGCGTTCGCCGACGATGTCCGGGCGGGCGGGTTCACCGGTGACTTGCTCGTCGCCGCCGATCTCGACACGGTGACCCTCGCATAGGCGGGCCGCCGCGGGACGCGAGACGGGGCCGCCCGCGGAGATCGGACTCCGCGGGCGGCCCCGGAATCGCACTCAGTTCATCGACGTCCAGATGAGCTCGTCGCCGTCGTAGAGCTTCGGGACGACCGAAGCGTCCATCATGGACTCCCAGTCGGGCAGCTCGTCGTACACGCCCAGGTTGACCAGGTTCTGGATCTCCTCGCCGAGCCGCGGTGGGTTCAGCTGGCCGATCACGAGACCCTCCGGGGTCACGTTCTCGATGATGTCCTGATCGGTCGTCATCCGGAACGTCTCGTGCTCCTTGGCGAAGAAGAGGTTGTTACCGGCTGCCTCGATTCGCGTGAAGGCGTGCTCGATGGCCGTCTCGGGATTGTCGACGGCGAATTGGTAGCCGCGGAGCCCGGCCCGCACGAAGTCCTCCACGACCGTCGGGTGCTCCTCGTAGAACGAACGGGTCGTCACGTAGATGGCGAAGCTGGCCGGCACGTCGTAGTCCAGCGGATCGAACGTGATGTAGTCGATGCCGGCGAGGTCCAGCCAGCGGGGCTCGTTGGAGCGGTAGACGGGCAGAGCGTCGATGCCGAGGGCGAAGTGCTCGACGGGGTTGAAGCCCTCGAGCAGCAACTCGGTGAAGGTTCCGCGCTGCAGCCCGGCCGCCGCCATCATGGCCTCGATGGCGACGGGGATGTCACCCTTGATGCCGACCGTCTTGCCTTCGAGTTCGGCCAGGTCCGTGATACCGGCGTCCGGTGAGATGAGCAGCTGCGAGATGGCGGTGTGCCCCAACTGGGCGAAGGCCATGATGTCGGCGTCACCGGCGACGTTCTGGCGGACCAACTCGCCGAAGGTCGCCGTCGCGCCCAGCTGCACAGTGCCCGCAGCCAACGCCGCGCTGTTGCCGGGGGCGAAGCCTGGCTGGATCTCCACGTCGAGGCACATGTCGTCGAAGAACCCCTCGTCCTCGGCGACCACGATTTCGATGATCCCGGCGGCGGCCGCGAAGTCGAAGCCGGTCATGAAGAGCAGCTTCCCGGCGGCCCGGTTGGCCTCGCAGCGTTCCGGGGTCCCGAAGGCCGGCAACCCGTCCGGCCCCATCGCCGGTCCGGCGGCCGCCTCCGCGGCTGCAGCCTCAGCCGCCGCCGCCTCCTCAGCCGCTTCCTGGGCCGCGCTGCGCGCCTCTTCCGCGTCTGCCTGTGCGCTGGCGGCCTCGGCCTGGGCGGCCGCGGCTTCTGCCTGCGCGCTGGCGGCCTCGGCCTGGGCGGCCGAGGCCGCATCCTGGGCGGCTTCGAGCGCGGCCTCGGCCCTGGCCACGTCGGCCTGGTTCCCCTCGGCTGTCGCCTTGGCCACCTCGGCGGCCGCGATCGCTTCCTCGGCGAGCGCGGCGGCCGCCGCGGCCTCGGCCCCGGCCGCATCGGCGGCGGCGGCCGCCGCGGCGGCTTCGGCATCGGCGGCGGTGGCCTCGGCTCGAGCCGCCTGTGCCTCGTTCAGCGCGGTACCGGCATCGCTCTGCGCCGCGGCTGCTGCGCTGGCGGCCGCGTCCACGGCGGCCATGGCTTCGCTGTCGTCATCCTCCTCCGCGCAGGCTGCCGCAACGAGCGCAAGCACGCAGAGCAGTGAAACGGAGGTCCATCGAGTTCCACGACGAGTCAATCGGTACCGCATTGTGGGATTCCCCCTCTGGCATTCGCCGGCTGTTCCTGGCCACCGCATCCCACCGCCACGCCGGCCGGTGCGCGCTCTCAACGCGCCGCCACCGCCCCGCCCGGGAGATCCTGTGAGCCATGCCACCGTAGTACTCGCGTTTCGACAGCCGCAAGGAGCAGGTTGCCGATCACGCCGATGAGGGCGAGCACGAGGATCGATCCCCACAACTGGTCGATGAGCAGCCGCGTCTGTCCCACGCGAGACGGGGCCGCCCGCGGAGATCGGACTCCGCGGGCGGCCCCGGAATCGCACTCAGTTCATCGACGTCCAGATGAGTTCGTCGCCGTCGTACAGCTTGGGCACGACGGTGGTGTCGATCATCGACTCCCAGTCGGGTAGTTCGTCGAAGACCCCCAGGTCGACCAGGTTCTGCATCTCCGCGCCGAGCGCCGACACGTTGAACTGACCGATTACCAGACCCTCGGGGGTCACCTCCTCGATGCTCTTCTGGTCGGTCGTCCAGCGGAACAACTCGTGCTCGCGGGCGAAGAACAGGTTGTTTCCGGCGGCTTCGATTCGCTCGAAGGCGTGGTCTAGGGCCGCCTCGGGGTTCTCGGCCGCGAAGTAGTAGCCCCGGAGCCCGGCCCGCACGAAATCCTCCACGGCCGTCGGGTGCGCCTCGTAGAAGTCGCGCCTCGTGGAGATGACGGCGAAGCTGGCCGACACGTCGTAGTCCAGCGGGTCGAATGTGATGTAGTCGATCTCCGCCAGGTCGAGCCAGCGCGGCTCGTTCGAGCGGTAGACGGGCAGAGCGTCGATGCCGAGGGCGAAGTGCTCGACGGGGTTGAAGCCCTCGAGCAGCAACTCGGTGAACTCTCCTCGCAGCAGACCTTCCTCCGCCATCATCGCCTCGATGGCGACGGGGAGGTCACCCTTGATGCCGACCGTCATGCCCCGGAGGTCGGCCAGGCTCGTCACGCCCGAGGTGGGCGAGACGAGGAGCTGGTTGATCGCCGTGTGTCCCAACTGGCCAAAGCCCACCATGTCGACATCGCCGGCGATGTTCGCGCGGACGAGTGAGCCGAAATCGGGCGCGTCGGCCACTTGGACGGTGCCGGCCGCCACTGCAGCGAGGTGGCCGGGGGCGAAGCCGGGCTGGATCTCGACGTCGAGGCACATATCGTCGAAGTAGCCCTCGTCCTTGGCGACCACGTTCTCGATGATCCCTGCCGCGGCGGCGAAGTCAAAGCCCGTCATGAAAATCATCTTCCCCGCGGCCCGGTTGGCCTCGCAGCGCTCCGGAGTGCCGAAGGCGGGCAGCCCGTCGGGACCCATCGCCGAGTCGACTGCCGCAGCCTCCTCGGCCGCAGCCTCGGCCGCCGCAGCCTCCGCGGCCGCGGTCTCGGCCGCGCTGCGCGCCTCTTCGGCGCCGGCCTGTGCGGCCGCCGCCTCGGCTTGCGCGGCTGCGGCGTCGGCCTGTGCGGCCGCTGCCTCGGCTTGCGCGGCCGCTGCCGCCTCCTGTGCGGCCTCCAGTGCCGCCTCCGCGGCGGCAACGTCGGCCTGGTTCCCCTCGGCCGTTGCCTTCGCCACCTCCGCGGCTGCGATCGCCTCCTCCGCGAGCGCGGCCGCGGCTCCGGCCTCCGCGGCTGCCGCATCGGCTGAAGCGACCGCGGCCGAGGCTTCCGCATCGGCCGCGGATGCCTCGGCGCGTGCCGCCTGTGACTCGTTCAACGCGGCGTCGGCGCTGCTCTGCGCGGCCGCCGCCACCCCCGCGGCCGCGTCCACCGCAGCCATGGCGTCGCTGTCGTCGTCCTCCTCGGCGCATGCCGCGGCGACGAGCGCAACCACGGCAAAGAGCGAGACGGCAGTCCTCCGGATGACTCGACGTTTCGTTTGAGTCCGCATTGTTCGACCCCCCTATGGCCTTGTCCGCTCGTGTCCGTGCTCGGTCCGCCGCCAAACTGCGCTCTCAGCGTGCCGCCGTTGGCCCACCAGGGAGATCCTGAGAACTGTGCCACCGTAGTACCCGAGCCTCGAGAGCCGCAAGCAGCAGGTATCCGATCACGCCGATGACGGCGAGTGCGAAGATGGAGCCCCATAGCTGGTCGATGAGCAGCCGCGTCTGGCCCACGCGGGCGGTGTTCCCGAGACCCTCGGTGGAGCCGCCGAACATCTCGCCGATGACCGCTCCGATGAGCGACAGACCCACGCAGAGGCGTCCCGCCGAGAACAGGTAGGGCAGCGACTGGGGGAACCGCAGTTTGCAGAAGATCTCCACCTTGCTGGCCGACACCGAGCGCAGCAATTCGTAGGCGTTCGGATCCACCGATCGCAGCCCGGTGAACTCGTTGATCGTGAAGGGGATGTAGCAGATCACGGTAGCGACCAGGACCTTGGGCCAGACGCTGAAACCGAACCAGATCAAGAACACCGGTGCCAGAACCGCCACGGGCGTGCACTGCAGGAGGACGATCACGGGCATCGAGGCGCGCTCCGCGAAGCGCGAGTGCGCCATCAACGTGGCCACGACGAGCGCCGCGCCGAGGGCGAGTCCGTATCCCAAGCCCGCCTCGAGCAGCGTGACCCGCGCGTGGCGCCAGTAGAAGCCCGACTGGTCGATGAGGTGCACGAGGATGTCGATCGGCGTCGGCAGCGTCAGGCGGGAGATATCGAAGACCCGCACGTAGAACTCCCAGACGGCGAACACCACGGCGATCCCCGCGACCGGCGCCGCGAGCATCGCCGACTGGCGGAGGCGCTGCGGGCGCTGCACGGGAGGCTGCTTCGTTGCGTCGGCGCCGCCGGTTTGCACGGTATCGGTGGTCATCGGGCCGACACCTCGCCGAGGGCGCGGCGCACGTTGCGCATGTGCGCCAGGTAGCGCTCGTCGTCCTCTATCGCCGCCGACCGGGGTCGGGGCAGGGCGATCGTCTCGGTGTGGACGATCTGGCCCGGTTGTGTCGCCATCACGAGGACGCGGTCGGAGAGGATCACCGCCTCGGGGATGCTGTGGGTGACGAACATCACTGTGTGGCCGGTGCGCTCCCAAAGATCCAGCAGGAGGTAGCGCATCTCGTTGCGGGTTATCTCGTCGAGAGCCGAGAAGGGCTCGTCCATCAGCAACACGGGCGCCCCGAGCGCAAAGCAGCGCACCAGTGAGACGCGCTGCTGCATGCCGCCCGACAGTTCCTTGGGGAGCAGGTCCAGGAAGTCACCCAGGCCGACGGTCTCCAGGAGTTCGAGTGTGGCGGCCTCGCTGAGCGGCGGGTGCACGGCGCCCCGCCGGTTCACCTCGGCCAGCAGCGTCACGTTCCGGCGCACGGTCCGCCACCCGAGCAGCGACGGTGTCTGCGGGGCGAACCCGATCTGCTTCGTGTCGCGTGCGGTTGCCGGACTGGCACCGTCGACCTCGACGGTGCCAGTCTCGTAAGCCAGGAGCCCGCCCACGACGCGTAGCAGCGTGGACTTGCCGCAGCCGCTCGGCCCGATGAGGCTGACGAACTCGCCCGGTTGGATCTCGATGTCGATTCCGTCGAGCGCGTGCAGGAAGCTGCGACCGGTGCGGAACCACTTCGAGACGTCCCGGATGGAGACCGGGGCGCCGATCCTGCGCGCGGTGGATGCGCCACCGGTCGGCGTTTCCGTGTGGCTCCCAGCGAGGGTCGAGCGAGGCACGGCGCCATCGTAAGCGGTGCGGCAGGGGCGCGTCATGGCCGGTCGGACTCCTTGGTGTTCTCGTCCACCGGTGGGCTACGGTTGCCGGTGCCTGCTCGGGGGGCGACCGGGCGCCGGCGGCAGAGCGCCTCGTTCTCCTCCGACGGGTCCATACGCCGGGACAGTCACCGGGCGGTGGAGGAAGGAGGTCTCTTGGATGCCGGACTGATCGATGTGCACTCGCACCACTACCCCGATAGCTACCTCGACGCCTGCCGGCGTCCCGACAGCGGCCTCGATCACTACATCCGCGACGACGGCCGCTTGGTCGTGCTGCAGGACGGGGCGGTGGCGGCCGCCGTGCCGCAACCGCTGCCGTCGATGGATCATCGCCTGGCGATGATGGACGAGGTCGACGTGGACATCCAGGTGATGTCCGTGTCGGCGCCGAACGTGTTCCGGCTTCCGCCGGATCTGCGCGTCCCGCTGACGCGCGACCTCAACGACGAGTTCGGCAATCTGGTCGAGGGGAGCGGCGGGCGCCTGCGCTTCTTCGCCAGCCTCCCGCTGCCCGACATCGACGCGTCGCTCGCCGAAGCGGACCGCGTGCTGGATCGCCCGGGAGTGGTGGGCATCATGCTCTGCAGCACGGTGGATCGGCGCACCCTCGACGACGCCCACCTGGCACCGCTCTGGGAGGAACTTTCCCGGCGCCGGGCCGTGGTGTTCGTGCACCCGACCACCGCCTGCTCGACGGACGGCCTGCGCCAGTTCGCGCTCTCGCTTGCGCTGGACTTCCTGGCCGAGACCACCAACGCCATCGGCAGATTGATCTACTCGGGCACGTTCGAGAGGCACCCGGACATTTGCTGGATCTTCAGCCACCTGGGCGGGACGGTGCCGTTCGTGCACCACCGGTTCGACAACTACGCGCGGCAGTTCCCCGAGTGTCGAGAGCACAGCAGCCGCCTGCCGTCGGAGCAGTTGCGGGATCTGTTCTTCGACACCGTGAGTACGCACCCCGCCGCCATGCGCTGCGCCTTCGAGACGTTCGACATCTCGAAGTTCGTGTTCGGCACGGACTACCCGCACGTCCCGGGCGGGCTGCGCCCCTTCGTGGAGACCCTCCGGGCTGCCGGACTCGCCGAGGAGGATCTCGCCCGAGTGAGCCGGCAAAACGCCACCGAGTTGCTCGGCATCGACTGAGCGCCGTCGAGGGAGGGGGGGGGCTGATTCGCGACGCCTTGCGCCCGCGCCGAAGGAGTGAACGGCACCCCGACCCCCGACCGGGTCACGGCGGACGCCCGACAGGGGCTCCGATGGCCCGGCGTGAGTGGCCGGAATGACGCTCCGATGGCCGATCTCGGAGTGGTGATGGTAATTTCTCCGACCGTGCGGAGAACCACGTAACGACGCGGGGGGACTGATGCCGCAACCCACCGAAGTGTCCGACTTCGTCAAGGAGCGGCTGGCGCGCATCCGTGGCGACCTGCGGCTGTACACCGATCTGCAGCCCACCGAGACGGCCTTCGTCGTCATCGACATGCAGAACGCCTTCGTCGCCGAGGGCGGAGTGATCGAGGTTCCGGCCAGCCGGGAGATCATCCCGGTCATCAATCACATGGCTGCCGTGTGCCGGGAGATCGGCGTCCCGGTGATCTGGATCCGCTCGCACCATCCCAAGGGCGGCTCCGACTGGCGCCACTTCTTCGACCACTTCGTGGCGCCCGAGCGGCGGGAGGCAGCGGCTGCCGCCCTCTCCGACGATGCCCCGAGTTCGCGCTTCCACCCCGACATGGACATCCATGACGAGGACTACATCGTCTTCAAGAACCGCTACTCGTGCCTCATCCCCGGTTCGTCCTCGTTGGAGCGCTTGCTCCGCAGCCTCGGCTGCGACACCCTCCTGCTGGCGGGGACCAAGACCAACATCTGCGTGGAGTCGACAGCGCGGGATGCGATGATGCTGGACTTCCGGGTGGTGGTCCTCAGCGACGCCACGGCTGCGCTCACCGACGAGGAGCACCAGGCCTCGCTCAACGTGCTGATCCAGGAGTTCGCCGACATCCTCGTCGCGGATGAGGTCCTCGACGAGCTGCGCGCCAATGCAACAGGAGCCGTCCGATGACCGACACCCTTCCGATCGAGGATCTGGCGCTCGGCCCCGACGGCGCCCTTGACCCCGTCACCTTCGAGATCCTGCGCTCACGACTGTCGGCCATCAACGACGAGGCGGCCATGACGATGCGCCTCGTGTCCGGCTCGCCGGTGGCCAACGAGGCCTACGACATGAACGTGGGGCTCATGGACGCCGGCGGTGACTGCTTCGCCATCGGCATGTACATCACCATCCACGCGCTGGCGCTGAGTTCCACGGTGAAGGACATCAGGCAGCGTTTCGCGGCGGACGACATAGGCCCGGGCGACGTCTTCATGTCCAACGACCCCTACGTCGGGGCGTGCCACCAGATGGATGTGGCCGTCGTGGCCCCGATCTTCGCCGACGGCCGGCTCGTGGCGTGGACCGGCTCGACGGTGCACCAGATCGACCTGGGCGGCCCCGTCGAGGGGCAGGTGCAACTCGGCGCCACGTCCATCTGGAGCGAGCAGCCGATTTTCCCGCCCATCAAGATCGTCGACGCCGGCGAACTCCGCCCGGACGTGGAGCGGGGCTACCTCCGCCGGACCCGACTACCTCACCTCGTCGGTCTGGATCTGAAGGCCATGATCGCCGGCTGCAACGTCGGCGTGGCGCGGGTGCAGGACCTCGCAGAGCGCTACGGCACCGACGTGGTGCTCGCCGCCATCGAGGGCATCAACGTGGCCACCGCGGCGCGGTTCCGGGCCCGGCTGCGTGAGCTACCCGACGGCACCTGGTCACACCGCGGCTACATCGAGTACGACGAGGTGTATCCGGTCGTCGTGGAGATGACCAAGCAGGGCGACTCGCTCACCTTCGACTACACCCGCAGCGCCGACCAGGCCGGCGCCGTCATCAACTGCACCCGCCCGGCGTGTGTGGGAGCCGTGGTGGCGGCCATCCTGCCGTACCTCTGCTACGACATGGCCTGGTCGCCCGCCGGCCTGCAGCGGGCCATCGAGGTGCGCACCCGCGAGGGAACCGTCGTCCATGCGGCCTGGCCGGCGGGCACCTCGAAGGCAACCACCACCGGAAGCTTCATGGCCACGATCTCCGCCGGGGTGTGCCTGTCGAAGCTGTTGGCGGCCAGTGAGGGGCATCTCCGGCAGTTCATGTCCACCTGGATGGGCGGGCTCTACGTGGAGGACATGTTCGGCGTTGACCAGCGCGGCGAGTTCTTCGGGGCGGCCATCCTCGACGCCATGGCGGGCGGATCGGGCGCCCGCTCCTTCGCCGACGGACTGGACGCCGGGGGGTTCCTGGACTCGCCGTCGGCGATCATCGCCAACATCGAGGACATCGAGTACAGCTACCCGGTGCTCTATCTCTCCCGCCGGATCCAGCCGGACACAGGAGGTGCCGGCAAGTACCGGGGCGGCAACACGCTGGCCATGACCTACCTGGTGCACGATGTGGATCGTCTTCCCACGAAGATCCTGCACGCCATCGGCACGTACCAACCCGGCTCCATCGGCGTTGCCGGCGGGTACCCGTCCAACACCAACCAGTTCGTGATCAAGCGCGACACCAATGTTCGCGAGTTGCTCGCCGCCGGTGAGGTGCCCGACGACCTCGACGCTCTCGACGGCGAGATGGAGATCTTCACCGACAGCATCGTCAAGACCTCCCAGGGACGCGACGACGTCCAGCGCTACGTCGCCATGGGCGGGGGCGGGTACCTCGACCCCCTGGACCGTGAGCCGGAGTTGGTTCTTGCCGACTACCTCGTCGGCGCCGTCAGCCCGGCGCACGCCCGCGACACCTACGGCGTGGTCATTGACACCGGCGGGGCTTGCGTGGACAGGGCCGCCACCGGCCGTCGACGCAGCGAGATCAGGGATGAACGGCGCCGGTCGGCCTCACCGGTCGGCGACGCGTCGAGTCAAGCCGGGCCGAGCTGAACAGCGTGGATCGCCTCGTCGCCGTCGACAGCGGCGGCACGTTCACCGACTGCGTCACCCTCGACGCCGCGGGGCGGGTAACCACGGCGAAGGCCCCCTCCACACCGTCGGACTTCTCCGAGGGCGTCGTGCAGTCGGTGGCGCGTGCCGCGGCGGCCGAAAGTCTCGATCTGGGCGGCCTTCTCCGGCGGACGGGCTCGTTCTGCCACGGCACCACCGTCGCCACCAACGCCTTGCTGACCCGGTCGGGCTCGGTCATGGGCCTCATCACCACAAGGGGCCACGAGGACGCCATCATCGTCGGCCGGACCATCCAGAAGGCGGCGGGGCTCAGCGAGTCGGAGTTGAGCAATCTTGCGCATCTGGAGAAGGCGACCCCGATCGTGCCCCGGCCTCTCATCAGGGGGGTCACCGAGCGGGTCGACTACAGCGGCTCGGTGGTGGTTCCCCTCGATCTCGCTGAGGTCGCCACCGCCGTCGACGAGCTCGTGGCCGCCGGCGTCGAGGCGATCGCAATCTGCTTCCTGTGGAGCTTCCTGAATCCGGATCACGAGCGGGCGGTCGCCGACCTCGTCAGATCCCGCCACCCGGATCTCTTCGTGACGGTCTCCCACGAGGTGGCGCCGGTGATCAAGGAGTACGAGCGGTGTGCCACGACCGTGCTCAATGGCTACCTCAGCCGGAGCACCCACACCTACATCTCGAAGCTGCAGGAACGCCTCGCCGACGGTGGCCTCGACGGTGATCCCGTCATCATGCAGTCCTTCGGCGGCGTCGGCAGCGCCGAGGCGAGCAAAGGACGCGCCGTGGCCCTGCTGGGCTCGGGCCCCACCGGCGGCGTGTTCGGTGCGGCCGCGCTCGGCCGGCTGATCGGCGCGGACAACATCGTCACGACCGATGTCGGAGGCACGAGCTTCGACGTCGGCCTCGTTGTGGACGGGGAGCCGCTGGTGGTCGGCACGCCGGTGTTCGACAAGTACCACACCGTGCTTCCGGTGATCGACGTCACGTCGATCGGTGCCGGCGGGGGGAGTCTGGCCTGGATCGAGCCCGGGACCGGGCTGATCAAGGTGGGCCCGCAGAGCGCCGGCGCGGTGCCGGGGCCGGCGTGCTACGGGATCGGGGGAACGCTCCCGACGGTGACCGACGCCAATCTGGTGCTCGGGCGTCTCGACCCGGGCTATTTCCTGGGCGGCGAGCGCGAGTTGCACGCGGACCTCGCAGCCGGCGCCATCGAGACACACGTCGCCGGGCCGGCCGGGCTGTCCGTCGAAGAGGCGGCCATGGCCATCGTGGACATCCTCGATGCGCGCATGGCCGATCTCGTGCGGATGAGCACGATCGGTCGAGGGTACGACCCCCGTGAGTTCACCCTCTTCGCCTTCGGTGGTGCCGGACCTCTCCACGTCGGGGCCTATGCCGCCGATGTCGGTACCCGGCTCACCGTCGTCCCCACCAACTCGGCGGTGTTCAGCGCGTTCGGCATCGCCGCCTCGGACCCCGTCGCCGTCGTGCAGGCGAGCGATCCGATGGTGGCACCCTTCGACCCCGAACGGCTGGAGCGGATCTACGGATCGCTCGCCGCGAGCGCCGTCGAGGAGTTGGCGGCCAACGGAGTGGCGGCCGGGGACGTCACGACCAGCCGGGAGGCGGAGATGCGCTATCGCGGCCAGGTCCACGAGGTGCGCGTGCCCGTCCCGGACGGGCCACTGGGCGCCGAGAGCCTCGCCGTGACGATGGAGGAGTTCCGGCGCCGGTACAACCGCCGCTACGGCTCGGGCGCGGCGGCCGACGCCGCCATCGAGGCGCGGACGTTCGTCGTGCGCGGGGTTGGCCGCCAGGCGAAGCCGGAACTGCACCCCGCGGATCTCGAGCCGGCGGATCCGAGCGCCGCTCTCGTCTCCGAACGCCAGGTGTACTTCCGCCCTCTCGGCGGCTTCACCTCCACGCCCATCTACCGGCGCGAGTTGCTGCGACCGGGCAACGGCGTCGCCGGCCACGCCGTCATCGAGGCGGTCGACACGACGATGCTGATCCACCCCGGCCAGCGCGCCGACGTGGACGCCTGGGGCAACATATTGCTCGACACGACAGGGGGTAGACGATGACCTCTCCGCCCAGCAGGCCCACGCCCGAGCACTTCGAGGCGGCACTGGCCGCCATCGACACCACCGAACTCGTCGACCTGTCGTTGGAGTTGGCGCAGATCGACAGCCCGCCCGGACAGGAGCAGCCCGTGTCGGACCGCGTGCGGGAATGGCTCGACGACAACGGTTTCGAAGCGTCGCAGGTGGGCATGTTCGCGGACCGTTCCAACGTCGTGGGCCGCCTGCGCGGCTCCGGCGGCGGCAACACGGTCATCTTCAACGCCCACATGGACGTGGCCTGGGGTCCCGAGGAGCGGCGCTGGATGCACGACCCCGACAACCCCATCTACACCTCCGCCTGGCGGGAGGGCGACACGCTCGTGGGCAACGGCCTCATCAACGACAAGGGCCCGCTGGCCTGCACGCTGATCGCGGCGAAGGCGGTGAAGGCCTCGGGCGCGCCGTTGGCCGGCGACCTCATCGTCACGGGGGTCGCCGGCGAGATCGGCCAGGAGCCCGTCGACGAGTTCACCTCCCCCGGCTACCTCTCCAAGGAGGTCGGCGCCCGCTACCTCATCACCCACGGCATCATCGGCGACTACGCCGTGGTGGCCGAGGCCACCAGCTTCGGCGTCACCTGGGTGGAGGCCGGCAAGGCCTTCTTCAAGGTGACGGTGCTCGGCGGCAGCTCCCGCTACACGCCGTACGTCACCCATCCCGACCGCCTCGCCGAACACGGCAACGCCCTGGTGCGCGTCGCACCGGTGATCGAGGCCCTCACGGACTGGGGACGCCGCTACGAGGTGGAACACGAGTACCGCTTCGACGGCGGCCGCTGCGTGCCGAAGGTGAACATCGGCGCCATTAGAGGGGGTCAGCCGTTCCTGACGATCGTGAGCGCCGAGCGTTGCTACCTCTACCTCGACGTTCGGCTCACGCCGGCGCAGACGGCCATGGACGTCCAGGCCGAGCTGCAGGAGGTGCTGGGCGCCCTCGACGTGCCGACCCAACTCGAGTGCACGCTCTACCGCCGCGGCTACGAGGCGGTCGGTGTGGGCGAGTTGCTCGACGCCACCGCCGTTGCCCACCGGGCCGAGTTCGGGACAGACCTGGGCGAGGCCGAGCCGCAGATGTCGAGCATGTGGCGCGACACCAACCCGTTCATCGAGATGGGTATACCTGCCGTCACGTACGGGCCGACGGGGAGTGTCGGGGGAGGTCGCTACTCGGCCGAGATCGCCGACTTCGTTGCCGTCACGAGAATCTACGCCCGGCTGGCGCTGGATCTCTGCAACCGCCCGCGCGCCAGGCGCGGCATTCCGAAATGAGGGTCACCTTGCAGATCGGCGGCCGTCACCGAGCCGGGGTCGACGACTTCGCGGCGGTCACTCGCGTTGATGTCCGGCGCGTGCTCGACCTCTGTAGCCAGCCGAGTCGAGGTCGGTCGGCATGAGGATCACCCACCTGCGCGGCGTGGAGTTGACCGACCCGGCACCGCATGGGATCGCCGGCTTCTACGAGCAGGTCTGGGGCCTGCAGTGGGTAGCAACGGGAGGGGAGTCGGTCTACCTGCGTGGCACCGGACCGGAGCATCACGTTCTGGCGATCCACCCGAGCACCCAGACCACGGTGCGCGGCTACCGCCTGGGCTTGGGCGACCGTGCCGCGGTGGACCAAGCGGCGGAGGAGTTGGATGCTCGTCCCGATACCCGCGTCGTCGGCGGCCCGGGCCCCCTGGAGAGTCCGGGCGGCGGCTACGGATTGCGCATCGCCGACCCCGACGGGCGGGAGATCGAGCTGTCGGCCGAGGTGGCGAAGGCGGGGGAGTGGGCAGCCGCCCCCGACGGCCCGCCGATCCGGCCGACGAAGGTGAGTCACGTGGTGCTGAATTCACCCCATGCCGACGCCTACATGCGGCTGCTCGTCGAAGTGCTCGGCTTCCGCGTGGCCGACGAGACCGAGCACATGGTCTTCTGCAAGTGCAACCTGGACCACCACAGCGTGGCGATCGCCCGCGCCCCCCACGCCTCGCTCAACCACGTGGCCTTCGAGGTGCCAACGGTCGGCGACGTCCTCTCGGGCATCGAGCACATGCGCACCCACGGCTTCGAGACGCTCTGGGGTCCGGGCCGCCACCCGCAGGGGATGAACGCCTTCGGCTACTTCCTGGCCCCCAACGGCCAGGTGGTGGAGTACACGGCCGAGGTGGAGCAGATCCCCGACGAGGAGCTGGCACCGCGGTTCTGGGTGCCGGAGGACTACGAGGTGTACGACGACTGGGCCGACGTCTCCTCGCTGCGCCCCACGCCCGAGACCCGGACCTTGATGCGCGGCGTGCCCGAGACGGCGCCGCACGGAGAGGGATAGCCATGGCGCGCCTGAACGAGCAGATCCAGATCGTCGGCAGCGGCGAGGGCGCTGTTGCCGTCTGCCGCTGCGGGCACGAGATCGGCCCCGCCACCGACAACTACAAGCTGCACCTGCTGATGCGCGAGGGCCCGGTGCAGAACGCCGGCCCGTGGGTCGACCCCAACGGCATCGGCGGCGACCGGTTCGTGTGCCGGGAGTTCTTCTGCCCCGGATGCGTCACCCTGCTCGACGTCGAGATCGCCCAGCGCCACGAGCCGATCCTCTGGGACGTCCGCCTCGACCTGGGTGAGGACTGATCGTGCCACCTGGACCGCAACTCATCCTTCAATCCCGCGCCGCACTTCGTCATTCCGGCGGAGGCCGGAATCCATCGTCCAGCCGCTCGATCGGCGTCGACGCGGAGGTGTTACACCGATGCTGAGCGTCGACGACATCCGCGGCGTCCACGTCCTGCCCCCGACCCCGTGCCTGCCCGGCGCCGGCGGCTGGGACGCCGTCGACTCGGTCGACTTGGACGAGACGGCCCGCATGACCGACTGGCTCATCCAGCCGGGGGTCACCGGCCTGGGGCTGTTCGGCACGACCGGCGAGGGTCACTCGCTGCTGTGGGACGAGAAGCTGCGCTGCGCCGAGACCGCGGTCGAGGCGGCCGCCGGCCGGGCGCAGATCTTCGGCGGCGTCACCGCGCTGGGTACCCGCGAGGTGATCCGCCAGATGCGGGGCCTGCGCGACGTGGGTGTTGACGGGGCGCTCGTCGGCCTCCCGCTGTGGCAGACGCCGACTCTGGAGAACGCGGTCGGGTTCTTCGCCGACCTCTCGGCGGCGGTGCCGGACATGGCCGTGATGGTCTACTCCAACTCCTGGTACTTCAAGTACGACTTCCCGCTGGAGTTCTGGTCCGGCCTCGTGGATCGTGCGCCGACGGTGGTCGCCGCGAAGGTCACGCACGGGTTCCGGAACTACCGCCAGGAGGTGGACGCCACCGCCGGGCGGATCAAGATGATGCCGGGCGATCCGGGAATCTTCATCGCCTGGGGCCTCGTCGGCAGTGCCATCGACGCGGTCTGGTCCACGCAGGCGGCTCTGGGATCCGAACCGGTCGTCGCCCTGCTGGCGGCCATACGGTCCGGCGACGCGGAACTGGTGGAGGAGATCATCGCCGACTTCCGGGCGGTGCCGAAGTACGCGCCGCCGGGCGCCATGGCCAACCGCGACCACACCGACGACTTCGCCCGCTACAACACGCAGGTGGCCAAGTACCGATTGAATGTCTCGGGCCTCATCGCCGCCGGCCCGATGCGGCCGCCCTACACCGACCTCCCCGAGTCGTGGAAGCGCCAGGTGGAGTTGGAGGTTGAGGGCTTCGCCGCGCTGCGAGCCAAGTACGCCGCCGCTGCCGTCGAGCCGGCCGGGCAGGGGAACTAGAAAGGGAGCGGAGGAGACATGGGCATCCGCACCGGCAAGGACTACCTGGAAGGCATGCGGGACGGCCGGCAGGTCTGGCTGGACGGCGAGCTGGTGGACGACGTCACGACACATCCCGCCCTGGCGGGCTGCGCCCAGACACTGGCCGATGTCTACGACCTGCAGCACGATCCCGAGTTCGGGGACCTGCTGACCATGGAGTCGCCGTCGAGCGGTGACCGGGTCAGCCTCAGCTACATCCTCCCGCAGTCGCTCGAAGAGTTGCGTCGCCGGCGCGAGATGATCGAGTTCCTGGCGCGCCGCTCGGGGGGAACCCTGGGGCGCCTGCCGGAATACATGGCGTCGATCATCGTGGGCCTCTACGACGTGCGGGCCACGCTCGCCGAGGTGGAGCCCGCCTACGCCGACAACATCGCCGCCTACATGGAGTTCTGCCGCGAGAACGACGTGGCACTCACGCACAGCTTCGCCGATGCCCCCAAGGACATGCGGATCCCTCGGGAGCGCTTCGAGAACCTGCGCCTGCAGGAACAGCGCAGCGACGGCATCGTTGTGCACGGCGTCAAGTCGGTGGCCACGCTGGCGCCGTTCGCCGATGAGTACGTGGCCCTGGCGCCCAACCGCCCCGGTTTGGCCGACGACGAGATCGTCTACTTCGCGGTGCCGATGGACACGCCCGGCCTGCGGGTCTTCTGCCGCCCCTCGCTGGTGCCGCCCGCCGCCCCGGATCGCCGCCTCGCTAGCGCCTTCGACGAGATGGACTGCTGGGTGGTCTTCGACAACGTCTTCGTGCCCGCCGAACGGGTCTTCTACCGCCAGCAGACCCACGTGCACCTGGGTCTGCTGGGCCAGATCCTGCCGTGGGCCTTCTACCACATCCTCATCAGGATGACCTGCAAGGCAGAGGTGCTGGCGGGCATCTGCGCCCAGGTCACCGAGTACCTCGGCAAGGACAACCAGCAGCACCTCCAACTCCAGTTGTGCGAGGTGTACGGCTACGTCGAGACGCTGCGGGCGTTCCTCGGCGCCGCCGAGGAGCAGCACCTGCGCACGCCCGACGGCAACCTGATCCCCAATCCCACCCAGGTCACCCTCGGGCGGATCCACGCCGTGGAGCACCATCCCCGCATCCTGCAGATCGTCCGCGAGATGTGCGGGTCGGGCATCCTCATGGCCCCCGGCGCCGCCGACCTGGCCAACGCCGAGGTGTCCGGCGATGTCATGCGCTACCTCGTGGGGCCCGACGAGAACGCCCTGGACCGATTCCGGCTGCTGAAGCTGGCCTGGGAGTACGGCTGTGACTCATTCGGGTCGCGCCAGTTGCTCTTCGAGATGCACAACGCTGGCTCACACCTGACGACCCGCCAGCGTCTCGGCATGAGCTACGACGCCGATCCGCTGAAGGCGCTCGCCAGGCAACTGGCCGGAATAGACGACACGAACGGTTGAGAGAAAGGAGCGTGCCCATGAAGACCATCACGGAGATCGGCGGGCCGACATCCTGGAGGGGCCCCGACCTGCAGGACAGCGACGAGTGGATCCTCGAGCTGGACGAGTCAAACCGCAAGGAGCTGCTGGATGCTCTGGCGGGTGTCGAGGACGCCGGACTGGAGTTTCTGGAGATCACCCGGGAGAACTTCCCGCTACCCACCGTCGGCCCGCTGCTGGAATCGATGCTGGACGACCTCTTGGAGGGCTGCGGCTTCGTGCTGCTGCGCGGCGTACCCATCGAGGGGCTCAGCGAGCGCCAGATCGAGTTGCTGTACTGGGGGATGGGTCTGCACATCGGCGTCAGCCTCCCGCAGGGCGTCGAGGGCACCGAACTGTTCGCCCACGTGCGCGACGAGGGCGTCGATCGCACCTCCACCTACGGCGGCGGTCTGCTCAACCGGCATTCCGAAGCGCTCCCGTTCCACACCGACACCAGCGACATCGTGGGTCTGCTGTGCATCCACCCGGCCATGCGCGGCGGCACCAGCACCATCGTCAGCGCCGTCGCCGTACACGACGAAATCGTCCGGCGCCGCCCCGACCTCGCTGCGGTCATGTACGAGCCGTGGTGGTTCGACCGCAAGCGCGGCGACGGTCCCGACAGCTTCGCTCGGTGCCCCGTCTACGCCGTGAACGGCGCTGGCCGGCTCTTCGCCTTCTACGGTCCCGATCTGTACAAGTACGCGCAGCGCGGCGAGCACGTGCCCGACCTGTCCCCCCAGCAGTGGGAGGCGATGGCGCTGATCGACGAGATCAACGGCAGCCCCGAGTACCAACTGCACATGGACTTCCAGCCGGGCGAGATCCAGTTCATCAACAACTACGCGGTCATGCACTCCCGCTCCGCCTACGAGGACTACCCGGACCCGGCGCTGCGCCGCGACCTCATCCGGCTCTGGCTCACCCTGGACGAAGATCTGGACATCCCCGAGGAGTTCAACGAGCGCGGCCTCAGGACCCGCTCCAGCGCCTTCGCCACCTAGACGCTCGGAACTCCCAGCCGCCACCCCGGCAGCCGAAACGCCGGCTCACACCTGACGGCCCGCCAGCGCCTCGCCATGTCATGCGACGCCGGCCCCCTGAAGGCCCTCGCCCGGCAGCTGGCCGGCATCGAGGAGCCGGACCCCGTCGACAGCTGAGACGCCTCGGCGAACGGGCCCGGCGCCGCCCCGCCTCCTCTACGCGTCCCGCTCCCGTCGCCGGCCCGAACTACTCCGAACCAGCAGGTGGCATAATGTTCGGGCGGTCGGCAGGGTGCAGCCTGGTCGTCCTGCGGGGGAAAGGAGCGTCCGCATGAACGCCATCGTGGAGATCGGCGGGCCGACGTCGTGGCTCGGGCCCGACATACAGGGCAGCGACGAGTGGATCCTCGAGTTGCAGGTGTCGCACCGGCGGGAACTGCTGGACGCTCTGGCGGGCGTGGAGGACGCCGGTCTGGAGTTTCTGGACGTGAAGACGGAAGACTTCCCGCTGCCCACCGTCGGGCCGCTGCTCGAATCGATGCTCGGCGACCTGCTGGACGGCCGCGGCTTCGTGCTGCTGCGCGGCGTGCCGATCGAGGGGCTCAGCGAGCGCCAGATCGAGTTCATGTACTGGGGGATGGGCCTGTACATCGGTATCTGCCTCCCGCAGGGAGCCGCGGGCACCGACCTCTTCGCCCACGTGCGCGACGAGGGCGTGGACCGCCACGCCAACTACGGGGGCGGCCTGCTGAACCGGCACTCGGGGGCCCTGCCGTTCCATACCGACACCAGCGACATCGTGGGCCTGCTGTGCATCCGCCCGGCGATGAGCGGCGGCACCAGCACCATCGTCAGCGCCGTGGCCGTGCACGACGAGATCGTGCGGAGGCGGCCCGACCTGGCCGCGGTGATGTACGAGCCGTGGTGGTTCGACCGCAAGCGCGGCGACGGCCCGGACAGCTTCGCCCAGTGCCCCATGTACGCGGTGAACGATTCCGGGAAGCTGTTCGCCTTCTACGGCCCCGACCTCTACAAGACGGCCCAGCGCGGCGAGCACGTGCCGAACCTGTCCGACGAGCAGTGGGAGGCCATGGCGCTGATCGACGAGATCAACGGCAGTCCCGAGTACCAGTTGCACATGGACTTCCAGCCCGGCGAGATCCAGTTCATCAACAACTACCTGGTGATGCACTCCCGCACCGCCTATGAGGACTACCCCGACCCCGACCAGCGGCGCGACCTCATCCGGCTGTGGCTCACCCTGGACCAGGATCTCGATATCCCCGCGGAGTTCAACGAGCGCGGCCTCAAGACCCGCTCCAGCGCCTTCGCCGGCTAGACGCTCGGAACTCCCAGCCGCCACCCTGGCAGCTGAGCCGTCGTCCCGGCAGCTGAGCCGTCGTCCCGGCGAAGGCCGGGATCCAGTTCCGCGGCGGACCGGTCTTCGCCCTCCGCGGCGCCAGCGAGATGCCACCGTTTGCAGTGACTGCTATGTAAAGCTGCGGTCATGGCACAAAGTCACGAAATCGAATACCGCGTCGGCGGTGACGACCTGCAATTCGTGGAGGTCTGGTTGGACCCCCACGAGACGGTGATCGGCGAGGCCGGCGCCATGATGTACATGAACCCCGGCATCGAATTCGAGGCCAAGATGGGCGACGGCGCCGACCCCGACGAGGGGACGTGGAGCAAGCTCAAGGCTGCCGGCAAGCGGGCTCTCGCCCAGGAGTCCATCTTCCTCACGCACTTCACCAACATGGGCGGCGGCAAGTCCAGCGTGGCGTTCGCCGCGGAGTTCCCCGGCAAGATCGTCCCGGTCGACCTCACCCAGCACGGCGGGCGCATCATCTGCCAGAAGGACGCCTTCCTGTGCGCCGCCCTGGGCACGAGGATCGACATCGCCTTCCAGCGCAAGATCGGCACCGGTCTGTTCGGCGGCGAGGGCTTCATCCTGCAGAGCCTCAGTGGCGACGGCCTGGCGTTCCTTTCGGCGGGCGGCACCGTCATCCGGCGCCAGCTCAAGGGCGAGCAGCTGCGCGTCGACACCGGCTGCATCGTGGCCTTCGAGCAGGGGATCGACTACGGCATCGAGCGCGCCGGCAACCTCAAGTCCAGCATCTTCGGCGGTGAGGGCCTGTTCCTGGCCACGCTGTCGGGCCACGGCGCCGTGTGGCTGCAGTCGCTGCCGTTCTCCCGCCTCGCCGACCGCATCCTGGCCGCCGCCGCCCCCGTCCCCGGCGCCTCCAAGGGCGAGGGTTCAATGATCGGAGACCTCGCAAGAGCCTTCGAGCGCTGAGGGTCGGCGGCCTCCGGGAGCCGCGCCGGGCGGGCCTGCGTTGCTTGAGTAACCGTCCTGCTCAAGCAGGATCGGTGGGTCTCCCCATCGGCTCGGTCTAACGCCTGGAATTCCAAGTGCCCGATTATTCGGGATTGCCGGCCTTGGTGACGTCTATGACGATCACGGAGATCTTGCGTGCTTCGTCCGGTGTCAGGGTGCTCCTCAGTTGCTGTTCCAGTTCCTTCGGTGTGGTGGGGCGCGTGCCATTGGGGTCGCGTCTGGTCTCCTCCGCGCCGAACCAGAGAACTAGATAGATGCCGTATCCCGACGTAGCCGGGTCGGTCGTGTACTTGCTGATGAGTTGAGAGTGCAGAGCGCTCCACAAATCGGGATGTGAGTTCTTCTTGATCTCGATAGGGGCGTTGAATCCGTTGCAGACGGCGCGGATGTCGGCTCGGGTGTCCGCGGCGTAGCGACCCTCCGGTGCTGCGTCAACCTCTGGCGGGAGGCGCGTCTGCAGGGCTGCGAGCAGCACATCGCGACAGGACTCCTCGGGCTTGGCGGGCCGTTCAGTGAGCACGCGCCCGACGGAATCCTCGTTCCAGAATTGCCGCCAGAGATTGCTATTGCCGCCGCGGATGTCATCGGAAATGTCGGCGAGGCGGTGGGCCAGCAGAGCGGCCAGGTCCGCAGCGTTCGCGGGTGCTCGGTTGTCGAGTGTGCGCTGGATCCGGTCGATATTCGCATGTCTGTACGAAGCGTCCCGATTGACGATGCGGTGGCGACGCCTGGACCATTTCAGATCGCCGTGCCATGCCGCCAGTCGGGGGTCGTCGATCAACTCCGTCAGCGCCTGTCCGGCATCGTCGTCGGAGATCGAGCCGAGTTGCCCAATGAGGCTCGCGACGAACTCGGATATCACCTCCTCGGTCGAGATGTAGCCCCTCCAGTCGGTCGGGGCGAAGAGTGGCCCCAGTATCTCGATCAGGATCCTGAGGGTGGCCGGCTCTCGGCTCTTCCGCAGGATCGACGAGACGCAGCGAGTCTGATCGGGCCTCCGTCGCTCGTACTCGGCCAGATCGCCCAGGAAGGTGGCCAAGTGCCGCGCCCGAATTTCGTTGTGACCAATGAAGCTCTTCAGCTTTGGCAGCCCCGGCACAGGCGACAGCGCCGCATCGACCGCCAGCCAGCGCACCCGCTGCGCCGCGCTCATGCTCTTCCGTGAGAGCTTTTTCTCTACCAACGCGTTGAGCGATGCCGTGTCCTCGTATTCCAGAACCTCGGTGAGGAGTCCCTCTAGCAGAGCGAGTCGCTCGTTCGGCCCGCGCAGCGGGAACGCCCGCAGCAGTTGGAGCCGCAGATCGTGAACAAGGTCGTCGTCATTCCCAACCACGCGGGGGCCAACACCCGTGGCGAGGGACACCATGCGGGATCCTGGAGACGGGCCCTCGTGTTTTTCGACCGCGTCCAACTCTCTCAGCCGGGAAGGGAGATCCTGCCCATTCCGGACTGCTGATATCGCACACCGTTGGAGAACGCCGAGTACCAGGTCGCGGTCCTGCTGGAGCCAGCGGTCGTGCCAGCCTCGTGAGATCTCAATTGTCGAATGGCCACAGTAATAGAGCGCCAGCGCATTGCGCTTGGCCGCGTCGTTGAGGCTGTCCAGGGACGCCGGGTCCTCCGAGTCGAGCAAGTCCAAGCTGGCGAGCACTGGAAACGCTAGCCAGGACTGCTTCGACTCCAAGTGCAAGCTGATCGATTCGTCGACTTCGGGAACGTCATCGCGCCACACCGCGCTCCGCAGGGCGGCGAGGGCGGCGGCAACGGCGACCTCATCATCGCCGATGAAGTCGGCAATTCGATGCCGAGGAGGCAGGTGCTCGGCGGAGTCGGAGAACCGACCGAGATACTTGGTGGCCAGGGTATGCAGATCCGGGGACGGGAACCGGTTCTCGCGCAGTTCCGTTTCATGAGAACGGAGGTGTCGGGACCACTCCTCGCGGCGCTGTCGCTTTTCTTCCCGCTGCTGCGCCTCGAGTTCTTCCCATTCCCGCAGATGGTGGTCCTGGGCGGGATCCGCCTCTTTCGACGGCGGCTCGCAGAGTTTCTCCAGCAGTAGCGCCAACCCGTGTTGCCCTTGGGTTTGCTCGTGCATGACGTCGAGCGTCAGCCCCTTGTTCATCGAAGGGTCATCCAGGGAGGCGAACGAAAAGCGCAGGAGTTCACCGGACAGAGCGCCTTCCGCGTCGCCGACCTCGGTTGCTTGCTCAAGACACCACAGCCCGAAGTCGGCCGGAAGCCGGCTTCCGTGGAGAAAGTGGCGATCCCCAATCGGACGAAGAGGAGAGTCGTCATCATCGATCCGATGCCTGAGCCTCGCTAGGAACGCGGCTTTCTGCGCTTCAGGATGTGACTCCAGCCAGGATCGGAGACGGCGGATCGGTTCGTCCGAGAAGGGGTAAGGCTCGAAGCGCAGGTCGTTGACGACCGGGATGCTGAGCCAGCGGTACAGCCGCTCCGTCTCAAGGTCCTCGCCCCGCGCCGGCAAGCCACTCGCCAATAGCTCGACGTAGAGCCTTCGGATGCGGTTTGCTGCGATCGGGAAGCTCCCAGCCTTGACTGCCTCGTCCAGCGCGTCGAGCAGTTCAGCGACTTGATCATGCGACGACTGCGCCAGCAGGTGCTGTTGCCAGAATCGCCAGAACCGGCCGAATACCTGCGTCCCCTGGCCCGGAAGATGACGCCACACCCGTGCCGGCGGGATCACGGCCGGGTAGAGGTCGTCCAGCAGGGTTCCGGTGAGTTCGCCATCGGGGTCGGACACGGTGCCCTCGCGGAGTTCGTCCAAGAGAGTGACGAGCGTCTCTGCGCGCCGTTTGCCGGGAGGGAGAAGACCTAGGTACGCATCGAGCGCGGATCGGCGGAGTACGGGCGACCGGGCATCATCCCGGACACGTGCCGAGAGGTCGGGTAAGAGGCCGCGGTGCGATTCTCTCTCCGACTCGTCCACGTGAGACAGTGCGCCGAGGATGAGCTGCTCGACCCGCTCGTCGGGCACTCCGGCATCTCGACGGCCGAGCAGTTCCTTGATCGGCCCTGTCATGTCTGCCGAGCCGAGCGCCCGGCACGCCCAACCTGTATCCACCGAATGGCCGGTGTCCGACCCGCCTGGCATCTCGTGAGCGAAGAGGGGTTCGTGGGGAGCTACCCGCTCCAGAGCGCGCAGCAGGCGCTTCTTGTCTTCGGTGGTGAACTCCCGGATGTCGCCATAGAGGATGACGCCGAGGGGGTCGGCGTCGATCAATAGTCGGCGTGCCTCGAGTGAGTGTGCGGCCAGCCAGGCGGAGAGTCCCCGGAGCGCGGTGACCACGCGCCCGTCGCCGGGGCTGACCATGAGCGCCAACACCCGCCGGGCCGGGAGGCCGTCGCTGATCCGCTGGGATAGGTGCCGACCCGCGAGGAACTCGGCGATCTGGCGATGGAGCGGGACGAAACCTCCGCCAGTTGCTCGGAGAAGCCCCGAAGCCAGTGCTGCGCGTAGGTGCTCTCGAGAGGGATCCCCCGGGATGCTCTGGATGTCGTTGAGCGACACGAACGAGGATCCGGTCACGCCTGGTTCCAACGAGAATCCGTCCTTGCCGGCGAGCAGCGCCAACGTGCACAGATAACCCGCTGCCTCCAGGAGCATTTCTCGATCGTTGACGACCGCGGATGCTCTCCCGCCCCGGGCAGCGGCGAGGTGCTCGGGGTTGCGCTCGCACGCCATCTGCAAGCAGCCCCGCTCAAAAGTCTTCAATCTGCTATCGGGCCAGTCTCCGCCCGGCGCGACAGCAGTAGCGAGCAGGTTCAGCGTCAGCGGATTGCCCAGCATCGGGTAGATGCCGAACCGCAGGGCGTCCTCAAGGAATGCTTGGGCGTCGAGCGTGGGGTGCTCCAGACTCAGCAGTTCGCGAATTGCCGGCACGGTGAGTTGATCGAGCCGGAGCACTGCGATCCTTGAGTCAGGAGCCACGGCGCTCAAGGCCTGCCGATCGTTTCGGCCGAGCCAGTCAGCCTCGCGACACGAGATTCGGAACTGGGGTCGCCCGAACGGGGGCCTGCCGAGTTGGTCGAGGCGCCGACGGATCTCGTCAAGTGTCGACCGCGCGTCGACTGCGCCAGCACGCATCTCGTCCAGCCCGTCGACGAAGAGCGTCTTGTTGCGCCACTCCGGGTGGTCGTCCGGATCGAACGTGACGAAGTCGCGTGCACTGAGCATCAAGGCCGCGTCGCCGAGCGCTTCGCTCTCCCGCTCGAACTCGGTCGTCTTGCCGGATCCGGGATCGCCGAGCAGCACATATGCCGGCACGCCTCTGAAGGCACTGAGTGGCTTGGACTCCGTGGCATCGTTCCGGTCGCCGCCCGCCGTGACCTCGGTGCACGTGCGGTCGACGATCGGACCCATTTCGCCTCCAGCGGGCCGATCCAGGCCCGCGGCGGCCACGCCTCCTGCCGCATCCATCGTCGTGGAGTTCATGGCGCGTCGAACCAGTGATCGGCCGGCAGCGAGAGGAACTCGTGCAAGGGCACACCGGAGGGCCCGACGATGATCGGGCGCACCCCGAATCGCCGCTCGAACTCCGCCATGCCCCTCGTCGATCCGAGTTCGCTGCCGCTCTTTGCTTCGATCCCAACGATGTGCGGGCCTCGCTGGAGAACGAAATCCACCTCGTGGTTTCGCTCTCTCCAGTACTTGACCGTCGTGCTTGGCGATGCCGTGTTGGCGAGATGGGCACCGACGGCGCTCTCCACCATGCGACCCCAGAACGTGCGGTCGGATCGAGCCTCTTCGAATGTGTAACCGGAGACGACGGCCATTAGGGCCGTGTTAAGCACGTTCAGCTTCGGGATCGAGGCCCTGGCAGACAGAGGCCGCTCGGTGTGCTTCGAGAACCCCGTTAGCAGTCCCGCCTGCGAGAGCAGTTCGAGGTACCGGGTCAAAGTGGTGGTGTTGCCGGCGTCCTGCAGTTGTCCGACCAGCTTGGTGTACGACACCACCTGGCCCGAGTAGGACGCGCCGAGATAGAACAGCCGCTTCAGCAGAGCTGGCTTGTCGACGCGTGTCATCGATAGCACGTCGCGCTCGATGTTCGGCTCGATCAGTGCACCGCGGACATAGCCGGCCCATCGCTCGGAGTCCCCGATCCTCGGCGCAGCGCCCGGGTAGCCGCCGAAGAACACATACGGCTCCAAGCCAAGGCCGAACGCCTCGGACATCTCGGCGTAGGACCAGTGTGTGAACCGGATCGGTTCGAACCGCCCTGCCAGAGTCTCGTTCAAGCCCCGCTGCATTAGCAGTGGCGACGATCCGAGAATCACGACGTGAAGTGGGCATCCGGCGGCTCGGTCGGCATCCCAGAGCCCCTTGACCGTCTCCGACCAGCCGTCGATCTTCTGGATCTCGTCCAGGACGAGCACGAACCCTCGGCCGGAGCGCCAAGCCTGATGCCGGCTTTCTTTCCAGACATCCTTCAGCCACTGACGGTCGCGTCGATCCGAGATTCGAACCGAATATCCGACACCTGTCTCGGACGGACGAGGCGCCGCACGAGTCCCCGGGTCATCCACCGCCTCGTACCGACGACCTCGCTCGGCGATCTCCAATGCTTGGCGGGCTGCCGTCGTCTTGCCCGTCTGCCGGGGGCCGAAGACAGCGACGAGTCGGTCCGGCGGCTCGGACAGCCTCTGCACGATCGTCGACACCTGCGGGCGCTGAAACTCGCCGCTCATGTCGACAGTCTAGCAAGCTCTCACTTACTACTATGAGTAATTTTACTCAAGATAGTAAGTGAGAGCTTGGGGATCCGCTGGCGACTGTCGGCGGATCGGTGCGGCCGCAGTGTTCGCTGGCCGCCGGGGGAGTTGCTTCTGGTTAGGCGACGCGCTCGGGAGGGTTGTCGTCCGCTTGCTGTGGGCCGGTGGTGGGGATACCGATCCCGAGGTGCCCCTCGATGCGAGCGACGCTCACCTGCAGCGAGGTTACGTCGGCCCGAAGCCCGTCGATCTTCTCGTCGACGTCTGAGAACCTGTCGTCCACGCGGTCGAACCCTCGGCTCATCTCGCGGTGGAGGAACATGAACGCTGCGAATACGCCGCCGAGGGTGGTGCCGATGATCGACACTCAGGCGACGGTGAATTGAAGTTGGCCGATCTCCACGGTGCTACGCGCCTGCCTGGCAGGAACCTGCCACTTTGTTCCGTCAGGGGGAAGCTTTCGGGACAGCGTACCATCGGCGGCTCACTCGGGATGCGTCGCGGCGGCGCCCGGTGTGTGCCGGCACCATCCGCTGCTCCGCACGAGGGGATCTGTGTCGACTGAGCGGACTGGGCCTGGCGGTTACGCCCGCCGGTTCTCAGACGACGGTGACGTCGATGGTGTGCCAGCCGGTGGCGCCGTCGGGTGCCGGTGGGCGGATCTCCGAGGTCTGGGTGTAGCCCGTCCCGTCGGTGGCGCGGCAGCGGATCTTGTAGCTGCCGGGGACTGCGTCCCAGGCGTACACCCACTGACGCCAGGAGTTGACCGACATGTTGTTACTCAAGTCGGCGTTGACCCAGGGCCCGTTGCCGACCTGCACCTGGACCCCTTCGATACTCTTCGTCGGCGCCCAGGCCACGCCGGCGATGGCCACCCTGCCTGCCCGGACCCGTGCGCTGTTGCGGGGCACGTCGATGCGGGATTGCGTCTTGATGGGGCCGCGCTTGGCCCAACCCCGTGGCACCCAGTACGAGTCGAACCCCTCCCAGGTGGTGAGGCGGATCTCCTCCAGCCACTTGGTGGCCGACACGTAACCGTAGAGGCCGGCGATCACGAGGCGCACAGGGAACCCGTGCTCGCGGGGCAGCGGGTCGCCGTTCATGGCCACCGCAACGAGCGCCTGCCGCCCGTCGAAGGCGTACTCGGTGGGGAAGCCGGAGTTCCAGTTGTCCACCGAGCGGCCCACGATCTGCGTGGCGCCGCGCTGCACACCGGCCCGGTTCAGCACGTCGGCCAGGGGCACGCCTCGCCAGACCGCGTTGTCCACGAGATTCCCGCCGACCCGGTTGGAGACACAGCTGAGGGTCACCGGCGTTTCCACCAGTCCCATGCCGATGAGTTCGGCGAAGTTCATGGAGTAGGGGCGATCGACCATGCCGCTGATGCTGAGCTGCCAGCTGTCGACGTCCACCGAGGGCACCACGATGGCGGTGTCGATACGGTAGAAGTCCGAGTTGGGCGTGACGATGGGCGAGATGCCGGTGACCGTGTTGTCGTAGTAGCCCGCCCGGTTGCGCTGCGGTGGCGGTGGTGCTGACGGTGGCGGTGGCGGTGGCGGTGGCGGTGGCGGTGGTGGCGGCGGCTGGGTGGTGGTCGTGGTGGGCCGCTGGCCCGGGTCGCCCCCCGGAGGTGCGTCCCCGCCGGCGGAGGGTTGTGTGGTGCCGGGAGCCGTGGGTTGGGCCGGGGCCGGCGCCTGCGTGGTGGGGACGGTGCCGTCGCCACCGTCGACCGGGGCCGGAGCGGGAGCCGGGGCCGCCACTTCAGTCCCGTCGGCCGCCACCGTGGTCGGTGTGGTCTCCCCAGGGGCAGCCGTGGTCGGTGTGGTCTCCCCGGGGGCAGCCGTTGTCGGGGTGGTCTCGGCGACGGTGTCGCCGGTTGGTGTCTCGTCGGGCACCGCCTCGATGGTCTCGCCGCCGGGTCCGCTGGTCGGCTTGGTGGTTCCGGTGTCGGCCGGCGGGGGCGCGGCGCCGTTGCCGGCGACCGTCGTTGGGGTGGTGCCCCCGGCGACCGTGGTGGGTGTGGCGCTTGCGGTCGCGCCGCCGGTGTCGGTGCGTACTTCCGCGGTCTCGAGCAGACTCGCCACGCTGGCCCTGTCAGCCTCCACGTCCCCGCGACGGCCCAGGAGGTAGCGCCCCACTCCGCTGGCCACGAGGGCACCGACAGCGGTCGTGCCGGCCGCCGTCAGGAACCAGCGCCGTCCGGTCTCGTTCAGGTAGGGGTGTGGCTGGCGGGGTTTGAGTTCGGTAGGGTCGGCCGTGGCCGCGACGCGGACCGGGGAGATCAGGCGGAGCATGCCCCACAGCGACCCGGCACCAGCAACAACCGCCAGCGCTGCCGTCAGCGCCCTCATGCCGGTTGTGGCGGTGGCGTTGACGGACGACGCGATGCCGCCGATCGTTCCGAAGGCGGCGTAGACGACGACGAGCACCCAGCGGTGTCGTCGGGCCACGATGCCGGTGAGCACACCGAGGGCGAGCGTCGCCCCCAGCACGCCGTAGAACAGCAGCGGTTTCTGTGCCGAGCCGAACGTGTCGATGCTCCACCGGATGACTGCACCCGGCACGAACTGGCTGTCCACGATGGCGTCGGAAACGGCCAGCACCAGAGATGGCGCCCTGTCGGTGATGCCGGAGATCAACTCGCCGACCGAGACCGCTGCCCCGGCGCTCAGCAGGCCGGCCAGGGCCGCCCAGGGAACGGCAGAACCCGGCCGGGGCTTCAGGCGGGCCAGCCGGCCGATGATTCCTCCCCGGCGGCCGGGCGTTCCGGCGGGTTCGGTGGAGTGGGAGGGACCGGACGACATGGTTCACCTCTCGCTTTCGTGTTGATGTCCGTCTCCTAGTCTGGCAGGGAAGGATCCGCGAAAGCGCGCAGGTATCTTTCGATTTCCCGCGCCGAAAGGAAGGATCTTCCTTTGGAATTCAACAGGCAGGGCACGCAGGGTGACGCCTCCGGGTGAGCCGCGCCGGTGGCTGTGACCGGAACCGGACCGGCCGGACTCGAGCGCTACGGGTGGGACGCCGGCTGGGAGCAGGTGCGTGAGCAGATGGAGCTGCCGGAGGCTCTGGTCGGCCGCGTGGCACGGGTCAGCCGGGGGCACTGTGTCGTGCTGGGTGAAGCAGGCGAGGTGGTCGCCGCCTCGGACTCTCAGCGATCGCAGGACGCCGTGTCGCCCACGACCGGCGACTGGGTGCTGTACAGCGAGGATCCGGATCAGGGTGCGGTCGTCGACACGGTTCTGCCGCGCCGGACGGCCATCGTGCGGCGCGATCCGGCCATCACCGTCACGAAACAGACCCTGGCAGCGAACGTCGACACGGTGGCCTTGCTGCACGGGCTGGACGTTCCTCTCAATGCCGGCCGTACGGAGCGCCTGCTGGTGCTGGCCGCCGACAGCGGTGCGCAGCCGCTCATCATCCTGAGCAAGGCCGACCTGCTCGACGAGGACGGTCGCCGGAGGGTGCGCCACGAGGTGTCGGCACTGGCCCCGGATGTCGACATCCTGGAGACGAGCGCGATCGACGGTCAGGGTCTCGACGAGTTGCGGCACAGGGTCGCCTCCCATCGGACCCTCGTGGCTCTGGGTCCGTCGGGCGTCGGCAAGTCGAACCTCCTGAACGCCCTGGTCGGCGCGCCGATCCTGGCGGTCGGCGACGTGCGGGGCTCGGATCGAGCCGGCCGGCACACGACGGTGCGTCGCGAGTTCGTGCTGCTGCCCACCGGAGGTGTGTTGATCGACACGCCGGGTCTGCGGGCGGTGAGCCTGTGGGAGGCCGACTTCGCCCTCGACGAGGTCTTCTCCGAGATCGCCGAGAGGGCGGCGGGTTGTCGCTTCCGGGATTGCACGCACCGGAGCGAGCCCGGATGTGTCGTGCAGGATGCCGTCCGTGCCGGTGAGGTGGATGCCGAGAGGCTGGAGCGCTACCAGCGCCTGTGGGACGAGCTGGCGCTGCAGTCCGAGGCGCAGGCCGAGCGTCTGCGCCTGCGGTCCCGCGGCCGTCGGGGGATCAGGCGCCGCCGCCGGGTGCGGCGCCGAGCGTAGGAGCCCGGGCGCGGCGCGAGGGATCGGCTCAGTTGGCGCGCGGGTCGTCGGGATAGTTCCGGAACCAGGACACCTCGCCGCCCTGGCGGCCCAGGACGGCTTGCCACAGCTCCTCCGGGTCGTCGCACAGCACGTCGTCGGACTCGGCGTCCACGACGAACCAGGCACCGGCGGCGATCTCGCCCTCGAGTTGTCGAGCCTCCCAGCCGGCGTAGCCGAAGAAGATGCGCAGGCCGGGCCGGTCCGCGACCAGCTCGGCCCCCAGGGTGAGGTTCACGCTCCCGACATTCCCGATGATCCGCTGCCAGCCTGTCCCGTCGCCGCTCGACCACTCGCTCGAGAGCCCGATCAGCGTCTCGGGCGAGACCGGTCCCCCGGAGAACAGCACGCCGGGGGCGTCCTCCCAGCCGGGAAGCAACTCGGCCACGACCAGCGATGAGGGCCGGTTGAGCACCAGGCCGATGGCGCCCTCAGCGTTGTGTTCCAGCAGGAGCACGACCGTGCGCTCGAAGTTGCCGTCACCGATGAGTGGCGTGGCCACCAGGAGCCGGCGGGCGTGGAAGTCGGTCATCGCCGCCGGCCAGGTTCCGTCCCGCGCGGCCACCGCTCCCGGGTGGCACCGGAGCGGGTGCCGCCGGCTACAGCCGAGCCACGATGTGGTCGATGCATGCGCACAGGGCGGAGACGTCCTCGGGAGGGATTGCGGGGAAGAGCGCGATGCGGAGCTGGTTGCGGCCCAGCGCCCGGTAGGACTCCGTATCGACGATGCCGTTCGCTCGCAGGATCGTGGCGATCCTGCCGGCGTCGGCCACGCCGGCGTCGATGTCGATGGTGGCCACGGTGTGGCTGCGCCGGGTCGTGTCGGCGACGAACGGCTCCGCGTAGTCGGACGCCTCGGCCCAGCCGTAGATGGCCGTCGCGGAGGCATCGCAGCGCCCGGCCGCCCATTCAAGGCCCCCGTTGGCGCACATCCACTCCACCGTTTGCAGTGTCAGGAACACCGTGGCCAGCGCGGGGGTGTTGTAGGTCTGGTTGGCTGCGGAGTTCTTGACGGCGAGCGGCAGGCTGAGCGTGGGCGGGCACCAGCGCCCGCCGGCGCCGATCTCCGCGATTCGCTCCAGCGCCGCCGGCGAGCAGCACGCCACCCAGAGCCCGCCGTCGGCGGCGAAGCACTTCTGCGGCGAGAAGTAGTACACGTCCACCTCCGCCGGATCCCAGCGCAGGCCGCCCGCTCCCGAGGTAGCGTCCACGGCCACCAGCCCGTCGGCCGCAGCCACGCCGGCGGGCCGCCGCAGCTCCATCTGCACGCCCGTGGAGGTCTCGTTGTGGGTGAGCGCGTACACGTCCACATCGCCCGCCACGGGATCGGGATGGGTTCCGAACGGGGCCTCGATGACGTCGGGAGCCTCGAGGTGGGGGACTGCGGTCACCGCCCGGGCGAACTTTGCGGAGAACTCGCCGAAGGCCAGGTGCTGGCTGCGTCGGCGGATCAGACCGAAGCTCAGGGAGTCCCAGAGGCCGGTGGCGCCGCCGTTGCCCAGCACCACCTCCCAGTCCTCGGCAAGCGCGAAGAGTTCCGCGAAGCCGTCCTGGAGTCGACCGACCACGCTGCGCACACCGGGGCGCCGGTGGCTCGTGCCCAGGTAGCCGGCGGCGACGTCCGCCAGTGCCGCCACCGCTTCGTGGGGGACCCGCGACGGGCCGCTGCCGAAGCGCCCGTCGCTGGGGAGGATCTCCACGGGGAGCGCGATGTTCTCCGCGCTGCCGGGCGTCATCTTTTCGCCGGACCGGTGCGAGACTGCATCTGTGAACTCTCCAACATCTTCGAGAACCCCCGGCGCCTCGCCCGATTCCGTCACCCCAGTTTTACCGGTCTCGGCGGCCGTGGCGGCTATCAGGCCGTCAGCAACGGTGAGCACCGACGCCAAGGCCAAGGCGCTGCGCGCCGCCGGGGAGCCGGTGATCGGCTTCGGAGCCGGTGAGCCCGACTTCCCGACACCGCCCCACATCGTGGAGGCCGCGGTGCAGGCCTGCCGGGATCAGCGGAACCACCGCTACAGCCCGGCGCCGGGGCTGCCGGAGTTGCGCGAGGCCGTCGCCGCCAAGACGCTGCGCGACTCCGGTCTGGAGGTGTCGCCGCAGCAGGTGATCATCACCGCGGGTGGCAAGCACGCCGTCTACAACGCCCTGTTGACGTTGCTGGACCCCGGCGACGAAGTGATCCTGCCCGCCCCCTACTGGACCACGTATCCCGAGCCGGTGGCGATGGTCGGGGCGCGGCCGGTTGTCGTGAACACCGATGTGGACAGCGGCTACCGCGTCACGGTCGAGCAGTTGGAGGCGGCGCGGACGCCACGAACGAAGGTCCTGATCTTCGTGTCGCCCTCGAACCCCACCGGCAGCGTGTACCCGCCGGAGGAGATCGAGGCCATCGGCAACTGGGCCGCCACCCACGGCATCTGGATCCTGACCGACGAGATCTACGAGCACCTCACGTACGACGACCACCGCCACGTCTCGCTCCCCGTCGTCGCTCCGGCGGCGGCCGAACGATGCGTGGTGGTCAACGGGGTGGCGAAGACCTACGCCATGACCGGCTGGCGCGTCGGCTGGCTCATCGCGCCCCAGCCGGTGGCTTCCGCCGCCTCGGCCTTGCAGTCCCACCAGACGTCCAACGTGTCCAACGTGTCCCAGCGTGCCGCGCTGGCGGCCGTGTCGGGTCCGCTCGGTGCCGTTGTGGAGATGCGCCTGTGCTTCGACCGCCGCCGCCGCACGATGCACGGGTTGCTGTCGCAGATCCCGGGAATCAACTGCCCGTTGCCCCAGGGTGCGTTCTACGCCTTCCCGTCGCTGGAGGGAGTGCTGGCGCGGCCCATCGCCGGGCGCAACGTGGATTCCAGCCTGGAGCTGGCCGACCTGCTGCTGACCGAGGCCCAGGTGGCCGTGGTGGCCGGCGAGGCGTTCGGGGCGCCCGGATGCATGCGCCTGTCCTTCGCCCTGTCCGACGACGACCTCGCCGAGGGTGTCGGGCGGATCGTGGACTATCTGTCCTGAGCGGGCGCGGCCGGGCACCGCGTCATGAACCCCGCGGGCTCGGTCCGAGAGCCGGCCGGCCGGCCGGCTCCCTTCGGGTCCTGGCCGTCGCCGATCACACCGCAGGCCCTTGCAGCCGGCAGCGTGCGGGTCACGACCCTCGTGGCCGACGGCGCCGATCTCTGGTGGTCCGAGACCCGGCCCGCGGCGAAGGGTCGGACCGCCCTGGTGCGCCGTAGCGCCGACGGGTCGGTGCGGGAGGTGACTCCCCCGGAGGCCAACGTGCGCAGCCGCGTGCACTCCTACGGGGGTGCGGCCTGGTGGGCGCAGGGCCGCGTCTGCGTCTATTCCGACGACAGCGACTTCCGGTTGCGGCGCATCGCTCCCGGCGACGTCGATCCCGTGGTTCTCACGGCCGAGGGGCCCGACCGGTCGTGCCTGTACGCCGACGGACGCCTCAGTGCCGACGGACAGTGGTTCGTGTGCGTCCGGGAGCGCCCCGCCGACCCCGAGCACGTCAACGAGATCGTGCGCGTGGCACTCGACGGCAGCGGCCGCACCGAGGTGGTCACCGCCGGCGCCGACTTCTACTCCGACCCGCGACCCTCGCCGTGCGGCCGCCGGCTGGCGTGGCTGCAGTGGAACCATCCCAACATGCCCTGGGACGGCTGCGAGTTGCACGTGGGACGCCTCGAGGGCCCGCGGCTGACCGAGTCCCGCCGCATCGCCGGCGGGACCGAGGAGTGGATCTTCGGTCCGGCGTGGCGTCACGACGGTGCGCTGACGTGGGTGAGCGACGGCTCGGGCTGGTCGAGACTCTGGGTGCTGGAGGGCGATCCGCTGGCGCGGGAGGCCGCTCCCCGGTCCTGGGTGGACTTGCACGAGGGCGAGATCCAGACCGCTCCCTGGATCTTCGGCATGAGCCGGTACGCCACGTGGCCGGCGGGGCGCGGCGGCAGCGGCCTGGCGTTCGCGGTGGCCCGCCGGGGAGGTCACGAGCTGCGACTCGTCGACGAGGGATCGGATGCCCCGCCGGCCGGGAGCCGCGACGTTCCGGGCGATGGGAGAAGTGGCCCCTCAGCGGTTGCGTGCCGGACACACACCTCGCTCAGCGCCCTGCGCGCCTGGGAGGGGGGTGTGGTCGCTGTGGCCGGCTCGCCCTCGGTGGAGAACGAGATCCTCCACGTGGCCGTCAACGGTGGAACGCCGGAGGCACGGGTCGTGTACTCCCCGCCGGCGCTGCGCCTCGATCGGGGCTTCACGCCGGAGCCCGAGCCCGTGACGTTCCCCACGACCCGTGGCGAGGTGGCCCACGGGTTGTTCTACCGCCCGGCCAACCCGGACGCCGGCGCCGCTGGCGGGGCCGGACCGCCGCCGCTGCTGGTGATGGCGCACGGCGGCCCGACGGGGGCGGCCCGCACCGGCCTGCACCTCGGGCTCCGCTACTGGACCAGCCGGGGCATCGCCGTCGTGGACGTGGACTACCGGGGCAGCACCGGCTACGGCCGCACCTACCGCCGAGCCCTCGACGGTGGCTGGGGGGTCACCGACGTGGTCGACTGCGTCGAGGCGGCCCGCCATCTGGCGGGGCGCGGCGAGGCGGACCCCGATCGGCTGGCCATCATCGGCGCCAGCGCCGGGGGCTACGCCGTGCTGCAGGCGCTCATCGACTACGACGTGTTCGCCGCCGGCCTCATCCGCTACGGGGTCACCGATCTGGAGGCGCTCGCCCGGGACACCCACAAGTTCGAGAAGCACTACATGGACCGCCTCGTCGGCCCGTACCCGGCCGCGAGGGATCTGTATGTGGAGCGCTCACCGATCCACCGGGTTGACCGGATCTCGTGCCCCATGCTGGTGCTGCAGGGTGACAGCGATCCCGTGGTTCCTCCGGATCAGGCGGAGGCCCTGGTGGCTGCGCTGGAATCGAACGGCTTGCCGCATGCGTACCTGCTCTTCGAGGGGGAGCAGCACGGCTTCCGGGGAGCGGACGCCATCGTGGCCGCCGCCGCGGCCGAACTCTCCTTCCTGGGGCAGATCTTCGGATTCGAACCGTCCGGGGACATCAGCCCAGTCACGGTGCAGAACCTCTGAGGGCATCCCGGCACGTTCAATAGAAACGAACGCGGGAACCGTGCGGTGCTCGCGGGCGTCGGAATAGGTAGACCGGGAGCATCCGGTGAGACCGGAAGGACGGGACTGCAGTTGAGAAGCGGAACCAGAACACTCGCCGCGGCCCTGATCGTGCTGCTCGTGGCCGGAGCCTGCGGAGGTTCTGGCGTCGAGACGCCTGCTACAACCGCCGTACCGGCACCCGCCGCCGAGCCGGCACCGCCACCGCCGGAGCCATCGCAGGCGCCTGCGCCTCCGACGCCACCCGAGCCGACGCCACCCGAAGCGACGCCGTCCGAACCGGTTGCGGCTCCCGAGCCGCCGCCACCGGAGCCGCCGGCGCCGGTCGAGGAGCCCGATCCGCCGGAGCCTGCCACCGAGCCGGAGGCGGACGATCCGCCCGCGCCTCCTCCTGCGGGGGCTGAAGCGCAGGAGACCCTCGGGGACGAACTCGACGAGGCGACCGTCGCCGCGCTGGCGGCACGCCTCGTCGCGGCGCAGGCCACCGTTACGTCGACGCAGATGAGTGTGTTCATGTCGATTGCGGCGAGCTTCCCCGGCGAGCCTCCGCTCGCCATTGATGACGCGCCTCTCATGACCATCACCGAGGTGGGAGACCTGGCGCACGTGCAGATGGACTCGGCCGGACTCTTCGGCGCCGGCGAGGCGCCACCGGACACCCCAAGACTGGAAATGATCTTCGAGGGCGAGACGGGGCTCTACCTCAGGCTGGAGTCGCTGGCGGCAAGCAATCCGATGCCGGACCCGTGGCTGGCGGAACTGACCGCCGAACACGGTGGCGACCTCGGCGACCTGTGGGGTTTCGTGGACCTTGCCGGCCTGTACGGAGCCGATTTCCCGGCGCCCTTCGACATGTCCCCGCAGACCGCCATACAGGAGGACTTCATCGAGCTCATAGCTGAAGATCTCCCCGAGGGGGCCCTGGTGGAGGCCCGGCAGATCGGTCGAGGCGAGGTCGCTGGAACCGAGACCGAGGGGTATTCCTTCGTGCTCGACCTGGCAGCCTTCAGCGAGTGGCCGGGCGCTCTGGACATGATCTTCGGTGACATGGTCGCCGAGGCGACGGCGGAGGAATTCCTGGGTGGACTGACCGGCTCGATGCCCTTCGAGTACGTCGTTCACGTCGACTCCGACGACATCATCCGGCGGATCGTCGTCGTGGTGGACGTCGGAGCCATCCTGAGCCAGATGTTCGGCGAACTCGCTCAGGCCGATGACTTTCCCGAGGGTGCGGAGGCCGCGTTCGCCGAATTCGAGTACGTCATGTCCATGCGGATGGACATCATCGCTCTGAACGACCCCTCCCTGGTCGTGGAACTGCCCGATCCTTCACTGGTTGTGGACCTGCCCGATCAGGCCTTTGGGCTCGACCTCTCCTGATGCCCTGCCTGTCGCTCGTTCCTGCCTGCGGAACGTCGAAATGGCGTCGCGCGCTGGGTCGCCTGGGCCGGAGGGGGCGAGCCGGTAGGGTCCGATCAGAGGGCTCGGAGGGCGCACTGACCGCTAGCAGAGGAGCAGGATGGTGAGCAGCAGGAACCGAGCGACGGTCTTCGCCGGCTGCCTGATCGCGGCACTGATGGTCGCTGCGGCGTGCGGCGGCTCCGGCGACGATCAGGTGGCGATCCTGACCGAGGATCGGCCGCCGCCACCGGTGACCGAACCGGCGGAGGAGATGATGGAGGCGGAATCGCCCGCGCCGCCTTCCGCGTCGACCGAGACCGCTCCTGCACCGGCCGCGGAGCCGGCCGCGCCGCCGCCCGAGTCGCTGCCGGAGACCACTGAAGCCCCGCCTGAGCCCGCTCCGCCTCCGCCGCCGGCGGCGGTCGAGGGTCCCCTCGACGGACCGGCCGCGGCTGCGGTGGTGGCCGCCCTCGGCGAGTCGCAGCAGTCCGTGACCTCAACCCGCGTGCAGGTCTACCTGTCGATGCAATTGGGCATCGACGGGGTGTCCGCAGGGTCGCTGAGCAACGTGCCGTTCGTGCTCTACACCACGTCGGGCGACCGGACGCACGTTCAGGTCGACCAGTCCGCCCTGGTCGCACTGTCGGGGTTCGAGGACGGGATGCCGACCGCCGCTCCCGCGAACCTGCCGCCCCTCGAGCTGATCCTCGACGGAGCTGCCCGGCAGGCGTATGTCAAGCTGGCGCCCCTGGCGGCGCTCGGTCCTGGGGAGCAACCCCCCGAACTGCAGGATCTTGTTCAACAGGGCGCCGATCTCTCCAACCTGTGGGGCCGGTCGGTGCTGGACGAGTCGGTCGACGAGATTCTCCCCGTGGCGGTCGTCGGTGAGTGGCCGACTCTCGGTGAGTTCCTGGCGCTGCTGCAGGCGGCGTCCGCCGGCGGGAGCATCGTGGAGGCCCGCGGCGACGGCTTGGGTGAGGTGGCCGGCGTCGCCACCCAGGCCTACACGTTCGTCATCGACCTGGGGGCGCTCAGCACGGATCTACCGCCGTTCCTCGCCGGCTTCCTGGGTGGTCCCGATGCTGGGGGACCTCCACCGGAGGACTTCCTCGGTGCCCTGCCCCCGCTTCCTTCCGAACTGACCGTGCACATCGACGCCGGAGGGTTCGTGCGGCAGGTGCAGCTCGATCTGGATCTCGGGACGATCCTGATGGCCATCTTCGCCGGGTTCGCCGAGATGGGAGAGGTTCCCGAAGGCGCCGAGATCGGCCTGCCCGAGTTCGAGTACCTGCTCTCCATGCGATTCGAGACCCTTGCCGTCAACGATCCCTCGTTGAGCGTGCCGCTGCCCGACCCGTCGCAGGTCGTCGACGTTCCGTTCCTCTAGCGGCAGAGCGAGGTGAGTCCCATGGCACGTGTTCTGGTCGCCGAGCGCATTGCATCGGCCGGCCTTGATCTCCTGAGGGACGCCGGCCACGACGTGGACGTGCGTCTCGGCTTGTCACCGGACGATCTCCTTGCCGCGGTGCCGGGTGCGCAGGCGCTCGTCGTCCGGTCGGCGACGCAGGTCACCGCCGATGTCCTGGAAGCCGGGGAGGATCTCGTCGTGGTCGGGCGCGCCGGCGTCGGTCTCGACAACGTCGACCTGGCGGCCGCCACCCGGCACGGCGTGACGGTGGTGAACGCACCCCTGTCCAACGTGCTGTCGGCGGCGGAGCACACCGTGGCCCTGATCCTGGCGCAGGCGCGCAATATCCCCCAGGCCCACGCGGCGCTCGTGGCCGGCCGCTGGGAGCGGGCCAAGTGGGAGGGCATCGAACTCTCCGGCAAGACCCTCGGCATCGTGGGTCTGGGTCGAGTGGGTCGCCTCGTCGCCGAGCGCGTCGCCGGCTTTGCCATGCTCACCGTGGCGCACGACCCCTATGTCTCGGCCGACCAGGCGCGTGAACTGCGCATCGAACTCGTCAGCCTGCCCGAGTTGATGGCGCGCAGCGACTTCGTCACGCTGCACGTCGCCAAGACGCCCCAGACGGTCGGTCTCATCGGCTCGGAGTTGCTGGCCTCGGCCAAGCCGGGCATCCGGATCGTGAACGTGGCGCGCGGCGGTCTCATCGACGAGGAGGCTCTGGCCGGGGCGCTGCGCAGCGGTCGTGTGGTGGGGGCCGCGCTCGACGTCTTCGACGGGGAGCCCATCGAGTCCTCCCCGCTGTTCGGCCTGCCGGGCGTGGTGGTAACGCCGCATCTGGGGGCAAGCACCTCGGAGGCTCAGCATCGTGCCGGCGTGAACATCGCCGAGCAGGTCAACGGGGCTCTGGCGGGGGAGTTCGTGCCGTTCGCGGTCAACATCGAGGCGCGCCATGCCGCCGACATCCTGCGACCCTTTCTCCCGCTGTGCGAGCACATGGGCGGGATGCTGGCGGAGATCAGCGGCGGCGTGCCCGACGTGGTGGAACTGGAGTTGTGGGGTCGCATCGGCGACCACGATCCGGCCATCGCCCGCCTCGCCGTCCTGAAGGGGCTCTTGGCCGCGGCGGGCGGCGCCAACGTCACCTACGTCAACGCGCCACTCCTCGCCGACGAGGCGGGTGTCAGAATGGCCACCCACTGCCACATCGCGCCGCGGGACTACCTGAACGAGGTGGTGGTGCGCGGCGGCTCGACAGAGCTGGTCGGCACGCTCGTCGGCGTGCGCGGCGATCCCTACGTCGTCAGAGTGAACGGGCAGGCGATCAACGTGCGCCCGTCGCGGCACATGGTCATGATCACCAACGAGGATCGTCCAGGCGTCGTCGGCGCCGTCGGGATGATCCTCGGCGAAGCCGGCGTGAACATCCACGACATGGTGCTCGACCGTTCGGGCACCACCAGCGGGATCTCGCTGATCGTGCTGTCGACCGGTCGCCACGTCGAGGCCGACGTGGCGCGACGGCTGCGTGACGCGCCCGGTGTCCTGACGGTCAACGTGGTGCGCCTGGGCTCGGTCGACGTGTCCTGATCCCGTGGGCGGGGGTCGCCGGACGGCGGCGCGCGCAAGACCGCGCCGGTCGGCTTCGACGAGGTGGCGAGAGTTGTGCGGGGCGAGGTCGCCCGGCGGTGCCGGGGCGGCTTAGGTGCCGGCGGCCTCCTCGGCGCCGTCGCCCGTGGGGACATCGGAGGTGTCCAGCGGTGGCCACGGCTCGATCGAGCCGGGATCCTGTTCGGCCTCGTCAACCTGGCGCTTGTTCTTGAGCCAGCGGATGACGCCCGCCACGGCGGCGATGATCAACGCCCACTTGAGCAGCCGCTTGAGGAATCGAAACATCGCCGGAAAGTATAGCGACCGGCACGACGTTCCTTCCCGCGTCGCGGCAAGGATCGGCACGCACGTTGACGAATCACGAAGCCGCTGCCATGCTGGAGGTCGATGCGCAGTCACGAACACCTGCTGCTCCTCCTCTAGGGCGAGCGCCCCGATACCGGCGCTCGTCGATCACCTCCTGCCGCTGCGGCAGGAGGTTTTTCTTTCCCCGACCAGACAGGAGAAGGCCATGTCGGAACACAACCCGGATCGGGTCGTCATCTTCGACACCACGCTGCGCGACGGTGAGCAGTCGCCCGGCATCTCCCTGGACCAGAGCGAGAAGCTCGAGATCGCCGAGCAACTCGCCCGGCTCGGTGTGGACGTGATCGAGGCCGGGTTCCCGATTGCCAGTCAGGGTGATTTCGAGGCGGTGCAGGTGATCGCCAAGGCCGTCCGGGGGCCGGTCATCTGCGGCCTCTCCCGGACCGCCCACAAGGACATCGACCGCTGCTGGGAGGCCATCGAGGCGGCCGAGCGGCGCCGCATCCACGTGTTCATCGCCACCAGCGAGACCCACATGCGCCACAAGCTCCGCATGACCCCCGAGCAGGTGAAGGCCGAGGCGGCCTCGGCAGTGGCGCGGGCCAGGAGCTACACCGACGACGTGGAGTTCTCCCCCGAGGATGCCTCGCGCAGCGACTTCGATTTCATGTGCGAAGTGCTCCAGGTGGCCGCCGACAACGGCGCCACCACGCTGAACATCCCCGACACGGTGGGCTACGGCGTCCCTGAGGAATACGCCGAGAAGCTGCGGCGTATCCGCCGGCAGGTGAGCGGTGACTATCTGCTGTCGACGCACTGCCACAACGATCTCGGCCTGGCGGTGGCGAACTCGCTGTCGGGTGTGCTGGCGGGCGCTCGGCAGGTGGAGTGCGCCATCAACGGCATCGGGGAGCGGGCCGGCAACGCCGCCCTGGAGGAGGTCGTCATGGCGGTCAAGACCCGTGACGACTTCTTCGGTGGTCTGGAGGTGGGGATCCGGACCGAGGAGCTCCACAAGACCAGTCGCCTCGTGAGCCGGCTCACCGGCTATCCGGTGCAGTACAACAAGGCGGTGGTGGGGCGTAACGCCTTCGCCCACGAGGCTGGCATCCACCAGCACGGCGTGCTCAGCGAGCGCACCACCTATGAGATCATGGACCCCCATGCCGTGGGCCAGGAGGGCAGCCAGATCGTGCTGGGCAAGCACTCCGGCCGGCACGCCTTCTCCGATCGTCTCCAAAGCCTCGGCCTGGACATCAGGGGCGACGCCCTCAACGCGGCGTTCACGCGCTTCAAGGAACTGGCGGACCGGAAGATCGAGCTGACCGACGCCGATCTCGAGGCGATCGTGGCCGACGAGGTGGGCAGCGCGGTGGAGCACGCCTTCGACCTGCAGGTCCTGGAGTGCCACGGCGGCAGCGTCGGCACCGGCACACCCAGCGCCACCGTCGTCGTTTCCGTGCGTGGTGAGTTGCGGACCGCCCGCGAGGAGGGCAACGGCATGGTCGACGCCGCCTGCAAGGCGGTCAAGGCCGCCACCGGCGTGGAGGGTCGCCTCACCGACTACAGCGTCACGTCGGTGACCGGCGGGGTGGACGCCCTCGCGGATGTGGCGTTGCGCTTCGAATCCGCTGACGGTGTGAAAGTCGCCGGCCGGGGCCTCTCCAGCGATGTGGTGGAGGCCTCGGTCCGCGCCTTCGTGAGCGCCCTCAACAAGGTGGCGAGGGTCCGGGACTCCGGTGAGAACCCAGACGCCATCGACCGCCCCGGCCGCCTCTTCATGGCCTAGCGGCTCACCGGCCCGCCAACCGGGGTCACGGTGTCGACTACGAGTACTCGTCCCGTAGGCGGCGTTTGAGGATCTTCCCTTGGGTGTCCTTGGGCAGGGCATCCACGACGCGCACCACCTTGGGAACCTTGTAACTCGCCAACGAGGCCCGGCAGTGCTCGATTACCTGGTCGGGTTCGACCGTCCGCCCTGCCTTGGGAACGACGAACGCGCTGACGGCCTCGGACCAGTAGTCGTCGGGCAGGCCCACCACGGCCACCTCCATGAGCGCATCGTGGCCGTAGAGCGTCCGTTCCACCTCCACCGACGACACGTTCATCCCACCCGTCTTGATCATGTCCTTCTTGCGATCCACGAAGAAGAGATTCCCGTCACTGTCGATGCGGACGATGTCCTCGGTGTGCAACCAGCCGCCCCGGAACGCCTCCGCGGTGCGCTCCTCATCGTTGAGGTAGCCGAGCATCACCGAAGGGGAGCGGCAGATCAGCTCTCCCACCTCGGCGTCGGCGCCTTCGTCGTCGACGACGCGGATTTCCAACTGCGGGACCGGTTTGCCGATCCAGGAGGCGTCGCCGCCGGGGATGTCCTCCAGTGACGAGAACCACCCGACGGTTCCCAGTTGGCTCAACTCCGACTGGCCCCAGTAAGTCCCCCAGGTGATCCCGGGCGATGCCTCCTGCCAGGCCGTGATCATGTGTGACGGGACGGTGCCGCCGTAGGTGATGCAGCGTTGCAACGCCGTGAGGTCGGCGCCGCGGAATTCTGGTTCCGCCGTCATTGCGAGGAAGAACGTGGGCGTCTGCGCCATGTACGTGACCTTCTCGGTGGCGATGATCCGAATCGCCGCGGCCGGGTCGATGGTGTGGGCCAGAACGATCGTGGCGCCGCAGTTGATGATGTTCGTCATGCTGCCCAGCCCGGCGATCGTGAAGAAGGGCATCACGAACAGCCATACGACCTGCGGACCCAGATCCAGCCCCAGGGTCCAGGCCGGCGTCGTCGAGATGAGATAGTTGCGGTGGGAGATCAGGACGCCCTTCGGGAACGCTGTCGTGCCGCTCGTGTAGACGAGCATCGCCACGTCGTCCTCGTGCACATCGACGGCGGGTTCGGCAGCGTCGCCCGCTGCCACCAGTCCCGAGAAGGCCAGCCAACCCTCCGGCGACTCCGTCTCGCCGGCGCTGCTGTACACGAAGTGCTCCACGCCGGCCAGCAAGCCCGTCTCCCGGGCTGCGGTGATCCTGCCGCAGAAGACGTCCTCGGCCATCAGGATGCGGGGCCGGGCGTGGTTCACCTGGTAGCTGATCTCGGTCTCGGTAAACGTGAAGTTGAGGCCGGTCAGCGCCGCGCCCAGCTTCAGGGTGGCGAACCAGATGGTCATGTAGTCGACGCTGTTGCGGGACATCACCGCCACGACGTCACCCTTGCCGACACCCAGACCCGCCAGCGCATTGGCCACGCGGTTCACCTGCGCGTTGAGTTGCTCATAGCTGATGACCGACCGTGAGCCGTCGGGCCCGTAGTAGATGATGGCTTCCTTGTTGGGGGTGTGCTGCGCGTGACGTCGCAACTGATCACCGATCGTCGCCCGTCCCAGCATTGCCTTGCGAGCAGCGGCGAGGTCGGTCATTGCTCCACCCTTCACTCGTTTCGATCTTGCGGCGGCTCGTCGGGCCGGGCACTGGGCGGGGGCGAGCCACGCGTCAGCCGCCGCGCCGCCGCCACGATGGCCTCGAGTTTCGAACCCGGCGGGTAGACCTCGACTCCCCGCGCCTCCAAGCGCCGCCGTACCCACGGCGGCACAACGCCGCCGACGAAGACCGCAACGCCCGGTGCGGCGACGGCCAGATCGTCCAAGATGCGCTCGACGACTTCGACCCGGCCGCCCACGTTGAGGCCGACCAGGTCGGCATCCTCGTCGACCGCGGCGGACACGATGTCCTCGCCGCGGGCCATGCCGAGCATGATCACCTCGAATCCCGCATCACGCAAGGCTCGGGAGACCAGCAGGGTTCCCCGCCAGTGACCATCGAGACCGGTCTTGGCGATGACGACTCTGCTCACGGCCGGATCGGCGGTTCCCAGTCGCCCCAGACGTCACGGAACACGTCGCCGATCTCGCCCAGCGTGACGTCGGCGTCGGTGGCCTGCATCATCGGGACCATGATGTTCTCGTTCGACCGGCAGACCCTCTCCAGTTCGCGCAGGGCGCGCCGGGCGGCGGCGCCGTCGCGGGAGGATCGCACCTCCGCGAGGCGCGCCATCGCCTGATCCCAGGCGTCGGTGGTTCCCTGGAACCCGTCGATCTCGAACGGCGTCTCGTCGATCTCGTGGCAGTTGACGCCGACGATCAACCGGGTGTTGCTCTCGACCTCGTCCCACTGCTCGGACTGCCGCCGCGCCGCACGCCGGTGCAGCCAGCCGGAGTCAAGCGCCTCGACGAAGCCTCCCTGCTGCTGGATCTCGTCGAAGGACTCCCAGGCACGGGCCTCCAGTTCCGAGGTGAGCGCCTCCAGGTAGTACGAGCCGCCTAGCGGGTCCGCCACGGCGTCGATGCCCGTCTCGTGTTGAAGGATCTGCTGGATCCGAACCGACATCTGGTGGGCGTGTTCGGAGGGAATCGACAGGGCTTCGTCGTAGCAGGCGACTCCCAGGGATTGCACTCCCCCCAGGACCGAGGCCAGTGCCATGATCGTCCCGCGGGCGATGTTGTTGAAGGGCTGCTGGTAGGTGAGCGCCGACCCCGCGGTCACGACGTGGATCCGGAGTTGGCGGGCCTTCTCGTCGCGGATGCCGTAACGCTGCTCGAGCAGTTCGGCCCACATCTTGCGTGCCGCACGCAGCTTGGCGATGTCCTCGAAGAAGTCCATGCCGACGCGGAAGTTCACCCCGCCGACCTTGTGGGAGAGCTCCTCGGGCTCGTGGCGCCCGCGTGCGGCCAGGGCGTCGAGGTACTCCACCGCCGTGGCGAAGACCGTCGCCAGTTCGTCGGGCGCCGACAGGCCGCTGTCGGCACCGTTGTACCCGGCGATCGACACGGGAACCCAGCGCGGCAGGTGATCCAGGCAGAACTCCGTGATGTCACCGTTCAGGCGTAGGCCGGCATGCGGGGGGATCTGCTGCTTGGTGATACAGCCCACGTAGGTCAAGAAGAAGTCGCTCTGGCCGGTGCCGGCCAGGCGCCGGAGATCGATCCCGCGGCGATTGGCCACCGTCCAGAAGCAGGCCAGGGCGAACGGGGCGTGCTGGACGACGGCTCCGCCGGGGTGCGTGTAGATGTCCTGGATCGGGATGCCCTCGAGAATCGTCTCGTAGTCGCGTACCCCGATGATGACCGCCCCCGTCAGACCGACGTCCTCGCGGCGGGCCACCACCTCGGGGTGGTCGACGTTGTAGAGGTGGTCCGCGGTGTTCCGATCGTGCTCCATGATGATGCCGCCCTCACCCTGCCGCAGCAGGAAGAGCAGGCGCTCGCGCTCGTCGGCGGGATTGCCGAAGCCGCTGAGTTGGAAGATGCGCCACGGCTTCGTGCGGTACATCCCCTCGTAGGCGCCGCGCAGGAAAGGGGCCCGTCCCGGTCCGGCCGCAAGGGCCTCCTGTGCCGAGGGAGGCACGTCGTCGGGGCCGTAGTGGCCCTTGACGGGGATCCCCGAAGCGGTGCGGCGATCGTCGGTCACGTCGTCACCCTCAGGTCTCTCAGGTGTTCGGCACGGCGATCTCGCCGGACGGGAAGGCCACCACCGAGCCGAAGTCGCCGGGACCGATCATCGTCGGCGACGTATTGGCCAGCATGAGCAGGCCCCCGGTGTGCTCGATGGCGAAGTCCTCGAGCCGCTCGCCGGTGGCGGGACAGTCGAGTTGTGCCACCCATCCCGCCTCGATCGGGCGCCCCACCTCGGCGGTCGGGTAGCGGGATGTCAGCACCCCGACCTGCGACGGCACGTAGAGGCTCACGTCCCCGTCGATGAGCGGGACGGTGCGCGGCCCGGTCGATCGTCCACCCAGCTGACCTCGGTAGCGCAGCACGTTCAGGCAGCCTTCCACACCAACGCTCGGGTCGCCCAGGACGCCCCCTCCGAACTCCACGAGAGCGGCGGTGCCCCCGGCGTCCGCGATCGCCTTGCAGAGCTGCCCGGGTTGGGCGAAGTTGCAGACCACGGGGGTGTAGCCGAAGGATGCCGTGAACTCGGGGTCCCCATAGTCGTAGGAATACCAGAGAGCCATGGTCGGTGTCCCGGAGTGCAGATCCACGACGCAGTCGGTTCGCTCGATCAGTTCGCCGATCAGGGCAGCAGCCACCTGGTTCGTGAGAAAGCCTCGCGGAGAACCGGGAAAGACCCGGTTGAGATAGAGGTGATCAGGGCTGACCCGGGTCCCCACCTCCAGCGCCGGCGGATTCGCTGCCGGGCAGAGCACCACGGTGCCGGCGAGGTCCGTCGTCGACTCGAGTCGCCGCAACAATTCCCACAGCGCCATGACGCCCAACGGCTTGTCCCCGAAGATTCCCGACACGAACGCGGTGGTCGGTCCGGGACGCGAGCCGCTCACCTCGACGAAGCGAAGGTTCCAGGGTTGGCCGTCGGCGCGGCGGCCGACCGGCACGTCCCAGGTGTGGGTGGTCATGGGCGCGGCTGCAGCCGAGGGATCACCGTGCTGCCGATCGCGTCGATGGCGTCCAGTGTGGCGTCGAGGCCGGGCCCCTGGAAGTGGCGCAAGCGCAGGAGCATCTCCTCGGGGTTCAACGTCTCCTGCCACTCCTGCAGTTGTGCCAGCCAGGTGTCAGTGGATCCGCACAGCACCCGGTCGGGGAGCACGTGGTTGAGTTGCAGGTCGGCAGCGCCGGCCACGTCCGCCAGCCAGGGATCGAATCGCTCGTCGTACGCGTTGCCGCGCTCGAAGTAGACCCGCGAGTAGCCGAGCACGTGCGGACCGTAGGTGGCGCGCGCCGCCTCGTCGCTCTCGTCCAGCCACGCCTCCCGGAAGAGCACGATGCGAGGCTCCTTGCCGGCCGCCGCGCACTCGGAGCGGTACACGTCCGCGAGGTGGCTGATCCAGCGGCCACTGCGGATGGGGTCGGTGATCCACCCGTCCGCCATGCGCGCCGCTCGGCGCACGCCGGGAACGCTCCAGGCTCCGATGAACACCTCCAGATTGTCCTCGCCGAGCGCGGAGTCTCGCCGCGGCACGGTGCCCTGCCAGGGGTCGGGGACCTCCACCAGGCGGCCCGAACGGAACGCGTCGATCACAGCCATCCCGACGTCCATGCGTTGCTTGCGCTCACCGAGGGCCACACCGAACGGTTCGAAGTCACCGCTGAAGTAGCCGACGCCGGTGGTCAGCCGGAAACGCCCCGGGAAGACGGCGTCCAGCACCGAGGCGTCCTCGGCCACCGACACGGGATGGTGAACCGGAAGGACGGTGACGCACGTGCCGAACATCATCCGCCGGGTCGCCGCCAATCCGAGTGCGCAGAGCAGCATCGGGCTGGTCGTGTAGGTGGTGTCGCCCGAGTGTTTCTCTCCCGTGTAGGCGCCGTACCAGCCGGCGGCCTCAGCGGTGCGGCACTCGGCGAGGAAGCCGTCCACGTCGAGACGGCGCTCGCCGCCCTCGAGTCTCTGGACGGCGGGGGCGATGCTGAACCTCATTGTGATTTCCGGCGGGCGAGAGTCTCAGACGGTCCAGTTCGTGGCGTTGAGCAGCGTGGCGCTCAGAGCAGCGACGTTGTACGCCAGGTTCGAGACGTCCGGCCCGAGCGCTTCGGTGTACCGGGTGGCCACCGCGTCAGGATCGCCGTCGCCGGCGGCCTCCTCGATGGTTGCCCACTCCGTGAGGACGATCCAGTCGGGCTGTGACGACGGGAACAGCGGGTGCTTGCCGTGCTGGCGTCCGACGCGCCCCGCAATGAACCCTGGGCCGCCGGACTGGCTCGGGGCCTCGACATCGCGGTACCAGGACAGGAACCGTTCCTCGGCGTCGTCGGCGATGTCGAGCCGCAGCGTGGACACCACCGGCGAGGTCACCGCTCCGCGGCGCGACGGGCGGTTCGCCGGTTGCAGGGCGGACTCGGGAACACCAGCGGTCAGCACCTGGGAGTAAGTCGTGTTGGAGTGGTTGCTGATCTTGTGCAGTACCTCGTTCATCAACTGCTGATCGTCCCGGCGGACGTCGATGTAGGCGTCGGAGGAGAAGATCGCCACGTCCGGCACCTCGTAGACGTTGCAGATGAGCGGTCCGCCGACGACCGAGTGATAGGCGTTGCAGCTGTGAAAACCGGCGGCGATGAGGTCCGGGCCGTGGCGCGTGTCGTACCACTTGACGAACTCGTCGAGGTAGCCGGCCTCGACATCCATCCGAACGACGTACAGCAGCGGGAGCACCAGCCGGTGACGCTAGCAGCGGCGGTCTGTCATCCTGCGGCCCATGCTAGGGTCCGAATTCTGTTTGGCCGGGGCGGGTGCCCCGGCCTGACCGTGACCGGGAATCGTGGCCTAAGGGGAGGATCATGCATCGGTATCGTTCGTTGAAGCTCGTTGGACTGTTTGTGGCGGTGGCCCTCGCGGCTGCGGCCTGCGCGGGTTCGGACGAGGACGCCTCCGCCGATGCCGGAGCGGCGATGAGCGCGGCCACCGAAGCGCGCACCGCCGCCTCGGCGGCTCAGGCGGAGGCCGGCGACGCCGCGTCGGCGGCGGACTTGGCACTGGCCGCGGCCCAGGAGGCGCAGGCCGCCGCGGAGCTCGCTCAGGCCACGGCCTCGGGCAACCAGGCGGCGGTCGCTGCGGCGGAGGCTGCGCTTGCCGAGGCGCAGGCGACTGCCGACGCGGCGCGTGCCGACGCGGCTGCGGCACAGAAGGAGGCCGACGAGGCGCGCGCTGCGGCCACCGAGGCCGCCGAGGCGGCGGCAGCCCAGCCGGCAGAGGCTCCAATCGTCGCCGAGTCCCGACGCATCACCGAGGCCGCGCTCGCCGGCATGGTCACGTCGCTGAAGGAGATCGGCAACACTCCCGCTGATGTCATGGGGCTGACGACCTGGGGCGGACCCTCCTCCACCCCGACACCGCCGAGCGGGGTCAGCATCGTCACCATCCCGTGCGCACCCGTGCCGCCGTGCTCCACCGTCAGTGACTACGTCGACCTGGTTGCCGCCGAGTTGGGTTGGACCCACGAGATGATCGCCGGGGCCGGGACGCCGGAGAGCTACGTAGCGGCGTTCGACAGCGCCATCGCCAAGGGTCCTGACGTGATCCTGGGCGCGGCGGCTCCGGGAGCGCTCGTCGGCGATCGACTCGACCTCGCCGCCGACGCCGGGATCATCACGATCTCGCTGGCCGACCTGCCCGAGCCCGATCCGGACGCCCTCGCGGCCTACGACGCCTACGTGTCGCTGCGGAGTCCCCTGCTCGGCGCGCTGCAGGCGTTCGCGGTGATCGCCGACTCGGGCGGCACGGCCAACGTGAGCATGATCCGGGACGCCACCTTCCCGACCCTGGCCGCCACCGCTGACGAGGTGGAGCAGATCATGGCGCAGTGCGCCGGCTGCTCGTTGCACATCCAGGACTGGCTCATCACCGATGCATTCGATCCCGCCGCCGTGGACGGCATCATCAGCGGCATCCTTGCCCAGAACCCCGATGTCGAGTACCTGATCATGCCGTACTCGCTCGGCGACACCGCCGTCATCGAGTCGCTGCGCACGGCGGGGCGCTCCGACGTGAAGGTCCTGCACAAGGATCCCAACGACGAGGGTCTCACGAACGTGATCAACGGCGGCGCCTGGCTGACAGCCGCCTCGTCACTGGAGTGGCTGGCCTGGGCCGGCATCGACCAGGCCATCCGGGGCCTCACGGGCGCGCCGTACCTCGGTGCGCTGGATCTCGGCATTGGTGTGCTGCTGTTCGACGCCGACAACGCGCCGAGCGATCTGGACCAGGACCAGACATTCGCCGACGCCGTCGACTTCCGTGCCGAGTACCGGGCGCTCTGGGGCATCGGCTAGCTCTCAACGGACCGCAGAGGTGACCGCGACAGGACGGGACTCCGCAGAGAACCGGCCTGTCGCGGGCCGCTTCAGCGGCATGACGAAGGTCTACGGCGGCACGGTGGCGCTGGCTGAGGCCGACTTCGAGGTCCTCGCCGGCGAGATCCACGGGCTGTTGGGCGAGAACGGCGCGGGAAAGTCCACGCTCGTCAAGATCGCCGCCGGCGTGGAGATCCCCGACGCGGGCACGGCGGAGTTGTTCGGCGAGGTTCTCCCGACCGGCTTCGGCCCCGAAGCCGTTGCCAGACGCGGCTGCGCCTTCATTCACCAACAGCACGGCCTCGTCGGCGCCCTCACCATCGCGGAGAATGTGGCGTTGACCGCTGGGTTCCCCACTCGCCGGGGCAGCATCGACCGCTCCGAACTCCGGGCCAGGGCCCGGAGCGCGCTGGCTCGCATGGGCGTCGACCTCGACGTGGACACCGAGGTTTCCGACCTGCCGATCGCGCTGCGGGCACAGGTTGCGATCGCGCGGGCGGTGGCGACGAACGCCCGGCTGCTGGTGCTCGACGAGCCGACCGCCAGCCTGCACGCCGGGGCCGTGCGCGACCTGTTCGCGATCCTGCGGCGCCTTCGATCCGAGGGCGTTGCCATCGTGTTGATCACCCATCGCATCGACGAGGTCATGGGGATCTGCGACCGGGTCAGCGTGATCCGCGACGGCAGGACCGTGGCAACCAGAGACATCGAGGGACTCACCGAGACCGAGTTGGTGACGCTGATCGTGGGCCGCGAGGTGGCGCCTGTGGCAGTCGATGCGCATGCCGCGGCGGCGACGGATGTGCTGTCGGTGCGCCATCTGACCGGTGGTGGTTTCGGGCCGCTCTCGCTCTCGGTGCGCGAAGGGGAGATGGTGGCGGTCACGGGACTGGCCGACTCGGGTCATCACACGTTCGGGCGGATGCTCTTCGGCTTGGAGCCGACGACGGGAGGATCGATGGCAATGGGAAGTCGGGAGTTCCGGCCGAGCGATCCTGTCGATGCCATGGCGGCCGGCATCGCGTACGTCCCCGCCGATCGAGTCGAGGAAGGCGCGGCCACGGAGTTGACGCTGCGCGAGAACGTCTTCATGAACCCCGACAAACCGTCGTTGCGGCGGATCCGCGGACGTGCCGAGAAAGGTCAGGCGCGGACACTGCTGGATCGTTTCGACGTCCGCCCGCCCGAGCCGGAAGCCGAATTGTCGACCCTCTCGGGCGGGAACGCCCAGAAGGTCGTCATCGCCAAGTGGCTGCGCACGCGGCCTCGCCTGCTGGTGCTCGTCGAACCGACGGGCGCGGTCGACGTGGGCGCCCGCGCCGAGATCTACACCAAGATCCGGGCTGTGCTCCGCGAGGGCACGAGCGTTCTGCTGATCAGTTCGGACTTCGAGGAGATCACGCAGGTTGCCGACCGTGTCGCCGTCCTGCACCGCGGCCGCCTCATCGAGTCGATCTCCCGGAGCGACCTCACCGAGGACGCCATCAGCAGCGCCGTGTACCGGGCAGCGTGAGGCGTGAACGCGCGGTGAGATCCGATCCGCCCACGGCGCGTTGGCGATGACCGACTCCGGCGGCGACCGCGCCCAGCCGGCGGCGGGGAGCCGCAGCGTCGAGATGGCCTCGCTGCTGTCGGGCTACGTCGGCCGCTACGCCATCCCGCTCCTGCTCATTGCCGAGCTGGTTCTCTTCTCGGTCCTGCGGCCGGAGAGTTTCGCCACCATCAACAACTTCAGGGCGATCCTCGACCGCGAGACCGTGCTGGTGTTGCTGGCCTTCGCCGCGATGATGCCGCTCATCGTCGGCGAGTTCGACCTGTCGGTGGCGTCGAACCTCTCGTTCGCGCAACTCCTCGTCGTGGGATTCGCGGTGAATCAGGCGTTTCCGGCATGGTTGGCGCTCGTCTGCACGCTGGCCGTCGGTATGTTCATCGGCCTGGTGAACGGCGTGGCTGTCGTGAAGCTGAAGGTGCCGAGCATCGTCGCCACGCTCGCGACGGGCACAATCCTCGAGGGGATCTCGCTGCGTTACTCGTCGCGCACCATCCTCGGCGCGCCCGAACCCCTGACGACGGTGTTCCGCAAGCGGATCTTCGAGGGCGTCTCCGGAGGGCTCCCGCTGACGGTCGTCTATGCCGGCGTCATCGCCATCGTCGTGTGGTTCGTGCTGGCCGGGATGCCGACCGGGCGGCGCATGTATGCCGTCGGTGGGAACCGTCGTGCCGCCGAGCTCAGCGGGATCCGGTCCGATCGCATGGTGATGGGGACGTTCGTCGTGGCCGGGCTGCTCGCCGCCGCGGGCGGCGCCATGCTGGGCGGGCGCATCGGTACCGGGACTCCCAGCACGGGCCTCACGCTGCTCATCCCGGCGTTCGCGGCCGCCTTCTTGGGGGCGACCACCATCCGCCCCGGTCGCTACAACGTCTGGGGGGCCGTGCTGGCGGTCTACACCATCGAGGTGGCCATCTCGGGGCTGCAGCAGGTGGGTGTGGGGAAGTGGATCGAGAAGGTGGTGGAGGGTGGTGCGCTGCTCGGCGCCATCGCTCTGTCGGGTTGGGCGCTGCGCTTGCGCGCTCGCAAGGCACGGGAACGGGAGTTGGCGATCCTCGCCCGAACCGAGGAGAAGGAGTCCGGGACCGATGGAGTGTGACTTTCTGATCGTCGGAGCCGGGGCCGCGGGGTGCGTGCTGGCGAACCGCCTGTCGGCCGATCCGTCCAATCGCGTCCTGCTGCTGGAGGCGGGCGGCAGCGACCTCGTTGACGACGTGGAGATGCCTTTCGGTCAGCGCAACGTGGTCGGCAGCCCGGCGACCGACTGGTGCTTCATGGCCGAACCCGATCCGACCCGTGACGGGAGGGTGGACATGTGGCCGGTCGGCAAGGTTCTCGGCGGCGGCACGTCCATCAACGGCCTGGTCTGGATACGGGGCCAGCGTCAGGACTACGACTCGTGGGCGGCGGAGGGGGCGACCGGGTGGGACTACGACTCGCTGCTGCCATATTTCCGTCGCAGCGAGTCCTTCGAAGGCGGACCCGACGAGTTCCGCGGCGGCGACGGCCCGGTGAACGTGTCGCGCCTGCGCACGCCGCACGAACTGGTCGACGTGTTCGTGACGGCAGGCGTCGAGGCGGGCTTTCGAGCGAACCCCGATCCCAACGGTGCCGACCCGGAGGGCTTTGCCCCCGTCCAGACCAACCAGCGCGCCGGGCGCCGGGAGACCACCGCCCGGGCGTATCTGGCACCGGTGCTGGATCGCCCCAACCTCGAGGTCCGCACCGGAGTCGAGGTCAACCGGCTGCTGTTGGAAGGCGAGCGCTGTGCCGGTGTGGTGACCTCCGGCGGTGAGCTGCGGGCGTCGCGGGAGGTGGTGCTTGCGGCTGGGGCGATCATGTCGCCGAAGCTGCTTCTGCTGTCCGGTATCGGGCCTCGCTCGGAGTTGGCCGAGTTGGGCATCGACGTGGCTGTCGACGCCGGGGGTGTGGGGCGGAACCTCCAGGAGCATCCGATCACCTTCGTGAGCTTCTTCGTCAACGTGCCGACGCTCAACACCATGCTGCTGGGCGATCCGGACGGTTGCGTCGACGAATGGCGGCGTTCGGGCACCGGCGCCATGACTTCACCCGTGGCGCAGGGGTACGCCTTCTTCCGCAGCGATCCGTCGCTCGAGCGGCCGGACATCCAGTTCCACTTCACGCCGGTCGGCTTCGACTTCGGACCCGACGGGTTGGCGTTGCACGAGCGTCCCGCCTGCATGATCGCCGCCAACCTGTGCCGGCCGAACGCCCGCGGCACGGTCACTTTGCGGTCAGCCGACCCCGCCGACCCGCCGCGCATCTCCCACGAGCTGATGGGTGACGCCGACGACGTGCGGCGCCTGGCGAAGGGGTGCGAGATCGCCCAGCGTGTCTTCGAGACAGAGGCCTTCGCCCCCTACCTCACCGACCAGCAGATGCCTCCGGCACCCCTGGGCAACGCCGACGAGTGGGCGGCGTACGCACGGGCCACTGCCGGCCTCGCCTACCACCCCAGCGGCACGTGCCGGATGGGCAGCGACGACGAGGCGGTGGTGGACCCGTCGCTGCGGGTGCGCGGCATGGACGGCCTGCGCGTGGTCGATGCCTCGGTGATGCCGCGTATCGTGAGCGCCAACACCAACGCCACGGTGATTGCGATCGGCGAGCGGGCCTCGGACCTGATCCTCGCCGGCGACCTTTCCTAGGAGGAACCATGCAGACGCGTGCCGCAGTCCTTGAGGAGTTCAAGGCCCCGATGGTTGTGCAGGATCTGGAGCTGGACCCGCCCAAGGCGAACGAGGTGCTCGTGGAAGTGCGTGCCTGTGGGTTGTGCCATTCGGACTACACGGTGCTGCAGGGCGATGTGCCGGTGGCGCTCCCGGTGGTGTGCGGCCACGAGGCGTCCGGAGACGTGCTCGAAGTCGGTCCCGGCGTCACCAAGGTCTCGGTCGGCGACCGCGTGGCGCTCATCTGGATCCCTGCCTGCGGGCACTGCCGTTACTGCGCCCGCGGCTGGGAGTATCTCTGCAACCAGGGCGCCGGTGTGCTCGAGGGCGTGCAAATGGACGGCACGCACCGGTTCCACAAGGCCGACGGCACCGACGTCTACCAGCTCACCATCCTCGGGGGCTTCTCGCGTCACACCGTGGTCCCGGAGGATTCGGTCGTGCCGATCCCCGACGACGTTCCCTACGAGGTCGCCGGCACCATCGCCTGCCGTGCCGCAACGGGGTGGGGCGCGGTCGTGAACCGGGGGCGGGCACAGCCCGGGGACACGGTGGCGGTGTTCGGGATCGGCGGTGTTGGGGCCGCGGCAATCCAGGGGGCGCGGATCGCCGGCGCCGCATACATCTATGCCATCGACGTGCTGGACTCGAAGCTGCACAAGGCGGTCGAGTTCGGTGCCACGCACACGCTCAACATCGGCCGACTCAGCCGCGAGGAGGTGGCCGAAGCCATCGGCGAGGTCACCAATGGCCAGGGGGCCGATGTTGCGGTCTCCTGCGTGGGCCTCCAGACGACCGAGACGATCTCGAATGCCTACGCCGCAATCGCCAAGGGGGGGCGCTGCGTGCTGGTGGCACCCGCCAACATCACCCTCGACGAGGTGCGGATACCGGTGACCGATCTGGTGTTCTCGAACAAGGCGATCCAGGGATGCCTCTACGGGTCGGCCAACTTCGGTGACGACATGCCCCGCATCATCGATCTCTACCGCCAGGGCCAGTTCCTCATCGAGGAGATGATCACGGCCCGCTACACGATCGACGAGATCAACGAGGGCTACGACGACATGGTGGCCGGCAAGAACATCTGCGGGATGCTCATCCACGACCACTAGAACCCGCCGGGGGGGAACCGGGGTTCGCTGGCCCCGGCCCCGCGGTAGGCGGGACCGGGGCCGGCGGTGTCAAGTCCGGTTCAGCCGAGTCCCCAGCGGGCCAGGAACTGCGCCTCGTAGTCGGCGACGCCGATGTAGTTGCCGCCGTCATCGCGCACGATACCGGTGGTCGCGGGCGTGATGACCTGCATGGGCAGCAGGGCGGTCTGTGCCTCGGTGAGGTCGTCACCGACGAAGAAGGCGGCCAGGATGTCCACCTTGCGCCAGCCGATCATGTACTCCGGAGCGGCCACGAAGGCGGCCTCGTCGCCGGCGGCGATGGCCCCGAAGTCGCCCGCGTTCGGCAGCGCACCGGTGAGCTTGACGCGGTCGGCGAGGCCGGCCTCGGCAATCGCCCCGATGACGCCGATGCAGAGGTCGCCGAACCCGCACGCCACGTAGCCGGCGTCGGGGTTGGCCTGCAGGGCCGACACGACCAGACCCGGCACCGCGCCGCCCAGCAGATCGGCGAACGAGACGTCGACGATCTCCACCTCGCAGTTCGTACAGGTCTCGGCCATGACGGCGGAGATGCCGGCGTTGAAGCCGGTCAGCACGGGCACGTCGGGCACGTTGAAGACCAGCACCTTGGCGTTGCCCCCGGAGTCGGCGACGAGCCAGCTTCCCAGGACCTGGCCGTAGGCCGTGGTCTGGGGAATGCCCTGCACCATGCCGTAGATGCCATTGGCGGCACCGCCCACCTCGTTCACCGATGAGGAGTCGATGACCGGTACCCCTCGCTCGTTCAGTGTCGCCAGGGAGTCCTCGTAGAAGGCGTTCACCGAGCCGGAGATCAACACGGCGTCGGGGTTCTGGGCCACTGCCTGGGCCATGGCACCGGCGGTCCCCTCCGGCGTGAGGTCGTGGCCGATGCGCTCGACGGTCCAGCCGAGATGCGCGGCGGCGTCGGTGATCCCGTCGCCGACGAGCACGCACCCGGGCGTCGGGCACTCGATCCAGATAAGCGTCTTGCCGGGCTCCGGTGTGGCCGACAGTGGTGTCCGGGGTCCGATGCTGGTCGGCGAATCCAGCAGGTCGGACACGCCGATCGTGGCCTCGGCGGCGTCGGCCTGGGCCTGCGCCGAGTCGGCCTGGGCCTGCGCGGAGTCGGCCTGGGCCTGCGCCTCCGCAGCGGCGGTGCGGGCCTCGTCGGCTTCGCTCTGAGCCGCTTCGGCCGCGGAGCGGGCGTCGTCGGCTTCGCTCTGTGCCGCTTCGGCCGCGGTGCGGGCTTCGTCGGCCTCGCTCTGCGCAGCCGCCGCCAACTCTTGGGCGGCCTGGGCCTCCGCCTGGGCCTCGGCGAGCGCCGCTTCAGCGGCGCGGATGGCCTCCTCGCTGCCCTCGGCTGTCGCCAATGCGAGGGCGGCAGCGGCGGCAGCGGCGTCAGCAGCCGCCCCCGCCGCGGACGCCTCGGCCAGCGCGGCGGCGGCGTCGGCTCCGGCTGAGGAGGCTTGCGCCGACGCTGCGGCTGCCTCGGCGCGACCGGCCTCGGCAGCGGCGAGTGCCTCGCCGACGCCCGAAGCGTTGGTGCCGGCGTCGGCGGTCGCCGCGGCGGCCTCGGAGCGCGCCGCACGAGCCTCGTCGAGAGCCTGCTGCGCCAGGTCGCGCGCGTCGGAGTCCTCGCTGCTGCAGGCACCGGCCAGAATCGCCAGCGCAGCGATCAGCGCGGGTAGGAGCAAACGGATCTTCTTCATTTCTTCGCCTTCCCCTCGGGAGAACTCACGGGATGGTACATGGTCCGCGTGACCGGGGTGGCGGGAACAGCGGCACTCCTGCCGCCTGCGGGATCGTCGAACATCGCGGGGCCGGCGGCATCGAACCGGCTGGGCGAGGGCCTGTCGAACGGCCGGATGAGTCGGTGATCACATCGCTCCCGCCGATCCTCGTGACTCTCTACACTGCGCCAGCGGTGGCAGTGAGCGCAGAGACCACAACCCGGACCCGCCGCCGGTTCCGCTTTGCCGTGGATCGCTTCAGCGGGATCTACATCTGGGGCCTCATCATCCTGATCTTCGCCCTCTGGGTGCCGGAGACGTTCCTCACGACCACCACGCTCCGGGTGCTCGCCTCGGATCAGGCCGTCACGGGCATGGTGGCGGTGGGTCTGGTCGTGCCGCTGGCCTGCGGCGTGTTCGACCTCTCCATCGGGCACATGCTCGGCTTCACGCTCGTGGCCACGACCTGGATGAACGTGAACACGGACATCAACATGGCCGTGGTGACCCTCATGATGGTCGCCATCGGCGTGGCGGTCGGGCTCGCCAACGCCGTCATGGTGGTGAAGGTGGGGGTCAACTCGTTCATCGCCACGCTGGCGATGAGTTCGATCCTGCAGGCGTTCATCCTCTTCGTGTCCAACAACCGGCAGATCGCCGGGGAGTTCTCCGGCGAGTTCAAGAGCTTCGGCCGCAACGTGGTGCTCGGCTTGCCGCAGCCGTTCTTCTACCTGCTCGGCCTGACGCTGATCATCTGGTTCGTCCTGGAGTACACGCGCAGTGGCCGCTACGCCTACGCCACGGGAGGAAACCCGGCTGCGGCGCGCCTCGCCGGGGTCAGGACGGATCGCTTCGTCACCGTGTCGCTCGTCGTCTCCGCGGCGGTCGCCGCCTTCGCCGGTGTGGTCCTGGCGGCCAAGCTGGGGTCGGCATCTCTCTCCGCCGGACCGCCGAAACTCATTCCCGCCTACACCGCGGTGTTCCTGGGCTCGACGCAGATCAAGCGGGGGAGGATCAACGCCTGGGGCACGCTCATCGCCGTCTACCTCCTGGCGACCGGTGTGAAGGGCCTGCAACTCTCCGGCACCGAGGTGTGGGTGGACGATCTGTTCAACGGTGTGACGCTGGCGCTGGCTGTGGGTATCGCCGTGTACCGCCGCCGCGGCGACTCGCCCGGAGGGCTGGCGCCGTGACGGACGGCTCCGGGGCAATCGCGGACACCATGGTTGGCGGGGCCGAGTGCCTGCTCGAGGTCCGCGGCGTGTCCAAGGCGTTCGGCCCGACCGAGGCCCTCGTCGACGTGGACTTCGACCTGCGCGCCGGTGAGATCCACGCCCTCGTCGGCCAGAACGGATCCGGAAAATCCACCCTCGTCAAGGTCCTCGCCGGCGTGCACGACTCCGACGCCGGGTCCATCGCCATGGAGGGGGAGGAGTTCGACCCGCGCCGCCCGGGCGAGGCGCGCCTGCGGGGACTGCGCTTCGTCCACCAGGACCTCGGCCTGGTCGACAGCCTGGACGTGGTCGAGAACCTCGCCCTCGGACGCGGCTACGACGTTCGCTTTCCCCGGCGGATCTCGTGGCGGCACGAGCGGCGCCAGGCGCACGCCGCCCTCGCCGACCTGGGCTACGACCTCGATGTGCGTGCCCTGGTCGGCTCGCTGCGGGCATCGGAGCGGACCGGCATCGCCATCGCCCGGGCGCTGGACGGCTGGGAGTCGGCGGCGCGCCTGCTGGTGCTGGACGAGCCGACCGCATCCCTGCCCGAGGCCGAGGTTGCGCGCCTGTTCGACGTCGTACGGACGATCCGAGCGCGCGGTGTCGGTGTGATCTACGTCTCGCATCACCTCGATGAGGTTCTGGCCATCGCCGACCGGGTCACGATCCTGCGCGACGGTGCCCGTGTGGGCACGTTCGCCGCCACCGACCTCGACCACGACCGCATGGTGGAGTTCATCGTCGGGCGCGGCCCCGCCGGTCCCGGTGAGCAGTCGGCGCCCCCCGGCGGGGAAACGGCGTCGGTGCCCACGCCGTCGCAGTACGAGCCGTCGCTCGTCACCGAGGACCTGTCCGGCGCGGTCCTGCGCGGTGTGAGCCTTCGTGTCGGAGTCGGCGAGGTCGTCGGTGTGGCCGGCCTGACGGGCTCGGGGCGGGAGGAGCTCGGCCCCGCACTCTTCGGTGCCGCCGGGCGCAGCGGCTCGGTGTCGGTGGCGGGGCGGGTCGTGCCTGCGGACCGCCCGGACCTCGCCATCGAGGCCGGTCTGGGATTCGTCCCTGCCGACCGCAAGTCGGTGGGCCTCGTGGCATCCATGGTCGTGCGTGAGAACGTGACGCTTGCCGATCTGCGCCCCTACCTGCGCGGCGGGCTGCTGCGGCATCGCGCCGAGCGCTCGGACGTGGATGCTTGGTTGGGGATTCTGGACGTCCGGCCCCGCGATCAGACGCTCGGTGCGATGCGGCTCAGCGGTGGTAACCAGCAGAAGGTGCTGCTGGCCCGCTGGCTGCGCATCCAGCCCCGCGTGCTGATCCTGGACGAACCCACCCAGGGTGTTGACGTCGGGGCGAAGGTCGAGATCCACCGGAGGATCCTCGACGCCGCCCGCGACGGCGCCGGCGTCCTGGTCTGTTCCACCGATACCGCCGAACTCGTGCGGGTCTGTGACCGGGTTCTGGTCATGCAGCGTGGCGTGATAGGCGCCGAACTTATCGGCCGTGATATATCAGAGGAGCGCATCGACAGACTGTGCCTGTCCTGATGCGGAGACCTCCCGTCCCGGTGCTGCACCGCCGCGGGCGGGACCGAACAAGCAAGGAGCCCCCATGCAGGAGTTCTCGCGGCTGTACATCGGAGGCGAGTGGGTCGAACCGTCGAGCGACGAGCGCATCGACATCGTCAACGCCACCACCACCGAAACCATGGGCCGCGTGCCCGCAGGTGGCGCCGCAGACGTCGACCGTGCCGTCGCCGCGGCCCGCGCCGCGTTCGCGGGCTGGTCGGCGACACCCCTCGACGAACGCCTGGCCGCCCTCGGGAAGGTGGCCGAGGGGATCATGGCCCGGAACGACGAGTTGGCGCAGGCCGTCGTCGGCGAGGTCGGGACGCCGTCGATGATCGCCCCGATGCTGCAAACCGGTCTGGCCGCCGTCGTCTTCGGCGACAACGCCACGCTTGCCCCGACCATCGAGATGGAGGCCACCATCGGCGGCACGTTGACCGTCAAAGAGCCGATCGGCGTGGTCGCCGCCATCACGCCCTGGAACTTTCCTCTCGTCCAGATCGCCGTGAAGGTCGCGCCGGCGCTGGCGATGGGCTGCACCGTGATCGTGAAGCCGAGCGAGTACGCGCCCCTTACGGCCTTCATGCTCGCCGAGATCATCGGTGAGGCCGGCGTGCCCCCGGGCGTCTTCAACCTCGTCTCGGGCGACGGGCCGGCTGCCGGCGAGGCTCTGGTGGCGCACCGCGATGTGGACATGGTCTCCTTCACGGGGTCGACTGCCACCGGCCGGCGGATCTCCGAGGTTGCCTCCGCCACGGTGAAGAAGGTGACGCTGGAACTCGGTGGCAAGTCGCCGCTGATCGTGCTGGAGGACGCACCGCTGGCCGACGCCGTGGGAGCGGCCGTGCAGGGCTGCTACATCAACTGTGGGCAGATGTGCACCGCCACCACGAGGCTGCTGGTTCCCGCCGGGCGGCGCGACGAGGCCGTGGCGACCGCTGCGGCCATCGCCGAGTCCCTGACGGTCGGTGATCCGGCGGCTCCCGACACGATGGTTGGGCCACTCGTCAACGCCCGCCAGCGCGACCGGGTGCGCGAGTACATCCAATCGGGCATCGACGAGGGCGCGACGCTGGTCACCGGTGGTGTCGAGCCCCCCGACGGTCTCGAGAGCGGCTACTTCATCCGTCCGACCGTGTTCGCCGATGTGACGATGGACATGCGCATCGCCCGGGAGGAGATCTTCGGGCCGGTGCTGTCGATCCTCACCTACAGCGACACCGACGACGCCGTGCGCATCGCCAACGACAGTGACTACGGGCTCGCCGCGACGGTGTTCGGCGAGCCGGAGGAGGCCATGGCGGTGGCGCGCCGGCTGCGGGCCGGCTGGCTGGTGATCAACGGCGCCGACCAGAGCTTCACGGCGCCCTACGGCGGCTACAAGCAGTCGGGCCTCGGCAAGGAGTTGGGGGTTGCCGGGCTGGAGGAGTACCTGGAGCAGAAGGCGATCCACGTCTGAGCCTGAGGCGACACGGAGGCGACCCATGACGGAATACGGTGACCACGACGCGCTCGGGTTGGCGGAACTGGTTCGATCGGGGCAGGCGTCGGCGGGGGAATTGCTGGACGACGCCATCGCTGCCGTCGCCGAGCGCAACGGTGCCCTGAATGCCGTCGTGACCGAGATGTACGACGAGGCCCGAGCCGAGATCGCTGCCGGAGTGCCGGCAGGGCCCTTCGCCGGTGTGCCCTTCCTGTTGAAGGACCTGCGCGCCGCCTACGCCGGTGTGCCGACGACATCCGGCAGTCACTACTGGGTCGACAACGTGCCCGACGCCGACTCCGAGACGGTGCGCCGGTTCCGCCGCGCCGGGTTCGTGATCTTCGGCAAGACGAACACGCCGGAGTTCGGCTGCTGCCCCAGCACCGAGGGAGCCCTGTTCGGCGCCACGCAGAATCCGTGGCGGGTCGGGTTCAGCGCCGGGGGATCCTCCGGCGGCTCGGGCGCCGCGGTCGTCTCGGGGATGGTGCCGGCCGCGCACGGCTCGGACGGTGGCGGCTCGCTGCGGATCCCGGCATCGTGCTGCGGTGCGTTCTCGCTGAAGCCGACCAGGGGCCGCGTGCCCGCCGGCCCCACCTACGGCGAGGCCTGGAACGGTCTCAGCACCGAGGGGGTCATCACGCGCACCGTCCGCGACAGCGCCGCCATTCTGGATGCCGTCAGCGGCCCTGCCGCCGGCGACCCGTACTGGGCGCCGCCGCCGTCCCGGCCGTACGCCGACGAAGTGGCCGCGCCGCCCGGGAGGCTGCGAGTCGCCGTCCAGCGGGAGGCGTTGAACGGAGCCGCGGTTCACCCCGACTGCGTCGAGGCGGCCGACCGTGCCGCAAGTGCCCTCAGCGATCTCGGCCACGAGGTTGTCGACGCCGTGCCCTCCTACGACGTGAAGGGAACGGGGGACGCCTTCACCCTGCTGATCGCGGCCAACGTGCAGGCCGGGCTCGACCGTTACGGCGAGGACACCGGCCGTGCGCCCGGCCCGGGCGACCTCGAGCACGTGGTGGGCGTGCTGTCGAAGATCGGCCACGACCGCACGGCCGCCGACCTGGTCCGCGCCACGTGGGCGGTGCACGGCGTCGGCCGGCAGATCGCACCGTTCTTCGAGACCCACGACGTCCTGCTCTCACCTGTCGTGGCCACACCCCCGCCCCCGCTGGGCGTCCTCGATCCCACGACCGAGGACCTGAACGGTTACCTGACCGCGGTGTTCAACTTCATCCCGTTCACGTCACTCGCCAACGTGGCCGGTGTCCCGGCGATGTCGGTCCCGTGGGACCGCAACGTGGACAACCTGCCGGTCGGTGTGCATTTCACCGCTGGGTTCGGGCGTGAGGACGTGCTGTTCCGGCTGGCGGGACAACTCGAGTCGGCGTATCCCTGGCCCCTCGTCAGTTCATCGCCGGAGGCTTCCTAGCGGGACCCGGCGTCGCGATCCGCGAGATCCGAGGTCGCTCTCGCCGCCGGCGACCTGTCACCGGACAAGCGGGGGCGGAGGGCGGTTGTCGAGCGCGCCGCTAGCACACCGCGCCAGACGCCGGCGCAGTAGGAGGCGTCGGCGAGCAGCGTCGCCGCCGTCCAGCGCAGCGGCCCGAGGTCCGGCCGGCGGGCGAGCCAGGTGGCCAGCGGCTCCGCCACCAGAGCCGCCAGCGCCAGGCGCCGTCCCCAGGGCCATGCCGTTGCGGCCGTCAGAATTGGAAGCCACACCCGCCGCAATGCCACCGCTGCGTGCCGGCCCGCGCCCAACTGACCGGCCAGCACGAGGCGGGTCACCTCGTGGAACCCGCCGGCGTCGTGGTTCGCCAAGCGCCGCTGCAGACGGCGCACGGCTTCGGTCGTGAGCACCGCCGTCGGGAGGATCCCCTTCCGGCCCCCCAGGGCCAGCGCCGCCCAGATGGCGAGGGTCCGGGGACTCAACTCCAGGGGTGCCAAGGCCTGCGGGTGGCGTTGCGCCAGCGGTGCAGCGGAGGTGCCGTAGCCGAAGCGTTGACGCGCCAGCGCCGCCCACGTTGAGCGGTTGCGGTGGAACACCTGAACCGAGGGCTCGTAGCGGATGGTCCAGCCGGCGGCGACGGCCCGCCACACGAGGTCCACGTCCTCGCCGAGGCGCAGATCCTCGTCGAAACCCGCCAACTCCTCCAGCGCCTCCCGCCGGAACAGCAACGCCGCTGTCGGGATGTACCGCACGCGCCGACGGGGGGCGACGCCGCTCGGCACCGCACCCATGTCCAGGGGCGAGGCGTCCCGCTCGAAGCGGTGGAGCGTGTCTCGGGGCGACTCCGGAGCGCGCACCCGCGGTGCCACCGCCGCCACCGATGGGTCGGCGAAGTGCGCCAGAAGGGGCGCCAGCCATCCCGCCCTCACCTCCACGTCGGCGTCCAGGAAGGCCACGATCGGGGTGCCGGCTGCCCGCCACCCCTCGTTGCGTGCGGCCGCCGGGCCTCTGGCTTCGGGGTGCCTGATCAGGTGGGCGTTGGCGCGCTCAGCCAGCTCGGCGATGGCGTCGGGATGACGTGATCCGTCCTCCGCGATCACCAGGCCGCCGGGTCTGGGCGCGTGCGACGCCAGCGACGCCAGCAGCGCGGCCAGCCCCTCCGGGTCGTCGCGCACCGGCACGACACACGTCACCTCGCCGGGGCCGGGCCCTCCCGCTGGCGGCAGCGGATGGGCGAGCCCCGCGTCGCAGAGTCGCCGCCCGAGTTGCCGCGCCCCGTGGCTGGTTGCAGGCGCGCCTTCCTGCAAGCCCGCGAGTAGGTTGGCGGCGTGCTCCGACAGGCGCAGGAGGCGCAGCGGCGATCCGCCGAGCAGCGTCCGGCAGTCGGCGCTGCAGCGGGCCTCGGAGTCGAGGCGGATTCCGAAACCCTCAGGGAGCGGGACTTCCCGGGCACTCGTTGTGCTCAGCATGGGGGCGAGCGGAATCTGCCGCACCGGGCGAGATACGAGGAGGAAGCCATGAGCCACACGACCGGACTCGCGCCGAGCGTTGCCCCGGACAACACGACCGTTCCCGCCGGGACGGCTCTCGCCGAAGCGGGCGACGAGGCGCAGGTCGAGGAGGAGCTGTTGATCGAGGAGATCTCGATCGACGGCATGTGCGGAGTGTATTGATCCGGCCCGTGCCCGGCGGAGACTCCCGGACCGCATGACCGCCATCCTCGATCGCGCACTCGACGTTGCACCGCAAGTGTCGGTGCGCCCGGAACCCTTCGGCGCGCTGCTCTATCACTTCGGCTCGCGGCGCCTCTCGTTCCTGAAGGACCCGCGGTTGCTGTCGGTGATCGAAGGCCTCGGCGACGCTCCGACGGCGCGCGCCGCGTGCGCTGCCGCCGGCGTCGATGAGGGTGCCCTGCCGGCCTTCGGGCGCGCCCTGGACCGGCTCGTCGCCGGTGGGGTGCTGCAGGAGCGCGGCTCGTGAGTGTTGCGATGCCCCTGGTCGATCAGTTCGCGGCCGGGCTGAACGCGCCGATCTGCCTCACCTGGGAGCTGACCTATGCCTGCAACCTGGCCTGCCGGCACTGCCTGTCCAGCTCGGGACGGCGCGACCCCGGGGAGCTCTCGACCGGCGAGGCCAAGGCGGTGATCGACGAGCTCGAGCGGATGCAGGTCTTCTACGTGAACATCGGCGGCGGCGAGCCGACCATCCGCTCCGACTTCTGGGAGATCGTCGACTACGCCGTCGCCCACCGGGTCGGCGTCAAGTTCTCGACCAACGGCTCGCGAATCACCCCTGTAGTCGCACGGCGGATTGCCGACAGTGATTACGTCGACGTGCAGATCTCTCTCGACGGGGCGACCGCCGAGGTCAACGACGATGTCCGCGGGGCGGGCTCGTTCGCCACCGCCGTCACCGCGATGGAGCATCTTGCCGACGCGGGGGTCGCCGGCTTCAAGCTCTCGGTGGTCTGCACGCGGCGCAACCTGAGCCAGCTGGACGCCTTCGAGGCACTCGCCCACCGGTGCGGGGCGCAGTTGCGCCTGACGCGGCTGCGGCCGTCGGGCAGGGGGGCCGACGTCTGGGACGAACTGCATCCCACGGCCGATCAGCAGCGAGACCTCTACCGCTGGTTGCTCGATCACGGTGAGCGGGTGCTGACGGGCGACTCGTTCTTCCATCTCGGCGGTTACGGTGAGCCGCTTCCGGGGCTCAACCTGTGCGGCGCCGGCCGGGTGGTGTGTCTCATCGACCCGGTGGGCGACGTCTACGCCTGCCCGTTCGCCATCCACGACGCCTTCTTGGCGGGCAATGTGCGCGCCCCCGGTGGGTTCACAAAGGTGTGGCGGGAATCGGAGCTGTTCCGGTCGCTGCGAGAGCCGCAATCGACCGGTGCCTGCTCGTCGTGCTCGGCGTTCGATGTGTGCCGGGGCGGGTGCATGGCCGCGAAGTTCTTCACCGGGTTGCCGCTCGCCGGCCCCGACCCCGAGTGCGTGAAGGGGCACGGCGAAGCGGCGCTCGCCGTCGTCGAGCCCGGTTCGGTCCCCCGGCCTTCGGTCGATCATTCATCGGTGACGTTCTCCCGACGCCGGCCGGACCGGGCGTGCGACGAGAACCCTCTCGCCGGGATGGGCCTCGTGGCCTCGGGGGTCTGATGGGCGGCGTCTGGTTCGAGTCGGTGGCTGCGGCCCGCCGGCACGCCGAGCGGGTACTGCCGCCATCGGTTGCCGCGGCGCTGCACGCCGGGGCCGACGCGGGCGTCAGTCTTGCTGGCAACACGGCGGCTTTTGGTGAACTGGGTTTCGCCCCGACCGTGGCGGGCAAGCCGGGAACCCGGGATCTCTCGGTGTCCGTGATGGGCCAGGCGCTCTCGATGCCGGTTCTGATCTCGCCGACGGGCGTGCAGGCCGTGCATCCTGACGCCGAGGTGGCCGTTGCCCGTGCCGCCGCCGCCCGGGGCACGGCCATGGGTTTGAGTTGTTTCGGGAGCACGCCGGTCGAGGAGGTCGTCGCGGCCAATCCGCAGACGTTCTTCCAGGTCTACTGGGCTGGGTCACGGGAGCGGATCGAGCAGCGCCTGGAGCGAGCGCAGGTGGCGGGTGCCGCCGGGCTCATCGTGACCCTCGACTGGTCGTTCGTGCACAGCCGGGACTGGGGGAGCCCGTTCATCCCCCAGAAGATCGATCTCACCGCCGTGCGAAGACTGGCACCCGAGGTGGCCCGGCGACCCCGCTGGCTCCTCCGCTGGTTGCGGTCCGGTGGGTTGCCGGGACTCACGGTCCCGAACATGGTGGCCCCCGGGGAGGATCCGCCCGGCTTCTTCGCCGCCTACGGCGAGTGGATGCAGACCCCGCCGCCCTCCTGGGGCGACCTGGCGTGGCTCCGCTCCCGGTGGGATGGTCCCTGCATGATTAAGGGAATCGTGCGGGTCGACGACGCCAGGCGAGCCGCCGACATTGGTGCCACGGCCGTCTCGGTGTCGAACCACGGCGGCAACAACGTCGACGGCACCCCGGCGACGATCCGTGTCCTCCCCGCCATTGCCGAGGCCGTCGGCGATTCCGTCGAGGTGCTGCTTGACGGAGGTGTCCGTCGCGGTGCTGACGTCGTGAAGGCCGTGGCGCTCGGTGCCAGAGCGGTCATGATCGGCCGCGCCGCGCTGTGGGGCCTGGCCGCCGACGGTCAAGGGGGTGTCGAGAACGTGCTCGACATCCTGCGCAACGGCATCGATTCCACACTCCTCGGGCTCGGCCGGGGCGCGCTGGCCGAACTCGACCCCTCCGACATCGTCGTCCCGCCGGGATTCGCCGTGACGCTCGGCGCCTGCGAGTAGGTGACGAAGCCATGCCCGTTGCGCTGATCACCGGTGCCGCCCGCGGGATCGGCGCGGCCACGGCCGAAGTGCTGGCAGGGCAAGGCTGGAACCTCGTGCTCCTCGACGCCTGTCACGACGACCCGGCGCTGGGCTATCCGCTAGCAAGCCGGCAGGAACTGGAAGCAACGGCGCGGCACTGCGGTGGTGAGACCATCGCGGGCAACGTGCGCTCAGTCGCCGATCTCCGCCAGGCGGTGGACGTGGCTGTGGCGCGGTTCGGTGGGTTGGACGCGGCCGTCGGCGTGGCGGGCGTGCTGATCGCCGCAGATCGCGTCTGGGAGATGCCCGACGAGCAGTGGCACGCCACGCTCGACACCAACCTCACCGGCACGTTCAACCTCGCCCGTGCCGCGGTGCCGGCCATGCTCGATCGCCCGACACCTCGCTCGGGCCGATTCGTGGCGGTCTCGTCGGCGGCCGCGCTGAAGGCCACGGCTCGTCTCGCGGCCTACAGCGCCTCCAAGGCGGGGATCATCGGCTTCGTGCGGGGCCTCGCCGCCGACCTTGCCGACACCGGCATCACCGCCAACGCCGTCCTGCCCGGATCCACCGACACGGCGCTCCTCACCCACAGCGCCGAGATCTACGGCATCGACGACCCCAGCCGGTTTGCCGACCACCACGTGGACCACCGCATCGTCCGCCCTGCGGAGGTCGCAGCCGTCGTGGCGTGGCTGTGCTCCGAAGCCTCCAGCGCCCTCACCGGCGCGCTGGTTCCCGCCGACGCCGGCATGACGGCTCGCTAGGAACGCGGCCCGCCCCTTCGCGGTCACCCTCGGGCGTGGCCGGCGTGGCCGGCGTGGCCGGCTCCGGGTCCGGCGCGCCGTACTATTCCGGTCATGACCACAGTCGTCTCCCGGCTGTCCCGCCCGGCTGCGGTCATCTGGGCGCGGCGGCTGAACCGCCTCACCATCACCTGGAACGCCGTCGAGGGCGTGGCGGTGATCGTCGTGGGGATCCGCGCCAGTTCCATCAGCCTCATCGGCTGGGGTTTCGACTCGTTCGTCGAACTGGTGGCCGGCCTCGTGCTGGCGTGGCGCCTGCGGCTGGAGGGCGGTGACGCCGCCTCCCGGCACGCCGCGGATCGGCGCGCGCAGCGTCTCATAGCGGTCTGCTTCGCCGTGCTCGCCGCCTACGTGCTGGCCGAGTCGCTGCGTGATCTCATCTCGGCCAACCCGCCGGACGGTTCGATCCTCGGCATCGCCCTGGCGGCCCTGTCGCTGGTCGTGATGCCGTTCCTGGCGCGCCTGAAGTTGCAGTTGGCGACGGTGCTCGGATCCGGGGCGGTGCAGGCCGAGGCAGCCCAGACGACCCTGTGTGCCCTGCTCTCGGGCGCGGTGCTGATCGGGTTGGGGGCGAATCTGCTGTTCGGCTGGTGGTGGGCCGATCCGGCGGCGGGCCTGTTCATCGCCGCCGCGGCCGCCTACACGGCGGTGCGCATGTGGCGGGCCGACTCGCTCGCCGACACTTGCTGCTCCGTGCCGCTGGCGGAGACTGCAGCCGATCACTGACGGCGGGCCGGCTCTCGCCGCCGCGCCGGGGGCCCAACACGATTCCCGGCACGCCTGCCTCGTCGCCGTAGAGTGCCCGGGTGATCGGAAGGCCGGCTGGGCGGTGAGCGAGGGGCGCAGCATCCGGTCGATGGGGATTGCCGGCACCACCCTGGCGGTCACCGCCTGGGGTGGCTCGAGCGTGGTCGCCAAGATCATCGATATGGGCGCCCTCGCCCTGATCACCTACCGGTTCTTGCTGTTCGGGATCGTGATGGCTGCGTACTTGGCGGTCAGGAAGATTCCCCTCACGCAGGATGCCTTCCGGTACTCGTTCTGGGGCGGGCTCACGCTCGGTATCGACGCCGGCCTCTTCTTCACGGCCATCAAGTTCACGACCGTTGCCAATGCCACCATCGTCAACGCCCTGCAGGTGGTGCTCGTGTCGGTGATCTCGGCCCGCCTCTACGGGGAGCGGATGACCCGGCGAGACATGGTCTACGCGACGGTGGCCGTGGGCGGCGTGGCCGTTGTGGCATTCGGCTCCTCAGGCAGTCCGAGCTGGTCGCTGGGCGGCGACCTGGCCGCGATCGGTGCGCTGATTGCCTGGTCCGCCTACTTCGCCGTCACCCGGCACGCCCAGACGAAGGTGCCGACGCAGCAGTACACGGTGTGTGTGGCGCTCTACGTCGGGGCGCTCAACGCGCCCTTGGCGGTGCTGTTCGGCCAGGACCTGTCCTGGCCCACCGCCGAGAGCTGGAGGTGGCTGGTGATCATGGCGTTCGGTTCGGGAATTCTCGGCCATGTGGCCATGAACTGGTCGTTGAAGACGGTGCCGTTGTGGCTGGCCTCCACGCTCACACTCTTCATCCCGATCGTGGCGTCCGCACTGGCGTGGGTGGCGTTCGGCGAGTCCCTGACCTCGCTGCAGATGGGTGCCATGGCGGTGGTCGTGGTGGCTCTGGGGATGGTCGTGCAGAACCAGCGGGGCTCGCGCCCCGGTGGGGTGTCCGCCGCCGACGCGGGGCCGGCCGCAGCCGGCGGCGGGGACTGACGGCTGACCGTCAGCCCGGCAGCGTCAAGCGGGCCCCGCGGTCCAGCGTGTCGAGGTCGTTGCTCTGCAGCAGCGAGCGAGACAGCGTCCAGACGTCGTCGCCGATGATCAGCGAGCGGCCGATCCGCTCCGCGTCGCCGCGGCGCGGCGGCCAGCAGAACTGGATGCGGTCCTCCTCGCCCACCTCGGTGCCCAGGGCGTCCACGTCGATGTCCCAGTTGCGGGCGGCGGAAGCCGGCACGGTGTCGCAGTTGTAGCCGACCGGATTGCCGACCTGCTCGGGCGTGCACACCAGCAGCAGCGGGATCTCCCCTGCCTCCTCGACGGCCTCGCTGTCGAACTCGTGGTAGCAGTCGGTGGCGAAGGTGAAGTCCTCGGTGCTGTGGGTGATGAGGCCCTGGTAGTCGAGGCCCGCTTCGGCGGTCACTTCGAAGACGGCGGCGCCGCTGGGCACCTCGTTGCGCCAGGAACTTACCGGCACGATCATGAGGTTCTCGGGTGCCCACCACAGGAAGGCCCGGTGGTCCCATTCCACGCTGCTCTCGGCGTCGGCGAGTGTCCAGGTGTCGATCTCGGCCGGAGCGGCCGGGTCGGACACGTCGAACAGCGACGCCTTGAAGCCGCGGATGCGGCCGTCGTCGTCGGCGTCTCGGCCAATGCCGACGAGCAAACCGTCGCCGACCGGGTGCAGGTAGGCGGAGTAGCCGGGGATCTTCAACTCGCCCAGCACGGCCGGCGCCGTCGGGTCGGCCAGATCCACCACGTACAGGGGATCCACCTGGCGGAAGGTGACCACGTAGGCCCGGTCGCCGATGTAGCGGACCGAGTAGATGCGTTCGCCCCGCCCCATGTCGCCGACGCTGCCGACGACCGCCAGGACGTCATCCTTTTGGGTGAGCGAGAAGATGAGGCTCTCGCTCTCGCGGTTGGCGCTCCAGGGAGAGCCGTTCGTCACGGCCACGAACAGATGCCCGTCGCGTTCGTGCAGGGAGAACTGGTTCAGCAAATGCCCCTTCACCGAGCCGGACGCCTCGTAGACCGCGGGCCCGCCGGGGGTGAGCGAGAACTTGTGGAGCGACGTGCGGTAGCGCTGGTCGATGTCTCGCAGCCAGTCGCCGTCGTCGAAGAACGGCTGCGGCAGCCAGGTGTTGGTGGCCACGTACAGGTTCTGGTGGCTGGCGTAGATGGTCTCGCCGGCGGCGAACGTGGAGGCGCCGTCGCCGAGGGTCAGCGACTCGCCGAGGTCGAACGTCAGCACGGCCAGTGACCCGAAGCCGGAGAACTGCGAGGGCACGTAGACCCTGTCGCACGCCAGGATCTGGCCTTCCTCGGTGACCGAACCTTCTGAGGAGACCACCCGGTAGTCCGGCAGCCAGTCCTCCAGCACGCTCTCCATCACGACCTTGCGGTTGGCGTATTCGGCGATGGGTTCACCCTTGGGGTTCTGCGGGTAGACGAACCCCAGCTCGCTGGGATACGAAACGATCACGACCCGCGCCGTGCCGTCGATGGACCGCGAGCTCACGTAGCGGCCCTCCACGTGCAGGCTGCGACCTCGGCGGGGCGTGCCGTCGAGGAGGATCTCGTCGATGATGACGATGTCGCGGCTGTAGCGGCCGTCGCCGATGTCGGCGGACAGCGGCTGGATGGTGCCGTAGTGGTTGTTGATGACCAGTACCCGGTCGCCGTGCAGCAGCAACTCGCCACCCCAGCGCTCGCCGAGCAGCACACGGCCCGCGATGGCGGGCTCGGCGCCGCTGATGTCCACAACCGTGAGAGTGCCGTCGCGCACCGTGATGATGCGGCGCCCGTCGGTCTTGACGATGTCGGGTTCGTCCACGCCGATCACCTGCACGTTCGTGCCGGAGAAGTCGGGTCCGCCGGCGTCGTCGTCGCCACCCGAGACAGCGTTGGGGGCGGCGGCAGCACTGTCGGCGACGGCAAAGTCGGCCTCGGCAGCCTCCGTAGCGACGGCGCGGGCCCCGAAGACGGGCCCGTACCGATCGCCGTCCAGGCCGTAGGGCCCCACACGGCTCATCGCCTCGGCACGAATGTGCGCCAGCAGGGCCTCGCAGTCGTCGAAGTTCTGCAGCGTCGAGGCGAACCCCGCGTCGTCCGGGGAGTTCTCCGTGGCGGGTGCGGTCGCGGCCGGCGTGTCCCCCTCGTTCTCGATCCCCGCGCATTCGGTCACGGGAAGAATCAGAGCCAGGAAGGCGGCGATCAGTGAGCGCATGGCGTTCTCCTTGTCGTCCCGACGGTTGCGCTCCGTGGTGGAATCGGGATGCGCGCCGCCAGGTTCTCTGTTGTGACCGTACCGGTTGCGGTCTTCTCACTGGTGTCTGACGACCGCAACCCCATCGTGGTTCCCGATCTCGCGGGAATTGTTTCGACCTCTGGAGTCGAGACGTGAACCGACGAGTGCCGCCGGGTTGCCTGCGCGCGCCCGGTCGCGTATCCTTCAGGATCCGCCGCGGGGTGGAGCAGTCTGGTAGCTCGTCGGGCTCATAACCCGAAGGTCGGAGGTTCAAATCCTCCCCCCGCCACTGAGAAATCCCAGGTCAGAGCTGTCGGCGGCCATGAGATCCTGCCCGGTGGCAGCCATGTAGCTGCCCGCTGGCGGCCAGCGGTTCTGCCCAGTGGCGGCCAACAGATCTGCCCGCGTTGATGTCCGTTTCCCGTCGGGGTCCACCTTGGCGGGGTGCTCCTCCTACTCGAATGGCCGGTCACGACGACGGTGACCGTCGAGCAGGAGGAGCTAGTGAAGTCTCGCGAGGAAATCATGAACATTTTGGAAGCGTTCGACCTGTGTGGGTCGTTGCGTGGCGCCGGTGAGCTGGCCGGCGTGTCTCATCACACCGTGGCCCGTTATGTCGCTGAGCGCGACGAGGGTCGGCTGGGGGGTGTGGGCCCGGTGCGCAGGGAGCGGATTGTCGATCCGTTCTTGCCGAAGATCGAGGAGTGGGTCGAGCGGTCCGGGGCCAAGATCCGCGCCGATCGGGCCTTCGACAAGCTCAAGGCGTTGGGGTTCGAGGGTTCGGACCGCACGGTGCGCCGGGCAGTCGCGGAGGTCAAGGCGAACCATCGCCGTGGTCGCCGGCGGGTGTATCGGCCGTGGATCCCCGAGCCGGGCATGTGGGCGAAGTGGGACTGGGGCGCCGGTCCGGTGATCGCCGGGCGACGGACGAGTCTGTTCTGTGCGTGGCTGGCGTGGTCGCGGTTCCGGGTGGTGGTGCCGTGTCGGGATCGCCGGCTGGCGACGGTGATCGTCTGCGTGGACCGGGCGATGAGGGCCTTCGGTGGCGCGCCGACGTATTGGCTCACCGACAACGAGCGCACGGTCACGATCGATCATGGGGGAATTCCATGCTCCCAGTCGCAGCCGAGACCGCCGAAGCGCTCTACCGCGTCGTCGACGCCGCCTACGAGAAACGCTCCATCGCCCTGTCAAGCAATCTTCACCCCGCCGGCTTCGACGAGCTGATGCCCAAGACCATCGCCAACGCTACCGTCGACCGGCTCCTACACCACGCGCATGTCGTCATGACCGCCGGCGACAGCATCCGCCTCACCCAAGCCACCGCCGGAAAGGGGGTGACGCCACTGACCAACTGAACCCCGGGCAATTCTGTTGGCCACGAACGGGCAGTTCTGTTGGCCACCACTGGGCAGTTCTACTGTCCGCCACCGGGCAGAACCCACTGGCCATTGACACACGGAAGCTGAACTGTGCCCCGGGTCCTACGCGGTCAGCTTGTTTGATCGCCTGGAGGTTGGCGAATGTGACGGGGACTGACCTGGGACATCGCCACCGCCGAACTCACAGTCGGCAACCATCACCGAGGCTCAACTCAACAGCCCACCACTTGACGGGACGCCCCCCCTGACCACAGAATTGATTGACATGCGTACATTGGGGGACTTAGGCCGAGCAGATGACCACTGACGACCCTGTGCCGGGGATTCCAGCCTCTTCGACGGCAAACCAACGGGAACAGAGAATCGCCGCATGGGTGAGTATCGAGGCTGAGGCCGAACGTACCGGTGAAGTGGCGCGCTGCCTGCTCGACGACATCCAAGCCGGACGGATTCGTCGCCGCGATGCGCGCGACGCCCTCTGGCAGGCGGAATGGGAGCGGGATCGCCTGGTCGAGATGACCGTGGCGGCTATGGCAGTGGGCATCACCCCCAGCGAGCTTGCCCAAGCGGCTGGCCACGAGAACAGCCTCATCGTTGAGGGAATTCTCGTCGTCGCTCGAGAGGAAGCCGCGCGTCGCCGGCGGTCTTGGGCTGCCGACCGAGCACTGAGACGCCTGGCCCGGGCCTGTCAGGAATTTTGTGTATCGGGCGTGATCTGACCATAATGGACGAACGGGTGCCGGGGCGCTGAGAGCGTCTTGCGGGCGCCATAATCGCGTCATCGTCCAGCACCAGCTCAACGCACCACGTTGTGTCGCCTAGTACGAGAGTTCTGCGGGCCGCGACGCTCACTAACAAACGAGGATGCTCACACGCCTAGACACCCCAAACGCTGCGGGAGAAACTGGTCTGCCCCGTGTTTTCCGCGGCCGGTTTAGTTTACTTTCGGGCACGCCGACCCGAGGGAAGTCATCGTTGTGAGTGCTAAGCGAAAGTCGCGTTTGGCGCTAGTCGGATTTCGCGTCGCGGTTGGGGGGTTTGGTCGGCGTGGGTGAGGTTAGCTGTCCTGGGTCAGGAATTCTTGCTCAGGTCTAGGTTGGGTCCTGATGCAAGGAGATCCTGATGGCCAAGCCCTCGAAGAGAAGCCCTGAGCGCAAGCCGCACGTGGTGCTGTCGGTGCTGCGCAGGGAGGTGTCTGCCTGTTCACGGGAGTCGTGACAGTCCAGCAGCGGGTCCGCTCTCGGCACTAGTCGGCGGAACTGCTATCCATGGCCATCTCCATGAATCGTGCCAGGGCATTGGCGAGTTGCATCTGTCGGGGTGTTCGGCAGCGGACGTCGACCAGGACGGGGTTGGCTACTAGGACGGCTAGGCATTGGGCGCGGCTCGTGGCGACGTTCAGGCGGTTGAGGCTGTACAGGAACTCCATCCCGCGTGGGGCGTCCTCCGCGGAGCTCGTTGCCATGGAGTAGATCGAGACGGGTGCTTCCTGTCCCTGGAACTTGTCCACCGTGCCGATGCGGTGCTGCGGGAGCTTGTCGATGAGTGCACGGACTTGTGCGTTGTACGGAGCGACGATCAGCACGTCGGACTGGTCGACGCTGCGTGTGGTGCCGTCTGCGTCGGCGAAGGACGGGTTCGCGCTCAGCAGGTCGTTGATGAGGTCTGCCACCTGGTCGACTTCTTCGGGTGACTGGTTGGATCGGCTGCGGTGTGCGGCGACGACATAGCGCAGGCCCGTCCCGTCGAGGGGTTCGACACCGGTGAGATCGAGGTTGTCGCGGCCCGGATGGGGCTGTAGGCGGCCTTCGTAGAACACTTCAGAGGTGTACTCGCAGATCGCTGGGTGCAGTCTCCATGTGCGGTCGAGGAACAGGCCGAGGTGGTCGGGCATCACTCGGTTGTGGTGGAGGAGGTGCGCCAGCACGGAGCGCTCGCTTCCCGGTGGGTGTATGCCCTTCAGGGGCTGATCGAGTTGTTGCGGGTCGCCGAGCAGGACGAGGCTCTCGGCGCAGGGCGAGGCAGCGATCGCGTCGGCGAGGGACATCTGGCCGGCCTCGTCGATGACCAGTACGTCGACGCTGCTGACCATGTCCGCGTTCGCCCATAGCCACGTCGTTGCCCCGACCACCTTGACGGAACCGTCGGCGAGTGCTTCTTGGGCTTCGGGGTTGGACCTGAAGTGGGTGAATGTGGTGCTGGCAGGTTGGCCGTCGGTGCGTTGGCCGATGGCCACGCCTATGCTGCGGTCGGCTGCGTTTCCGGCCACCTTCGTTAGCAGTTCGCCGATGACTTTGTGGCTGTTGGCCGTGACGCCGACGCGTTTGCCCTCAGCGACCAGGTCGACGATCATCTCGGCTCCGAGTGTGCTCTTTCCCGAACCCGGAGGGCCTTGGATCGCCAGGTAGCTGTGGTGCAGGTTCGCGATCAGCCGCCGCGCGGCCTGCTGGGCATCCTCGCCGGATCGGCAAAGGGGCTGCCCCTGTGGCTGTCCGAGTCGTGGTGGCTGGCGGGTGAGCAGGTCGCGCGCCGCCTGGTGGGGGCCGCCGCCTTCGATTCCGTGATCTATGACCCATTGGGCGATGCGTTGAAGGCTCTGGGGTTTCGGTCGCGGGCTGACAAGATCGAGCGGGATCAACGAAGTCGCGGAGGGCGCGGGCTTCGTGTTGCCTCGCTTGATCACGATCTCTCCGGCCTGTTCGTCGATGCTGTGAACCGTCCCGACGGCTTCCTGTGTCGCCGGGTCGTGCGGGCTGCTGTCCTCTTTGATTGCGTGGTCTTGTGGGGGGAACCTGAACCGGTGGAGCATCGACCGGGCCCCTGGGGTCGGGTTCGGTGTCGAACCGACGAACGTCAGCCCGCTCATGGCGTCGGACTCTTGGAGGCGTTCTTGGTCGGTGAGTTCGTTGGCGAGGCGGAAGTACCGCCACCAGGAGGACTTGTCTTCTCGCCGGTGCCAGTTCAGCAACTGGGCGAGCAGCCAGCGTCCGCGTTGGGCCGCGTCCATTTCTTCGACGCTCGCAGGAAGGTCGGTGCACAGGTCGGCCGTCAGCCTGTTCGCCTCCTGCTGCTCTTCGCTGTCTTCGGTCTCTTCGGGCTCCGGCACGGACGGCCGCGGCAGGTCGCCTTTTTCCTCGGACAACTCGTCCCGCTGCGATTCCAGCCAGTCGCGAAGGTGGAGAGTCGAGAGGCAGTCGTCTCGGTTGTAGGCCTTGATCGAGTCGAGGAGGTCGCGGCCAGCCTCGCCCTCGCCTAACTCGAGCCATGCCTCGAACTCCACGATGCTGGAGGTCGCGTCGCGCAGCCTCACCTCGCGTGAGAAGCCGTACAGCGGCTCCAGACGCTTGATCGAGTAGCTCTGGACCGAGGCTCGGATTCCCTGGCGGACGGCCCGGTACAGGTCGACGAAGACCTCTCCCCGTAGAAGCCGGTCGACTTCCTCCTCGCGTGTGCCATGACGACCGGCGAGGCGCTTGACAGCCGTGGGCTCATAGGGGGCGTAGTGGTAGATGTGCAGATCCGGGTCTGCCTCGAGACGTTCAATGGCGAAGTCGATGAACTGCTCGAAGGCACGCTTCTCTCCCGCGGGGGTGACCATGTTTTTGTCTTGGTCGATCGACCAGAAGGAGTAGAAGGTTGGTTCGTCTTCGGTTGACGGTCCCGACTCGATCACACCGAAGAGGTAGTCGATGCCGTCGACCTCGTCGGATCCGTAGAACGGGTCGCCCTCGATGTCGAAGAAGAGATCGCCCCGCGAGGGCTCCGGAAGCATCAGCAAGCCATGATTGGCGACGAGGGCACCATCCTCGTCCACTGGCGGCTCAATTCGCTCCGAGATCACTCGACCCATGTGTTCGCCCTTGACCTGGATGGCCGCCTGAGCCTGGATGTTGGTCAGCGCTTTTCTGCTGACGCCGTCGAGCTGCTCGGCCATCGGCTCCTCGAGTCGAGCGAGGCCGTGCCTGGTGGTCACTTCGATGGCGTGCAGCTCACGGCGCTGGCGAGACGTCAGGTTCGCGACCAGGGCGAGGTCGTCCTCGTCGCGCCATCGCCGGCGACACTCGCTGCTCCATCGGCAAACGCCGCAGTGTTCGACCGGCTCTGGCTTGGTCACCAGCGCAGGGCCGTCGCGACAGCCCAGGAAGTCCCGCAGGTTGCGGTCCGCGAGCCGGAAGTAGGCCGCGAAGTCGGCGAACCGGAACGACACCTTCTGTTGGGCGACCCCGCCCAGCGCCAAGTGCATCGATTCCGGCGGACGGCCTTGGAGTTCCCCAACCATGTGGGAGTACATGGACAACTGCAAGACCGCCGCCGCGGTCGCGTGCCGGGCAAGTTTCGCGTCCCATACCTCATAGCCCCACTCGCCGAAGCTGCTGGGCTGAGCGACACGCCTCAAGAAGTCCGCATACCCGAGCCGTCTACCATCGAAGAGCACCGCCTGGTAGATCAGATCGGCACCGGCGGCCATCGCTGAGCGGGTCTCGTCCCGTCCCCTCGCTAGCCGGTCGAGGTTCGGCAGACCCTCATCTGAGACGATCGTGGTGACAGCGACCCCCTCGGCTCGCAGCGCCTCCAGAAAGCGCATCTCGCGCTCGGTGCCCCGCTTCGCGATGCGGTCTAGGACAGGGTCGTCTCGCATCGGCCGCTCGCGCCAGCCAAGAGCAGCGGCCCGTTCAAGTTCCGTGAGATGCCTGCACTCCAAGTGCCCGACCAGGTCGGTAGCGGAAGACACCAATCGCCCGTCGACTCGCTGCACCCGCTCAGGCTATTCCGACCCTATGGGCCATCCCCGTGCCCGACTGCGCCCCAGATCATCCATTCGCCTCCCGACCGCGCGAGCGGCCGCCGATCCGGCCGGTCATCCGAGGCCTGGAAGCCGCAGAGGCGGGCGAATACCTCTCTCAGACGGCTGGCCTACTGGATGCTGTGGGACGACTCCGACCCCCTCCGCGCACTCCAGGAACTCGCGGACGCCTTGGCGTAGGGAATCGCGACTGAGCGTCATGGAATCTCGCCCCCAGAGTCATGGAAGCGCTGCCTAGAGTTGGCATACACCTCGCCTCAGCAGGGGGAACAACAACTCGCTCGCACCCCACTGAAAAACCCCAGGTCAGAGAATCGCCCTGGTCTGGGGTTGCTCGTTAGGGGCCAGGTCTTTGCCGGATCTTCTACCAGGAGCCTGAACCTCCCCGGGTTTTTCGCAGGCTGTGGTGTGCCCCGGGTCTCGCGCGGTTAGCTTGCTTGACTCCGGGCAGTGATGTCGGCGTGGCGGATCTCAAGGGCACCACCGAGGTCGTCCACGTGCTCGAACCGGCCTCACAGGCGTTCCACCGCCTCGACGGCTACCGTGCGGGCGGACTGCTCGTAGAGTTGAGCGGTCGCCCTCACGAGCCATGATTCGGAGTGCGCTCTCGAGGCTGGTCGGCAGCGCTATTCGTCTTCGACCCGGAAGATAGCTTCCTCAGGATTCTCGAGCGCGGACTGAATGTTGTCGGCGACCTTGTTAATCAGCTTCTGTCCCCAGAAAGGATCGCTCTGGTCGTAGAAGATTGCTCGTATGTGGCGTAGATCGAACGGCACGTCGTCCTCGTTCGAGGAAACCAGGACAACCGGCTTCTCCAACGCATGAGCAAGACCGAGTTCATAGAACACGTTCGGATTCTTCGACGTGAGTTCCGCTACGAGCACCGCTGCCGCCCGGATTCCTCGCCACACCTGGTCCATAATCTTCCCAGTGGCGAAGATGTCGTCGTCCGCCCGGACTGCCCGAAGTCCTGCCTGTTGGATCGCGGGCTTGAAGATGGTTTCGTAGTACCCGCCGAGATGCCCGCCGAATGGCTGCATGACGAAGCAGGTCGCCCCGTGAGCGGCAGGAGGATTCACCTTCCGCTGGGTACCGACGCCTCTGGCTGGGGCGTCGCTAAGGTCGACATCAATCAACCTTTGCCGGGGCCCTGACTCGTCGATGAGTTCAGCCGTCCTCATTGACTCGAAGAAAATCTCGAGGAACTCGCTCACCTTCTCAGAGGGGATATCGAAACGGTCCGTGAGCGCGTTTTGGAAAAAGCGGTCGTCCGGGAGGTTCTCACCGCGATAGTGGTGATAGACCTCGGATAGATCGGGCGCTGCCAGCACGGCCTCTCGTAGGGCAGTAATCCGATCGGTCTCGGATTGTGGCGCGAGAGCCTTCCGGGCGCGCTCCTCCGGCACGAGCTTCCGGTCCTCGCTCCGGAGAAACCCGTATTTCTTTGCGGAAGCGACTTCCGTTCTGAACGGACCATGCGCCTTGCCGCCTGTCGTGAACCTGGCCGCATCCGCGAGCGAGGTCGGCTTGCCAGCGTTCTGGTCAAAGATCGCCTTGGGGATCCTCAGCGCCTTCTCGACCGTGTGGCGCGGATAGTTCGCGGGCTTGGGCGACGCCGCCGACGCCTTCATCTCTCCCTTCGGGTTCGTCTGCGCTCTGTCTTCGGTCACTGCAGCCATGGCGTTTGCTCCTCCCGCGTGCGCACGTCCGATTGGTCGCCTAGCCTTGCCACGAAGAATCACAATGTTGTAGCTAGCGAGCCTATCGGAGACATCCGCATCGCGGCTCCCCGGTAGCGACGACGTTGCGGCAACCCGCGGAGCCTTCGTGAAGGACCGCTTCGGGCGGCGGCTGGGCCCTCATCACGGTGTTCATGTCGATCCACGCCGTGTCGATGGTGATCATCTCGCGGGTGCACGCGCTTTTGCGTTCGACGGCTACTGGGCCCTGACCCCATAGCGGGACCACTTATTCCTATGCCACACCATCACGGTGTCCACTATTATCGACTATCAGAGCATTGTTTGCCATTGCGTGCCATCAATCGGCGTCGGCAGCCGCACGCGTCCCTCCCGGCCGCTACACCAACCCAACCCAGTTCGTCGCACGCACATTCGTCACGCCGTCAGTACGAGAGCCGGACCTCCTGTCTGAACCTCCCCGGGATGTTCCTATAGATGTCAAGTGCGGGTTGTGAGGGTGGCGAGGTCGGCTCGGAGGGTGCGGTAGAGCTCGCGGGCGACGAAGCGTTTGAGGCAGCGGATGGCTTCTTTCTTGGTTTTGCCTTCGGCGAGGCGGCGGTCCATGTAGCTGCGGGTTCGTTCGCAGTAGCGCAGCCGGACCAGGACGATCATGTGCAGGGCCCGGTTCGCTGAGCGGTTGCCGGGGTAGTTGAGTCGGTGGCGGCTGGTGCGCCCGCTGGAGGCGGGGACCGGCGCGGTGGCGCACAGGTGAGCGAAGGACGTCTCGGAGCCGAGCCGGTCGATGTTCTCGCCGGCGGCGACGAGCAGGGCCGCGGTGTGGTGGGTGCCGCATCCGAGGCGGGACACCGTGGTGGGCGCCGCGGCGGCGACCAGCCCGTCGAGTTGGCGTTCCAGGTCGGCGGCCTCGGCGGCGAGTTGGGCGATGCGACGCCCGAGGCTGCGCAGCGCGGTGTGGGCGGCCTGGGCGGGATCGGCGAGACGGTCGGTGTCGTGGCGCAGTCGGGCGCACACGGCGGCTTTGGCCTCGAGGGTCCGGCGGCCGTCGAGTTGCTCGCGCAACGCGGCGGGGGCGGTGACGATCAGGTCGCCGAGCTGGCACAACGCCGCGGCGCGGGCCCCGGTAGCGCTGTTTCGGGCGACGCTGAGCCGCCGGATCGCCTCGACGATGCCGGTGGCGTCGGTGGCGGTGGCGGTCGCTTCGCCCGAGAGCACCTTGCGGGCAGCGGCGTCGGCGTCGATGGCGTCGTTGTGGCCGCGTCGGGCGCGCAGATGCGGGTGCGGCTGGTTGATCTCGATCACACCGCATTCCCGCTCGACGAGCGATCGGGTCAACGCCGCGCCGAACGATCCCGTGGACTCGACGGCGACCGCGGCGATCGGCCCGAACGACGCGAGCCACGTGTAGGTCGAGCGGTAACCGGCACCGGTCGCCGGGAACGACTCGGTGCCCACGACTCGGCCGAGGGGATCGAGCGCGACGGCAACGTGGAAATCGGTGTGGCAGTCAATCCCGCCAATCACCGCCTGGTATGGATCTGGCATGGGGATGTCCTTCATCTCGAAGCGGCTCGCGGCCCGGGACGGGACGGACACAACAGTGATGAGGCATCTGTCAGCGCAGGTTCCTATGACCTCACGTCGCTCGTTCCGGACCGGCCGCAGCCGGCAAGTCCAAGGAGCCGGCCAACGCCGTCGACGTGTCACGGGCAAGGCACCCGCAAGACGCGGGGCCGGTTTCACGCCAAGTCAGACGCCGCCGGCCGACTCCCCGCCCACATCTTCACTGTTTCACGCAGGCTCTGGGGCGGCACAGAGGAGGTTCGCGGCGCTCTGGGTGAGTGTGATCGAGCATGCCAGGGCCACTGCGGTGGGGTAGTCCACGACCGGGCACATCTGCCAGATGCCCTCAGTTGTGGTCTCGTAGGCGGTGAAGTCCACCTACCACACCCGGTTGTGGAGCGCTGGCGGGTCCACGAGGGCGTCGCGCCGCGCCAAGGCGAGTTGGCAATCTTCGGCACCGGCTACAACAGGCCCCGCCGCGCCATGGCCCGCTTGACACTGGAGGCAAGCCCATGTTGGCGGCGGTGATCGCGGCGATCCGATCGACAGGACTCACTGCATGAGAGGCGACGTTCCACATAGCTTGGTGCTGCCAGCGGCTGCGACGACGTCTTGGAAAAAGTGCTCGTAGCCCGTGGCCAGGGTCTCGGTCCTCCCGTTGACGATCATGGAGGTCTGAATCTTCTTGTCTTCGAGGTTGCCTTCGAACTGGAACCTTGGCGTTGTGAAGACTGCCTGGATGGTTGCCGCCGAACCGGTCGGCAGACCCTTGGCTTGTCTCTCCTGTTCGTAGAGGTCAGGAGCCAGCCGATCAAGGATCGCTCTCACAGGTTCGGACAGCGGTGAGCCGGTCTGCACCATGAACCCGCCAAGCGTGTAGAGATTCTGCATCAAGAAAATGATGTCGCCGATGCGTGACGAGGATGTCAGCTTGCGGGTCCTCTCCCGCAACACGGTGGCGAGCGTCTCCACGGTGATGCTCTCGACCAGGTCAGACACTCTGCGCAAGTAATCGATGAAGTCCAGCTGGAGTCCAGTCTGAGGCTGGGCGAGGTGCTTCTTATCCGACATGAGATCCACGATGCGCCCGTCGCGGATTGCGATGTATCGGTTGTGTGCCATCAAGTCACCGACATGCTTCAACGAGGCAGGTCCCGCAGGCTTCCCCCCGTAGTCATATACGTCCACCTGGAACTTCTTGAGATCAGGAAATATCTCACACAACTGTCTCACATAAATTGACGTTGTCAGCACGACTTCTTCAATCAGGCCGTCCTGCTCATCGATGATCGTGTCGGCGAGATCAGACAATGGCATCTGGTGGTTCGGGCCGGTTTCGATACCGGCTTCGCTCAACCGCTGAGACGTGCGCTTGCCAAAGGCGTCCATCTTCGCCAACTGGGCAACTATCCGCCCCAGAATCCCTCCGACAGTGCCGTAGACCTCTTCCGTTCCTGTGCTCTTGGTCTTCGAGATCAGAAATGGCGCGTGCCACTCCAGATTTCGGGGGTCGCACCCCATCTTGCTGATCGCTCCGTAGAGATAGGGATTCTCGCGTCTGTAGATGACCAGGACTCGGTTCAACGGCTCGTATGCACGCTGCTCCCCACCCGATGAATCGAGCCAGTTCATGGAGCCTCCCAATGTCAGGCAAGATTCGAGTACGCCATGAGGGGTGTTGGGTCGAATCATACGAGGAGCGGCAGCGCGTCGGTGCTGGCGACTACTGGCCGCCCCGAGGCCAGAACCGACTCACAGTCAGGTCACTCCGCAGTGCCCGGCCGCAACCCAACGGCTGCGGGACACTGCGGTAACTGGCCTTAGCCTGACCGCGCTGTGGTGGAGGATCCGCGATAGCGACTCCTCGGTGGCGCGGTACCTGGACGGCGCGAGCGGCCACGCTGTCGGCTGGATCCGCGCCGATATCGAGGACTGGATTGCCGCACGAAGCCGTCGATGTGAACCCCGTGAGAATTCGGGGTTGCTGGATGTGCTCGCGGTACCGTGACTCATGCCTCAGCCGCCGAGCGACGCGGACATCGAACTCGCTCGCGAGCTCCTCGCGCTGTGGGATAACGGCGATGGAATCTCCAAGAGCCAGTTGGAGCGCGAGACGTGGGATGACGGGTCCTCGCATGGTCGGAGGTTTGACCGTTTCATTCGATCGACGCTCGGCGTGGAGACGTCGCGGCGCTCGAGGCAGACGGACCGCATCGCCGAGCTTGAGACGCAGATCTTGTCGCTTGGCGCGCTCCCTGCGGGCGCGATCGAAGTCGATTGGCAGGTCCAGCTTCAGCAGGCGAGAGCATCATGCCTGGAGGCATTGCGCATCTGGAATGACCCGACCGCCGCGTTCCGGACCGGCGCGTTCTCGTTGCTGTTCGTCACGGCATGGAACAGTCTGGCGTTGGCGTTCCTGCAGCGTGAGGGCAGAGAGTGGAGGCGTCTCAACCCGCCTGGTGAACCAGCCCTCGTTGACGGCGCCGAGCAGTCGCTGGACACCCTCGAGTTGATCAACAGGGCGTTCGCTGGCGCCGACTACCGCGGCATTCGAGAGAACCTTGCGCGGTGGGTCGAGATCCGCAACGCCGTCGCGCATCGACACCTCCCGGCACTCGACGCCGTCGTCATTCCTCTGGCACAGGCCGGGCTGCTGAAGACCGAGGCCGTCCTCGTGGATGTCTTCGGCGCCGAGTACGCGCTCAGCGACAAGCTGTCGGTGCCCTTGCAACTCTCCGGTTTCCGGGACCCCGACGTGCTGGCGTCGCGCAAGAAGCTCCAAGCATCGCTGCCGCTAGACGTGCAAGCGATACTGGCCCGCGCCTACGACGCTCCCGCTGACCTGCTCGCCGATCCGACCTACATGATGCGCGTCGCGTTCATACCGGCAGTGCCCGCTTCAGGGAGAAGTCCGGATGTGGTGGCGTACTTTGTGCGGCCCGGCGAGGTGCCGAGCGAACTCGAAGAAACTCTTGAGAGGTACGTCGTCTTGCCCAAACCGACGGGGCGCCCCAACTTCAGCGCGACAGAGGTGATCAGTGAGGTGCAGAGACGAACCGGCTACAAGTTCCACGCGAACCTGCACGCACAGGTGTCCAGGAACATGGGCGTACGACCTAGCCGAGACGAGCCGGAGGGGACGCTGGACATCAAGTATGCGGAGTACATCACCAGCTTCAAGCGGTACCTGTACAGCCAAGCGTGGATCGATCTGCTCGCAGAAAGGCTCTCGACGCCCGAGGGATTCGCGGAATTGACCGGCGTTCCGCCCGTGCAGATTGGTGCGACCTGACTGCTCAACCCACAGGCCAGCAACCGCAGAACACTCCCAGGCAACTGGAGTGATGACTCTCTCGAGTGCCACACAGGCTGATCTGTCCAGCGGTTCGCGCGGTCACTTTGCGGGAATGCCAGACGGCCTGGGTTTCTAATGGTTGTTCTAATGGACCCCAGTACACGGGACTGCACGCGAATGCACGCTGTGACACGGTCGAGTCCGCGAACTCCCTACTCAGGGGCACTGTGGCACACGCGAATGCACGCCACTGCACGGTGTCGGTTCGGCTCATAACCCGAAGGTCGGAGGTTCAAATCCTCCCCCCGCCAGGGCCTGTCAGGAATTTTGTGTATCGGGCGTGATCTGAGGATCCGCAGCTGGGTGCTGTGGGCCGGGAAGGATCATGTCTATGACTGATCAGAATATGCTGGCGATGCCGGCGAACGGAGCCGCTGATGAGGCGGCGATGAGGGACTGGGCTGAGTTCCTGGTCGCTCGGGCACGCAGCGAGGGCGTCGATCTCACTGGCGAGGACGGCCTGTTGACGGGGCTGGTCCGCCAAGTGCTGCAGTGTGGCCTCGAGGTCGAGATGGCCGAGCACCTGGGCTATGAGCGCCACGCTCCGGAGGGGCGCGGGACGCCGAACTCGCGCAACGGTTCGTCGCCCAAGCGACTCAAGACCGACGTCGGCGAGGTCGACCTGCGGGTGCCGCGGGATCGGGCGGGAACCTTCGAGCCGGTCACGGTCCCCAAGCATCAGCGCCGCCTCGAGGGCCTGTCAGGCAATGTGATCTCGCTGTATGCCAAGGGCCTCACCACCGGGGAGATCCAGGCGCACCTCGAGGAGATCTATGACACCGAGGTGAGCCGCGAGACGATCTCGAAGATCACCGACGAGATCGTCGCCGACATGGCTGTATGGCAGAACCGGCCCCTCGACGCCGTGTATCCGGTGCTGTTGATCGACGCGATTGTCGTCAAGGTCCGCGACGCGCAGGTCGCCAACCGGCCCGTCTATGTCGCCATCGGCGTCAACCTGGCCGGCGATCGAGACGTGCTGGGCCTGTGGCTGGGGCCCACCGGCGGCGAGGGCGCCAAGCAGTGGGCGACGATGCTGACCGAGTTGCGCAACCGCGGCCTCACTGACGCGTTGATCGTGTGCTGCGACGGGCTGCGGGGCCTGCCGGAGTCGATCCGCGCCGCCTGGCCTCAAGCGACGGTGCAGACCTGCGTCGTGCACATGGTGCGCAACAGCTTGCGCTACGCCTCCCGCAAGCACTGGGGCCAGATCACCAAGGCCATGCGGGAGATCTACACCGCCCCCACCGTCGAGGCCGCCGAAGCCCAGTTCGAGAGCTTCGCCCAGCAATGGGAAGACACCTACCCGGCAATGATCCGGTCGTGGCGCCAGTCCTGGGATGAGTTCACCCCGTTCTTGGAGTTCCCCGCGGAGCTGCGCCGGATCGTCTACACGACCAACGCCGTCGAGAGCCTCAACGCCCGATTCCGAAGAGCCGTGCGGCACCGAGGGCACTTCCCCAACGAACAAGCCGCCATGAAGATCCTCTACCTTGTCGCCACCGCCAGGCGCAAGAACCGTGAGAACCTCACCGGCAAGACCAACGGCTGGAAGGCCATCTTGAACACCCTGACCGTCCACTACGGCGACCGCATCGCCGACCACATCCGATGACAACCA
>LXNJ01000017.1_pt1 | contig 105178 bp, 88 predicted proteins | sample 809081 | NCBI WGS metagenome assembly LXNJ01 (sample SAMN04870510, study PRJNA318959) | sponge metagenome | biome: sponge; feature: marine sponge reef; material: water | host: Petrosia ficiformis | place: Greece: Milos, Mediterranean Sea | collected 2013-05-29 | depth 5-7 m
AAACAAGCTTGGTCTTGAATTTTGAGGTGAATTTTCGTCTCTTCATTTACAGTAAAATTATTTATTAATTTCACTGTCCCAATTTTTGGGGTATCTACAGCCTTAGTTGAATTGGAAAAAGATTTTGATGTTCAAATAATCACCCAAAATGTCGATAATCTTCATGAGCGGGCCGGCTCTCAAAAGGTTTTGCACCTACATGGTGAATTAGCCAAAGCTCGGAGTACGGCCAATGAATCTTATGTGGTTGAAATTAACGGAGCTAGGCTAGATCTGGGAGATTTATGTCCGATGGGTTCTCAATTGCGACCGCATATCGTATGGTTTGGGGAAATGGTCCCGGAAATGGAAAATGCCCAAGTTCTTGTGCGAGAGGCCGATCTTTTATTGGTGATAGGAACATCTTTGAATGTATATCCTGCGAATTCACTCTTGTTGGAGGCAAGAAATGGGGTAGAAGTGGTGTTGATTGCCCCAGGAGATATGTCGCATGCAAGCCATTATAGATTCGAACAAATTAAATCGACGGCGGTTGAGGCCGTTCCTAATTGGGTGACTGCAATGCGCGCCAAATCAGCTTTGTAGTCTAGACAAAATGTAGTACTTTTGTCGTGCGTAAAATAAGAATTGGAGTAAGGGGACAGGAAAGTCCCCTTCTTTATGCCATATGATTTCCAAACAGCAAGTAATAGATTTGGTGTCTGACCGACTAGAAGAGTTAAATCTCTTCCTAGTGGACTTGGACATTTCTGCCGACAACCGAATCACGGTTAAGTTGGATGGTGATGAGCCTGTTAGCATGGAGAATTGCATTGCCGTTTCAAGGAGTATTGAGCACAATTTAGATCGCGAAAAGGAAGACTTTGAGCTGATGATTTCATCGGCTGGATTGAGTAATCCCTTTCAGGTTTGGCGACAATACACGAAGAATGTAGGACGTGATGTGGAAGTCGTTCTTCACGATGGAGAAAAGATAAAAGCGCAGCTCGAGAAGGCGGAAGATGAAAAGGTGAGCCTTTTTTGGACAGCCAAAGAACGAGTAGAAGGAAAAAAGAAAAAGATAACCGTTGAGCATCGAAAGGAATTGGCGCTCGACGAAATCAAGCAAACCAAATTGATACTTAAATTCTAGAGAATATGAACGCGAGTGCATTGATCGATTCGTTCACAGAATTCAAAGATGATAAGAACATCGACCGAGTTACTTTGATGAGTATACTGGAAGATGTATTTCGTAGCCTGCTTATTAAAAAGTATGGTTCTGACGAAAACTTTGACATTATTGTGAATCCGGATAAAGGTGACTTGGAAATTTGGCACAATCGTGTGGTGGTGCCTAATGGTGAAGTGGAAGATCCTAGTTCAGAGATTTCGTTGGCTGATGCCCAGAAGATTGAGGCCGACTTTGAAGTGGATGAAGAAGTTTCAGAAGAAGTTAAAATTGAAGATTTCGGACGCAGGATGATTCTTGCCATCCGTCAAAACCTCATTGCCCGTATTCACGAGCATGATAACGGAAATCTATTCAAGAGATATAAAGAGTTGGTTGGTGAGATTGTAACTGGTGAAGTTCATCACATCCGTCATCGTGAGATTATCATTTATGATGACGAACAAAACGAACTGATTCTACCGCGTGAACATCAAATTCCTTCGGACTTTTTCAGAAAAGGAGACGGAATTAGAGCCGTAGTGGAAGATGTTGATTTAAGAGGAACAAAGCCTTTAATCAAGCTTTCGAGAACCTCACCGAAGTTCTTAGAGAAGTTATTTGAACAAGAAATCCCCGAAGTGTTTGATGGGCTTATTACCGTTCGTAGAGTAGTTCGAATCCCTGGAGAGAAAGCCAAAGTAGCCGTTGAAAGCTATGATGATAGAATTGATCCAGTTGGAGCATGTGTGGGAATGAAAGGATCAAGAATTCACGGTATTGTGCGTGAATTGAAAAACGAAAATATCGACGTGATTAATTTCACAAACAATGAGTCGCTTTTCATTCAGCGAGCCTTGAGCCCGGCAAAAATTACCAACATAAACATGAATGAGGAAACAAAGAAGGCTGAAGTCTCTTTGGATCCTGAAGAAGTTTCGAAAGCGATTGGTAAAAAAGGATACAACATCCGCTTGGCGAGTCAACTTACCGGTTACGAGATAGAAGTATATCGCGATGTTGAAGAAGAGGAGGATATTGAATTGCAAGAGTTTAGTGATGAGATCGATCAGTGGGTGTTGGATGAATTCCACCGCATTGGACTTGATACCGCACGAAGTGTTCTAGAAGTTGGTGTCGAAGATTTAGTAAAGCGCACCGAGCTAGAAGAAGAGACCGTAAGCGAAGTATTCCAAATTCTGAAGTCTGAATTTGAAGAGGCTGAGTAAGTAGGAAGAAATCGCCACGGTTAAAAAAGAAGTGGATCAATAAGTATATATGTCAGAACAAGGGAGCATTCGATTAAGTAAAGTTCTGAAGGAACTCAATATTTCTCTTCACACGGCTGCAGATTTTCTGGAGGCCAAGGAGGTGGATATTGATGTGAAGCCAAACACCAAGATTACCAATCAGGTGTATGAGCTGCTGCAGGATGAATTTGAATCAGACAAAAGCCGCAAGCTGAGGTCTGCAGAGGTTAGCCAGAAGAAGAAGGAAGAGAAAGAGGCCATTCGCGCAGAACATATTAAGGCCGAAGAAGAAAAGGCTGAAGAGCCTGCCGTCATTGAGTGTCCATCCTTGAGTGGGCCAAAGATGGTTGGTAAGATAGATCTAGATAAGCCTGCGGCCGAAGAAGCTGTGGAAACTGAGACACCTAAGGAAGAGACAGTAGAAGCTCCTGCTCCCGAGCAAGCTGTTGAAGCTGAGAAAGTAGTTGAAGAGGCTGAGGAGAAGAAGGAAGAAGTGGTCGCTGAAGAACCTGTGAAAAAAGAGGTTAAGAAAGCACCCGCAAAAAAGGCCCCAGCCAAAAAAGAAAAGACTCCAGAAGAAGTTGCAGCACCCGTTGTTGAAGACAAACCGGAAGAAGCTCCGAAAGCAGAAGCGGAAACGAAGACCGAAGAGCCTGTAACGAAGGAAGAAAAGAAGCCTGAAGAGGCTGCAGAGGCTACTGAAGCGAAAGAGGTGTCGAAAGAGACCGGAGGTTCGGGTGAAGCTGAGGGCGATGAGAAAATCGAAACCAAGTACGAAAAGCTTTCTGGTATCAAAAGCACCGGTCAAAAAATTGACCTAAGCAAATTTGAACGTCCAAAGAAAAAGCCAGAGGAGAAACCAAAGGCTGGTAGTGATGCGGCTAGTAAGCGCAAACGAAGAAAACGTATTCCGGTAAACGAACGTGGTGGAAACCAGAATTCAAATAAGAACAAAAGCCGTAAGAAAGAGGCTAAACCAGAATTGACCGACGAACAAATCCAGAAGCAGATCAAGGAAACTCTTGAGAAACTTACCGGAGGAGGTTCTAAGTCCAAATCATCCAAACTTCGTCGTGAGAAGCGTCAGGCTCGTCAAGAGCAGGAGCAGATCGAAGAAATGAAGCGCAAGGAAGAAAGCAAGGTGTTGCGCGTAACAGAATTTGTTACTGCCGATGAACTTGCTAAGTTGATGGATGTAAATGTTACTCAGATTATTTCTGCATGTATGATGCTGGGTATGATGGTAACCATGAATCAGCGCCTCGATGCGGAAACTCTAACCATTGTTGCTGAAGAGTTCGGGTTCCAAATTGAGTTTATCAGTGCCGAAGATGAAGAGGTTGAAGAGGAAATAGTAGATGATCCTGCTGATCTGGTTGGACGTCCTCCAATTGTTACTGTAATGGGTCATGTTGACCACGGTAAAACATCCTTGCTGGATTACGTCCGCGAAGCAAATGTTATTGCCGGTGAATCCGGAGGTATTACCCAGCACATTGGTGCGTATGCCGTAACCCTCAATGATGGTCAACAAATAGCATTTATCGATACACCAGGTCACGAGGCCTTTACCGCCATGCGTGCACGTGGAGCCAAAGTAACCGACCTTGCCATTATTGTTATTGCAGCGGATGACGATGTGATGCCTCAAACGAAAGAGGCCATTTCGCATGCTCAAGCAGCCAATGTGCCTATTATCGTTGCCCTAAATAAGATGGACCGTGAAGAGGCCAATGCCGATCGAATTCGTGAAAGCCTAGCCAATATGAACATCCTTCTTGAAGATTGGGGAGGGAAAATTCAGAGTCAGGAGATTTCCGCTAAGACCGGAATGAATGTCGATCTACTTCTCGAGAAAGTATTGATCGAAGCAGAATTGCTGGAACTTAAAGCCAATCCTAGTAGAGGAGCGGTAGGAACCATCATTGAAGCTTCTTTGGATAAGGGTCGTGGATATACCACCACCATCCTAGTTCAAAACGGAACGCTTAGGATTGGAGATTATCTCCTTGCTGGTCAAATGAGTGGTAAGGTAAAAGCCATGTTCGATGAACGTGGTCATCGGGTAAAAGAAGCTGGACCTTCAACACCAGTTTCCATTCTTGGTCTTGATGGCGCACCACAAGCGGGTGACACCTTCAAGGTAATGGAGGATGAGAAGGAAGCAAAATCAATTGCTACACGTCGCGGTCAATTGCAACGCGAGCAGAGCATGAGAACCAAGAAGCACATTACATTGGATGAAATTGGTCGTCGTTTGGCCATTGGAGATTTCCAAGAATTGAATGTGATTGTGAAAGGTGATGTGGATGGATCAATTGAAGCACTTTCCGATTCGCTTCAGAAATTGTCTACCAATGAAATTCAAGTAAACATCATACATAAAGGTGTTGGTCAGGTAACGGAATCAGATGTACTTCTGGCTTCGGCTTCCGATGCCATTATAATTGGATTCCAGGTACGTCCATCTCTTAATGCCCGTCAGCTGGCAGAAAAAGAAGAAATTGATATCAGAATGTACTCCATCATCTACGACGCCATTAATGACGTTAAAGATGCAATGGAAGGAATGCTTTCTCCTGAGTTGAAAGAGGAGATCGTGGGTAATATAGAAATCCGTGAAACCTTTAAGATTTCTAAGGTGGGTACAATTGCGGGTTGTATGGTTATCGATGGAAAAGTGAACCGTAATTCGAATATTCGATTGATTCGAGATGGTGTCGTGATCTATACTGGAGTTCTTGGATCTTTGAAACGCTTTAAGGATGATGTGAAGGAAGTGGTGAAAGGATTTGAATGCGGATTGAACATCAAGAACTTCAACGATATTAAAGTTGGAGATATCATCGAAGTATTCGAAGAAGTAGAAGTGAAGAAATCTCTTTAAAAAGAGGTCGGAATAGATTACAGAAAAGAAAAGAGCAGGTCAGTTATGGCTTACTCTTTTTTATTGGAGGAAACTCAATTTTTTCTCTGACGATAAAGCATCCTTTACAGATTTCCCCCATTTCGCGTTGAAACTTCTGTGCTTCTAGTTTAGTGCGGAAATCTCCAATCTTTGTTTTGAAATTGGGCTGCTGATATAGAACATAAATGTCAACATTATCAACAGTGCCTATCAACTCTGCTTTGGCTTCATTAGCCCCCTCACGACTACCGCTATAGTATTGAATTCGGTATCCAACTGTTTTCTTTTCCAATTCATTCAGGCGTATAAATCGGGCTTCCAGTTCAGTCAATGAATAAGGGGCAATAACCTTTAAGGTTTGACTTTTCGTTCTGGTTTGGGTGCTATCCCTGCCAAGATTTTTTTCTTGGGCCGAAGCCATTCCAATGGTGCAAATTAATATGCCGGTAAGCAGCTTTCTCATAGCCTAAATTTCAGAGTTCAAAGTTATTAAAGCAACTAAGTCATTACAAATACGTTTCCACATCCTTATTTAGAATGATTATAAATTAAATTCTTGGGCTGATTTAGCACAAGAAGTAGTGCCTTTTACTTATTTTTGCGCCGATTGGAACCCAGGTTTTTTTAAGACGTCTTTTATGAAAATGGCCCGAACGTTTATCTTTAGAACGGTCTTCCTTTTCCTATTATTTTTCACTTTCTCTGTGCTACCTACGCATGCGCAAGACGCTGCTGCGGGTGAACAGTTGTATAAGATGAATTGTGCTGCCTGTCACAAGATCGACAAGAAATTGGTTGGTCCACAGTTGGGTGGTATTACGGAAAAAAGGGATCAAGAATGGCTTATCGCATGGATTCGCGATAATCAAGCTTTAAGAGAATCTGGCGATGCGGATGCGATCGCAATTTATGAGGAGTTCAGTGGTTCTCCAATGACCCCTTTCCCACAGTTCTCTGATGAGGATATCATTAACATACTTGCGTATACGGATGCGGCATGGGATCTAATCCAGAATCCACCTGCACCAGTACCAGGTGCTGAACCAGTTGCGGCTGGAGGAGCTGCTGACTCGGGTATCAGCCTTCGTTTGGTCCTTGGTGTGCTAAGCGCCTTACTCCTAATCATTGTCTTAGTTCTTGTTCGTTTGAAGAACATGCTCAAAGTGATGCAGGGCGATTCAACAACCAATCTTGTTGAAGATAGTTTCAGCTTTGGACGCTGGTATTCTAAGAATTCAAAGCTAATGATGGTTACGACCATTATCCTTGCTGTTATTTCACTAAATGGTGCTTGGATTTGGTTAACGGCTGTTGGTGTCGATAAGAAGTATCAGCCAGAACAACCGATTGCATTCTCGCATGAGTTGCACGCCGGTCAAAATCAAATCGACTGTAATTACTGCCACTCTTCTGCGCGTCACAGTAAGACCTCGGGAATTCCTTCCGCAAACGTATGTATGAACTGTCATATGTATGTAAGTGAAGGTCCACAGTATGGAACAGAGGAGATTCAAAAAATTTACGATGCTGTTGGTTGGGATAGTGAGAAGCAGGAATACATTGAGGGCTACGAACAGAAGCCAATCAAGTGGATTCGCACTCACAATTTGCCTGATCTAGCGTATTTTAACCATTCACAACACGTTACCGCAGGTGGACAGAAATGTCAAACTTGTCACGGTCCAATAGAAGAGATGGAAGAAGTGTATCAGTACAACGACCTTACAATGGGCTGGTGTATTGACTGTCACAGAGAGACCGAAGTGAAGATGGAAGGAAACGAGTACTACGATGTGCTGCACAAGCAGTTGGCTGAGAAGTATAAGGGAGAGAAAATCACTGTTGAAATGATCGGTGGTTTGGAATGCGGTAAGTGTCATTATTAATCAAAGGATCTGACGTAACTGATATGGCTAACGAAAAGAAATATTGGAAGGGATTTGCAGATTTGACGGATGCTCCAGAAATGGAAGCACTTCGTCAGAATGAGTTCTCAGAAGAACTTCCCACAGCAGAATTCCTTGGAAATGATCAATTAAATGAGGGTTCGACCTCAAGGAGGGATTTCCTTAAGTATTTGGGCTTTACCACTGCCGCCGCTTCTTTGGCCGCTTGTGAAGCTCCTATACAAAAATCCATTCCTTACGTAGTAAAGCCAGAGGAAGTTATTCCTGGGGTTGCCAACTACTATGCAAGTTCATATACGGATGGACATGATTTTGCAAGTGTTTTGGTGAAAGTACGTGAAGGACGTCCGATTAAAATTGAGCCGAATACAGATGCTGGCAAATGGGGCGCTACAAATGCCCGAGTTCAAGCTGGTGTTCTGAATTTATATGATAGTGCTAGAGCGAGAGGACCATATGTTGGCGAAACTCTTTCGGCTTGGAATAGCACCAATAGAAAACTAAAAGTGAGCTTAGAGGAAGTTGCTGCTGCGGGTAAAGAAATTGCCCTGGTTAGCTCATCCATCTCTGGACCTTCGAGTTTGGCACTCATCGAAGATTTTAAAGCGGTTTATCCAAGTACTCGTCATTATACCTACGATGCCGTTTCGTATCACGGAATTTTAGCTGCTCACCAAGCTTCATTTGGCCTTCGTGCAGTTCCAAATATGGATCTAGCAGCGGCCGAAGTAATTGTAGGTGTTAATGCCGATTTCCTTGGCGAATGGTTGAACCATGGAAATGCCGAAGGCTACGCCAAAGGTCGCGACCCTCGAAAAGGAAAAATGTCTCGTCATATTCAGTTTGAAACGAATATGTCGGTTACCGGTGCTAATGCAGATAACCGCTATATGATCAAGCCAACGGAAGAAGGATTGGCCTTGATTGCAATCTATAATGCACTTTCAGCGAAGAGCGGCGGTTCAAGAATAAGTGGTAAAGACTTTTCAGCGACAGAAGCCATTTCGCAATTGGCAGATGAATTGTGGTCCTCAAGAGGAAGTGCTGTTGTTCTCTCTGGATCCAACGATCAGAATCTTCAAGCACTAGCAATTGAGATCAACAAAATGTTGGGAGCTTATGATTCGGTTCTCGATATGGACGATGCCGTCCATCTTCACAAAGGAAATGATACAGATATGGCTGAACTTATGGCTTCTATGAAGTCGGGTGATGTTGGAGCCATTCTGATGTACAATATAAATCCTGCTTACAGCCTTCCAGCTGCAACAGGATTTTCTGATATATTAGCAAAGGTTGGAACCAAGGTGAGTATCACTGAGCGTGTTGATGAAACAGCCAGAATGTGTGACTTTGTGCTAGGAGCGAATAGCTTCCTAGAATCTTGGGGAGATGTTCAAGTGACCTCAAATATGTTGTCGCTTCAGCAGCCTACCATTAGTCCTTTGTTCGATACACGTTCGTTCCAAGATATCCTGATGGGATTGGCTGGAATGGAAGGTGATTTCAGAAGCTACTTAAAGAATTACTGGTCTACCAATGTATTTCAAGGAAGTTCTTGGAATCAGGTGTTGCACGATGGTCTTTTTATGAGTGCCACTGAAGCAACAACGGAAGAAGGTGAAGCTCCTGTTGCTCCTAGTATAAATGAGATTGGTTCAGCAGTTTTGGCCACAACCAAGTCTACGGACATGGAATTGAAGCTTTATGTTTCTACGGCCCTTGGTAATGGTGCGAACGCTAATAACCCTTGGTTGTTGGAAATGCCGGATCCAATTACACGTGCGAGTTGGGATAATTACGCCTTAATGTCTATCGCCGATGCGGAAGCTTTAGGAGTAATCAATAGAAATACGTCGAACGGAGCCTTGAACGGTAGCAAAGTGAACCTTAGTGTGAACGGAGCTAGCTTAGAGAATGTTCCTGTGATTATTCAACCTGGACAGGCCAATGGCACCATAGGTCTTGCCGTTGGGTACGGTCGTGAATCGGTGGGTAAGACTGGAAATGGAGTTGGTGTAAATGCCTATGCATTGATGTTGAATGCCTCCATGTCTCAAACTGGATTGAGCGTTGAACTAGCCGAAGGGGAACATGAGTTTGCCTGTATTCAGCTGCATCATACCATGATGGGACGTCATATTGTGAAGGAAACAACCCTTGCAGAATTTAAGAGCGATCCTAAAGCCGGAAATCCAGATATTACCTTCCATACACACAAAGGACACCTTCCGGCCAACGAAATAGATCTTTGGGGTGGCCACGACAAAACGACGGGTCACTGGTGGAATTTATCCGTAGATCTAAACGATTGTATTGGTTGTGGGGCTTGTGTCATAGCCTGTCAAGCTGAGAATAATGTTCCGGTTGTTGGAAAAGATGAAATTCGTCGCTCACGTGATATGCACTGGATTCGTATCGACAGGTACTATAGCAGTGATATGACCAAGGAGATTGGTGAAGAGGAAGATATGAGTGCGATCGCTATGTATCGCGAGATGGAAGATCCTTCGGCTGCGCCGGAAGTTGTATTCCAACCGGTGATGTGTCAGCATTGTAATCATGCTCCTTGTGAGACCGTATGTCCGGTTGCGGCCACTTCTCATTCTGATGAGGGTCTTAACCACATGGCATATAACCGTTGTATTGGTACAAGATATTGTGCGAACAACTGTCCGTACAAAGTGCGTCGATTCAACTGGTTTAACTACCCAACCTATAAGAAGTTTACCGATGTGAATCCTACCCAGGACGATTACGGTAGAATGGTACTTAACCCTGATGTTACGGTACGTGAACGTGGAGTGATTGAAAAATGCTCTATGTGTATCCAGAAAATTCAGTTGGGTAAACTAGAAGCGAAGAAAGCAGGTCGTCCATTGAAAGATGGAGACATACAAACGGCCTGTTCTTCGGCATGTTCAACGAATGCTTTGGTATTCGGGGATGTGAACGATAAAGAAAGTAAAGTTGCCCATCTAAGGGATGAACCAAGACAATATTATCTATTGGAAGAGGTAGGTACACAGCCATCTGTGTTCTACCAGACCAAGGTTCGAAACAAAGCGTAATTAACCGAAACCGAGAGCACTTATGCATTACGAGTCACCGATCAGAGAGCCGCTTATAACTGGAGATAAGTCCTATCACCAGATTACGAAAGATGTGGTCGCCCCGATCGAAGGAAAGGCGAACAAAGCCTGGTGGATGGTTTTCGGCATTTCACTAGTTGCCTTCCTATGGGGAATAGGATGTTTAGCTTACACCGTAGGTGTGGGAATTGGAACCTGGGGTCTGAACAAGACTGTGGACTGGGCATGGGATATCACCAACTTCGTTTGGTGGGTTGGTATTGGTCACGCCGGTACCTTGATTTCTGCTATTCTATTGCTCTTCCGTCAGAAATGGAGAATGTCGATCAACCGTTCAGCGGAAGCGATGACGATCTTTGCCGTTTTCCAGGCAGGTCTTTTCCCAGTATTCCACATGGGACGTGTATGGAATGGATATTATGTACTTCCTATTCCAAATAACTTCGGATCACTTTGGTTGAATTTCAACTCCCCACTACTTTGGGATGTATTTGCGATTTCGACCTATTTAAGTGTTTCATTGGTGTTCTGGTATATGGGATTGATTCCTGATCTTGCCATGGTACGTGACCGTGTCATCAAACCGATGACTAAGAAAGTGTATACCATCCTTAGTTTTGGATGGGGTGGACGTGCAAAGCACTGGCAGCGTTTTGAAGAGGTTTCTCTAGTATTGGCTGGATTGGCTACACCACTTGTACTTTCTGTACACACTATTGTATCCATGGACTTTGCCACTTCGGTTATTCCGGGTTGGCACACCACCATATTCCCTCCATATTTCGTTGCGGGGGCCATTTTTTCAGGTTTCGCCATGGTACAAACCCTTTTGATTGTCATGCGAAAGGTAATTGGGGTTGAAGACTATATTACCAAGCAGCATATTGAAATGATGAATATCGTTATCATGCTGACTGGTTCAATTGTGGGTATCGCCTATATTACTGAGCTCTTTATCGCATGGTATTCTGGAGTGGAGTACGAACAGTATGCCTTCCTTAACCGAGCAACTGGACCGTACTGGTGGGCCTACTGGTCTATGATGACCTGTAACGTGATTAGTCCACAGCTGATGTGGTTTAAAAAATTGAGAACGAGTATTCCGTTCACTTTCTTCTTAAGTATTATCGTGAATATTGGTATGTGGTTCGAGCGATTTGTAATTATCGTAACATCACTTCACCGAGATTATCTACCATCGAGTTGGGGAATGTTCTCTCCATCCTTCGTTGATGTTGGTATTTTTGTTGGAACCATCGGATTCTTCTTTGTTTTATTCCTGCTATACGCACGTACCTTCCCGGTAATTGCACAGGCGGAATTAAAGACCATTGTGAAGTCTTCTGGATCACAGTATAAAAAAGAGGCCTAATGAGTACGAAATTGATACACGGCTTTTACGACGACGACGACATCTTGTTGAAGGGTGTGAAAGCACTTCGCGAAAAAGGTATATCCATTAAAGATGTGTATACGCCATTTCCCGTTCACGGACTAGATCATGCCATGGGCCTTAAGCCTACCCGAATTGCGATTGCTGCATTTGGATATGGATTGCTAGGATTGGCTTTCGCCATTGCCATGACCTATGGAATGATGATCGTTGACTGGCCACAGAACATTGGTGGTAAGCCCAACCTGACCTATTTTAAAAATATTCCGGCTTTTGTACCTATTCTTTTCGAATGTACGGTGCTATTTGCCGGTCACTTGATGGTGATCTCTTTCTTGATTAGAAACAGAATGTTTCCAGGAAAAACACCTATGAACCCAGATCCTAGAACCACAGATGATCATTTCCTTGTGGAAATTGAAGCCCATGGTGAGACAGCTGATATTATCAGCGTGCTTAAGGAAACTGGAGCGGTAGAAATCAAGGAAAAAGAAAACAGCTAAGATGATGCGGATCAGAGCTATACTTGGAGTTGTAGCGATGACGGCAATAGTGGTGTCATCGTGTAGCAAAGGAAAGAACGGCCGTGCAATTGAATACATGCCGGACATGTACCGCGGGCCAGGGATTGAAACCTACGGAATGAATCCTGTTATGAAGGATAGTATGGGAACCATGCTACCTGTTGAAGGAACCATCCCTCGCGGATATGTTCCTTATGAATACTCAAATTCAACAGTTGGTTTCGACTCAGCCAAAGCCTTTTTAATGAACCCCGACTCTCTTGCTGGCGAGGCCTATATGGCAGATGCGAAAGAGTTGTACGGGATATTCTGTAGCCATTGCCACGGTGAAAAAGGTGATGGACAGGGAATTTTGGTCAAGAATGATAAAATTCTTGGTGTGCCTTCTTATGCCGATGCTGGTAGAGCAATCACGGACGGAAGTACCTATCATGTGATTATGTACGGTAAAGGTGTAATGGGATCACATGCCAGCCAACTAACCGTTGAAGAGCGTTGGAAAATCGTTTCCTACGTGATGGAATTGAAAGCTGAACTAGAAAAAGAATAGGCCCATGTTTACAGTACCAAAAAAAGCAAAACAGATCAGCATGATCCTCATGGCCATTGGTATTTTGGCCTTGATCCTTGGCTTTGTTACGAATCCTGATAGAGTTTGGGCTAGTTTAATGGTGAATAACTTCTTCTTCCTAGCTATTTCGCTTGGAGCCATTTTCTTCCTAGCCGTGCAGTTTGCTGCACAAGCAGGATGGAGCGTTGTTCTTCATCGAGTAATGCAAAGCATAGGATCTTTCCTGATCATCCCAAGTGCAGTTATGATCATTATCATTGCCTTAGGTGGATCGCACAGGAATCATCTGTACCATTGGATGGATAAATTCATTACTACGGAAGAAGTAAGTGTTGGCGAACTCAAAGAGTATGAGAGTCATTTTCTTTCTCACGACGATGCACATGATGCGCATGCAGAAGAGGCACATGCAGAAGATGCACATGCTACAGAATCTCATGATGATCATGGCGATCACGCTGATCATGCAGCTCATCATACCTATGCTCAGGATTATGAAGGAATGGCTGACGAAGAACTCATTGCAAATCCCCATTTCGATTCGATCATAGCAGGTAAGGTGGGTTATTTGAACTTCCCATTCTTCATGCTTAGAGCCTTAATCTACATTGCAGGTTGGATCTTTGGAGCACGCGTATTACGCAAATACAGTCTTAAACTTGACGAGTCAGGTGATGTGCAATGGTATAAAAAGAGTATCAGAGCCTCAGCCATATTCATCATCTTCTTTGCCGTGAGTTCATCTATGATGGCTTGGGATTGGATCATGAGTATTGACACACACTGGTTTAGTACCCTATTCGGATGGTACACCTTTGCTGGTATGTTTGTGTCAGCCCTAACGACCATCACTTTAGTGACATTGTACTTGAAGAGTAAAGGATATTTACAAGAAGTGAATGTAAGCCACATCCATGATATGGGTAAGTTCATGTTTGCCTTCTCTATCTTCTGGACCTATCTATGGTTCTCACAGTTTATGCTCATTTGGTATTCAAATATCCCAGAGGAAGTAACCTACTACATGGCTCGCTTCGACGATTATAAGTTGGTGTTCTGGTCAATGGTAATTATTAACTTCATCTTCCCGATTCTTATCCTAATGGATAGAGAAGCGAAAAGACATTATGGAGTACTTGCTTTTGCAGGAATCATGATTTTGTTGGGCCACTGGTTGGACCACTTTGTGATGATTATGCCTGGGACAGTAAAAGCCGATTGGCACCTCGGATTTGTTGAATTTGGTATGTTGGCAGGATACGCTGGTCTATTTATAAATCGCGTATTAAATCACCTCACTAAAGCACCATTGGTGGTGAAAAATCACCCAATGCTTAAGGAGAGTGAAGTTCACCATATCTGATAGATTAAAGGAATAAAGTAAGGTAAGAATGGATAATTTGCTAATCATACTTAGCGTAGTTCTTGTTGCGGCCGGAATTACACAGGTCGTTAGAATTCTTGAATTGACCTTCAAAATGAGAGGTGATGATGGCAAGGTTAATGATCGAGACAATAGCGTTCAAGGAGCTCTCATGCTGTTATGGATGTTTGTAATGATGGGAAGCTTCCTATGGATGTGGGCGAAATGGGGAGGTGACTTACTTCTACCAGAACCTGCTTCAGCTCACGGGGTACAGATAGATAGCCTTATGAGTATTACAATGGGAATCATTCTCGTTGTATTCTTCATTACGCAGCCGATCCTTTTTTACTTCGCCTGGAGATATAGAGGAAGAAAAGGAAACAAAGCTTTTTTCTACTCGCATAATAATAAGATTGAGCTAGTATGGACAGTGGTTCCAGCGGTTGTGCTCACCGTGTTGATTGTTTACGGTTTGAATACTTGGGGGAATATTATGAACGCGGATACGACCAATTCAACCGTTGTTGAGTTTTATGCACGTCAGTTTGATTGGACCGCTCGTTTGGCTGGTGAGGATAATGTTCTTGGTAAAGCAAATATTCGTGAAATTCAGGGGACAAATACGGTTGGTGCCGATATGGATGATCCTGCTTCTGCGGATGATATGTTGGTTAGAGGTGAAATTCACATTCCAGTGAATCAGCCCTACCTGTTCAAGTTCAGATCTCAAGATGTGATCCACTCCGCATATTTCCCGCATTTCAGAATGCAAATGAACTGTGTGCCCGGAATGAACACTCAGTTTGCGTTTACACCGACCAAAACAACGGCTGAAATGAGAGCCATTACTGGCAATCCAGAATTCAATTATATACTGCTTTGTAACAAGATTTGTGGAGCAGCTCATTATAACATGCAAATGACCGTTGTAGTTGACAACGAGGCCGATTATTCTGCCTGGTTGAGCGAGCAAACTGCAATGAAAGACATGTAATACGAACTTTAGGAAAGACTTAGATAGCGTTTTCGATATGGGACACGATCACGAACATCATCATGAAGGAAATTTTTGGACAAACTATGTGTTCAGTCATGATCACAAAATGATTGCCAAGCAATTTCTAGTAACAGGTATGAGCATGGGGCTCATCGGTCTAATTATGTCGGTATTTTTCCGTCTGCAATTGGCCTGGCCTGAACAGAGTTTTCCAATCCTTGAAACCTTTTTAGGTAAATGGGCTCCCGACGGAGTAATGGATCCAAATATTTACTTGGCCCTAGTTACGATCCACGGTACCATCATGGTATTCTTCGTTCTTACTGCCGGTCTTTCAGGTACATTCTCCAATTTGTTGATCCCATTGCAAATTGGTGCTCGCGATATGGCCTCCGGCTTTATCAATATGTTGTCCTACTGGTTCTTTGCTGCTTCTAGTATTACCATGGTAGCCTCCTTGTTTGTTACAGGTGGACCCGCTTCAGCTGGATGGACCATTTATCCACCTTTGAGTGCTTTGCCTCAGGCTATGCCTGGATCAGGATTAGGAATGACGCTTTGGTTGGTTAGTATGACCCTTTTCATCGTTTCCTCCCTGTTAGGATCGCTGAACTACATTGTAACCATCCTAAACTTGCGTGCCAAAGGAATGACCATGACCCGTCTTCCGCTAACTATTTGGGCATTCTTTATTACAGCCGTACTAGGTGTGTTATCATTCCCAGTACTTCTATCGGCTGCTCTATTACTTCTATTTGATCGTTCCATGGGAACAAGCTTCTATTTGAGTGATATCATGATTCAAGGTGAAGTGCTTTCCAATAGTGGTGGTAGCCCGGTACTGTTCCAGCATTTGTTTTGGTTCCTTGGTCACCCAGAAGTATATATTGTATTGCTTCCGGCCTTGGGTATTACGTCTGAAATTATTTCAACGAATTCACGTAAACCAATTTTCGGTTATCGTGCCATGGTAGGATCAATCCTCGCCATTGCCTTCCTTTCGTTTATTGTTTGGGGTCACCATATGTTTGTTACTGGTATGAATCCATTCCTAGGATCCGTATTTACCTTTACTACCTTGTTGATTGCCATTCCATCTGCGGTAAAGGCCTTTAACTACATCACTACACTTTGGAAAGGGAACATCCAGTTCACTCCAGCCATGCTCTTTAGCATCGGCCTGGTATCTACCTTTATTTCTGGTGGATTAACTGGTCTTATCCTTGGTGATAATGCCTTGGATATAAATGTTCATGATACGTATTTCGTCGTAGCTCACTTCCATATTGTAATGGGGCTGTCGGCCATATTCGGGATGTTTGCTGGTGTCTACCACTGGTTCCCGAAACTGTTTGGACGCATGATGAATAAAACCATGGGTTATTGGCATTTCTGGGGAACGTTTATAGGTGCTTATGCGGTATTCTTCCCAATGCATTTCCTAGGATTGGCAGGTGTGCCACGTCGTTATTACACCAATACGGCTTTCCCAATGCTCGATAATTTGGTTGATATTAATGTCTTTGTGACCTGGGCGGCAATTATTTCTGCCGCAGCACAGGCCTTCTTCTTAATCAACTTTATTTATTCAGCATTTAGAGGAAGAAAAGCAGATCAAAATCCATGGAACTCCAATACAATGGAATGGACAACTCCAGTGGAACATATTCATGGCAACTGGCCGGGAGAGATTCCAGAAGTATATCGCTGGGCATATGACTACTCAAAGCCAGGTCAGCAGAACGACTTCGTGCCACAGACTACACCACTCGCTCCGGGTGAAGAGGAGCACTAGAAAATGGTAAATTCACGAAAGGCCTTCATGTTTCATGGAGGCTTTTTTGTTTTCGGTCCATTTAAGACGAATTCAGATTTGTGATTTTATCGACCTAATTCGATCTCCGAATGGCCTGAATAAATGATCTGATCTGTGATTATCAGGCAAGCTAGGTTTCTTTGGTCGCCTCGATCGGCTTACATTTACTTAACAATTAAACACTTCTTCGGTTTGTGGTTTGGGTTAATAGATCGAAGTTTTAAACTCCCGGATAACGTCCTTTGTCTTCCGGGAGTTTTCCTTTTTAATACATTTGCTTAAAGCCCTTGTATGAACATTAATCTCGACCCAGACGGGAATCATTTAAATCCAGAAGAACTGGATTACGAACGTCGGTTACGTCCACAAACCTTTGATGATTTTACTGGGCAGCGACAAGTAATTGATAATCTCCTTGTGTTCGTTGAGGCCTCAAACCGAAGGAACGATGCTTTGGATCACGTGCTGCTACATGGCCCTCCAGGATTGGGCAAGACCACTTTAGCCCATATCATAGCCAATGAGCTCGGTGTGAATATTAAGGTCATTAGCGGCCCTGTTTTGGATAAGCCCGGAGATTTGGCTGGTCTGCTCACCAATCTAGAAGAACGAGATGTTTTGTTTATCGATGAAATTCATCGCTTGAGTCCGGTTATTGAAGAGTACCTATACTCGGCTATGGAGGATTACAAGATTGATATCATGATAGAATCTGGGCCCAATGCGCGCTCGGTTCAAATAGGGCTAAATCCTTTTACCCTCATTGGAGCAACCACTCGAAGTGGATTGTTAACGAGTCCGCTACGTGCTCGATTCGGAATTAACTCCAGGCTTTCCTATTACGATTTGGAATTGCTGTCCAATATCGTTGAACGTTCGGCGGGAATATTGGATGTGCCTATAAAGGAAGATGCCGCTGTTGAAATCGCAGGAAGAAGTAGGGGAACTCCACGTATTGCCAATGCCCTCCTACGCAGGGTTCGGGATTTCGCACAAATCAAAGGCGATGGAACGGTCAATATGGAGATTTCGAAATACGGTTTGAATGCCCTGAATGTAGATGAACATGGACTGGATGAAATGGATAATCGAATTCTTTCTACCATCATAGAGAAATTTAAAGGAGGTCCGGTTGGCCTGAATACCATTGCAACGGCCGTTGGAGAGCAATCGGGCACCATCGAAGAAGTATATGAACCTTTCCTCATTCAACAGGGATATTTGATGCGCACACCCAGAGGTAGGGAAGTCACAGAGCAAGCTTATCGACATATGGGTATCGAGAGAGGTAAAGATCAGGGAAGTTTGTTCTAATGCCATTGAGTGCCCAGAAAGAAAAGGATGCTGCTTGGGTTAAGGAGCTGGCTCTTGAACTGGGCTTTATGTCTTGTGGTATTTCCAAGGCTGATTTTTTGGAGACGGAAGCACCCAGACTGGAACGCTGGTTAAAAGCCAACGCCCATGGTGAAATGTCCTATATGGAGAACCACTTTGATCTCCGTCTCGATCCTCGCAAACTAGTACCCGGTGCTAAATCGGTCATTTCCCTTTTGCTCAATTACTATCCGGCTGAAAAACAGAATACGGAAGCGCCAAAGCTTTCAAAATATGCCTACGGTCGCGATTACCATAAGGTGATTAAGAAGAAGATGAAGCTCATGAAGCACCGAATGGAGGAACGCTTCGGGGATATAGGAGGAGGGGCTTTTGTTGATTCTGCTCCGGTTATGGACAAGGCTTGGGCAGCCAAAAGTGGTCTGGGCTGGATAGGCAAGCATTCCAATCTCATTCAAAAACAAAGCGGTAGTTTTTTCTTCATTGCTGAATTGATCGTTGATCTTGAGCTCCCCGCAGATCTACCCACAACGGATCATTGCGGCTCTTGCACCAAATGTATTGATGCTTGCCCTACACAGGCCATTGGTCCTTACGAAGTGGACGGAAGCAAGTGCATTTCATATTTCACCATCGAATTGAAAAAGGCCATTCCTGAAACGTTTAAAGGCAGTTTTAACGATTGGGTCTTTGGCTGCGATATTTGTCAGGATGTATGTCCATGGAATCGTTTTTCCAAGCCACATGCAGAGCCCGATTTTATTCCTAAGGAAGGACTGTTAGAGATGGATCGAAGGGAATGGATGGAGATAACGGAAGAAGTATTTGAATCGCTTTTTATGGGGTCGCCGCTTAAGCGCACAGCTTATGAAGGACTGAGAAGAAATATTGAATTCCTTAAGGACTAGCTCATCTTGCTAGACTATTAATTTAATGGGACTATTACCGAATTGCTCCTTAACTCTAAATTAACATCAAAGCCAATAAGATTTAAGAATTTCATTTGTTGAAATTTGTAAGAGATTTTCTGTGTTCGATAAGTGAATTCGGACTTGATTTTATGAGTTTTGCCAAAGCCAAGAAATGAGCATGCCAGTGTTCATGAACCCAAATCTATGCAGACCTTCTACATTGTTCTGATCGTATTCTTATTTATCCTAGCGATCTCAGACCTCATTGTGGGTGTGAGTAACGATGCGGTTAATTTTCTCAACTCAGCTATAGGTTCGAGAGCGGCAAGCATGAAGACCATCATGATTGTTACTGGTGTTGGAATCCTCATTGGATGTACTTTTTCCAGTGGAATGATGGAGGTTGCTAGAAAAGGAATCTTCCCCCCGGAACACTTCTACTTTTCGGAGATTATGCTGATTTTTTTGGCTGTCATGGTCACAGATGTGATCCTGCTCGACACCTTTAATACCTTCGGTCTTCCTACCTCGACTACGGTATCCATCGTATTCGAACTGCTGGGGGCTGCTGTGGCCATTTCTTTAATCAAAGTCTATTCAAATAGCGATGGCATGATCCTAGGAGAGTACATCAATACATTCAAAGCAATAGACATAATAATGGGAACCTTTCTTTCCGTCATTGTAGCTTTTAGCTGCGGGGTCTTCATCCAGTATTTATCGCGATTACTATTCTCCTTTGATTAAAGCAAACGCTTAAAATCATTTGGCTCGGTTTGGGGTGGTATAGCCATAGCCGCCATCACCTATTTCATGTTGGTCAAAGGAGCTAAAGGAGTTTCGTTTATTTCGGATGAGATGAAAGCCGATATTATCTCCAATGCCTTTCAAATAATCGTACTAAGCTTCCTTGCATGGACCATCATTTTGCAGCTTGTTCAATGGTTCACCAATTGGAGTATTCTTCGAATGATAGTCCTTATTGGAACCTTTGCCCTGGCAATGGCCTTCGCCGGAAATGACTTAGTGAACTTCATTGGTGTGCCTTTAGCGGGCTATAATTCTTTTCAGCTCTTTGTTGAAAGTGGAGGAAGTGAACCTGCTGCATTTCTTATGAGTGGATTAACACAGAAAGTTCCCACTCCTACCTTATTACTTCTTTTGGCTGGGGCGATTATGACCGTTACTCTATGGAAGAGTAAGAAGGCTAAGAATGTAATCAAGACTTCTTTGGATTTGGGCCGTCAAGAAGAAGGAAGCGAACGATTTAAATCCTACGCCGTTTCGCGTGGATTGGTTCGTGTATTTAGTAAGTCGGCTTTGGGGATTAATTCCGTCCTCCCTGATTCGTATAAGAAATTTGTCGAGCGTCAAATCGACCCTAAGAATATCCCGACCAATCAAAATTCCGGATCCGAGGAAGTGGCTTCATTTGATATGATACGGGCGGCAGTAACACTTTTAGTGGCCAGCATACTTATTTCCTTGGTACGGTTTTAAAGCTTCCATTATCGACCACCTATGTGACCTTTATGGTGTTCATGGGAACTTCGCTTGCCGATGGTGCCTGGGGCCGTGAAAGTGCGGTATTTAGGGTCTCCGGAGTATTGTCGGTTATAGGAGGATGGTTTTTCACCGCTTTGTCAGCCTTTGTCGTGGCCTTTGTCGTCGCGAATGTGTTTTATTTTGGAGGAATCATTGCGATAATAGTTGTACTTGGCCTATCCTTCTTTTTTATTGCCCATTCTCATCTATCCTCGAAAAGAAAAAGTCAAGTAGAAGAAGAGGACATTAGGATGGATGCGGAAATGGAAATTGATCAATTGGCTAGGCTAAGCGCAAAAATTATGCGTGATCGATTTACTCAAGTTGGAGAACTCATAATGAGTAGTTTGGATGGACTCGAAAACGAGCATAGGAAGCACCTAAAGGTCAATTATCGTTCGTTTAAAAGGGAAGTGGCTTTCACTGCTGTGCTTCGAGACGTGAATTCTAAACTAATAGAAAGCACCCCTGAGAAAGATGTTTTGAAAGTGCATTTGCTGGAGTTATTGATTGAATATCTTGAAGAGATGCATGTCAATACCTTGCATATTTTAAAAGGAAGCTACAAACATGTAGATAACCATCATAGGCCAGTATTGGAGCAACAAGTCGTTGAACTCAAGGAAGTTTGTACTTCCATGATTCAATTGTTGAACGCTACAGCTAATGCTTATGAATCGCTCGATTATAATCTGGCGAAGGAGGGCATGAAGGCCTTTGATGATTTTGTGGACTTTGTTCGATCTGTTCGTTCCTCACATTTGAAGAGGATCGCCAATCATAAATTAAGCTCCAAGAGTGCAAGGCTCTATTTAAGTATCCTAAAGGATTTAAAAATGATTGCCTTAGTTTCAAACCGTATGCTGGTTATTTGCACGGATATGGTCATAAATAAATCAGAATCTACGGAATCAAAATAGTTCTATTTCTGTAGCTCTAAGACCATAGCTTTTCCTTGAACTCTAGATGTATCAGAGGCTGCGGATAAGCCACTTCCGGTAAGAAGTATAAGCTCCATTTTACCGGCGGATAAAGGATGAAGTATTTGTACCTCATGACCGATCTCTTCGAGCATTTCCTGCACATCCGAATTCAAAAACTGCTCTTCTACTCGAATGTAATCTGGTTGCCACTGACTATGCATGCGCTTATGATCAACAGCCTCTTGGGCGTTTAATCCATATTCAAGGGCGTACATCAAGGTTTGAAAGGTCATTGTAATTATCCGACTTCCACCTGGACTTCCCGTTACTGCGATAACCTCATTACCGTCTAAAACAATGGTTGGTGACATACTGCTCAACATTCTTTTCTTGGCCTGAATGCTATTCGCGTCATATCCGATGAGTCCAAACTGATTGGGCACGCCGGGTTTGGCACTGAAGTCATCCATTTCATTGTTCAAAAAGAAACCGCAGCCATCAACCACGGATTTAGATCCATAGTTTCCATTGAGAGTGGTGGTTAAACTCACAGCGTTCCCATCTGCATCAACGATGCTAAAATGGGTAGTCTCACTTGATTCATTCCAATTCCCTGAATATTTCCCTAGCTCCTCAGCTGAAGTTTTATGTTCAAATGAAATGTCAGAAAACACCGAATCTAGAAATTCATTATTCATCAATCGATCATAGGGAACATCAAACCAATCCGGATCTCCCATAGAGCCTGATCGTATGGCATACACCCGATTCATAAGTTCAGTGGATAGATGTGTATACTCGAAAGATCCTATTGGATAATCTGACAAATTCAATTTCTCAGCACTATAGAATAGTTGGTATAAGGCAATCCCGCTACTTGAAGGTGGCGCCATGCATAGTATGCTTTTTCCTTTGAAATTAAAAGCGATGGGCTCACGCCATTTTACGACATATGAATTCAGGTCTTCTTCGCTCCAAATCCCTCCATTTTGGTAAGATTCTGCAAGCATAGAATCGGCCACCCAACCTCTATAGAATCCATCCGATCCATGATCTCGTATTTCCATCAGCACCTTGGCCAGCTCAGGATGAAAGAGCGTATCTCCGACGCTCCATTCTCCTCCTTCAGACGGAAAAGTATACGAGCATCCATTTGGATTCCATTTACGTATTCTTTCTGCATACACATTTAAATATTGCGTTCGCTGTTTGTCTAGAACTACCCCATTTATAGCTAGATCAATAGCTGGTTGGATGAGCTGTGACCACGGCAGTGATCCTAGAGAATCATGTAGGGCCTGCATTCCGGCCACACTACCAGGAATCCCCGAACTATAGGGTCCTTCCAGACTAGCACCCGGAATAACATTGCCTAAAGAATCTAAATACATCCCTTTATAGGCATTCATAGGTGCCATTTCTCTGAAGTCCAAATTGTAGGATTGATCATCAAAATGAAGGACTGCAAATCCACCACCGCTTATATTACCTGCTCTGGGAAGGCATACGGCTAGCGCGAAGTGCACTCCTACGGCAGCATCAACGGCATTCCCTCCATTTCTTAAGATTTCAGCTCCAATGTCCGTAGCCAAAGGATGCGCGGTGGCAATGGCGGCTTCAGTAGCTTCCTTTGCTTTGGTCTTCTCTCTAGAACAAGCTATACAAAGTGCTAGTGCACATAATGCAAGCATATATGCTAAAATTGACTTGTGCATGCTTCTCACATTCCATCCGTCAATGAAATTGGCTGATAGTTCGATGGAATGCTAAACTCAGACTCATTAAAATCCATCACTTCAATTTCAATCACCTGCATTTCACCAACGATCTTTCCACCTTCATATTCACGATCCTTCAAGGGAATTCCATCATAATCTTTATGGAGTAAAAACTCAAATTCATTGTCGTTGCTCATGGCCTCAAATCCTGCAGCAATATCTTTTAAATAGGTTGAGAAAGCCTTCAAACCACGAATGTCATCCTCTGAAATACCCAATGACTTGTGGGGGCATACCCATATTTCGGAATTCTTCACACCATCTGCAGAGCCGTCGTAATGACCGCATTTGTATCCCAATATGGTTTCGCTTTTTCCCGTAGCACTAAATGATTGCACTGGAGGATTTTCAGTCGAGATTCCTTGATCGGCTAACATCTGTTCCATATAGGCTCGTTCTTCAGGACTCATGCTTTCCATTTGCTTGAGAAGATTCTCCTTTGCCATAGCCATTCGAGACATCATAGCCACCATGTCATCTTTGGTGAGTAGTATGTACTCTTTGGTGGCATGGCTGAGAATGATTAAATCCGAATTCTCGCTATTAAAGATCATGCTCTCTTGTTCCACACCTTCAAAAGAGTATTCATTGAGACGCAAGTAGGCACTGTTTACTTTTAATCCCATGGGGCTAGACATGGATTCACCTCCGGCATTTACAGAAACCCTGGCGGTCATTTTAAGTCCTTGTGCATTGAGTCCTAAACATCCAAGGATCAATAGAAGGCTAAGTAGTTTTTCCATTTTTTATAGTGGATAGTGGTCATTTTCTGACCGTTAATCGATTTTGTTTTTGCAATGAGCGTATCGCTGAAAATACTAGCAGGTTTTGGGTTCTGAATTGAATTGTTGGAATGTACTCCATATACAATCAAATGACTCACACAGCTATCGGCCTGCGCTTCTTGAGACAGGACCTCATAATTGCTCACCTCCCAATTTCCGCCACCACTCAATGAAGATAAGGTCATATAATGAAAGTGAATCTCTTCCTCTAGTTCACGTTCATCCAAACAGGGACCGGAGCATGAAACTGTCAGGAAGAAAATACCACAGAAAGCTAAAAGAGCTTGCCTTTTCATCATTGCAATTTAATCTTTTGAAAAACGTCTTCATTGAGCTCAAACTCTTGGTCTTCTTTGGAAGGCGGTCCCATGCTTCCTCGTGCATTATTACTAAAGGCATAGGGTTCCTTAGGAAGTTTATACCAAAAGGTATCCAATTCGCCATTTCCATTCAAATCATGAAAGGCCTGAAAACGATAAATTCCTGACTCCAGATCGGTGATGACCATTTCGGCAATTTCATTTTTAAAAGGAATGATTCTTTCCGAAACAACCTCATCCGCTTGATTGAACACCTGAACATAAACCGATTCGCCACGCTCAGTGGAGCTAAATTCGACCTTTAATTCCTGGGCAAATAAAACATTCCCAATTCCACAAAGCAGAAGTATACAAGAAGAGGCAGGAAGTCGGTGCATCAGCTATGTTATTTTCTTATCGTTTGAGTGAATGTAATTCTAATGTAATAGTATGAAAACAAAAAAGGGTCCAATAAAACGGACCCTTTTTTAATTAGGTATTCTTTCTTTAATGTTGAATAATTGCCCTAGAAGTTCCTCTGAAACCTTCTCCTCGAATATCAATCACATATAGTCCGTTGCTAAATCCTCTAACATCAATTTCAGTGGTCGATAATCCATTCCATGATTGTTGATGGATGAGTCTTCCATGTAGATCCAATACTTGAATGCTATAATCACCCAACTCAAGATCAGCTGAAATATGAATGATGTCATTCGAAGGATTTGGATAAACGCTCAGCTTCGAAATCTCAGTTTCTTCAATCCCCACCACTTCGGAATATCTCTTATACCATGATTGATAATAGATATCGGCCAAATCAGCATTATGGATGATTAAGGTATTCTCATCATTGGTTGTCTCTGCTGAAGTGGACCAATTATGCGAACCTGTAAGTACAATAGGATCACTCGTGCTATGGCGATCAATGATCACATATTTGTGATGCATAATGTTGGGCAAACTTTGAGTTTCATATACCGGAACACCTGCAGAAAGTAAGGTCTGATATTCAGATCCAGTGGTGTTAATATTCTCCATCACTCCGATGGCAGATTTCCCAAAAGTGCTATGTACATCAATAATTGCCTGACTTATATCGTCTCTTGTAAACGCCATGATCGCAAAATTCATTTCTTGATCGGTGGTTTCCATAGTCTCGATAATTTTCGAAGTCGTTCTATCCGATGGAGAGAAGTATAACTCAACGAGGTTCCCATCGATCTGGAAAATATGTGGTGTGTTATCGATTTTGTCACCTCCAAACCTGGCATTGCTCATATTGGGTTGAGCCCCGTCGCTTCCCCACATCTCTTCAAACTCGAGGGTATAAGCGCGTGCCAATGCCTGATCTTGAATAAAAATGATGTCGTTTGGATCATCGAACAACTGATTGGTGCTCCAGTTGGTTGCACCTCCCATAATCCAGCTGTTACTCTCCGATTCGGCATCAACAATGATGAATTTATTGTGCATGATGCCCGGTTGTGCATCCGGCTTCTCCAACACAGGGATAGCTGCGTTCAAGAAGTCAAGCCCCTGATTTAAATTTCCACCTTCTGCGATGTATCTTACTTGAACACCACGAGCGTGTGCGTCATTAATGGCATCCATTATAGTGAAGTCGGACGCATTATAAACGGCTACATCCAGAGTGTTCTGTGCTTTGTCGATATACGCCTTGATGGTATCGTTAAAGGTTCCATCTAAATAAATGGCATTCGGTCCTTGACCTACGGCGTTGTTTACTGGAGCATTAAAATAGGCTCGTATGGTTCCGCTTGAATTGCTCACTGTAGCATAAAGGCCAACATTTCCCCAAGCCGTGTCTGTTCCATTTTCTGAATAGGGTTGCACATAGTAAATGTTTCCAGCCGTTAATCCGGTCACAGAAATAGAATGGGAGGCAACACTTCCAGGATTGTTAATCTCTCCCAATTCTAGGGCAGGAGTCAAACCGTATTTGCAGTTGCTACTACCATTCGATGAGGTGGTCCAATCGAGCTCAAAGCCAGTTGTGGACTGATTGCTCAGATTCACTCCAGAGGCAAATAGGATGGACGAACTAAAGATTAGATCATTGGTGTCTCGAGGAAGGATCTGATATCCTCCAACTCCCGTGAAAGAGAATTGTGCCATTAATCCAACTAGAGTGAAAGGTCCGATAGGCACCAGTTCTCCCAATAAAGGATGACTAGAATTCAAATAAATATTGGCAGAATTACCAGATCCATCCGTAAAGGTGTAGGTTCCAGAGGCAAATACACCTCCTCCAGCAGAGAAGCTCACATTGTCCAATTGAACGAGTAAAGCCTCTGTTGCTTCTCCCATTTGGGGGATAGTTATTACGGTAGGGGCAGGTAAAGTGTTGTTGCTTGAATGCAAACTATAGCTTGTGATCGGATCAATTTCTAAAAGACCGTTGTAGTCTTTCAATGTACCACTCACAGTAATGCTATCTCCTCGATTAGCTGAAAAGGGAACGCTTCCCGTTCCGGGATAGGCCGGTATAGCCCCAGTTGGATCCTGAACGTATCTAATCGCTCCTAATTCACTTCCGTTGGTAACTATTCCACTTACGGTCACCGAACTTCCAATAGGAAGTGATCGAGCAGAATCAATGCTTATTTGCGCTTGGATGGAGAAGGCGAGCAAGGCCGCCGCCATCCCTGTTAGTATACTCTTCATCATTTTTAAAATCTTACAGTTAAGGAAATATTGAATCTTCGACCTTGTCCAAAGAAAACACTTGCCGAGTTTGCATTAAACTGCTGAATCGAACTCAAGTTTGTATTGGTGTTTGCGTTGGGGTCGTTGTTCTCCGCATCGGAAATAAACTTGGTATTCATCAAGTTAAGTACACTCGCACGCAAAGTGAGGTCCACGTTTTCTAAACGATAGGTGTAACCTGTGTGAAAGTCGAAGAGGGTGTATTTCGGCGTCTTCCAGCTTTCTCTCGCGGCATTTTCACCTTCCAGCGAGAAAGGATCGAATTCAGAAAAATGACGCGCAAAATGGGTCCCTCTCATTCGCAGATACAATCTCTGAATGGGCTCCCATTCCAAACTCAATCCAAATTGAGTTTGAGCGGCATCCCCTACGTGCACGCCCTTAGCATTAAAATAGAAGTCGTCTTCCGGAAGTGGATTGTTATCGTTATCGGTAAAGCGGACCGTATCACCACTCGCCCAAGTCCAATCCCCGTAGGAAATCAAACCTTGGATTTTCCAATCGGAATGGAATTCATAGGCAATATCAAATTCAACACCCATGTGTACCGCGTCCATACCATTGATGTTGGCACGTATAAGTTGATCATCCACCTCCAACACCTTACCCGAACTTACTGGTTTGTTTTCCCAACGGGTGTAATAGGCATTTAAATTGGTGCTCACTTTTGCAGAGCGATACAGATGACCTAGTTCAATGGCTCTAACAAATTCGTTTTGAATATCCTTGAACTTGGTATTATCGAAGTAGAATACATTTCTGAAAAGTGGTGCTTTTGAAATGAATCCAGCATTAAAGAAAACACTATTGGATTCGTTCAGATTGTATTTGGCCCCGGCCTTAATTGTAAAGCTTGGGAAGGTTTCCCATTCCGTAGTTGCTGCCCGTGCTTCCGGGCTTTTATTTGTGTATAAGTTTCCTTTATACTCAACCGTATCATTGGCACCCACAGCTTCGTTCCAAATGGTGTCCGATAAAGCCCAAATGGTGTCCGATAAAACCCAAATGGTGTCCGATAAAACCAAATCCTTTTTACGAAAATAGTCAATACGTTGGTATTGGCTAACGGCACCACTAACATTGATAAATGAAGCCCAGAGGCCTTTTTTATATTCAGCCTGATAAAATCCACCCATCCAGCGCACATTGGCATCGTTATGATAGGAGATTTTGTCTCCTACACGTTTAACCGGTTGTGTACTATTAGCATCTCTCTGATCGATCATATAATCTCCACCAACTAGATCGTAAACTTCTCTGTAGTGTTCTCCTCGGTACGATCGGATATCAAGACCTCCACTATGATTCCACTCTTTGGAAGCATTGTAGGATACGGTTGAAAGCAATCCATACCAGAAGTGGTTATTGATCCCGGACTGAAGGTAATCGGTAGATTTTCGTTCGGTATCGCTATAAACGGGGTCAATGGACCAAGGTCCATATTTATTATTGGCGTAAATGCGTTGGAAATCAATCTGCCCATTCGATTGAAGACGTGGAGGATTGGAAGAGTTCAGTTGGGTGCCTCCACCATTTCCAACCGATAAGTAAAGAATATTACTCATGTACCACTTATCATTGATCATCCAGAAATCCTTTAAACTAAATTGTGGCTTGTGGTAGTAGTTTTCTCTCTCCGTAACTCTATTTCTTCCATGCCAAACCGTATCCGATCCGTTGACATCAAATTTATTTAGGTCACCCCAGTGCTGATTGTATTTCACTCCTCGATCGGTAACCCCAGTGGTGTCGGCAAAACTCACCCAATGCTTATCAAAATCACTCTGAGTTAAACCCATGTCAGATAAACCTTGATCGAGTTCTTCTTTGTCAATCCAACCTTGGTTGTACGATCGCATCAAATCGTATAAATCTTGATTACCCGTAAACAGTCCGCGGGCATATTCTTTATCATGCTCGGCCATGGTCACCTTCCAGCTTCTTTGTCCATGCGATTGTGGTGCTCCAAAACCGTTTAAACTAAGAGTGTGTTTTCCGATTTTCTTATCAACCCTGAAATAGTAGAAGTATCCTTTTGTCCAGGTATTATCTACCCATCCATCGCCTCGTTTATAGGATCCAGCTAATGTAACCGACCAGTCTCCCTGAAGTTTACCACTGGTGTAACCTATTGAGGTTCTCAGAAAACCATTGTTACCGACTTCCTGCTTGATACGGGTAGATTTTTTGCTGTCATACCCTTTGGTTATGATGTTGATGGTTCCTCCAACGGAAGGAATAGCCAACTTGGACACACCAAGACCTCTTTGAACCTGCATCTTTTGTGTGATCATGTCCAAGCCAAACCAATTGGACCAATACACCCATCCGTTCTCCATATCATTGACGGGAATTCCGTCAATCATCACAGCTATATTTCGCTGACTAAAACCTCTGATGTTAATCCGAGCATCTCCATCGCCACCACCTTGTTGGGTGGCATAGATTCCCGGTGTAGAATTGAGCACCATAGGAAGGTCCTGAGACGCCAATTCTCGTTGAACCTGCTTGGGTGTAATATTGCTAAAAGCAACCGGTGTTTCTCTATCAATTGCTACGTCGGCAACGACCTCAACTTCACCAAGAATGCTCGATTTCATTTCAATCTTGATGTCGACCCACCCTTTTTTTACAACAATGGTCTTACTGTAAGGCTCATAACCTACATATGAAACTTCAAGAGTGTATTCTCCGGGTTCTACTTCGATTTCAAATCGACCATCAAAGTCCGTTGCAACTCCTTTACCTTCGGCATAGAGGATGTTTGCACCCAGCAAGGTCTCGCCATTGATGGCGTCCATTACCACACCTCGAATTCCTGTTTGTCCATACAAACCTACAGAGAACAAAAGTGCAGCAAGCAATATTTTAGAAGTACGCATCGGTCTAGTTCTAGCGTACGATCAGTCGTTGATTAAGAATGTCGCCCGAGCGTGTTTCTACTTCAATGATGTACATTCCATCTGGAACGCTCACATTTAGTAAGTAGGCAATATTTCCGGCAAATAGTGTTTCTATTTCTATCGCCTTACCAAGCACATCGTACATGCGGATACCGACGATATCGATGGATGTGGTCAGTGTAATTGTACCTCCATCAGATGGGTTAGGATACACACTCAAATTAATCTTATTCGTTTCATCGATGGATGAAAAGTTTGGATCGCAACTACATTCATGTGTGCCAAGTCCTCCCCAATAATTCTTAGGAAGCGTATCGTATTCGTTTAGTGTGATGAACAAACTTGGGTTTGAACGAACTCCATCTTCAACATCCGAATGACGCATTAAAGTGCGGTCTTTTGTCAACCAAGTTCCGCCATTTGCATCGGTATAATTCGCTGAGGCATCGTCCGTCCACGCTTGTCCCGGATTCTCCCCAACCTTTCCAAAGATGTCTACAATAGCACCTGAATTGGTCTCAAGAGTTAAAGCATCATTTCCATTAAAATAAGATGGAGCTGGATAAGTATTGTCCAAAATATCTGCTAAGGCTTGTAGAGCTGGATCACAAGGCGTAGACCAGTTCCCCCCTCCTAAATCAACACTATCCGTCTGACCATTTACCACTACAATGGTGCTGTAGGGTTGTATCATTCCGCTTAGCTGCAACACATTGGGATTGGATGTCGCGCCATTTGAATATCTCTTAAACTGATAACCACTTAGGTCAATGGCTGCATTGGTGGGATTGTAAATTTCAATGGCTTTTGAATTGTTAGAGCCCTCAACATATTCTGAAATAAAAATGTCTGTGCACTGCGCGCTAGCGCCAAAAGCAAATGCAATAGAAAGTCCGAAGAAGTAGAGTTGTTTCATCTTGATTTTATTAATAGTGCAAATATACTAGTTTGACAAGAGAGATTTGAGGGAGAATGATAAATATTTGTTAAGCTGAGCACATGAAATACAAGCCCTAATTTGGTGTGTTAATTATGACTAATTTTGAGCATTAAAAATCGAGAATTGAAAGGATTAGTTTGCATACCAACCTATAATGAAAAGGACAATATAGAGTCCATTATCAGAACCGTTTTTGCTCTGGAGACTCCCTTTGATGTTCTGATCATTGACGATGAATCCCCCGACGGTACAGCTTCTATTGTTAAGGGAATGCAAAATGAGTTTGATGGTCGATTACACATTGAAGAGCGATCGGGAAAGAATGGTTTAGGTACCGCCTACATTCATGCCTTTCGATGGGCATTGGAAAGAGCCTATGATTTAATTTTTGAGATGGATGCCGATTTCTCTCATAATCCGGCGGATCTTGAACGTTTGTATCAAGCCTGCGTAGATGGAGCTGATCTGTCGATTGGATCTCGTTATGTGTCCGGAGTGAATGTTGTGAATTGGCCGATGGGACGCGTTTTGATGTCCTATTTTGCGAGCAAGTATGTTCGTATCATTACCGGACTTAAGGTACACGATGCAACGGCTGGATTCGTTTGTTATCGAAGATCCGTTCTTGAGAAAATACCACTGGATAAGATTCGTTTCATTGGATATGCTTTTCAAATAGAAATGAAATTCAAAAGCTGGAAGTACGGTTTTAACATCGTTGAGGTTCCTGTAATTTTTACCGAACGCAGGGCTGGTCAAAGTAAAATGAGCGGAGCCATTTTTACTGAGGCCATATTTGGAGTGATCAAACTCAAATTAGGTAGCCTTTTCAGAAAATATAAATAGGCATGGAAACACTGCTGAAGAATGCTAAGTTGGTCAATGAAGGGAAAATCGTTGAGACCGATATTTTCATTATTGATGATCGCATTGAGCGAATAGATACAGATATTTCACCTCGGAATCCGAATGTTTGTTTAATTGATTTAGAAGGTTTATTGGTGATTCCAGGGGTAATCGATGATCAAGTGCATTTTAGGGAGCCAGGATTAACGCATAAGGCTGAAATCTATACCGAAAGTCGAGCGGCTGTTGCCGGAGGAATCACAACATTTATTGAGCAACCCAACACCAAGCCTGCCGCACTTACTCAGGAGTTATTGGAGCAAAAGTATCAGATTGCCTCCCAGCGATCGGCCGCAAATTACAGCTTCACCATGGGAACTTCGGTTGACAATTTGGAGGAAGCACTCAAGACCAATAAATCGAATGTGGCCGGGATCAAAGTATTCATGGGTTCCAGTACCGGAAATATGTTGGTGGATGAAGAGTCGGTCTTGGAGGGATTATTCAGTAGGGCAGATCACATGATTATTACGCATTGTGAGGATGAGGCCACCATTAAAGCCAATATAGAGAAGTATACTTCCCAATATGGCGATGACATTCCCATGCGCTATCATCCCATCATCCGTTCGGGAGAAGCCTGCTATTTGAGTTCGTCGCGCGCAGTTGCGTTGGCCAAAAAGCACAACACACGACTACACGTTTATCATATAAGTACGGAAAAAGAGACTTCGCTGTTTGATGGTAAAACGGCTTTGGCTAAAAAGCGAATTACATCTGAAGTTTGTGTCCACCATCTTTGGTTTAATGATTCTCAATACGATGACAAAGGATCCCTGATTAAGTGGAACCCTGCGGTTAAGAAGGAATCAGACAGACAAGGTTTATGGAAGGCACTTAAGGATGGAAAGCTTGATGTGATTGCCACCGACCATGCGCCTCATACACTTGAGGAAAAGCAAAACCCATATACCAGTGCTCCATCAGGCGGTCCGCTAGTGCAACATGCCCTAGTGAGCATGCTTGAGTTTGTGCACAAAGGGGAGATCGGATTGGAATTTTTGGTTGAAAAGATGTGTCACAATCCTGCCATTGCGTTCAATATCAAGGATCGTGGTTTCGTTAGAGAAGGGTATAAGGCAGACCTCACGGTATTTGAGATGCACACCCCTTGGAAAGTGAACAAGGATAATATTCTTTATAAGTGTGGATGGTCTCCATTTGAAGGCTTGAATTTTAAGTCGAGGGTGACCCATACCTTCGTGAATGGTGAGTTGGTGTATAACAAAGGAAGGTTTAATGATACGGTACGTGGCGAAAGGCTTCTTTTTGATCGCGATTAGCCTCTTTTTTGCTGCTTGCGCTCCTAGCAGAGAAAAACCGGACCACATTCTTTCTGAAGAAGTGATGGTGGATGTTTTATATGACATCTATCTGCTCGAAGGGGCACAGCGAGCCAATGTGACAACGATTGATGGTGAACGCTATATTTCTGACGAGTCTTCGGAAGAAGTACTCAGGAAACACGGACTTACCAAAGCTCTTTTTCAAGAATCGCTTCGTTTCTATGCCTACGATACCGAAGAACTCAATGAAATCTATCGACTGGTGGTCGAACGCTTAAATAAAAAAGAAGCGGAATTGGTTGGGGCGGTTCAAGACTCCATCGCCAAGTAGGCTGTGGCCACATGATTTACCGTTTCATCCAAAGGACGATAGCTAAGCTGAAGTCGATCAATTGATTTTGAGTTGTCGTAATGACTGCTGTTCGTTCCTGAGCGAATCATGTCTTTAGTAATCGTTGGGCGCATTCTGGAAAGAAATGACCACACAGCATTCAATCGCCAAGCCACTTCCCCTATCCATGGTTTAATTTCAATAGATGGTCCCTTTTTTTTAAATATGGAGGCTATCTCATCCATCAAAGACTTCATCTCTTTGTTGTATCCAGAAAGGATAAATCGTTCGGATTGAATTCCAGAATTCATCAGATTAATCATGCCCTTTGCTACATCGCGAACATCAACCAAACCTTGGCTTGCTTTAGTGAAAAAAGGAAATCCCTTGTACATTTTTGAAAACAGCTGAGAGCTTCCTGAATCCCAACTGCCAGGCCCCAAAATAGTAGATGGATTTACAATGGCACCGTTCAATCCTTCTTCAAAAGTTCTCCAAACAATTTGCTCGCTCGCATATTTACTAATAGCATATGCACCCTTAAGCTTCGGATCGTTCCAAACGGTTTGCTCAGAACTGAGATGACCCTTCTTAGGTTCACCAAGGGCCGCAACCGAGCTTACATGCACAAAGCGGCAATTCTCTTTGGTTAAAGCCAAATTGACCAGGTTCTCTGTGCTTTGAGTGTTGTTCAAATACATTCTAAATCGATCGCGAGGATCTAAAGAAACGGATGCAGCACAATGATAGATTTTGGTAATACCTTCCATGAGCGACTCAACCTCAGGTAGCTCTTTTAAATCGCAGCTCACCCACTCAATCCTACTCCATCTCGAATTCCCTTCAGGATAATATTTGAAAATTTCTTCGGCAGAATCTTTCTTTTCCTCTGAACGATAGGAAGCCCGGATTTTATCCTGATCGGCTGCTAACGCATAGAGCAAGTGAATTCCCAATAAACCATTTCCACCTGTTACCAATACCATGGCTGTAAAAATAGGTTTTTGTTCAAGCAAAGGTGTTCCGATTCTTATATTTGCGGCAAATTTGAATGCAATGAGTTACATCAAGGAACTGAGTTGGAGAGGGATGATTCATGATATGACACCGGAAACGGCCGCAATCATGGAAAAGGAGATGATTACCGGATATGCTGGTTTCGACCCAACGGCGGAATCCCTGCATATTGGAAACCTTGTTCCAATCATGTTACTCGTTCACCTACAGCGAGCGGGTCACAAACCGATTGCATTGGTAGGTGGTGCTACAGGAATGATCGGAGATCCTTCCGGAAAAAAAGCGGAAAGAAAGCTGCTCAGTGAGGACATTCTAAATAAAAACCTAGCTGGCCAAAGAAAGCAATTGGAACATTTTCTCGATTTCGATTGCGGAGAAAACTCTGCCCAAATTGTAAACAACTATGACTGGTTTAAGGAGATGGACTTGCTTCACTTCCTACGTGAAATAGGCAAGCATTTGACTCTGAACTATATGATGTCCAAAGATTCAGTGAAAACTAGAATCGAGACTGGGATTAGCTATACCGAATTCACTTACCAGCTCGTTCAAGGCTACGACTTTGTTCATTTAAATAAGGAACTGAATTGTAAGCTTCAAGTGGGTGGTTCCGATCAGTGGGGAAATATTACCACAGGAACGGAGCTGATTCGAAGGATGACCGGTGGAGAGGCCTATGCCCTTACAGCCCCATTGATCACGAAGGCCGATGGATCGAAATTTGGAAAATCTGAAGGTGGAAATATCTGGCTCGATCCAAAATTGACATCTCCATATAAGTTCTATCAATATTGGCTCAACGCATCCGATGAGGATATTTCGAAATGGATTCGGGTGTTTAGTTTGAAATCGAGAGAGGAGATTGAGTCATTGGAGAAAGAGCATAATGAAGCTCCTCACATGCGTCTCCTTCAAAAATCACTGGCGGAAGAATTGACCATTAGGGTGCATTCGCAAGATGAATTGAACAAGGCCGTTGCAGCCTCAAATATCCTTTTTGGAAAGTCGACCAAAGAAGAGCTTGTTTCGTTGGATGAAGAAACTCTATTGACCGTGTTCGATGGGGTGCCTCAATACAAATTGTCAACAGAAGTACTTGGCACAGTGGATATCATGAGTTTATTGGCTCAAGAGAGTCAGGTTTTCGCCAGTAAGGGTGAAGCACGAAGAATGATAGGAAGCAATGCCGTAAGCATCAATAAAGAAAAAATCAACCTGGAGACCAATCTAAGCACATCGAATCTTCTCAATGATAAGTACCTATTGGTTCAGAAAGGAAAGAAGAACTACTTCCTTTTGATTTTTAGTTGAGAGTACTAAAGGGCCATTAAGTTGCATCCCCGTATATCGGATCGATCAAATCGGCCCAATACCTCAAAGTATCCATTCCGATGTCTCCGTCCGATGTCGTCCGTTGCTATAAAACTGCATGAATTGATATTGGCCAGATCGATCACATTAATGGCACCATTCCTGCCATCGGGCACATAGGAAAATGGGTCTTCGGGATCACGTATTAAGATCTTCATACTTGTAGAAGGACAATACTCTCCATTCTGAAGAGCATAGGCCTGTGAAAGCAACTCCGTCATTCCGTATTCTCCATGAATTTGCGACACATTCAATCCTTGCATGAGGATCGAATGCAATTCTTTACGGATGACCTCTTTCCCTCTTCCTTTCATCCCTCCGGTTTCCATTACAATGGCATTTTCAAAACCTGATGGATGTTTCTCGGCCAGCTCAAGCAAAGCGAAGCTCACCCCGATTAGGAATGGAATTCGATTAGAATCACTGTTTTTAACGGACTCAATGAGACCGTCCAAATCATTCAAATAAAAACGATCGCCCTCCTCCGCACTGAGCTCTTGTAATACTTTGGCCATGTAAACCAGACTTGAATCTGTCCGCTCCAAATAGGAGGGCAACAAAAAATGGAAGCTGTACTTTTTTGGATCTCCATAAACCGATCGGAATCCGTGTTCAATGGAATCCTTGTAAACACCTAAATCTGAAACGAAATGCTGGGATCGGTCCATGGCTGTAGTGCCCGAGGATCTAAAAACAGTAGGAGCATCCGACTGCACTGAGAGCACACGTTTACTTTTAAAGAATTGGATGGGTAGAAAAGGAATTTCTTCGATTTTTTTAACCGATTGGATGTCCTTCCCTAGATTTTTAACGTATTCAGAATAGACAGGGTTATGAGCCGCTTGCCAGCGGAATAGATCCAGAGCAAAGGCGTCATCAAAAGGACCTGAAAAAAGTCTATTTTTGAAATACGTTGGGTCCATGAACGAATTGGGTGGCTTTTACGTTTAAGTGTAAAATGAAGTTAGGTGTAAAAATAGTGTTATTCAGTCTGATCGCCTTTGCGATTAGCTCGTGTATTAAGACACAAACCTATCCGATAGTTCCGGCTATCGAGTATGACACTTATGTCATTACCACAGATACCGATCAGCTCGGTAACATTATCGATGTATGCAAACTCTCAATAACCTTCACCGATGGTGATGGGGATATTGGATTGAGAAACCGCGATACCTCTGGGGTGCATGACCCTGATAGTCTTTTTTATTACAATTTGCTGCTCGATTATTATGAATGGAATGGTTCGAACTGGGTGTATATAGAAACCGCTGCTCCTTTTCATGGACGCATACCATACTTAACTCCAGAAGGAAAGAACAAATCGATCAGCGGAACCATTTTCTACGACCTGAACGTGACCTATATGCCTTCAGATACTTTTCGCTTCGACATGCGTTTGGTAGACCGTGCTTTGCATGTAAGTAATACCGTGGAAACGCCAGGTATTATTCTTTACTAAGGTTATTCGTTGCTAAGGTCTCGGTTACATTAAAAATGTAATCTCCCAATCTTTCCAATTCCTGGATAAGGTCCATATAGAAGTAACCTGAGGATTGTTTGAATTCCTTACTTCCTACTTCTGCCAAATACTCCTTTCTCAACTTAGATCGAAGGGTGTTTATTTTCGATTCAATCTGATTCGATTCTTCCAAACGAAGCTCTTTTGGATTGTGGATGTTGAAGATCATGGTGTTCAAAGCTTCCTCAACCAAATCCAATATTTCTAACACATGATTGCGTCGCTCTGGAGTGAAATAGGCCTTTGCATCTTTTTTGCGCTCTAATCCTTTGGCTGATGAATACATCAAGTCCGTGATGCTCTCCAAATAATTGGACACCTCCAATAAGGACTTTACGCTTTGACGGGTGCTTTCGCTGATTCCACTTTCTACAACCGTATTTAAATAAGATGAAATAGCCGATTCAAAATTATCTGCAGCATCTTCAATTTTCTTTATTCTTTTAATGGAATCTTCGAATTTCTTGTCATCAGGATTGGTGACTAAGGTTTTTAAGTTGTTGAAGGCCTTTTTTACAATCTTGGAGAAGTTTTCAACTTCCTTGCTGGCTTCAACGATGGCTAGTTCTGGAGTAGCCAGAAGACCCCGTCCAATATATTCCAATGAATACGATTCATCGTCTTCTCCTTTACTAGGCACCAATCTCACAGCCAGCTTAACAAGTAAATGCGATACACCGATGAGGAGAACCATGTTCAAGAAATTAAAGCTGGTGTGAAAGGCAGAGAGCGCGTAAGGTATGTTGTCCGCATTTAGGTATGGTGAGTCCATTCCCGAATTAATCATAAATCGATCGATGAACTTTAGGAAAACCGGAAGCATGAAAAACATCCAGGTCACTCCTATTAAATTAAAGAGAGAGTGTATTCGTGCCGATCGTTTGGCGTGGACATTGGCTACTAGGGATGCCAACTCTGCTGTGATGGTTGTTCCAACATTTTCACCCAACACCATGGCCGCAGCAACATCGAATGGGATGACTCCATTCACGCATAAAATCAATGTGAGGGCCATGGCCGCCGAGCTACTTTGAACCACAATTGTTAGTATGGTTCCGACCCCAATAAAGGCCAATCGGCTTAGCATCCCATAGTTGGAGAAATTGGCCAGAAAATTTAGAAGTTCTGGGTTGCTCCGTAGATCGGGTACCGCATTTTTAAGTTCGTCGAGCCCAATGAATAACAAAGCAAAACCGATCATTGCCTCACCCCATGCTTTTAGAGAACTTCTTTTAGAGAACATCATGGGGAGTCCAATGGCAAGCACTGGAAGAGCAATGGTGACAATGCGAATTTTAAATCCTAGGAGGCTGATAAACCAAGCGGTAACGGTCGTTCCAATATTAGCTCCCATCATCACCCCAGCGGACTCCACCAAAGTGAGAAGTCCAGCATTCACAAAACTCACAGTCATGACCGTAGTGGCCGACGACGACTGGATAATAACTGTGATTAAAAATCCTGTGGCCACACCAAAGAACCTATTCTTGGTCATGGCACTTAAAATCTGACGAAGCCCGCTACCAGCGGCCTTTTGGATTCCGTCGCTCATGACTTTCATTCCATAAATGAAGAAAGCCAGCGCTCCTAATAATCGCCATAAATCAAAAAAGCCGAAATCCATTGGTCAAAATTTTAGCAAAAGTAAGTTCTCCAGATTAAATCAATATGACTTGGAACAAAAAGAATATAATGTTACATTAACCCTTTTTGGTACTTCTCACTGTGACTATAAAAAAGCGGGCATGAAGCCCGCTTTATGAAGTTGTATCAATAAATCAATTAGATCTTAATTACCCGGAATGTATTCATTCCGCTTTCAGAAGAAAGACGGATGATGTACGAACCCTTGGTCCAATTTGCTGTGTTCAATTCAATTTTTCCAAAGAATCGATCACTTGTAATAGTCCTTCCCGCCAAATCCAAGACTTCTATGTGCACGTCCATCTGTGTATTTTCTACCTTGATGTTCAGACTGTTTGTTGTTGGATTCGGATACAGGTTTACCAGGCTTGCATTGAGCTCATTGATGCTAGAAGTAGCATTTGAAGCAAGAGGGGTAGGGCCATTAGGGAAGGCAACCATGGTGTTGCTACCATCCGTTTGAGCACCAAAGCTCAAGTCCATTCCTAGGCTAGAGTAATCAATGGTGTCTACTACCGTAGTTCCGTCACCCGCAGTTAAGTACAGGGATCCACTCGTGCTTCCGTTCAAGTCAAACGAAGTATGCAATGATCCTTCAGAATCTTCACCATCCAACCAACCAAGCAAATATCCATTGGCAGGAACAGTTGTTCCAAACTGACCCGTTGGAATCTGATACTTTGTCAAGTTGTTTGCGTCATCCGATAGATAATATCCTCCTAGGTCAACTCCTGTGGCCTCGGTAGTATAGAATTCAATCCATGCATCGTAATCACCATGATCATCCATAACAGTGGAACTGTTCTCGGTTTGAATTTCATTCAAGTAAATATTCGGAATAATTATCGTTCCACCGATGATATCGGCCATCGTACGAGGGAAGAATTGGTATCCGTCTGTATATGGATTTGAGCTATCATATTGCTGTCCCCATCCAATGACGTCAAACGTTCCACCAGGAGCAGGCATAGAATAAACAGGGCAATCGGCATCAACACGCATTTGATAAGTGTTGGTTCCGTCTGTAACATCAACATTGAAACCACTGCTTCCGCTTCCCCACTGTGATGGGTCTACCAAGCTTAAGTTGTTAATGCGGATAATCACACTTTCTTCCGCTTCTCCGATGCTCGTAACAACAGCAGGAGTTGGTAATGGATTTCCAGTGCTTAGCACAAATATGCTGTCTGGATAAATCTGAAGTAGACCATTAAACTGTCCAAGTTCACCGGTTACACGAATCTCGTCACCCATGGCTGGCATATAGGTTCCCATAGGATTGAAGCTAAATACAGTGATTCCTCCTGTAGCATCTTGGAGTCCCATTTGAAGGCCTGTTGGACGATAATTAATCGTAGAAACAATCCCTTGAAGTTTACAAACTACATCTAAGCTATCTGCTACACCATCAGCATCCACTCCATCAACATCGCCGATGTTATAAACAGGAATAATCTGGTCATTGTCTAAAATGCTGATGCTATGATTAAGATTTCCGATGGTAGCACCATTTGAAGGATTGAATACAAACAATACGACCTCTTCAGTAGATTCCGCATCCATGTCATCCGTGATATCAACAGTTACTTGCTGATTCACAGAGCTTCCTCCAGGGAAGGTAACGGTGGTCCAAGTGAAGCTATAGTCGGCCAGTTGTGCAGTCGTTAGAGTACTTACTCCAACTTGTACAGTAGTGGCATTGACATCCCCATTGAGAATACTTAAGTCAACCGTAACGGTACCAGCGTCTTCAAGAACCGATTGTGAAAGCGTTGTAAAACCAACAATTGGATTGGCTGATCCACATGGAATCATAGTGTGCGCATCCAAATAGGTTGTCGTGTTTTGAGGATGAACCGTCCATTGGTTTTGTCCAACGCTCCAATCAGTTGTTCCTTCATTAACGGTGTTGTTACGCACCAAGGTGTATTCTTTCAGTGCACCACCTGGTACAGTGTAGTTATAACTGGTATCTGGATCTCCAATAACATCGAGTACAATCGTACTGTCCTTGATCAACATTACCGCATCGTTACCATTAAAAGTGACCACGGATGGCCAGCCAAGTAGGGTGTCTGCGTTAAGGATTTCCGTAAGGTTTGCAGAGGAGTTTCCTATGACATATACATCCCCAGCAGCTAAGATTCCACTTAATTCGTGTTCATTAAATGAAGGTCCTCCGTTCGATAATAGTTTGACAGTATAGTCGCTCAAGTCCACCGCATTGGCGGTAGGGTTATAAATCTCCAATGCTTTATTATTACTCGTTCCTTCAACATATTCTGAGAAGAAAAGATCACCGCATGGTCCTGCAGGAGTAACCGTAACCGAAGCCATGATATCTGACAAGGAACCTGGCAACAACTGATATCCATCCAAGAATGGAGCGCTCGAGTTACCGTACTGGTTTACATGTCCAATCACATCGATATTTCCAGTTGGAACAGGAGTTCCATGGATGTCCGTATCAGAATCAATTCGCATACTATACACGCTGGTTCCATCCGTAATATCCACATCAAAACTCCATGTCAAGGTGGTGCTCCATTGTGTAGGGTCAACCAAACTCATATTGTTAAAACGCACTCTCTTCGATTCGTTTCCTTCGCCCATACCACTTGCCGCTATTGCTGCAGGAATTGTATTCCCTGTGCTGAGAACAGCAATTGAGTCGGGCTCCATCTGAGTTAAACCACGGTACTGACCAATCTGACCAAATAACTGAAGCTCATCACCGATGGTCACGGTATAGGTAGATCCGTTTACGTCAAGATCGTTGAAGCTAAATACATTGATTGCCCCAGTCATATCTTCTAAGTAAAAACTGTAACCGTTATTTCCATCGAAATCCATACTAGTTACCACACCTTGAACAGAACACATAACGTCTGCGGAGTCAGCAACACCGTCTGTGTCTTCCGTGTGGATTGTTCCAATAGAGTATAATGGATAAGGAGAAGGGGTCACTGTAGTACTCACTATAATATCCATAAGACTTCCTGGAAGCAGTTGATATCCATCTAAGAAAGGAGCACTGGAGTTTCCGAATTGATTCACATGACCGATAAGATCAAATGATCCAATTGGGGCAGGTGTGCCATCAATGTCCGTGTCCGAATCGATGCGCATAGTGAGCGTGTCGGAACCAGTGCTGAAGTCAACATTTGCGCTTCCACTACTCGTTGGCCACTGAGAAGTATCTACTAAGGTCACGCTGGTAAACATCACCTTATGACTTTCATTGGATTCATCCAAAGTCGTGGCTGGCATTGGGGCTGAAATTGGGTTACCCGTACTCAGTACAACAATACTATCAACTTCAAACTGAGTGAGTCCACGGTACTGTCCAATTTCACCAAATAGCATGAGTTCATCGCCAATAGCACTTGAATATGGATTTCCATTCACATCAACATTACTGAAGTTGAACACATTTATTGCACCGGTAGCATCTTCAAGGAAGAAACTATATCCAGCACCACTTTGGTCGAAATCCATACTTGTCACAACTCCTTGAATAGAACAGATGGTTCCGGCCGAATCAGCCTCACCTACGGCATCTTCGGTATGAACCGTTGCTATAGGGTAAAGTGGATATGGATTAGGAACTGTTACGGTTGTGGCGACCGTGATATCAGAAAGTGAACCTGGGAATAATTGGTATCCAGTTAAGAATGGAGCAGATGTTCCATCATACTGACCAACATGCCCAATAATATCAAGGGCTCCCGTAGGTACCGTTGTACCATCGATATCTGTATCGGAATCAATACGCATCGTTATGGTATCCGTACCGTTTGTGATGTCCACGTTAGCACTCGCATTTGCGCTTGGCCATTGAGAAGCATCAACCAAAGTGACACTTGTGAAGATTACTCGGTAGCTTTCATTAAGCTCGCCCAAGCTCGTAGCCGGAACAAGTGCGGGAAGAGCATTTCCTGTACTTAAAACCTGCATGCTATCTGGCTCCATTTGAGTTAATCCACGGTACTGACCAATCTGACCAAATACTTTAATCTCGTCTCCAGCAGTTACAACGTAAGGAGACCCATTCACGTCCACATCTGAAAAACTAAAAACGTTTATACCACCAGTCGCATCTTGAATGAAAAAGCTCACACCTGTGTTGCCGTCAAAGTCAATACTTGTAACGATACCTTGCAAGGCACAATTGAGATTAATCGAATCCGCTTCTCCAAGAGCATTTTCTCCATGGATGGTTCCAATGGGATACAATGGTAGAATGGTAGGGGTCACTGGACCACCTCCGCCACCTTGGGCGCAGTTGTCTGATGTATGCGAACCGATATAGGTGTCGGTGTCCTGCGGGTATTCATCCCATTCCATTGAGCTTACAGCCCAACTTAAGGTTCCACTTGTAACAGTGGACTTGCGTACCAAAGTTCTATTCTGCGTTTGGCCTGAAGTTCCAACCGTCCAGTAAGATCCTGGGTCTACGCCAACCTCACCAAAAATGTCAATAGGTACAGAATTTTTAACAAGTACAACTGCATCATTGCCATTGAAATTGATATTGCTGCTCGTCATATCGGCCTCAGTAGCAAAGGCTCCAGTAGCTTGATTGTTTGCGATAACGAAGACCGCACCAGTGTCCAACATTCCACTTAGGGAAATTGTGGTGCCATTGGTAGAACCATTAGAATACCGAATTAGGCCATAATTGGATAAATCTACAATCGACGAACTTGGATTGTAAATCTCAATAGCTTTGTTGTTACCACCGCCTTCAACATATTCTGAAATGAATAGCTCAGAACATGCCGTTTGGGCTGAAATTGAAAATGAAAAGAAGAGGGTTAGGAGGGGAAATAGGGAGGCGTATTTAAGTCTCATAAGAAATTGATTTGAAGGAACAAAGGTACAATTGTGTGGCTAGATTTGGTCAAAAAAAGCCCCTGATTTATTAGGGGCTTTGAGTTCAATGTGAATAAGTTGTTTACTTAGTTACCCATCCGTCAGTCCAGTCGTTGTTCGCTGGAACAGCTCCGATATAAGAAACAGATTCAAACCAAGAGTCAATTCCAGAAGGGTCAACTTCATTTCCGTTCTGAACGGTTCCTATATAACCGTTTAATGCAATGGTCTCCGTACTATTGGTTGCATCATTCTCGAAGATGTTTGTTACTGAAGAGTCATCAGATTTCTTAGCAACCCATGGGTCTACATTATCAACGATAGAATTGGCCACCAATAAGGTACCGTCGTTCATGTTGTCTACAGTTTGATCGTGCTGTACTTCAACTCCTCGCTTAGGGAATCCAGTCACAATTGCGTTGTGAATTTTTCCACCCGTACCTTCGCGAAGCTTCATTCCCTGGTTGGCAGCGTCTCCATCATCAATACCAACTAAAGTGATGTTTGAAAGGAAAGGATTGGACATTGGCGTAATTCCGTTATCAGAAGAATTGTTGTCAGCCTCAATACCACGGTCACCACCGTTAGCACTTTGCTCTACAACCCAGAATTGTCCTTTTCCAGAGAATCCATGTGTCCAGTCGAAAGAATCATCTTCGTTTCCGATAGATACCGCCCACTTTACACGAGCATGACCTCCGAAGAATTCGAATCCATCGTCAGCACCCATATAAGCTTCAACATGCTCAATTACAGTAGATGATCCAACACCGTTGAATGACATTCCATTCAATTCGTTGTCAGCTCCTAGAAGTTCCCCTGCGTATTCTACAACTACATAGTGTAGCTCTCCTGAGTTATCATCTGGCTCATTACCACCGTAGTTACCAGTACCACCTTCACCGGGAACATCCGTTCCTTTGTTTGAAGGAGCTTTACCGTTAATGATAATTCCTCCCCAAGACCCTGAGGTTGGGCTCGCTTTCTTTGTAGACATTACGATAGGAGCGTTCTTCGTTCCCATTGCCATAATTTTTCCACCACGTAGGATAGAAAGGAAAGGCGTAGTAGCATCATCAGCTGCATTAATTTGCGTACCAGCTTCGATCGTAAGAGTTGCTCCGTTTTCAACGAAAACTCCTCCAGTTAAAATCCACTCTTTGTCATCAGTGAATGTGTAGCTTTCATTAAAACTACCTGAAACCTGGAACATATCGTTTCCAAGGTCAGTGATGGTGTAGTTCTTTGTATTCGTGTTTGGGTCGTCCTTCTCACAAGAAGTGAAAAGAGCAGCGGCAGAGATTAATGCCAGTGCGAAGATGCTTGTCTTCTTCATTTTTTCTTGATTTATTTTCTATCAATGTTTAGCGCAAAGAAAAAGGGGTCAAGTGACCCCTTTGTTAAGACCGGTTTAAGCTATGCCTAAGCTTAGATTATGTTAAAGTTAAGCCCGATCCCGAAATCAACACCTCTTTTGTAGGTGTTGATCAGGTGGTTTTCTTCAACGTTTTTCTGAATAATATCTACGTTCGGATTAAGGATATTTCCAGCTTTAACTTTAAGGCTCCACTTTTCTCCCAAGTGAACCTGATACACGGCGTTCAGAGTGTTGACACTTTGCTCATACGAATCTCCTATACCTTGCGATCCGATGGAATAAAGACGCTCCCCGAAAACATTATAGGCAATCGTAATTTTACTCTTTTCTGTAATGTCGTAGGTCAGGTCGATATTTACGATCCAAGGTGAAGCTCCCTGAAGTGGGCGCTCTGCATTGGTTTGTATGATGGTCGTTGGATTACCATCAATAATAACACTCGCATTCTCGTTCTTAATCTTGGTATAAATCAATGAAGTGTTAAATCCAACAGCCAAGCGATCCATAATGGGGGCTTCGCTGAAACTGCTCAGCTTACCTACCCACTCAAATTCAATTCCTGCCACCTGACCTTGTTCAGCATTCGCAAAACTTTCTCGGAAACCAGAAGAAGCGGCAATTGCCGTACGCTGGATTGGATCGGTCAAAATTTTACCGAAAGCAGAGATGGAGATGAATTGTCCTGGTGTATAGAAGTTTTCCCAACGCAAATCAAAATTTAGATTGCTTCCGTTTCTAAGGCTCGGATTACCCATTAGAATAACTCCGGCGAATTCAGCCCGATATTCAAAAGCAGACAACTCTCTGAACCCAGGTCTCGACATGGTTTTGCTGGCAGAGAATCTAAGTTTTTGATTCTCATTGAGGCTATGGTTAATCGTTAAGCTAGGAAGGAAATTGAAGGTGTCAATGACTTCCGTTCTCTCCAAGTTAGCTACTGTACGATAATTAACCGTCTGATAGGTGTATTCTCCACGAACACCAACAATGACACTGGTACGTGCAAAGTTGTGAATGTATTTTAGATATCCAGCTCCAATGTTAAGATCACTTAACTGCAGGGATTCTGGAGAAGGACGTTCTTCCAAAATGAAGGCTCCAAAGTCCAAATTTTCATAGTTCAAGTAATCGTCTGGAGAATCAATATTGACTCCATCAGGATAGAACTCGTTGAAACCTGAAAGGTTGTAATTGAACTGACGGAAGTCAAATGTTCTACTCTTCATACGAGCTTGTCCACCAACTTCAATAGCAGAAGTAAATTTCTTTCCAGTACCTGGATTCAAAATGTGGCGCACGCGGGCATCAGCACTTACTTCCGATTCATCCAATCCTCCGTAGAAACGGTGGTTTTCGTTTCGGTCAATGGTATTAAAGAAGTCCTTTTCGCCATCTTTCAATAGATACACCAGCTGACGACGATCCGGCTCTTGAGCTTGTGCAATGGCATAGCTCACACCCCAATTAACGGTAGTTTTTTCGTTGATCTCATGCTCACCTAAAAGTTGGTTCAGCCACATGCGATTAGTTCTCCAGCTAAATCTTCTTGAATAAACAGGATCGTTATAATCAAAGTGGAAACCTTGAACCGTACTTGATTCATCAATAGAGCGGTTGACATATAAACCATTGAAATTGATGCTGCTCTTTTTTGACAATCGGTAGTAAACATTGGCCAAAACACTTGAGCGTGTACTGGCCTTCCAACGATTTACGTCATAATTGATACGATCTTCGTCATTGGAGTTTACAATTCTAGACTGACCATACTCGCGAATATTACCATTCGAATAGTTGGTGGCAATCATGAATCCGATGGCTTTGCCGTTCCCCAATTCTTTGAAATCGTTGTAGACCAATCCAATTTCTGTATTCAATGGCACAGTATAAGTTTGTGGATTGTTGTTTACCGCGAATAGGTATCCGGCATCACCTTTATTGTAGTACTCAGAGTTGGCAATTTCATCCGGCATTTTTCTAGTGCCATCATCGTATCCAAGGGCGTCCAATTTACCCCCTGAATAACCCAAGGCTTGATTGAAAGTCGCTTGTGAATTTCCCTTGAGTTCAAAACTCAATTTCAAACTGCGCCCGGACTCAGCAGATTTCGTTCGAATGTCGATGTTTCCACCTGAGAAGTCTCCGAACAATTCTGGACTAAAGGCCTTGGTAACCGACATGCTCGAAACAACATCGGTGCTGAAAATGTCGAGACTAGGAACTTTGGTGTCTGGATTAGGCGAAGGAAGAGGCAGTCCGTTTAAGGTTGCGTTGTTATAACGATCTCCCATTCCTCGAACGAAAATATAACCAGAAGAAACCTTGGTGATCCCAGCTACTTTTTCAAGTCCTTCGGCCACATCACCAGCTCCTGTTTCTGCAAGTTTTTGCGCTCCAATGCTCTGCTGTAAGGTCTCGGACTCTTTACGCTCCACTTGAAGAGCTCCTTCAGTCTCGCGATTGACTTTCTCCACTACATCAACTTCCATGATTTCCACAGAACTGATGTTTAGTGTATAATTGACGGTGGTCGTTTCATTGGCCTTGACCGTAATGCCCTCAATGGTATCCGTTGTATATCCTATGAAAGAGAAAACAATAGAATAGGTACCTTCCTCAACTTGCAAACTGTAATTACCGTCGAAATCAGAGGTTGTTCCTGCACTTGTTCCTAGGACAATTGCATTGGCAAAAGCCATGGGTTCGTTCCCGTTGGCGCCATCGAGCAATTGGCCACTGATGGTACCATAGTTTTGTCCAGAAACGGTGGCTATACTAAGCCCTCCAATAACGGTCAAAATCAAGAATTTCAAGCCTTTACTTTATACATTATCTATATAATTTTATGCAAAGGAACCCTCGTAAGCTTTTGTAGTCGTTAAGCCGATGTTAACCTTACATTAATTGCTTTAACTTTTGGTTAACTTGCTTGGGCGTTTGGCAATATGTATAACTTTGGCGACGCATAGTATAAACTGCCCTAATCCTATGGCTAAATCAGCGTTTCAAATTTTACTCGTAGAAGACGAACCAGATATCCTGGAGTTTGTTCAATACAACCTCAAAAAGGGGGGTTACGAAGTTCTTTGTGCATCGAATGGAGAAGATGCCATTGAGCTCGCCAAAGCCAATAAACCAGATCTAATTTTATTGGACATGATGATGCCTGGAATGGATGGTGTTGAGGTCTGTGAGCGCTTGAGAGAAGACCTGAAAACGGAAGATGTGGTTATTGCTTTTTTGACAGCTCGATCAGAGGATTATAGTCAAGTTGCAGGTTTTGATGCGGGAGCCGATGATTACATCCCGAAACCTATTCGGCCAAAAGTATTGATGAGTCGTATTTCGGCTTTGTTGAGAAGAAAGGGCAAAAGCATTACAGCCAGTGTAAAACTTGAAGTAGCCGATTTGGTGATCGACCGCGAGCAATACAAGTTGTTCAAGGGCGAAGAATCTTTTGAATTACCCCGCAAAGAGTTTGAACTCCTTAGCCTTTTGGCCTCGCGCCCGGGTAAGGTCTTTACACGGGAAGAAATATTATCCGATGTTTGGGGAGCCGATGTGGTTGTGGGTGGTAGAACCATCGACGTACATATTCGTAAATTGAGAGAGAAGATAGGCGAAGGTTACATAAAGACCATTAAAGGGGTCGGATATAAATTCCAGTATTAATTGTTTGATTTTGAAAAACCCAATGAGATTGCTTTGGTCACCAGCTTGGCTACAGCTTTCTTTGTGTTTGTTTGTTTGCTTTTTCTTTATTCGCTTGGCGAGGCCCAAATTGATTATCTCGCCATTTTATTGGTGCCAATAGCCGTTTTTGGATTTTCATTCTTAATTGTACGTTTCGCGGTGAGTAATTTTCTCCACCGTAAGATTCAGTTAATCTATAAGAACATTCAGGATCAAAAACTGAATTTGAATTTTGGCCGGAAGAATACTCCTGACCTAGATGATGTGAATGAGGAAGTACAAGCCTGGGCAAATAAGAAGATGAAGGAAATCGCGAAGTTGAAGGTGCGCGAGAAATACAGAAAGGAATTCATTGGGAATGTGAGTCACGAACTTAAGACCCCAATCTTTAATATTCAAGGCTACATTTTAACATTGTTGGAAGGTGCTCTGGAAGACGAAGAGATCAACCGGGAGTATCTAAATCGGGCAAATCGAAGCGTGGAACGTATGATTCGATTGGTGGAAGATCTCGAATTTATCTCAAAGTTGGAAGAAGGGCGAATGGAATTGGATATTTCCACATTTGACATTGTGGAGGAAACCAAAGATCTGATGGAGGCCCTGAACTTCAAATCAAAAAAATTAAATGTGGATGTGCGCATGACCACAGGAAGCGATAAATCCTATCGTGTCAAGGCGGACCAGACTAAGGTTCGGCAAGTGCTCACAAATCTGATCACCAACGCCATTAATTATTCTGAACCTGAGCGAGATTCTTATGTGGAAATTCGATTCCACAATATGGAAAAGAAGGTGCTTGTAGAAGTGAGCGATAATGGAGTGGGAATTCCAAAAAGGGATGCTCGCCGAGTGTTCGAGCGATTCTATAGAGTTGATAAAAGTAGATCTCGTGACAAGGGAGGAACGGGACTCGGTTTGGCCATCGTAAAGCACATTATCGAGGCCCATAACGAAAACATCAATCTCGCGAGTTCTGAGGGCTTCGGGTCAACCTTCAGTTTTACGCTGAAACAGGTCAAGTAAAGTTTCAAGATTTCGCAAATGAAGATCGAGTTTTTGATTCGGTTTCGATTCATCCAATAGTGGAATTAGCCCATCCAATTCGGATTCGTTGACCACCTTCATCCAATTGTTTTTTTGACAAATTTCGCCAAGGTACATCTGTTCGTATTGCCCAGGAGTTGGAATCAGTATGGCCTTGATGCCCCAGTAGAGGTATTGATACAAACTGGTATAACCCGCACGACCGATTACAACTTTGGATTTTTTTATTTCTTCAATAATGCGATCACGGCCACACCAATCAATTATTTCCCAATCATGTGGAAATTCTAGATTTTTAGAGCCTTCCGTAGATCGCACAAGGACAACCTTCCTTTCGTCTTTGAGTAGCCCCACCAATTTTTCTTCTAATTCAGACCGATTGGGTTCCGGGCCGCTAAGGATCAATAGAATGTTTTCTCCTTCCTGATGTGCCTCTGTTTCTTCAATAGGATGTCCGATAAAAGAATGAGGGATTTTCAGAAATTGAGGGTCTGACATTTCACCTGCAAGACGATGCCTTTCATCGTCAAGAACCCAACAATGGTCGAATCGATTTATATAACGGGCGTGCATTTTCGCAAGGAAAACATTAATCCCTGAAATTGGAATGATCAGCTGATGACTTATAAAGATGGAAGGCACCTTTTTGGACCAACATCCGTAGCGATTATCAGAAATAATGAGATCAAACGAATAGTCATTTTCTATCCCTCTTATTCGATCATGTTCCTTTCGAATAATGCTCATTAAACGAGGACTTTCCTTCAGAAAATGAAGCAGCATTCCGTTTTTAGAATAACGGATCGAATAATCGGGTAGGTCAAGAATGGTTCTGTCCAATTCATGCGCTAAAAAAGTTGACGCCATTCCAGAGCTGGCAACTACAACTTGAATGCCCTGCTTCTCAAGTGCCATAATGATTGTAAGCGATCGAATGGCATGTCCCAATCCCCAATCCAAAACACAATAAAGTATGCTCCTTGGCATTTAATGTCGGCTCTATTTCTTTACGAAAAATAATTTGATCAAATATTGATGAAAGTTGTTGTAAATGCAACGAACAGCAATTAGTTTTGCAAACTCTTAATTATTTAAAATCATTCTAAATAAGCTTTAAGCTTTATGAAAGGAATTTTACTCTCTTTGTCTTTAGTTTTTGGGTTGGCTATACAAGCTCAAACGTCTACAGATTCTATAAAAATGGGATCTTCTTATGTTAACGATATTTACTACAGTTTGGAAAATGGCGAAGTAGGTTCTTCGGCCCGTGATAATTGGCATCTTGGTTTTGTGACCAAACTATTTGATGTAGGTATTCATATTAACGAATCCATCGGAATGGAGCTTTACGAAGCTACCACCGACACCTCAGCTTGGTCGACCCTAGATACGACTGGAATGAGCTGGGTGCCCCTGCATAACAGTGACTCATCTTGGTCCGTTGGTGCTTTCAATGCCAACGCTACCGGAGGTGCTAATTATGGTTGGGGAGATTACAATGGGTTTAATCATAATGTATATGCTGCGGCCATTTATGTTTTGAAATTGCCAAACGGCGATTTAAAAAAGATGATCATCGACCGTATGGACTTGAGTGGTACGTATACCATGCGTATTGCTGATTTAGACGGATTCAATGAAGAAGCTTTGACAGTTCAAAAATTGAACTACTCCGCCTACCATATGATTTATATGGATTTAACGACGAATACGATAGTAAGTCGGGAACCGACGAAAGAAAGCTGGGACATCGTATTTACCAAGTATATGGCAGAGGTTGCTCCCGGAGCTTATTATCCAGTGACTGGAGTATTGACAGCTATGGGGAATAGAACCATGTCTAGAATGGGCGTTCCGGTAATGAGCGATGTTCATGATACCACTCAATTGTCTAGAAACATAGGAACTATTGGTTACAACTGGAAAAGTTTTGATCTTGGTACCAGCACCTATACATGTGCCGATTCATTGACCTACTTCATTGAGCGACCTGACTTCAACAGATATAAGTTGTATTTCACCGAATTTGAAGGATCTAGTACCGGAGGAGTGACCTTCAACAAAACGGCTAGCTTGAACCTAAGTGTGGAGTCCTATGAAGTTGCTGAGCTGAATGTGTATCCTAATCCAGCGACTGACTATGTTATCCTTGAAGGATTTGAAGATGGACAGTGGGGACTTATAAACGCAATGGGTCAAGTAGTTAGAAAAGGAAGCGAGAAAGAATTTTCAGTTTCTGATCTAAAGAATGGCCTCTACTACCTTAATTACATTTCTGAAGAAAGTGCTGGTAGCCAGCACCTTCTTATCCAGCATTGATTAAACATCGATTCATATCATCCTTTTTAGGCCTTTTTATATCATTTGGTCTTTATGCTCAGGTGTCAACCTTAACTGTTCTTGATGCGGTGGATCAAGAACCTATACCAAATGCCCATGTGGTTTTTCATTCCTTAACGGATGATGGAGATTACTTTGGATTAACGGATAGTGAAGGAGGTCTAAAACAGAAGCTTGAATTTGAAGTTCGAATGGAAATTAGCTTCGTTGGCTTCAAGATGTATGTGGATACCATATTGCCTGGGGAGTCAAAGACCATTTTATTAGAGCCCGATCGATTTGGTTTGGATGAGGTGGTGGTTACAGCTCAATATGTTCCAGAAAGCGAGCGTAATTCGGTCTATAGAGTCAAGGTACTTGGAAGTCGACAGATTGAAAGTCGTGCTGCAGTTAATGTAGCAGACCTTCTGGCTAATCAGTTGAACATTCGTTTGTCTCAAGATAATGCTTCTGGAACTACGGGGATAAATCTTATGGGTCTCGGTGGGGAGAATGTGAAAATTCTCATGGACGGCGTTCCACTTGTGGGAAGATTAAACGGAGTGATCGACCTGAATCAGGTAAACCTGAATAATATTGAGCGGGTAGAGATTATAGAAGGACCGGTTTCGGTCAGTTATGGGAGCAATGCCTTGGGTGGAGTAATTAATTTAATCTCTAAGTCTCCAGAGTCCAATCGAATGAAGTTGGATATCAATAGCTATTATGAATCGGTTGGTCAGTACAATTTCGATGGATTAGCCGAGTTTTCTGGGACCAAAGATGCCTTGCAATTAAGTGGAGGACGTAATTTCTTTGGGGGTTTTTCGACTTCAGAACGCAATCGCGGCGACGACTGGAATATGAAAGAACAGTTCTTTGGAAAAGTGCTCTACCGACGAAGAATTGACAAGGGACAACTGCGATTTAGTTCAAATGGATTTTTAGAGACCATCAAGGACAAAGGTGAGATCAATAATCAGAATCTTGCTTTTGACAACCATTATGTGACCACACGATTAATTAATGAATTGAGTTTTAATCGTTCTCCTCGAAAGGATACGTACTACGAAGCCTTTTTCGCTTACAGCTATTATGAACGAAAACGGAATGCGTATGTGATTGATATGGAGACCTTGGAATCTGAATTGAGTTTGGATCCGGCCAAGCATGACACCTCCGTCTTTCATAGCATTGCCAGTCGTGGAAATTGGTCTTCCCTTTTGAGTGATAAGCACTGGTCCGTACAACTGGGATATGATGTGAACTATGAAAAAGGTTTGGGAAAAAGGATCCGAGATGGTGAGCAAGACATTGCCGACCTCGCCGCATTTGGATCCCTAAAGTGGAATTCAGGTCGTTGGGTGGTTCAGCCAGCTTTACGTTTGGCCTACAACACCAAGTACGACACCCCTCTAATTCCTTCATTAAATCTGAAATATAATATCCAAGAAGATTTCTTCCTTCGCTTCAGCTACGCTCGAGGATTCCGGGCACCTTCCTTGAAAGAGCTCTATCTAGATTTTGTGGATGCCAATCACAACGTCCAAGGAAACGACAGTCTCCTAGCCGAACGTTCACACAGTTTTACGCTCTCTTCAGCAAGCTATTTTGGAAAGGGTGCGCATATGGTTAAAATTGAGCCTTCCCTCTGGTTCAACTATATTGAGGATCGAATTCAACTAGTGTATACTGGCCCAGGTCCAGCCGACTATACCAATGCCAATATTGGGTCCATGGTCACCACGGGAGGAAAGATTCAGCTTTTTTATGAGTTTCATCCTCGAGTCAATTTCAGTACAGGATACGCGATCATGGCATTAAGCGATTGGAGTCAAGCTTCTAGCAATGATTTTTTTGTGACGAATGAATACAATGCAACACTATCCTACATCTCGATTAAGAAACAGTGGAGCATGACCGTCTTTTATAAATGGACAGGAGAAACGCCTAGGCCAGCAGGCGATACGGATGGAAATCTTAGTGTACAGACCATTCCCTCATACCAAATGCTAGACCTTACGCTGAATAAACGATTGGCCAAGGATAGGATCGTTCTGAATGTTGGAGCCAAGAATTTATTTGATGTGACAAACTTGGATGTAGCAAATTCTAGTGGAGGTGTGCATACTGGTGGTGGAGGTGCAGTTCCTGTTTCGTGGGGAAGAACGTACTTTGTAGGACTTAAAATTCAATTGGATCATGCGAAGAAGTAGCCAACTACTCGTACTTCCTTTACTCATGGTTTTTCTCTCTTGCGAGAAGAAAGATGTCCCTGTAGCTCCCAATGGTGAGACGGCCTATCAAATAGATCTTGGAAATAATTACACCTATCAGGCCTATTTCGATTTGAGTAGTGGTGAAATGAAACAAAAGAATGCCAAGTTGGATTGGGATTTGGCGTTTGAGTCAGATGTGACTACAAGCAAAGTCTTCTTGAATTCTGCTCGATTGATGAAAGCTTTTAATACGGAGTCGACCAACTTTGATTCCGTCTATACGTTTTCTCCTGATTATGAATGGAAGTGGGACAAGCCTTCTGGACGATCTAGGGCCACAGTTATTGGCGATTGGGCCAATGAACAAGGAGATTCTAAAATGAAAGTCTACTTAATTGACCTCGGCGCCAATGAAGATGGATTCCCAATTGGCTATCGTAAACTTCAAATCTTATCGTCGAACTCGAATAGTTATCAAATCAAGTATGCTGATTTGGATGGTGCGAACGAACAAACTCTAAAAGTAGATCGAGATCAGGATTTGGTCAAGAATTGTTTTTCTATGAGCACCAATGCCTTGGTGGTTGTGGAGCCAGTGAAGTCCGAATGGGATTTGCATTTCACGAATTATACAGAGGAATTGTGGGATGGAGTTGATACGGTTGCCTACATAGTTACAGGTGTGCTCCTTAATAGCTACGGAACTTTAGCTGCCTTCGACGATTCACTCAAATATGAAGAGATAGCAATTGAAGATGTGCAGGGACTCAATTTGTCATCTGCAGCAAATGCCATTGGTTACAACTGGAAGTATTTTGATTTTGATGATCAGCACTATACCATCGTTCCGGGATACAACTATGTGATTCAAGATATCGACGGGATTTTCTACAAATTGCGATTTGTGGGTTTCTACAATAGCAGCGGTGAAAAAGGCTCTCCTCAATTCCAGTATGAAAAACTCTAGGTTTTGGGTAAGGATAAGCTGAAACGGTTTGCAGAAATGGAGAGTTTCTCCAATTGCATTCAACCTTCGAGAGAAGAATTGGATAAGGGCTTAGACTTGCGCTCAAAATGGGGAGAGAAAGTATTTGGAAACGATCACCCAATCATCCTTGAATTGGGTTGTGGACGTGGAGAATACACGGTTGGTTTGGCACGGATGTTTCCTGAAAAGAACTTCATTGGACTAGATGTAAAAGGTGCGCGTATTTGGCGTGGAGCAAAAACAGCTATTGAAGAAGATCTTGCCAATGCCGCTTTTCTAAGAACGCAGATTGAACTGATCGCGAACTGTTTTGGGCTGGAGGAAGTTGATGAAATTTGGTTGACTTTTCCAGATCCGCAGTTGAAATACCGCAGAACGAAACATCGACTCACATCACCAGAATTCCTAGTGCGTTATCAGAAAGTTTTGAAGAAGGATGGAATTATTCATCTGAAGACAGATAGTGAGTTCCTTCATGCTTATACGCTCGGTTTACTTCAGGGAAAGGGAATAAAACCAGAAACGGCGAATCACGATATTTATCGGATGGGAACCTTAGATGAGATGCTAAAAATTCAAACCACCTACGAAAAGAAATTTAGAGATGAAGGCAAGGCAATAACCTATTTGAGATTTAGATTATAGCTGATGTCAGAAACTGATTTTTTTAGTCGTGTGTATGATGTAGTGCGCATGGTTCCCGAAGGAAGAGTGACCACCTATGGGGCGATTGCTCGATATTTGGGGGCGGCCAAATCTTCAAGAATGGTAGGTTGGGCCATGAATAAAGCACATTCTTTTTCAGATGTTCCCGCGCATCGTGTGGTCAATAGAAATGGTATGCTAACGGGAAAACATCATTTTCCTGGAACAGATTTGATGGAACAGTTGTTAGAAAATGAAGGTGTTCGAATAAAAGAGGATCAAGTTGTTGAGTTTAACAAGCTCCTTTGGACACCGAATAATGATTTAGAAAGAAATGGGAATGAATAAGGAAGCAATTTTAAATGCGCTGAATGCAATCAATGCTCCTGGAACCGGAACAGGATTAAATCAGAGCGGATCAATTAAGAATGTTCAGATTTTCGGTGATCAGATAGACATAGATCTCATTTCGACGAATCCGGCTTTAAATGTTCGAAAAAAGCTAGAATCTGATGTGGTTTCTACCCTAAAAGAAAAGTTTGGTGATCAACTCGATGTCCGTGTCAAGATTGAAACTGTAAAGGCGGAACCACAAGAAATAAAAGGTAAACCTTTGGCCAATGTGCAAAATATTATTGCCGTAGCTTCGGGTAAAGGCGGCGTAGGAAAGAGTACAATTACCGCTAATATAGCGGTAGCCCTGGCCGAAATGGGATTTAGTGTTGGATTGGTCGATGCAGATATATATGGTCCTTCAATGCCCATAATGTTTGACGTTGTAGGCGCTCGTCCAAGTAGCGTTTCTAAGGATGGCAAGAGCATGATTGAGCCTATTGAGAGTTACGGGGTAAAAATGCTTTCGATCGGATTTTTTGCCGGAACGGATCAAGCTGTAGTTTGGAGAGGGCCAATGGCCTCTAAAGCGCTAAATCAGATGATATTCGATGCCGACTGGGGTATGCTGGACTTCCTTCTTATCGACCTTCCACCTGGAACTGGTGACATTCACTTGTCCTTAGTACAGGCACTTCCAGTTACAGGTTCGGTCATTGTGAGTACGCCTCAGGCTGTTGCCTTGGCCGATGCGCGCAAGGGTGTGGGCATGTTCTCCATGGACGCCATCAATGTTCCTGTTGTGGGAATAGTTGAAAACATGTCCTATTTCACTCCGGCTGAATTGCCTGAAAATAAGTATTATATCTTTGGTCGCGAAGGAGCGAAGCTCTTGGCGGAAGACTTGAAGGTCCCCTTTTTAGGAGAAATTCCATTGGTTCAAAGTATTCGTGAATCTGGAGATGTTGGGCGACCAGCTTATTTGCAAGGAGAGGGCCCGGTCTACGAGAGTTTTAAGAATATGACCAAGGAAGTAGTTAAGCAAGTGGTGTACAGAAATGAGCATTTGTCACCTACTCGAAAAGTTGAAATTACAACAATGGCCGGCTGCTCCGCAGTCAATTAATATGAGCAATAGAGAAGAAATACTAGAGAAAATCAAAAAAGCGCTGGATGAAATCCGTCCTTTTCTGATCAATGATGGCGGTAATATTCGGCTGTTAGAATTGACCGACGACATGGTTGTTAAGGTTATGTTAGAAGGGAATTGCTCAAGTTGTAACGTAAATCAAATGACACTCAAATCAGGGGTGGAAATGACGATTAAAAAATACGTTCCTGAACTAAAAGGCGTTGAAAATGTTGAAATGCTTGAAGAAAGCAAGCACTGATATATCCTGAATGAAGAACCAATCTGTTGACAGAGTTATTATTCTCTTTGCTGGAGATAGCGGAGATGGAATACAATTAACCGGGAGTCAGTTTTCGCAAACGAGCGCATTTCACGGTAACGACCTCAAAACATTTCCCGATTTTCCGGCCGAAATTCGTGCACCAATTGGAACGGTTGCCGGAGTTTCTGGATTCCAAATTCACTTTGGTTCCAAGGACATTCATACCCCAGGCGATGAATGCGATGTTCTGGTGGTAATGAATGCGGCAGCGCTCAAAAAGAACATTTCGCGATTAAAGCCTAGAGGAATTGTCATTACAAACACCTCCGGATTCGATAAGCGAAATCTAAAGCTTGCTGGGTTTGAAGATGGCGACAATCCTTTGTCAGATAGCACCCTCGCAAACTATGTGAGCATTCAAATGGATGTGACCAAATTGACGAGGGCATGTTTGAAGGATTTTGATCTTGGAACCAAAGAAAAAGATCGATCAAAGAATATGTTCGTCCTTGGATTTATCTATTGGATGTACAACAGGAATCTGGATAAGACCATTGAATTCCTCAACGAGAAGTTCCATAAGAAGATAGAAACAGCAAATGCCAATATTGCCGCGCTCAAAGCGGGTTATGCTTATGGCGAAACGAGCGAGACTTTTTCAAATCGATTTGAAGTAAAACCCGCCAAATTACCGAGTGGATCCTATCGCAATGCCATTGGTAATCAGCTCACCGCCATCGGCATGATTGCCGCCGCTGAGAAATCCGGCCTTTCGTTGTTTTATGGGGGTTATCCGATCACACCTGCCAGTGATATTTTACATGAAATTGCGAGGTACAAAAACTTTGGAGTTAAAACCTTCCAGGCAGAAGATGAAATAGCAGGAATAGGTTCGGCCATTGGCGCCAGTTTTGGAGGTGCACTAGGAGTCACGGCTTCAAGCGGGCCTGGGATTGCCCTCAAAGGCGAAGCTCTTGGTCTGGCCGTAATGCTTGAATTGCCATTGGTAGTGATAAATGTGCAACGTGGAGGGCCAAGTACCGGACTTCCAACAAAGACGGAACAGGCCGATTTGCTTCAGGCGGTAAATGGCCGTAATGGTGAGGCTCCAGTCGTTGTGATAGCAGCTAATAGTCCTTCCGATTGCTTCGAAGTGAGCTATGAAGCCTGTAGAATTGCCATTGAGCATATGACGCCGGTTATTATGCTCAGCGACGGATACATTGCAAATGGGGCAGAGCCATGGCGTTTTCCAAAAGCGAGCGATCTTCCTTCGATTACGCCTCCAATGGCTAAAGGACCCAATAAAGGAGACGATTACCTTCCCTACATACGTGATAATAAACTGGTTCGATCATGGGCCATCCCAGGAATAGCTGGTCTTGAACATCGTGTTGGTGGACTGGAGAAGGAAGTGGACACCGGAAACGTAAGCTATGATCCAGAAAATCATCATGAAATGGTGAAGATTAGGGCGGCAAAGGTTGAAGCTGTGGCCGAGGGAATTCCAGAACAAGAAATGGATTCTGGTGAGCCTTCAGGAAAAGTCCTGGTCTTAGGATGGGGATCGACCTACGGCGCAATTAAGACGGCCATGCAAGAAATGACTGGTGAAGGATATAAGGTAGGGCATGCACATTTGCGTTACATCAAGCCCTTCCTTAAAGGTCTGGAGACCATCCTTAAATCGTATGAAAAAGTCCTTATCCCTGAAATGAATGATGGGCAATTGTTGCAACTTATTCGATCTGAGTTTCTAGTCGATGCTCAGGGATTAAATAAAATTAAAGGAGTTCCATTTAGTGCGGCAGAAATCAAAAATGCTGTTGCTGAAATGTATAATAACTAATGGCTGAAGATCAAAAAGTGTTAACCGTAAACGATTTTAAATCGGATCAGGATATTAGATGGTGTCCTGGCTGCGGAGACTATAGTATTCTAAAGCAAGTCCAGACCGTGATGCCAGAGATTGGTTATCGCAAGGAGGACGTTGTTTTCGTTTCTGGAATTGGTTGTAGCTCCCGTTTCCCATATTATATGGATACCTATGGGATGCATAGCATCCACGGTAGGGCGACTGCAATTGCCAGTGGTTTGAAATCCGCTCGTCCAGATTTATCCGTTTGGGTCATTACTGGTGATGGCGATAGCCTTTCGATTGGTGGAAATCACCTCATCCATATGCTCCGACGGAATTTTGATCTGAATGTGCTTTTGTTCAATAATCAGATCTACGGACTTACGAAAGGACAGTATTCTCCCACTTCGGAACTTGGGAAGGTGACAAAGTCTACCCCTTTTGGTTCTGTTGATCATCCATTTAATCCTTTAGCTCTTTGCTTGGGAGCCGATGCCACCTTTGTTGCCCGTACAATGGACAGAGATCCAATTCAATTGAGGGAAGTTTTGCATGAGGGGGCTAAGCATAAGGGGACCAGTCTGATCGAAATCTATCAGAATTGCAACATCTTCAACGATGGTGCTTTTGGAATGTTTACTGACAAGACAACCAAAGCTGAAACTACGATTAGTCTGCACCATCAATCTCCACTGAAATTTGGTGTAGAGGATGAAAAGGGAATCGTCTTGGATGGTCTTACACCAAGGATTGTTGATGCCAAGGAGGTATCGGATCAGGACTTATGGATTCACGATAAGCACGATCGTACCAAAGCAAATATCCTAAGTAGGTTTTTCGATGATCCTAGCCAAGAAGGAAGCTTTCCTAGGCCATTTGGTATTTTCTATCAGGAAGATCGGTTTACGTACGAGGAAGCCTTACAAAATCAAGTGGAAAATGCGGTGGCACAAAAAGGTCCTGCCGGTCTAGACGCTTTATTAAGAGGTCCTAAAGTTTGGGAGATAGAATAAGCCTGTACAGGATTACCTAAACTCTACTGGAATCTCACAGACCGGAATAGGCTGCATTTTGTGCTGATTGATACGGTTTAGACGTCTGTAAATTTGTAGCACTTCTTTTTTTCTGCCAGAAACATCTTCAATCGCACCACCGTATTCCATAGCCCATTCCAATTCAGGATAACTAGCGCCAATCTGATCTTCATCCGATCGATCATCTCCCCATAGTCCATCGGTAGGGGGTGCGTTCATGATTTCATCAATAATTCCAAGCTCTTTGCCCAAGGCATATACTTCCGTCTTATTGAGGTCTGCAATGGGGCTTATGTCCACTCCACCATCCCCATATTTGGTGTAAAACCCAATGCCAAAATCTTCTACCTTATTTCCAGTGCCTACAACAATATAGGCATGCAATGCCGCAAAGTAGTACAAGCAACTCATGCGAAGACGGGCGCGCGTATTTACTAAGCTCATGTCATGCGAAGGACCTGAAGCTTGTATTGGTAAGGAAGATATAAACTGCTCGTAGGTAGGCGTCAAATCCATTTCTGTGGAGCGTACATTGGAATACCTTTCTTTCAGATTATCAATGTGCTTTTTCCCTCTTTGAACTTGTTTTGCTTCCTGGTGAATGGGCATTTCCACGAGCAGTACTTCCAAATTTGTTTGAGCGCATAATGTCGAAGTCACTGCTGAATCAATACCTCCAGAAATACCCACAAGAAGACCTTGAATGCCATTGTCTTGGGCATAGTTTAAAATCCAGTTTGAAATATGATCGATGGTGGCCTGTGCCTTCATGATTTAAAAGATGGCCCCAAAGGTAAGGGCAAAGGCGTTGAGGTACAATTTTTCGTGACCAGAAAAAGGTTCGTTGTGCTCATTAATGGCATTGGTGAAGTTATTTCTGAAGCTGAATTCAGTAAATACACTCATTTGTCCACCAAGGTTATATTCCAATCCGGCTCCAAGTTCCAAACTGCCCATCATATCACTCATGTAGCGTTTGTGGTCCTCAATGTTTGGATCCGGCTCAACCCTAATCTTTTCACTTGTTTTGAATCCTGAGATAAGACCAAATTTCCCGTAATAAGTGAAGTATCCAATCTCATCCGTGGAAAGTTTAAGACGCATCGGAATTTCCAAATACTTGGCGTCCATCTTCACATCCTTATCGTCATAACGAATGCGAGTGCCTAAGTGCGTGATTTGAATACCCGAAGAGAAAGAATAATTCTCACGAAAGTAATAGGAGGCTTCAAAGCCCGTACTAAATTTCAATTGTGGAGACGCATCAACGAGAAAATCCGTTTCAGTAGTAGATAATAATGGACTTAAATACAGAGAAAATCGGATGGGTTGGGACTGGGCTATATTTGCTGACATCAAAAAGCCTAGGAGCAAGCCTAGCATCCATTTATTTCTATTTTTGTCCTGTTTTTTCATCCAAATCTCAATGTACAATTTCATGAGAGTAAGAGCAAGTCTTATTGCTATTCTTTTCTTCGCATTAATCTCTTGTCAAAGTGATCGACTTGAGGTTGATGTATCTAATGTTGATGCTCAATTAAGTGTTGATCGATTTGAGTCTGAATTGTACGAAACAGAGATGCAAGAAATAGACCAGAAATTCGATTTTTGGAAAGAGAAATATCCCTTGTTAATGTCCTCTGTAAACGATGTGGGACAGTTAAGGGAAATGCGTGCGGATTCACTTTATATCGATCTCTATTCCGAAGTCAAAAAGCAAGGAAACCAGGAAGAGATATGGACGAAGATCGAAGAGGGATTCAGACATTTGAGATACTACTATCCGCAGCTGAGTTCAAGCCGATTGATCACTTATATAAGTGGGCTTGATTATCAATACCCGATTTTATTGGTGGACTCAAGTATTTTTGTGAGTGCAGATATGTTTCTTGGAAGTGGTCAGGAGTATTATGCTAGCTTTCCACAGTACATTCGATATGAATTCGATCAGCGCTTTTTACCTTCAAAATTGTTTGAAGAAATTGGAGGGCATTTGATGCATTGGAGTCTAGATGATGCTAGTCTTTTGAATTTCATGATCGCTGAAGGGAAGAAATTGTATTTCGCCGAGGCATGTCTCTACCCCGAGCCAGATTCACTGATCATTCGTTATCCATCCGATAAAATTGAATGGTGTAAGCAAAACGAGGCCAATATGTGGACCTTCTTCTTAGAAGAGGATATACTATTTGATACCGATCCTAGAAATAAAGATCGGTTTATATCACCGGCTCCTTTTAGCAAGTTTTTTAAGCCGATAGATCAAGATAGTCCAGGCAGAGTTGGAGCGTGGATTGGCTGGCAGATTGTAAGTTCGTATATGAATGCTCATTCTGAAGTATCGGTGGAAGAACTGATGAACAATTCTGATCACCGGCGGATTTTTAAAGAATCAAAATATAAACCCATATAAAGATGGCAGTAGTAAAGAAATCAAAGATTACCATAGATGTAGGGCTGGACGAAAACCGAGTGCCCGAGACCCTGAATTGGGAGGCATCGGATAGTTGGATGGACGCGGCTGAAAGCCCAGTTGTATTTGTGTCCGTTTGGGACAAAGACGCTAAGCAGGCTTTGCGTATAGACCTCTGGACCAAAGAAATGATGATGCATGAAATGCAGCTCTTCTTTGTGCAGAATTTTCACAGCATGGCCGATACCTATGAGCGATCGACATCCGATGAAGATGGTGCAAAAAAGATTAGAGCTTTTGCCAAGGAATTTGAAACGGAAGTTTTTAAAGACTGATTTTGTATCTTCATTCTTCACCTAAATTCTTTAGTCAATGACTGAACGTTGTATACTACCTAACTTGACCATAATGCTCATGGACCATGGCTCCCCAGCAATTGATGCACAATTTTGGTTCAGGATTCTAGAAATCCCCTTTCTCGTATTTGTAATTGTACTTGCTTTTATGGTCTCCAATAATTTAAAAGGAGGGCAATTTGGTTTAGGAATGAAGTATTTGGCTTATGGCTTTTTAGTAATGGCCATAGGACACATTCACATGCAACTGGATCATCAATATGGTTTGAATTTGTTCAACACTTTACTTGGTGAAACCATTGGAATGATTGCCTGGTTTGCAGCCCTCATTGCCACTTGGATGCTTTCTGCGATCGGCTTCTACAAAATATATAAAGCGAGTAGGCTGTGAGTCTATTCTAGGATAGGAGAACAAACTCGGATTCAAATTCAATTGAAAAGGATATCCGGGCATTTTTAGATCTTTTTAAGCGCAATATTAGTTTGCGATTAAAGGAGACCTCCCTGTTGCAATCCATTCAGAATTATGAAGCACTGGGAACTGAAGACAAAGTCAAGTTCTTCCCCGGTTTTTACCTAAAGCTAGAGAGTTTTCTCTGTGAAGATGACCCCAGTTTTAATTCATCCAGGACCGAGTTCCGTGCGGAGTTTGCAAATACCTGCCCCGAGCTGGTTGCATTACGATCGATAGCCTTAATTTTCGAGCCTAGTCCAAAGGGTGAGCAAATTCTCATCGCTGGATATTTGTCGGATGTTTTATCCGAGCTGAAGGATAGACTGGGTTCAAAACTTCCATTCATTGAACGCAATGAAAAGCATTTAAACCGACTTTGGAAGGAGGGAGTTTCACTCTATGATAATGAGCTTGTTGATCTGTCCACCCCGCAGTTTGAGCATCTGCGCCATTTGATCCAATTTTTCAGGAAGAAGAAGATAGATATGAAGGGGCACGGCAGACGAGCTAATCCGTTCTTTGCTAAAAGAATACGCCGAGAAATACGGTTCTTTTGCCGGAATTTCACTTTTGTTGGAGCTTCTTCCGGTTGAAATCTTAGATGAGGATTTACTCCTGGTCCTAAACCGCAACCAGATGCATAAAATGCTCTGGGGAAAGATTAAAGAACTGGAGCTCCGTCAGGAAGACCTCAAGAAGGAGGCTGAGGATCGATCCGCAATTGATCTGCTTAAGGAGCAAAAATTTGAATTGGATGAGATGCTCGAAAGCGCATTTGACGCGGTTGTTTCTATGGACTTGGAGGGGAGAGTGGTGTTTTGGAATCGAAGGGCAGAAGAAATATTTGGCTGGGATAGGTATGAAGTGCTAGGTAATGCCTTATCTGATTTTATCATACCCCAAGAATACAGAACACGTCATTCCCAGAGTTTGACCAACTATTTGGAAACGGGTAAAAGTAGAATTCTCAATAAACGGGTTGAGATTACAGCCCTAAGGAAGGATGGTGGTTCATTTCCTGTTGAACTGGCTGTTACGCCCATTGTTCGGTCCAAGAAGGTCATCTTCACGGCCTTTATTCGAGATATGACGGCTCAAAAAAATGCCGAACAGGCCATGATCGATGCCCGCTTTCAGGCCGAAGAGGCAAGCAAATCTAAAAGTCGATTTTTAGCAAATATGAGTCATGAAATCAGGACTCCGCTGAATGGAATACTTGGGTTTGCAGATCTTTTAGATAACACCAAGTTGAATGAAGAGCAAACAGGATACTTAGAGATCATTCAAAACTCCGGTCGATCCCTTTTGGGTCTTCTCAGTGATATTCTTGATTTGTCGAGAATCGAACAAGGAAAGATGGAATTACGTCCGGCTCCAACTGAATTTGCTGCGGAAGTCAAGAAGGTAGCCGAAAGTTTTTCCAATTCCGCCCAAAGCAAAGGTCTGGACTACCGCATTCAAATTGACGAAGATGTACCTCGCAATCTAAAAGTCGATATTCTTAGATACAATCAAGTATTGAGTAACCTCCTCAATAATGCCATTAAGTTCACAGACTCAGGCAGTATTTTGTTTAGCCTGAAAACACTTGAAAAGACAAAGGGCAAAGCTCTTGTGCGTTGCTCCGTATCCGATACTGGATCAGGAGTGGGTGAAGAAGCAAAGGAGGAGCTCTTTGGAAGCTTTGTTCAAGGGCGGAATGAATTCTCCGGTGTATTGGAAGGAGTGGGTCTTGGTTTGGCCATTAGCAAGGAAATTGTAAGTCTGATGCAGGGTCATATCGATTTTTCATCTCCTTCGGAAGTATTTGATAAAGGATCCGATTTTTGGTTTGATGTAGAGCTTGATTTGTCAGAGAAGGAAGATGCCTTGCTCAATGAAAACAAGTCCCCTGAGTTGGATGGCTTTAAGGTTCTTCTGGTTGAAGATAATACGGTAAATCGCATGTTATTTGCACGAATGCTGCATGACTTGAATTGTGAAATTGTGGAAGCGGTAGATGGGATTCAAGCCTTGGAAATTGTCGAGAAATCGGACTTTGATCTCATTTTGATGGACGTGCAGATGTCTAGGATGGATGGTTGGAAGTAAGCAAGAAAATCCGCTCAAAGGGGATCGAGACTCCTATCGCCGCAATTAGTGCAAATGTATACCCTGAAGATATTCAAAGTTCAAAGGAAGCTGGAATGTTTGCACACCTTGGAAAGCCAATCAATAAAACGGACTTGATTAATTTGCTCTCTGGATTGAATTTCAGGTCTTGAAATGATCGCCCAATTCCAGATTGAGTTTATGAATTTCTCCTAGGATATCCGTTTTCCCAAGTTCATTTTTAGACGATGATCGATGAAATGGCGGCAGGTCTTCCCATTCTTCCTTCATCTTCTTTTTGTAGCTCGTAAAGGTTCGGTTAAATTCTGCACTAGAAATTTTATCCAGCTTGGTGAAGACAATGGTGAAAGGAATTTGATTTTCTCCCAGCCACCGCATAAACTCTAGATCGTTTTTCAGGGCCTCATGACGACCATCGACGAGAACGTAAAGATTTACAAGATTCTCTCTATTGCGGATGTAACTACGAATCATTTTGTCAAATGTCTCGCGCATAGATTTGGACACCTTCGCATATCCGTATCCAGGTAAATCAACCAAATACCAATGTTCATCGATTAAAAAATGATTGATGAGCCGCGTTTTCCCAGGTTTTCCAGAAATCTTGGCCAGTTCCTTTCGGCCACAAATCATATTAATTAAAGAAGATTTCCCAACATTGCTTCGTCCTATAAAGGCATATTCAGGACGATCTGCCTTAGGGCATTCCTTCAATTGTGCGCTGCTCTTTACAAAGGCAGCTTTCTTAATCTCCATCTTAGTGCTTGTTAAGCCAACCTTCTAGAATGCGATTGAATTCATCCGGATGCTCCATCATAGGCGCATGTCCACATTTGTCTATCCAATGTAGTTCTGAATTCGGAAGCTTGGCATGAAATTCCTCGGCCACCTCAGGTGGAGTAACTCCATCTTGTTTTCCCCAAATAAGCAAGGTAGGCGTTGGAATATCCTTTAGGTCCTCACTCATATTGTGACGGATGGCCGATTTTGCAATCGAAAGGATGCGGGTCAACTTACTTCGGTCATTGACCGTTTCAAAGATATCATCCACCAATTCATCCGTTGCTATGGCCGGATCGTAAAAAACTTCTTGGGTTTTAACTTGAAGGTATTCCTTGTCCTCCCGTCTAGGGAAGGTGTCTCCAAAGGCCTTTTCGTATAAGCCTGAACTTCCTGTTAGTATGAGGCCAGCTATTTTCTCATGATGCTTTAAGCTGTGTACTAAGCCAACATGACCTCCTAATGAATTTCCCAAAAGGAAATAATCTTCAAACCCTTTATGAGCAATGAACTTCTGCGCATAAGAAGCAATGTTCTTCACGTTGGTTTTGACAATGGGAAGGGAGTAGATGGGTAAAGTTGGAATGATTACTTGAAATCCCTGCTTGGAAAAATGCTCGAGTATCCCTTGAAAATTGCTCAAGGTACCCATTAATCCATGCAGTAAAATCAACGGTCTTCCTTCACCCTCTTGGACGTACTCAAACTTTCCCTCTTTGTGAATTTTGTATTCCATCGAATAGCAGTTAGGCGATCAAAAATAGCACTTTTAAGCTAACAGTTTAAGCTCCAATTCAGCTCTTTCATTTTCGGGCCATTAAGCCTTGTTACTTCACATTTTTAAAGGGAGTGGGAGAAATGAGTCAAAAGTTTTCCACAAAGTGGTAAAAAGTGGTAAAAAGTGGATATTTTAGCTCACATAATTAAGAACCCGGAACCTTGATTAATCTCATTGGCGTACATGATTGCAAGCTGGATGCTAAGGGTAGGATGTTGATTCCTTCAGCCCTGAAGAAGCAACTCATGCCTTATTTGAGCAAGGGATTTGTCATCAAGCGTTCTGTTTTTAATGATTGTTTGGAGCTGCATCCTAAGGATGAATGGGATGAAGTGATGGGAAAGGTGAATAAGCTTAATCGCTTCGTAAAAAAGAATAACGACTTCATCAGGATGTTCTCCGCAGGAGTGCGAATGGTGGATTTGGATGGAAACGGCCGATTACTTATTCCCAAAGACTTGGTCAAATACGCAGAGCTCAAGAAAGAGGTTGTGCTGGCCAGTGCGGTCAACATCATTGAAATATGGGACAAGAGTAAGTACGAAGCAATAGTGGATGATCCGGATATTGACTTTGGAGCGTTGGCCGAAGACGTGATGGGCGGACAAAATGAAGGACAGGATGACTGATTACCATGTTCCCGTGCTTCTCCACGAATCAATCAAATCACTTAAAATAAAACCCAACGGCGTTTACGTCGACGTCACCTTCGGAGGAGGAGGTCATACTAGGGCAATCCTTGAAGCACTCGATGGAGGGAAGATTTTCGCCTTCGATAAAGATCCAGATGCACAGGCTAATGTGCCCGACGACGATCGAGTAACGTTTATTCCGCATGACTTCCGGCATTTAAAAAATCAATTGCGCTTTTATGGGGTTCGGTTGGTTGACGGTGTTCTTGCCGATCTCGGGGTTTCGTCCTATCAATTCAACACCGCTGAAAGGGGATTTACCATTCGTCAAGATGCGCCCTTGGATATGCGAATGGATACCCGAAAAGGCAAACCAGTTCATGAATTTCTTATGGAGTGGGAGGAAGAGCAAATCGCAGATATTCTGTACACCTATGGTGAGTTCAGGAACTCAAGAGTCCTCGCTAGAAAGATTGTTCAGAATCGGTCCGTAGATCCCATTGTTACGGTCAATGACCTTAAAGATTGTTTGAAATCCTTTGCTCCTCGAAATGCCGAATCGAAGTTTTTTGCACGCGTTTTTCAAGCCTTCAGAATTGAACTGAATGATGAGATTGGTGCACTTCGAGATTTGTTAAATCAATCGCATGACATCCTTCATACCGGAGGACGACTAGCGGTAATCTCCTATCATTCATTGGAAGACCGCTTGGTAAAGAACTTCTTTCGCGAAGGGAAAGTGAAAGGAGAGGCCGAACGCGATTTCTATGGGAATAGAATACTGCCTTTCAAGGCTTTATCAAGCAAGCCTATTCTTCCATCAGAAGAAGAACTCGAAAGAAATTCAAGAAGTAGAAGTGCCAGACTACGTGTGGCGGAAAGGCTGAGCAAATGACGGAAAACCAGAAACAATCTTGGTCTGACCGCATCCGCGGATATTTCCGTCTAGGTGAACAGGGATTGATTCACTGGCCATTTCTCTTGTATCTCAGTTTCCTCGCGCTTTTAATGATTTATAGTGCGCATAATGCGGATCAAAAAGTATATCAAATTCATGATCTGAATCTTCGAGTGAAAGAACTGAAGTCAGAGTTCATCTCCTACCGCACCGAAGTAATGAATCGTACGCGAATCAGCGAAATCTCTGTTGAAGCGAATGAAATAGGATTGTATCAGGATAGAGAAGGTCTATTTGTAATCGAGCTGGAGGAATGATAGAGTTTCGAAAACAAATAGCAAAGCGTCTCTATCTGCTGTCCATTCTAATCGGTGTCTTCGGAATCGTTCTCATTGGTCGTCTCCTGGATTTGCAGTTTATCAAAGGAGAAGAACTGATCGCCCTTCAAGAACAATCCATTATCCAGGAGATTGAGGTGCCTGCCAATCGTGGGAACATCTTCGCTACTGGAGGTGAAGTTCTTGTAACCACCATGCCGAAGTACAATCTACGTTTCGATCCAATTTCAGTGAAGGAGAGCATTTTCGAAGCTGAAGTGACGGAACTAGCTCAGCAATTGGCTGGGCACTTTGGTGATGGTTCGGCTTCGCAATGGGAGCGAAAATTGCGAAATGCCAGAAGTTCCGGGAACCGCTATCTGCTCATTGGGAAGGATGTTGATTTCCCCTCCCTATTGGCCATTCGTGAGTTTGCCATCTTTCGCCACGGAAGATTTTCCGGAGGTCTTATAAGTGAGCCTTTAGTAAAACGTGTGATGCCCTACGGGAAAATGGCCGAACGCACCCTTGGGTATGAAAGAGAGGGAATGCATGTTGGCTTAGAAGGGGCCTACAGTTCTTGGTTAACTGGACAAAAGGGAAGTCAATTGGCTCAAAAGCTTCAAAAGGGAGCCTGGAAGCCCTTGGACGACGAACCAACCATTCGTGCCATTGATGGCTACGACCTTGTTTCAACGATCGATGTACGACTTCAAGATATTGCCCATCAGGCCTTACTCCGACGACTAGAATATCATGAAGCCGATCACGGTTGTGTGGTGATTATGGATGTGGAAAGCGGGAAAGTAAGAGCTATTGCCAATCTGGGAAGGACTGAAGAAGGAAAGTACTACGAGATGCGGAATTATGCCGTTTGGGAGTCCACAGAACCAGGGTCTACCATCAAATTGGCATCCATGATCGCTATGCTCGAAGATCAGGTGGCCGATACCAGCGATATGGTGGACACTCATAGTGGCAGCTACGATTTTTATGGTTTCAAAGTACGCGACAGCCATGAAGGTGGCTTTGGCGTGATTAGCCTAGGAGATGCCTTTGTGCTCTCCTCCAATGTGGGGATCTCCAGATTGGTTTTCGAAAATTACAAAGACCGTCCTGAAAAATTCGTTGATCGATACTATGCTCTTGGATTGGGAGAAAAACTGGGATTGGATATTCCCGGTGAAGGAAATCCACGCATTCCTACTCCAGATGATCCGAGTTGGTCATGGCTAACATTGCCCTGGATGAGTCATGGCTATGCCGTTAGCCTAACACCCATTCAAATGCTATCCCTCTATAATGCGGTGGCAAACAATGGCCGATTAATGAAGCCTCTCTTTGTTGAGTCCCTATTGAAGAATGGAAAGATATACGAGGAGTACCAGCCTGAAATCTTAAACAGTTCAATCTGTGGAGAAGAGACCCTCAAAAAAATGCAACAGCTTATGGTTGGTGTGGTTGAACGAGGCACGGGAAGCAACATTTATGATCCAAATCTTCCAATGGCTGGAAAGACGGGTACCTGCCAATTAAATTATTGGAAGAAAGATGAGGAGTTGGATTACCAAGCGTCATTTGCTGGATATTTTCCTGCCGACAATCCTAAATATAGCTGCATTGTCATGATTAATAAGCCAAAGCTGAGTACTGGCTATTATGGTTCTAGCGTGGCTGCTCCTGTATTCTCTGAAGTAGCGCATAGGGTAATGGCTTCAGAACCTGTAAACGAAATTCCAAATGAAGTGGCCGGGCAGTTTGAATACTATGCCATGAAGGAGGATGCGGAAGTTCTAGATCCTGATCGAGTTCAATCGACCTCAAGCTGGCAAAACATTCAGAGTTCTGGAGGGCAAGAAGTAGCCGTTCACGATCAACTTCCTGATTTGAGAGGTATGACCGCTATGGATGCCATTTTCCTTTTGGAATCTCAAGGTGTAAGCGTTGAAGCCGAAGGCGAGGGTAAGGTTGTTTGGCAATCGGTTAAAGCGGGAACAGCCTATGGTTCCATTCAAACAATGAAAATTCGATTGCGCTCATGAAACTGTTGAAAGATCTCATATATCGCGCGGGAATTCTAGAGGTGATCGGACCTACGAATATTGCCATATCTGGAATCACATTCGATTCTAGAAAAGTGCGCAAAGACGGACTTTTTGTGGCCGTTAAAGGAACGGTCTCGGACGGCCATGATTATATCATCGGAGCTCTAGCCGACGGGGCAATTGCCATTATTTGTGAAGAATTCCCCAAGCAAATGAGCCTGGATGTCACCTATGTCAAGGTAGCGGACTCTTCAAGGGCCTTAGGTGTCGCTGCTTCTGCCTTCTACGATAACCCTTCGGAGAAGGTGAAGCTTATTGGGATTACAGGAACAAACGGAAAAACAACTACGGCAACCTTAGGGTTCAAACTCTTTCAGGGGTTGGGCTATCGGGTTGGGCTTATTTCCACTGTTGAGGTTCGAATTCAGAATGAGGTAATACCTGCCACACACACCACACCTGACCCCATTCAACTCAATGAGCTGATTAGCAAAATGGTGGAGCAGGATGTTCGCTATGTGTTTATGGAGGTAAGCTCACATGCCATTGTGCAAGAACGCATAGCAGGCTTGGCTTTTGATGTTGCGGTATTCACCAATATCACCCATGATCATTTAGATTATCACGGGACCTTTGATGACTACATCTTAGCGAAGAAAAAATTCTTTGATGACCTATCGGCCAAGGCCATTTCTTTGGTGAACAAGGATGACCGACACGGCTTAACCATGTTGCATCATACCAAGTCGGAGACCAAAACCTTTGCACTCAAGTCGGATGCTGATTTTAAGGCGAGGGTTCTCGACAATTCATTCGATGGACTCCAGCTTTCTATTGATGGCCAAGAAGTGTATTCCAAATTAACAGGAAGTTTTAACGCCTACAATTTATTAAGTGTTTATGCCATTGGCAGCCTGCTAGGAGAAGATGGATTTAACGTCCTAACCGCCCTTAGCGCTCTAACCACGGCCAAAGGAAGATTCGAATACATAAGCTCAAAGTCGCAGACCACCGCGGTTGTGGATTATGCCCACACACCAGATGCACTTAAGAATGTCCTCCAAACATTAAAGGACATTACCAAGAATGACCAACGCATCATCACAGTCGTGGGTTGTGGTGGAGATCGTGACGTAGAGAAACGACCAAAAATGGCCGCGCTTGCCGCAAAGTACAGCGACAAAGTTGTGCTGACCTCTGACAATCCGCGCTCCGAGGATCCACAGCACATCATCGATGATATGCGGACGGGTTTAAACGCCTCCGATATAGCAAAGACACTTTCCATCACCGACCGCAAAGAGGCCATACGTACCGCCGTGCATTTGTCCGGTCCAGGAGATGTCATTCTTGTAGCAGGAAAAGGTCACGAAACCTATCAGGAGATCAAGGGGGAGCGATTCCCTTTCAACGATATGGAAATACTTAAAGAATCATTCAATATACCCAACTGATCATGTTGTACTACCTATTTGAATATATAGATAAAGCCTATGAATTTCCGGGAGCAGGGGTATTTCAGTACTTGACTTTTAGATCGGCCATGGCCATCATCACTTCACTGCTTATTTCTTTGGTTTTCGGAAAGCGAATCATCGGATTGCTACACAAAAAGCAAGTAGGTGAATCCATTCGCGACCTGGGTTTAGAGGGACAAATTGAAAAGGCCGGAACCCCAACCATGGGAGGGCTCATTATTTTGTCAAGCATTGTCATTCCAACCTTGCTCTTTGCTAAGCTGGATAACATTTATATCATTCTGCTTTTAGTGACCACCATCTGGATGGGAACCATCGGATTCCTCGATGACTACATTAAAGTATTCAAGAAGAACAAGGCTGGATTACGCGGAAAGTTTAAAGTACTTGGACAAGTAGGTCTTGGAATTATTGTTGGCTCAATCCTGTATTTCAATCCGGATGTAACCATCAAACAAAAGATACGTACTGGTGAGCGCACCGAGCTACTAGCCGATGGATCGCTCTCTCCGTTTGGGCAAGCGGAACGCTCCCTAAAAACCACCATTCCATTCTTTAAAAACAATGAATTGGATTACGGTAAAATCATTAGCTGGGCTGGTCCGGAAGCTAAGAACTGGGCCTGGTTGATATTTATTCCAATTGTCATTTTCATCATCACAGCCGTTTCAAATGGGGCCAATCTGACCGACGGAATCGACGGGCTTGCCACCGGCTCATCGGCAATTATTGGAGTCACCTTAGGTATTTTCGCCTACCTCTCCGGTAATGTCATATTCGCCGATTATCTGAATATCATGTACATACCCGGAAGTGCCGAATTGGTGGTTTTCATCGCTGGATTCATTGGGGCATGTATCGGATTCCTCTGGTACAATTCTTTTCCAGCACAGGTGTTTATGGGTGATACAGGAAGCCTGGCAATTGGCGGAATCATTGCTGTATTCGCCATTGCCATTCGCAAGGAACTGCTCATTCCTATCGTATGTGGGATTTTTCTAGTAGAGAGCCTTTCGGTCATTCTTCAAGTTGGATACTTCAAGTACACGAAAAAGAAACTGGGTGAAGGGAAGCGCATTTTCCTCATGTCGCCCATTCATCATCATTATCAGAAAAGCGGATACCATGAAAGCAAGATCGTTACACGATTTTGGATTGTAGGGGTACTTCTCGCTGTACTAACCTTCGTCACTCTAAAGCTTCGTTGATGCCATCACAAAAGCTATGCATATTAGGAAGCGGAAGAAGCGGAATTGGCGCGGCAAAACTGGCAGCACAAAAAGGCTGGGAAGTATTTCTTAGCGAATCCTCTCCCATTTCGGCGGACAACAAGGGATTACTCAATAAACTTGGAATATCCTATGAAGAAAACGGTCATTCGGATCGTGTATTCAATACGGGCCTCATTGTCAAGAGTCCTGGAATTCCAAATGAAGCTGAAGTCATAGTAAGAGCCAAGAACCAGTCCATTCCTGTGATTTCAGAGATTGAATTCGCTTCTTCATACGTGGAAGGGAAGATTATCGGTGTAACGGGAACAAACGGTAAAACAACCACCTGTTCCTTGATTGCCCATATCCTTCGTCGAGCGGGAATGGATGTGGCTTTGGCCGGAAACGTCGGGAATAGTTTTGCTGCTGAATTGGCCTCAAGCGATCACGAATGGTGGGTGCTTGAGTTGAGCTCTTTTCAGTTGGATGATATCAATCAGTTTCGTCCACACATTGCTGTTCTACTAAATATCACATCAGATCACCTTGATCGATATGCCAATTTGAAAGCCTATGCCGAGGCCAAGTTGCGCATTACCGAGAATCAACTTGAATCGGATCATTTCATCGTCAATTCCGACGACGAGATCATACGCGAACATATAAACCTAAGCTCTATTAAATCCAAAGTTTGGCCCTTCACTCAAAGTGAGCAGCCGGAAGAAGGAGCCTGGATATCGAATGCTGAACTAAATATAAAAACCCAACAAAAATCAATAAATATGTCCATCTACGACCTTGCCTTAAACGGCAAACACAATGCCTACAACTCCATGGCTTCGGCCCTGGCCTCCACTCTTGTCGGAATTCGGAAAGAGAGCATCAAAGAATCATTATCTGACTTCGAAGCGGTTGAACATCGACTCGAACACGTACTTAATGTGCATGGGGTGGAGTACATCAATGATTCCAAAGCAACCAATGTAAATGCCAGCTGGTATGCGTTGGAGAGCATGACCCGTCCAGTCATCTGGATATGCGGGGGTGTTGATAAAGGAAATGATTACGAACAAATTCTTCCTCTTATCAAGGACAGAGTAAAGGCGATCGTTGCTCTTGGAAAAGACAATAGTAAAATCATCAATGCTTTCCAGAATGAATTGGAGGTGATTGTAGAAGCAGATACCATGGATGCCGCTGTTCAAACGGCCTATAATCTCGGAGAAAAAGGAGATGTGGTATTGCTTTCTCCTGCTTGCGCCAGCTTCGATCTGTTTGACAACTATGAGGATAGAGGAAGAAAGTTCAAGAAGGCTATCTACCGTCTATAAGCATGCTTAAGCAACTCGAAGGAGATAAAAGTATTTGGGGCCTGATCATTTTGATTACTGGTTTCTCTTTTCTGCCGGCCTATAGTGCCAGCAGCAACTTGGGCGTGAACACTACGGCCTTCCTCATCAAGCATGTAGTTTTGCTTGCGTTTGGATTTGGGGTCATGTTCCTCATTCACAAGATGAACATAAAGTACTTAAAAAATCTTCCTTTGATTTTATTGCCTTTAACCTGGATCTTACTCTTGGTTACTTTAGCCACAGGTATGACCATTGGCGATGCTAATGCCTCTCGTTGGATAACGGTTCCTATTGTGGGAATAAGCTTTCAAACTTCTGAGTTAGCCAAAATCGTATTACTCCTCTTTGTGTCCCGATATGTATGGGTCAAGAAAGGAGATTACGGCTCTTTTAAGACCGGTTTGAAATCTCTGTTTCTGCCTGTTGGAGCCATATTGGTTTTAATACTTCCGGCCAACTTTTCAACTACAGCCATCATTTTCACCCTTTGTTTGATTATCCTTTTTGTTGGTGGATTTCCAATCAAACAATTGTTAAGTGTCGTGGGAATTGGAATAGCCTCATTGGGCTTGTTCATATTGGTGGTTCTTGCCTTTCCAAATATTTCAAATAGGGTGGACACCTGGAAAGCCAGGATTGAGAATTTTTGGGAAGGAAATTCAGAAGATAATTATCAAGTAACTAAAGCAAAAATAGCCATTGCCAGTGGGGGTATTTATGGCAAAGGACCGGGTGGTTCAGCTCAAAAGAATTTTTTGCCACAATCGTCTTCCGACTTTATCTACGCCGTAATCGTTGAAGAATATGGTCTGATCGGAGGCATAGGGCTAATTGTAGTCTTCCTAATTCTTTATTTACGAATCCTGAGGGTGGCCTTTCGTGCTAAAGACATATTTGGGATGTTGGTTTCTATTTCGCTGGGCACTGCCATCATATTTCAGGCGTTTATAAACATAGGGGTGGCCGTTAATATTTTCCCTGTTACAGGACAAACGCTTCCATTGCTTTCAGCTGGAGGTAGCTCAATTTTGATGACGAGTGTTGTCTTGGGAATTATTCTAGCCATTAGCAGAGATAACACACTTCCCAACGAAGTGCCAGAAGAATTTGAAGAGGAGGAGATGCTGTATGCCTAAGAAGTATTTAATTTCCGGAGGAGGGACTGGAGGACACATTTTCCCAGCATTGAGTATAGCCAATGAGTTACGTAGGAGAGATCCGGAGTGTATTATTGAGTTTGTAGGTGCCAAGGGTCGCATGGAAATGGAAAAAATACCTGCCTCTGGGTATAAAATTCACGGACTATGGATCAGTGGCCTTCAAAGGAAGACGAGTCCTAAAAATCTGAGTTTTCCATTCAAGCTTCTTTCAAGTCTATGGAAAGCGTTTTGGATTGTTCGTTCGTATAAACCCGATATGGTTATAGGGACGGGAGGATATGCCAGCGGACCGACACTTTATATGGCATCCGTACTTGGATACCCAACCCTCATTCAAGAACAGAATTCCTATCCGGGAATAACAAACAAGCTCTTATCGAAAAAGGCCGAGTCAATTTGTGTGGCCTATGAGGGTTTAGAGCGTTGGTTTCCGAAAAAGAGTATAAAATTCACGGGTAATCCGGTACGCTCCGAAATTCTTGAAAAGAAGGTCTCGACTTCGGAGGCCAAAGAAAGTATTGGATTTGATCCTGAGAAATTGTTGGTGCTGAGCTTGGGGGGGAGTCTGGGGGCAAGAGCAATTAATACGGCCTTGGAAACCCTCGTTCCCGATTCACTTGAGTCAGATGTGCAGTGGTTATGGCAATGTGGGTCACTATATCTCAACGAACTCCAATCGAAGGTTGTAGAGCATAAAAATCTTCAACTAACCGACTTTATTAAAGACATGGCTATGGCCTATAGCGCCGCTGATGTTATTATTGCCCGCGCAGGTGCCAGCACAGTTTCTGAATTATGCATGGTAGGTAAACCGGTCATACTTATTCCGTCCCCCAATGTTGCCGAGGATCATCAAACGCATAATGCCCGTTCCATCAGCGAAAAGGAGGCGGCCATCCTACTCCCGGAGAAGGAAATAGGATACTTAAATGATCAGCTGAATGAGCTTTTGAGCAGTTCTATAAAGAGAACAAAGCTAGGTGAGAATATTCTGCAATTGGCTAAGCCTAAAGCCACTTCCGATATTGTGGATGAAATTCTAAGATTGGAGCGATGAGGGGAGGACTAAAGGGCAGGAAATATTACTTCTTGGGCATTGGCGGAATTGGAATGAGCGCATTGGCTCGGCATGTGCTTAATCGAGGCGCAGAGGTATACGGTTATGATCTAAAAGAATCCGATATAACCAGAGCCCTTGTAAAGGAAGGTGCCCATATTCATTACAATATTGACATTGAAACGGCCCGTCAATTGTCAAGTTTACGCGGACTGAAAGTAATTTATACGCCAGCCTTGCCCAATAATCACAGAGAGCTTAAGTTCTTTCGAGAGAATGGTCCCCTTCCCATCAAGCGAGCTCAATTTTTAGCTGAGGTCACAAGAAAACATGAGGTCATTGCCGTTGCAGGAACTCATGGGAAAACAACCATTTCATCCATGATTACCCACATCTTTTCTGAGGCCGGAGAAGATCCAAATGCTTTTCTGGGAGGTATAGCGGTTAATTTAAATTCGAATCACAGATTATCGGAGAAAAATTTGTCCATTCTAGAGGCCGATGAGTATGATCGATCCTTCCTTCGGCTATCTCCTGATTTTGCACTCATTAGCAATATGGATCCGGATCATCTGGATGTCTATGGATCGGAGAAGGAATTTGTGAATGCATTTTTCGAGTTCCACTCAAAGGTGAAATCACCTGAACGGGTGCTTTATAAGTACGGCCTTCCGCTAAAAGGAGGATTACGTTATGGGCTCAATGATGAGGCCGATATCCACCCTCTAAACACAAAAGTCTCAAATGGCAAGACCTATTTTGATCTCTCGTATAAAGGAAAAGATTTAGATGAATTTTGTTGCACTATGCCAGGATTTCACAATCTGGAAAACGCTGTAGGTGCTATTGGTATGGCTTTGCTATACGGAATCGATCAAGAGAAAATACGGAAGGCACTACCACGATTCAAAGGAATAAAGAGAAGATTTGAATTGGTAAACGAATCGCCTGATGTGGTTATTATTGATGATTATGCGCACCATCCAAAGGAAATCCAAGCGGTTCTTTCTTCCCTTCAAGAATGGTATCCCAACCGTGAAATCACAGCTGTTTTTCAGCCCCATTTGTTTTCTAGGACGAAGGATCAGCGCAAAGGTTTTATTGAATCTTTGGACTCAGCCGATAGAGTGATCCTATTGGATATTTATCCAGCACGAGAGGTGCCAATGCCTGGGATTACAAGCAAGATTATTTTAGATGGACTAAGTAAGAATAAAGGGATTTGCATATCCATTGATCAGTTGCCAGCTACTCTTAGAGACAGAAAACCCGAGTTGGTTGTTCTTATGGGTGCAGGTGACATTGATTCATCGATTCCGGAAATTTTGAAAATGCTCAAATGAAGTTCTGGAAGTTACATAGTGCCCTAGTTTTATTCCTGTGTATCGTCACGATTTATGGATTTAGAGGGAGTTCGCAGTATGCTACTGTTCTGACTGGAATTGAACTGAATAGTGATTTGATTACAGAAGCCAATCTTCAAGAGCATATTGGAAATTTCATTGGAGATTCTATTGACGATACAATTAACATTCGTCTGTTAGAAGAAAAGCTAAAAGGTCACCCTGCAGTGCAAGAGGCTGAAGTATATTCAACCTTGGACGGGGCGTTGTTTCTCTCCATCCGATCGTATCGTCCTTTGGCACGCTGGATTAGTAAACAAGGAAATGTATACCTCACAGAGGAAGGACATTTCTCGGCAGATTTGGTTGATGGAAGTGCCAGAGTGCCAATTCTTTTCGGTGAAGCCACGGAGATAGAATTGGAGGAGGCGGTGTGGGTTTTCGGTCAGATTTACAACAATGCATACTGGAAGCATCAGCTTACAGCATTGGAAATTGAAACCGATGAATATGTATTTCAGGTGCGAAAAGGAGATCATCTGATTCGTATGACGAGAAATGATGAAGTGATGATGCAGTTAGAAAAATTGAAGATTGTTTACGACAGCGTATTGGAAAACGGACGATGGGGATATTATAAAGAGTTTGATCTCAGGTTTAAAGATCAGGTGATCTGCCTAAAGCAATAAAACATGGAGCAACAGGAATTTGCCGTTGGATTAGATATAGGTACGACCAAAATCGTTGCGATGGTCGGACGACGGAATGAGTACGGCAAGTATGAAGTAATAGGTATGGGCCGGGCGAAATCGCTTGGTGTCCAGCGAGGTGTTGTTTCAAATATCACCCAAACCATTGAGTCCATTCGCCACGCGGTTCAAGAGGCGGAGGCCGTTGCCAACGTACAGATCCGCGACGTAGTTGTGGGTATTGCCGGACAACACATTCGTTCCTTGCAGCATTCGGATTACATCACACGTGGCAATACAGAAGATGTCATTGGAGAAAAAGACATCGACGAGCTCATAGAGAATGTGAACAAGTTGGTCATGATGCCAGGAGAGAAGATCATTCATGTTCTTCCTCAGGAATTTAAAGTGGATGGACAAGCGGAAATAAAGGAGCCCAGGGGGATGTATGGTGGACGACTCGAAGCAAATTTCCATATCGTTGTAGGTCAAGTATCCGCTATAGGGAACATCATTCGCTGTGTAAAAGAGGCTGGTTTAAATGTCACCGACCTAACATTGGAGCCACTGGCTTCGGCAGATGCTGTTTTATCCATTGAAGAAAAAGAAGCAGGTGTTGTTTTGGTAGACATTGGTGGAGGTACTACTGACTTGGCCATATTCAAAGATGGTATCATTCGTCATACGGCCGTTATCCCATTTGGGGGAAATGTAATTACAGAAGATATAAAGGAAGGCTGCAGCATCATTGAGAAGCAAGCTGAGCAGCTCAAAATAAAATTTGGTTCCGCATGGCCAGGTGAGAATAAAACGAATGAAATTGTCTCCATCCCAGGACTTCGTGGAAGAGAGCCTAAAGAAATATCCTTAAAGAATCTGTCACTAATCATTCATGCTCGCGTCACAGAGATTATAGAGCAAGTGTATTTGGAAATTAAGAATTACGGATATGAAGACCGCAAGAAGAAATTGATTGCGGGGATTGTACTTACTGGTGGTGGTGCTCAACTCAGGCACGTGAAGCAGCTCGTAGAATATGTAACGGGCATGGATACCCGTATTGGATATCCGAACGAGCACATGGCGAAAGGTGCATCAGAAGAACTGAGTTCTCCAATGTATTCTACTGCAGTTGGATTGGTTATGCGCGGGTATGATTACCTAGAGCGCATGGAAAGAGTTAATCAAGAAGAATCCAGCCTGGACTTAAGTGGTATTGACGAAGGGTCTTCAGAGATGGAGACGGCTGAATCGGGGGCGGAGACCGAACAAGCTGAAGTGCCAACAAATTCCGAAGAGAAAAAGAACTATTTCGATAAATGGGTTGAGAAGTTTCTCAACTTTTTAAGCAACGAAGAATAATACAATTAAGCCTCCAAATATGCTCGATTTTAATCCCATGAATGAACCAGAGAACGAAGGAATGAGAGATACCTATGGACAAGCATCTTCCAATCCGGTGGAAGATAATTTGCATTTTGACCTACCCGTGAATCAATCGTCCGTAATTAAGGTGATTGGTGTAGGTGGCGGCGGAAGCAACGCGGTTAACTATATGTATTCGCAAGGAATACATGGAGTGGATTTCGTTGTGTGTAATACCGATTCACAAGCGCTCTACAACAGCCCAGTGCAAAACAAAGTGCAGCTTGGCGTTCACCTTACGGAAGGACTTGGAGCAGGAGCAGATCCTACAGTTGGCGAGGAATCGGCAAAAGAAAATGTTGAGGAGATTCGCTCCATTCTCGAAGGCAAAACCAAAATGGTGTTTATTACTGCCGGAATGGGTGGAGGTACCGGAACAGGAGCGGCTCCAATCATTGCACGTACGGCCAAAGAATTGGATATTCTCACCGTTGGTATTGTCACCATTCCTTTTCAATTTGAAGGAAAGATGCGCATGGAGCAGGCGGAAAGAGGTGTCGAAGAGTTGCGCGGAGCAGTGGACTCCCTTATCGTAATCAACAACAACAAGCTACGGGACGTTTACGGTAACTTGGGTTTTAAGGCGGGATTTAGCAAAGCAGATGAAGTACTTGCCATTGCGGCCAAAGGAATTGCTGAAGTGATTACCCATCACTTCCAGACGAATATCGATTTACGCGATGCCCAAACGGTACTAAAGGATAGTGGAACGGCCATAATGGGTTCTGCCACAAGCACTGGAAAGGATCGGGCAGGAGAAGCAGTTTCTAAGGCCTTGGATTCACCATTGTTGAATGATAATCGGATTACAGGTGCTAAGAATGTATTGCTGTTAATCATCAGTGGACGTCAGGAAATTACCATTGACGAGATTGGAGAAATAAGTGATTACATACAAAAAGAAGCAGGTGGAAGTGCCAATATCATTATGGGAATTGGCGAAGATGAGAAGCTTGAAGATGAGATTAGTGTGACGGTTGTGGCAACGGGCTTCCAATGTTCGGATACGGTTCGAGTGGTGACTAGAGAGCCAGAAAAGATTGTTCATACCCTTCAAAATGATGATCCGGTAACCAGAGAGTTGCCCGTACATATGAAGGATGAAGTGGTGGAAGTTCCAGAAGTGACACAGATTCAAGTCGAACAACCTCAAGCCGAAAAAGAAGAGGAAGAATCCGCTTCTGTGGAGTCACTGATATTTGAAAAAGAAGAGGTGACTCAAGTAGAGCCTGTTGATTTGAATATTGAAGCCGAATCGGAAGAAGAAGTGTCCTTTGAATTTGGACTGTTTTCACCAGATATGGGGTCGGTTTCGGAATCCAAGGTAGAACCCTATGCAACAGATCTCGAAGAAACGGCTGTGCACCAAGAGCCTGAAGTGATTGTTCATGAACTCAGTCTAGAGGAAGACGATTCCAACGAAGTGGTTTTCGAGTCATCGATGAATAGAGAAGAAGAGGAAGAGGATTCGTCTGAATTAATGGACTTCATGATTCGAAACGAAGAAGAAGGGGAAGAACAAGACGCATTCGAAAAGAGTCTATTGTCTGAAGAACCATCTTCTACGGAGCCAACTTCCTTTGAAGAGTACGAAGAGCTTCCGGAAATGGAGCTAAGGATAGAGGAAGAATCTATAGGTGACAAGCAAATATTTACTATTCAGGAGGATAAAAGTTCAGAAGAGCCTGCTGAGTCTCTAGGTAATGCGCGCATGCGTCGGATGACAGAAGATCGAAAAACACGCTTGAAGGACTTAAATTATAAGTTCAGAAACATGCCCAATGGTTTAGAGAATTTTGAGAATGTTCCAGCCTATAAGCGAATGAATATTGATCTAGAAAAAACACCTGATTCTTCAGAAGAACAGATTTCACGATTCACACTTGATGATTCTGATGATAAAAGTGATACAAATTTGAGAAGTCGAAATAGCTTCTTACACGATAACGTGGACTAAGGATCTGAGAGAATCAGGTTTTAGGTTTGTTTTTAGGGGACAATGGGTAAGTTTGTACAAACTTACCCATTGTTATTTATGAGCTTAGATAGAAAGATTACCGAAAGCATTAAGGAGGCCATGAAGGCCAGGGATAGGCAGCGATTGGATGCCTTGCGAGCGATTAAAAGCGCAATCATTTTAGCGAAAACGGAAGCGGGAGCATCAGAGGAATTATCTGAAGCCGATGAACTCAAGTTGCTGCAGAAAATGCAGAAGCAACGAATGGATTCACTTTCAATCTTCGAAGAACAAGGTCGTGAGGATCTTGCGAAAGATGAGCGAGCGCAATTGGAGGTCATTAAAAGCTTTTTGCCCGAGCAATTAACGGAAGAGGAGTTACGAGCTATTATAAATGAAATAGTCGCTCAAACGGGAGCTTCTTCGATGAAAGATATGGGAAAAGTGATGGGGATGGCCAATGCCAAGATTGCCGGCCGAGCCGATGGAAAGACAATCTCCGGTTTGGTGAAGCAGTTGCTGTCCTGATTAAACGATACATTTAACGATAAAGAAGCCGCTCATTGAGCGGCTTTTCTTTTATCATGGCTTGAACATTCCGAGGTCAAAAAGCTCAGAAGAACAAGTCGAATCGGTTTACATCATGCCTGGCATTCCACCAGGCATACCGCCTGGCTCATCCGACGGAATATCAGTAATTGTAGCCTCAGTAGTTAATAGCATTCCAGCAACAGAAGCGGCATTTTCCAGGGCCACACGTGTTACTTTGGTCGGATCAATGATTCCGGCCTCATACATATTCACATAGGTCTCAGCTTTTGCATTGTATCCGAAATCGCCTTCACCTTCAAGGATCTTAGCAACTACAACGCTTCCTTCCCCACCTGCATTAGCTACGATCTGACGAAGAGGCTCTTCAATGGCACGACGAATAATCTGAACTCCAGTAAACTCATCCTCGTTGATCGCGTCGACACTTTCCAATGCGTTTACCGCACGTACAAGGGCAACACCTCCACCAGGAACGATACCTTCTTCTACCGCAGCCCGGGTAGCATGCAATGCATCATCCACACGATCTTTTTTCTCCTTCATCTCAACTTCCGATGCCGCACCTACATAAAGAACGGCTACACCACCTGCCAACTTAGCCAAACGCTCCTGGAGTTTCTCACGATCGTAATCCGAAGTGGTTGTTTCAATCTGAGCTTTGATCTGGTTCACACGGGCGTGAATCGTCTCTTGATCGCCAGAACCATTAACAATTACAGTATTGTCCTTATCGATGGTGATTTTCTCAGCCTGACCAAGCATGTCAATGGTCGTGCTCTCAAGTTTAAATCCGCGCTCCTCACTGATAACAGTACCACCGGTTAAAATGGCGATATCTTCAAGCATAGCCTTTCTGCGATCTCCAAACCCAGGAGCTTTTACAGCGGCAATTTTTAGGGCTCCGCGAATTTTGTTTACCACCAAAGTAGCTAGAGCTTCACCTTCTACGTCTTCAGAAATGATCAACAACGGACGTCCAGTCTGAGAAGTCGCGTCCAAAACAGGAAGTAAGTCCTTCATACTGCTAATCTTCTTGTCGTGGATAAGGATGAATGGACTTTCAAGGTCGGCCTCCATCTTATCTGCATTCGTCACAAAGTAAGGAGAAAGGTATCCGCGCTCGAATTGCATTCCTTCCACAACGTCAACGGTAGTATCGGTTCCCTTTGCTTCTTCAACGGTGATCACGCCCTCTTTTCCAACTTTGGACATAGCCTCGGCAATTAGCTTACCAATGCTTACATCATTGTTTGCAGAGATGCTTCCTACCTGCTCAATTTTCTCAAAACTGTCACCTACTTCTTGAGATTGAGACTGAAGATTGTCGATGATGGCTTCAACAGCCTTGTCCATACCTCGTTTAAGGTCCATAGGATTAGCACCAGCGGCTACGTTCTTCAATCCTGCACTTACGATGGCTTGAGCCAATACGGTGGCCGTTGTTGTTCCGTCACCAGCAATATCAGCGGTACGAGAAGCAACCTCTTTCACCATCTGCGCACCCATATTTTCAAGTGCATTCTCAAGTTCCACTTCCTTTGCTACAGTTACACCATCCTTAGTGATCGATGGTGATCCAAATGATTTCTGAATTACTACGTTTCTTCCCTTTGGTCCAAGGGTTACCTTTACAGCGTCAGTAAGAGCATCTACACCTCTGCGTAGTCCGTCTCTCGCCTCTATATCAAAATGAATTTCCTTTGCCATTTTATTGATAATTTTTAGAATGAGTTAGCATTAAACGATGGCCAAAATATCGGCCTCGCGCATGATCAAATAATCTTTTCCGTCCAATTTCAATTCGGTTCCTGAATACTTGCCGTAAAGCACAGTATCTCCAACCGAAACGGTCATTGGTTCATCTTTTTTACCATTTCCTACCGCTACAACGGTCCCTCTTTGAGGCTTTTCTTGGGCTGTATCCGGGATAATAATTCCAGAAGCCGTTGTGGTTTCCGCAGGACTAGGTTCTACTAGAACTCGGTCTGCTAAAGGCTTGATGTTTACATCAGACATCTTTATTTCAGTTTTGAGTTTAACATATTTCGTTTCGCCGAATTTTCAGCAACTCCCACTTTTCGAAAACTATGCCATCGAAAAGGAGGGATCATTTTGTCAGTTTCCGGCATATCAAACTGACAAAAAACAAAAATGTCAGTCGCGAAATGTCAGACTGGCATTGATGTGATTGTATTCAATTTTGTGTTACTCTGCTCCGTCTTGCGTTGTTGGAGGAAGTGCCTCAGCTCCAGAAGGAGGAAGCACTGGTGCAGTGTTCTCCATTTGATTTCTCAAATTAGTGTCTTGCTGAACTTCTTCACCTCGATCAATGGCAAAATTGCTTAGGAGAATTAGACCCACCAATACGGCAGCTAGGGTCCAAGTACTTTTATCTAGAAAATCTGTGGTTTTCTTAACTCCAAACATTTGGTTTCCTCCACCAAATGCTGAACTCAATCCTCCGCCTTTTGGATTCTGTACAAGGATTACCAACATCAAAAGAAGGCAAACAACAATTACAAGAATGGCAAACAATAGGTACATTTCTATTCTTCTTTAGTTAATTCTTCGATTTCTCGAATTTGATCGGCAAAGTAACCACTTTTTTCAGGATATTTCAACAGCAAGATTTTATATGCCTGAATGGCCTTTTTGTGCAATCCTTGAAGGGTATAAACACGCGCCAAGGTCTCCGTCATCAAGTGACTTTCTTCTATCAGATTCTCTTCCGCTAAATTCGGTTTGGGTGGATTGTTTTTCTTCACATCAGAGATGCGAGGTTCATTTTCCAGGAAGCGATCAATGAGATCATTTTCATCTGCATTTTGATTATCAGATGTCTCAGGTTTTTCTTCTATATCGGCTTCAACCCTTTCCTCAGATCGATCAATTGGTTTTACTTGAACCAAGGTCAACCATTCTTCGAAAGTGTGTATTTCATCCTTTGAAAAGTTTAATGGCGATCCATATACTTCTTCGTTTGGTTGAATGTCTTGCTCATTGGCATCATCAGTTGACGCTATCGTAATTTCAGTATCAAGCTCCGATGTAACGTCCTCCTGTTCTATCTCAGAGAGGGAGTGTTCAAATTCTACTTCACCCTCTAACTTAAAATTCCGCTCCGAACTCCCACTCTCCAAACGCCCACTCTCCAAACGCCCACTCTCCGCTCTCCGCTCTCCGCCCTCCGAACTTCCAATCTCCGCCTCAAGTCCAGCTTCTACCGTTCGCTCTTCATCCAAATACTCTTCCAGGCTTTTTAAACCCTCAGCGTGTCGAACATGCACTTCATTCGGATTACCATAATCTTCCACTATGAAATCAAAAAGCACCCCTCGATCGGGCATATGAGCTGCCGTTTCTTTGAGTTGCTGATTGTATAAATAGCTTTTCTGATTCTGAAGACCCTTGAGATACAGCACCCGAGCAACATGAAAGAAGGGCTTGTCCTGAACGATGTTTTTTAGACTGAGCGTTTCCTTGTCACCAATGATGGCCGGATGTTCGATTAGACGATAAAATGATTCCAAATCCATGCTACCAATTTACAACGGCTTTATTGAATATGTCCTCAACCAATTCATTGGTAATTTGCTCGACCAAGGCGGTTTCTACATCGCGTAAATTTTGATTGCCATCATAGTCGGCAAAACGAGTAAAGGCATGCTCAAAGCTTTTTTCATCGTCAACAGTATTCACAAAGTCAATGCGTACGGTTACCGTTAATCGGTTTTGTGCAGCTACATCTCCCGATTGAATGTTTATGGGACGAATGCTATAATCAGTAATCACTCCTGAAAACTGAAGATCTCCGTTGCGTTTAACGAGATCAAGATTGGTTTGTATCACAAAAAAATCTTTAAGTTTTTCGGTCATGGTCTGACTCAAATTCGGATTGACCAAAGTCGCCTGGTTTTCTATAAAATCGACCGAAACGGTTTCTATTTCTGGATCAATGGAAGCACCTGAAAAGGAATACACTCCACAGGAGGTCGTCATTAAAATGAGGATGGCAGTGGCCCAAACCGTTTTCATAGATCGTATTGTTTGATCTTCCGGTACAACGTTCGTTCCGAAATTCCTAATTCTCGAGCCGCGTCCTTTCGTTTTCCCCTATTCTTCTCTAGAGATTTACGAATCATCTCAATCTCCTTTTCTTGTAAGGAGAGACTTTCTTCTACATATTCCTCAGCAGGAGCATAGCTCTCTTGAACCGTTCTTGTGCTCTCAGGAATTTGCAACACCTGAGCCGTGGCATCACGTTCAAATACCCGATCCACAATATGCCGATGTTCGTCCTCAATACGTCGATCACCTTCTTTCCCATTCATGAGTTCCAAAGTGATTTTCTTGAGATCGTTAATATCCTGACGCATGTCAAACAATACCTTATATAAGATGTCTCGTTCGCTTGAAAAATCGGACGAAGAAGACTCTTTCGATCCCGGATGGATCATTGGAATCCGACTAGTACCTATATTAGGAAGGTATTTATGGATCACGGCCGAATCAACTTCTCGATTCGTTTCTATGACACTTATTTCTTCCGTAAAATTCTTCAATTGACGGATGTTTCCGGGCCATTCGTAATGGCTAATCAAATCCACAGCATCTTCATTCAATCGAATGGCTGGCATATGGTATTTATTCGCGAAATCGCTGGCGAATTTTCTAAATAGAAGGTGGATATCTTCTTCTCGTTCCCGTAGTGCTGGAAGACGAATCTCCACGGTATTTAAACGATAGTAAAGATCTTCTCTGAATTTGTTCTTCTGAATGGCTTCGTCCATGTTCACATTCGTAGCGGCCACAATGCGCACATCTGTTTTTTGAACTTTTGAACTACCTACCTTCATGAACTCTCCAGTCTCTAAAACGCGTAATAAACGTACTTGCGTCGACAAGGGAAGCTCGGCCACTTCGTCTAAGAAGATGGTACCGGTGTTAGCTTCTTCAAAATACCCCTTGCGGGTTGAACTTGCGCCGGTAAAGGATCCCTTTTCATGACCAAACAATTCACTATCAATCGTACCTTCTGGAATGGCTCCACAGTTTACGGCGATATAGGGATTGTGCTTACGTGCCGATAAGGGGTGAATAATCTTAGGGATGCTTTCTTTACCTACCCCGCTTTCTCCAGTTACCAAAACCGAGATATCGGTTGGAGCTACTTGTACAGCTTTCTGAAGACCTCGTTCCAGCAATGGAGATTGTCCAATGATTCCGAAACGTTGTTTAATCTGATTAATATTGAGCATTATCTATGTTTAGGGGCCATCGGCAAGGGCAACAGCCTTACCTAATAATGTGGCCGATGTACATTTCTCTACCACAACATCTACAAACTGACCTGCTTTGTAGGTTTCTTTGGGGAACACCACCACAGTATTCTGTGTCGTTCGACCAAATAGGTGCTCATCACTCCTTTTGCTCGTTCCTTCCACCAATATGCGGTGCGTGCCACCAATGTATCGTTGATTCCTGATCAAAGAGTGTTCCTGTTGCAAATCAATGATGTCTTTCAGACGTTTTGTCTTAATCTCTTCGGGAACATCGTCAGAAAACTTTCGCTCAGCTAGGGTATTCGGTCGTTCGGAATACTTAAACATATAGCCGAAATCGTATTGCACCTGACGCATAAGATCAAGTGTGTCCTCATGGTCTTGATCTGTTTCTGTACAAAATGAACTGATAATATCTTGACTAATTCCGCAGTCAGGAATAATCTCTCGGATGCGCTTAATTCGATCCAAATACCAATCTCGTGTATGACCTCGATTCATTAATTTAAGAATCCGGTTGCTGCCCGATTGAATAGGAAGGTGGATGTAATTGCAAATGTTATCATACTTGGCAATGGCGTGCAAAACATCATCGTGCATATCTTTAGGATGACTCGTAGAGAATCGAATGCGCATACCCGGGACGCTTTGTGCTGTAGTTTCCAGCAATTGGGCAAAATCCATGCTTTCCGCCCGTTCCTCATCACTGAGTTTATCAAAGTCCTTTTTTGGACCACCACCATACCAGAGATAGCTATCTACATTTTGTCCAAGCAAAGTCACTTCCTTATATCCTTGATGAGCCAGTCCTTTTACTTCCTTAAGAATGCTCTTTGGGTCCCTACTTCGTTCTCGACCCCTCGTAAAAGGAACTACGCAAAAAGCGCACATATTATCGCAACCGCGCATAATGGTTACAAAGGCCGAAACCCCATTACTTCCAAGGCGTACTGGTTGAATATCATCATAGGTTTCTTCCTTGCTTAAGATGACGTTAACTGCTTTCCTGCCATCGTCCAAGTCATCAATCAGTTCTGGTAAATTCCGGTAGGCATCTGGACCAACAACCAGATCAACCATCTTTTCCTCTTCCAACAAATCTTCCTTCAATCGCTCAGCCATGCATCCAAGTATTCCAATATGCATATCTGGATTCGATTTCTTGAGCGGCTTTAGATTTGAGATACGTTTTCGTACGGTTTGTTCGGCCTTGTCCCGAATAGAACACGTATTAAGCAGCACCAGATCAGCCTCTTCTGCTTTGTCTGTAGTCGAATAACCTTTCTTTGATAAAACGGAGGCTACAATTTCTGAATCAGAGAAATTCATTTGGCAACCGTAGCTCTCTATGTATACCTTCTTTTCGGTCTCTTCTGAGCTTTTTATCAACAAGGCCTCACCTTGTTTCGTCTCATCAATCACCTTATTTCCAGTTCGCAATTCACTCATTCATCCTTTAATTAGCGCACAAAAATAAGAATTCTTATCCTGCTTTCTGTCATTATGTCATAGTGATAAACGGTTTCTTAAAATTTGCATTATATATATGTATTGAAATGGTGCACTAAATAATTCATTTACTTTGCACGCAAGAAAAAGGAACACAGTTGATGATTAAGAATCTTGTTATTGTAGAGTCACCGGCCAAGGCCAAGACGATTGAAGGTTTTCTAGGGAAACATTTTACCGTAAAATCTAGTGTAGGGCATATTCGAGATTTGCCAAACAAGAGCATGGGAATTGATATCGAAGGAGATTTCCAACCGGAATATGTGATATCGCCTGAAAAGAAGAAGACCGTAAGCGAGTTAAAGAAATTAGCCAAAGATTCTGAATGGGTTTGGCTAGCAACGGATGAGGACCGCGAGGGAGAAGCTATTGCTTGGCACTTGAACGAGGCCCTTGGACTCAAACCCGAGCAGACGAAGCGAATTGTGTTTCACGAAATTACGAAGACCGCCATCCAAAAGGCAGTCGAAAATCCTAGAGTAATTGATCAGAACCTAGTGAACGCCCAGCAGGCAAGACGTGTGTTGGACAGACTTGTAGGTTTTGAAATCTCGCCCGTTTTGTGGAGAAAAGTGAAACCTGGTTTAAGTGCTGGACGTGTGCAATCCGTTGCTGTTCGATTAATTGTTGAGCGAGAAGAAGAGATCGAGAATTTTGAGGCCACAACTTTTTATAAGGTCGAAGCCGTATTCGAGAATTTGTATGGCAAACAGATTCGCGCACAGCTGGCGGAAAGACTGACTTCAGAAGAGGAATTGGAAAAGTTGATCGAATCCCTAAAAAGTGCCAATCATAAGGTAGCCTCAATTGAAAAGAAGCCTGCGAAACGAAATCCGGCGGCACCTTTTACTACATCCACACTACAACAAGAAGCTTCACGTAAACTCGGATTCTCTGTGGCCCAGACCATGAGTGTTGCCCAGCGCTTGTATGAAGCCGGTATGATCACGTATATGAGGACGGATAGTGTGAATTTAAGTGACCAGGCCCTAACTGCGGCTAAAGCTCAAATTCTAGAGAAATACGGAGAAGCCTATAGTAAGACTAGAAAGTACTCCACAAAAAATAAAAGTGCCCAAGAGGCACACGAAGCCATTCGTCCTACCTATTTTAATAGGGAAACAGCAGGTGAAGATGATGGTCAAAGACGTCTGTACGAATTGATTTGGAAAAGGGCCATTGCCTCGCAAATGACCGAAGCTTCACTTGAGCGGACAGAGATTAAGGTGGAAAGCTCAACGACCGATAAAATATTTGAAGCCAAAGGGGAAGTCATCGTTTTTGATGGTTTCTTGAAGGTATACATCGAAAGTACGGACGATGAAAACGAAGATGAAAAAGGGCTGCTTCCGGCAATGACCCAAGGTGAATCTTTATCCCGCCTCTCGATGGAAGCATCGGAACGATTCACCAAGCATCCACCTCGATATACGGAGGCAAGTTTAGTTAAGAAGATGGAAGAGCTGGGAATTGGACGTCCGTCTACCTATGCTCCAACCATCTCTACCATCATTAAGCGAAATTATGTAGAAAAGGCCAATAAGGACGGTGTTGAGCGGAAGTTTAAAATATGGAAACTAGATGCGAATGCCCAATTGGAGCGTACGGAAGGGAGTGAAGGAACGGGTGCGGAGAAAAATAAACTCTTCCCAACGGACATGGGCCGAGTGGTAAATGGATTCCTAGTGGATCAGTTTGACCAAGTAATGGATTATCACTTTACTGCCAAAGTGGAGGAGGAATTCGATAGAATTGCAGAAGGCCAGGAAGCTTGGAACAGCATGATTAAAAAATTCTATGGTGACTTCCATGAAAATGTTGAAGATGTCAAAGAGAATGCGGGTCGGGCTACTGGAGAACGATTGCTTGGTGTTCATCCTGAAACAGGAAAGAATGTCTATGTAAAAATCGGTCGTTTTGGTCCTATGGCACAAATCGGTGAAGCAAGCGAGGAAGAAAAACCAACATTCGCTAGTCTCTTGAAGGACCAGCAGATTAACACGGTAACACTTGAGGAAGTATTGGAGTTATTCAAACTTCCTAGAGAGTTGGGAGAATACGAGGATCAAGCTGTAATTTCTGGAATAGGTCGTTTTAGTCCTTTCATTCGTTTTGGTAAGAAATTCATTTCGCTCAAAGAGAAAGATCCACTTGAAGTAACTTTCGAAGAAGCTATTGAGGTCATCAAAGAGCATAAAATTCAAGAGGCGAATAAATTTGTGGCTGTTTTCGAAGAGGAACCAAAAATTGAAATATTGCGTGGTCCCTATGGCATATATATAAAATCTCAGAAAAAGAATTTTAGGATTCCTAAGGGAGTTAATGCCGAAGAATTAGACAGAGCAGCTTGTGAAGAAATAATCGCAAAAGCTCCAAAAGGAAAAACGACTAGAAAGAGAAAATGATAGAAGAAATTCTGCAGCCCCTTTTGCATGATCTGTTCGGGGAGAACCCTCCATCGGATAAAGAACAACTCTGGAACAAAGTTCGAAAGCATCAGGATGTACTACCTTTTTTCGAAGAGACAAAGATTGTTCTCTTTGGTGTTAAAGATGCGCGTGGAGCAGGACGATCCGAAATTGATTCTTCCCCAGATCTAGTTCGAAGAGAACTTTACCAACTTTATGAAGGCGATTGGGGATTAACCATATCCGATATTGGTGATATCATGCCTGGGGAGACTGTACAAGATACCTACAGTGCAGTGTCTACCGTTTGTGAACATTTGCTGAAAAACGGATGCATTCCGGTCTTGTTAGGCGGCAGCCAAGATTTAACGTTTGCAAATTATAAAGGCTACGAAAAGCTTGAGCAGACGGTTAATATGGTGAGCATTGATGCGACTTTTGATCTAGGAGCCATGAATGTACCGCTGGATGCCAATTCCTTTTTAAGTCATATTGTTCTTCAACGACCCAATTACCTTTTTAACTATTCCAATCTGGGTTATCAAACCTATTTCGTTAAGCAAGAAGAAATTGCATTAATGGATAAAATGTTCTTTGAAACCTATCGACTGGGAAATTTTCATGGTAGAATTAGAGAGTCAGAACCTATTCTTAGGGACGCGGACATTGTAAGTTTGGATATCAATAGTGCTCGGGCTGCCGATGCCCCAGGATCTAAAAAGGCATCACCAAATGGATTTTCTGGGGAGGAAATCTGTGCTTTGTCGCGTTATGCAGGAATGAGCGATAAGACATCATCTATCGGATTTTATGGTTTAGTACCTTATAAAGATGATGATGCTAGAACAGCAAAATTGCTGGCTCAATCCGTGTGGTATTTCCTCGAAGGAGTAAGTTTTCGCAAAAACGACTATCCTTTTGGGGATAAATCTACGTATAGTGCTTATATCGTCCCAAATGAAGAGCTGGAAATGGACTTAAAATTCCATAAAAGCGATCGTTCTGGGCGTTGGTGGATGGAGATTCCCGTTCACGAAGAAAGATCAAACATGTACAAGCGACATGTACTTGTGCCTTGTTCATATGACGATTACTTGAAGGCAGCTGATCAGGAAATTCCTGATCGTTGGTGGAAGGCATTCAAGAAATTAGCCTGACATCAGGCACCAGTTAAAACTTTAGGGCTTCAGGAGTGAAACATTTTACTTAAATTTAGCCTTTTGAACCAACAAGGTCGTGAGAGATTTTATGCTTATGAAGAAATTTGCTCTTGGGATTGCTTTGTCTTTTGGTTTTCTAACCTACGGACAACAGGATCCCCAATTCACACATTATATGTTCAACACCATTTTATATAATCCGGGATATGCTGGCTTAAATGGTGCGATTTGTGCGAATGCTCTTATGCGAGAGCAGTGGACAGGTCTAAGTGGTAGACCAAGTATTTATGGATTTTCAATTGAAGCTCCTGTAGATTTTCTAGGTGGTGGACTCGGTCTTAATTTAGTAGCAGACAAATTAGGTAATCAGTATTACAACGATATTAAAATCAATTATTCTTACCATCTAGAGATGGGTCAAGGAAAATTGGGGATTGGTTTGAATGCTGGATTTACCGATTTGGGTATCCGAATTAATGATGCTTGGAAAGATCCAAACGGAGGAACTGGTGGTGGAGATCCAAGCATTCCTCAGGCTGATCAGAACTCCATTGTTCCTGATATCGGTTTGGGGTTGTATTACGCTACAACGGATTGGTATGTTGGGTTGAGCTCAACGCACTTATTAGAATTTTCTGCTGATCTTTCTACGGTTCAATACGGAAGAAGAAGACATATTTATTTGACCGGTGGTTACAATTGGGAATTGACTCCTGAGTTGACCATTGTTCCATCAACATTAATTAAATCAGATCAAGCGGCAATGACCTTTGATCTAACGGGTATAGCCATATACAATAATAAATTATATGGTGGCGTTAACTATAGGCTGCAGGATGCGGTATCTGTATTATTGGGATACAATGTTACAGAACAACTGAGAGCTGGTTATAGTTATGATATCGGTACTTCTAAGTTAAGTGGTTTTAATAATGGAACCCATGAATTGTTTGTAAGCTATTGCTTTACAATCGAAGTTCCACCTAAAACCCCTCAGAAGTACCGTAATGTTAGATTTTTGTAATATTGCCGGACTTAAGGAAAAACCCGCTGAAGCAGTTCATCAAGGATGATTGATTAGGTGTGTTTTGATTTTTGATAAACCAAGCCTAAAAACGGCTACCAACTTAGGAACTATGAGAAAGCTCCTCTTATTTGCTCTTGCTGGTGCGATGCTAATCGGATGTAGTAGCACGGACCATGGAGAATTGGTAGGTGTTCAAGGCCGCAAGCCTTGGTACCCAGCTGATCCTTATGGTATGGTGTTTCTTCCAATGGGCTCATTCCAAATGGGTGCCAATGATCAAGACGTACCTTACGCAATGACCAACACGAGCCGTACGGTTTCTGTTTCTGCCTTCTATATGGACCAGACAGAAATTACGAATAATGAATATCGCCAGTTTGTTTACTGGGTTCGAGATTCAATCGCTCGAATGATGCTTGGCGAAGCCGGTGTTGAAGATTACGAGCTCATCGAAGAAGATGAAAATGGTAATTTCTTGGATTATCCAAGAATCAATTGGGAGACCGCTCTTTATTACGATGAGGACGACAACAAAGACTTCCAATATGCCATTGAGGAGTTGTACTATCCTGTTGAGGAGCGCTTCTACGGAAGAAAGCAGGTTGATACGAGAAAGCTGAACTACCACTACTGGTGGATTAATAAGAGAAAAGCGGCGAGCAGAAAAAATAGCTGGAATTTCGAGACGGAATCCTATGAAGGGGTTAATAGCCGTGCCGATTTCATCGAAGAAGAAATAATTAATGTTTATCCCGATACATTAGCTTGGGTTAGAGACTATGCCTATTCATTTAATGAACCTATGCACGATAAGTATTTCTGGCACCCTGCCTTTGATGACTATCCTGTTGTTGGGGTAACTTGGGGTCAGGCTAAGGCATTTTCTAACTGGAGATCAAGATACAGAGATTACTATCTACTAAGTGATCAACGTCCATCGGAGCAAGAATTTAGGTTGCCTACAGAAACCGAATGGGAGTATGCGGCAAGAGGTGGTCAGGAAGGTAATATGTACCCTTGGGGAGGACCTTATATTACAAACAGCCGTGGTTGTTTCTTAAGTAACTTCAAGCCAGGTCGTGGTAATTATACGGCGGATGGTGGAATGCAAACGGTAAAAGTAGATTCATACTGGCCGAACCAATTTGGTCTGTACTGTATGGCTGGTAATGTAGCCGAGTGGACGTCGAATGCGTATGATCCACAGGCCTATATGTTTAGTCATGATATGAATCCAGATTTCCAATATGATGCTAAAGATTCCGATCCTCCCGTACTTAAGAGGAAAGTGATTCGTGGTGGTTCATGGAAAGATATTGCCCACTATCAACAAATGGCAACTAGAGACTTCGAGTACCAGGATACAGCAAAGTGCTATATCGGTTTCCGTTGTGTACAATCGTTTATGGGTCGCGATCTAGCGGACTTTCAATAAAATTAACCAGTCAAATTTAATCTGAACAAAACCTAATTTATTTAAAACTATGGCACTTTTTAATGTGAACTCGAGGAGGTGGAAGAATAACATGGCCAAATTATACGGATGGGGTGCATCTGTAGTAATTCTTGGTGCATTGTTTAAGATTCTTCACCTTGAAGGAGCTGATGTGATGTTGATCCTTGGGTTGGGAACAGAGTCTGTGATCTTCTTTTTATCTGCTTTTGAAAAACCACAAGAAGACTATGACTGGACATTAGTATATCCAGAATTAGCGGGAATGGAAGGTGGAACTTCTAGTGATCCTAAATCGCAATTGACTCCAGCGCAGGAGTTGGATAAGATGCTTGAAGAGGCAAAAATCGATGGTGAATTAATCGACAGTCTTGGAAGAGGTCTTACAAGTTTCGGTGAAGCGGCAAGCCGTTTGAACGATACTGTTGATGCTGCTGCATCAACACAAGAGTATAATGAGCAAATTGGTAAGGCTGCCAGAAATATGGAGTCTATGAATGTGCTTTACGAAGTTCAATTGGAAAACAGCAACCGTCAGGCTGAGGCAACCAACCAATTGATGGAAAATCTATCTGCTACAGCGGAAGACAGTAAGCGTCTTCAAGAAGAAGTAGCGAACATGGCGCAGAATCTAGGTGCTCTAAACAGCGTTTACGGAAATATGCTTTCTGCCATGAATGTAAATCGTGGATAAGCCCTTATTCATTAAATAATTCGTTAAACGAAGAGAATAGAAGAATATGGCAGGCAGAAAATTAACACCTAGGCAGAAAATGATCAACATGATGTATCTCGTGTTGACAGCCCTTCTTGCTCTAAACGTATCCAAAGAAATCCTAGAAGCCTTTGTATATGTAGAAAGAAGTTTGGCTACATCTGTTACTAAGGTTGAAAGTCAGAACGAGAGCATCTATGCGCAGTTTGAAGATGCAATGGATAAAAATGCTGAGAAAGCAGGTCCTTGGAATCAAAAAGCTCAGGATGTTCGCCAACAAGCGAATGATCTTGATGATTTGATTCAGGAAATGAAGGACTATTTGATACTTAAGATAGGTACGGATGATGAAGGTAAACCATTGAAAATGAATAACCTCGAAATTCCAGCGACCTACCTTTTGAAGAAAGAGAAAAAGGCGACTGAACTTAAGAATAAACTTGCGGATTACCGTGATTTCTTGATTACTACTGTGCCGGACAATAAGAATTTGATAGCCAACTTGAATACCATATTTACTACCGATAAAGTTAAGGTAGGAGATGTGAAAATTGATTGGGAGAATGCAACTTTTGAACATTACCCATTGATGGCGATTCTTACCTTCCTTACTAAGATGCAAGCTGATGTGAGAACAGCGGAAACAGATGTCATTTCTGATCTGCAAACCAACATTGGTAAGCTTGATGTAAAGGTGAATAAACTGAATGCGACTGCCATTGTTCCTAATAGTTACGTATTTACGGGTGATACTTTTAGGGCCGAACTTTTCATAGCGGCTTTTGATACAACCAAAGTTCCTACGGTTATTATTTACAACGAATACGATGAAGAAGGAAACCCAGTGGGTGAGGGAGTACAAGTTCCAGTAAAGAATGGTCGTGGTATTTATGAAGTGCCGGCTTCAAGTGAAGGAGTATTCACTTGGGGAGGATCTGTGGAAATCCAAACTCCTTCAGGAGTTCAGGAATTCAGCGTAGATCCAAGAACGTATCAAGTAGCGAAATCAGTTGCGGTTATTTCACCAACCAAGATGAACGTATTATATCGCGGGGTGGATAATCCTATTGATGTTTCTGTTCCCGGAGTTTCTCCTAGCAATTTGCGAGTAAGCTGTAGTGGTGGTTCATTAAGTGGAAACAATGGTTCGTTCATTGTTAAACCTGGTGATGGTGAAAAAGCTATAATTAGTGTTTCTACTATAGAAGAGAATGGTTCGTCAAAGAGCATTGGACAAATGGAATTCCGTATCAAGCGTATTCCTCCTCCAAATGCACTTATTGCAGGTAAGCAAGATGGTAAGATTTCAAAGAATGCATTGTCAGGTACTCAAGGGGTAGCGGCGGTCCTATTTGATTTCCCATTCGATATACAATATAGAGTAACCTCATTTACAGCGAGAGCTCAAAAAGGTGAATATGTTCAAACGGTTCGTGTACAAGGAAATGCTTTTAACCAAGAGGTTAAGAGCTTGATTATGGATATGAAGCCAGGTTCTGATATTTCGTTTACAAATATCATGGCCCAAGGACCAGATGGTACCAAGAAGTGTGGTGCTATTGTGTTCACTGTTCAATAAAATTAGTTGATTATGAAGACGATGCGATTTCTCTTAGTCCTTGTTTTAGGAGCGGCTTTTTTTGGGGCTGGTGCTCAAACGGTACTTGACTATGAAGCAAAGCCCACAGCTGAAGATGATAACTTTTATATCAAGCACAATTACAAGGAGAATAGGGTAGTGCCTTATCACCATGTAAGGGAGTCCGATGTGATGTGGTCTAAGAGATACTGGCAACGTATTGATCTTAAGCAAAAGCTAAATCATCCGCTTTATTATCCAGTAGCTCCAATCAAGGATCGCAAGAGCTTATCGGAAGTGCTGATTAATGCTGTTGTGAACGAAGGTTCTGTGACACCTTATTCTGATGATGAGTTCAGACGTGTTTTGACTCCTCAAGAGGTGCAAGCCAAGATTTTCTCCGTGGATAGTCTTCTGGATTATAACATTAATACGAACCAGCCATTCTGGCGTGTTGATACCGAAAAAGTTGAAAGCCGCGATGTAAAAGAATTTCTTATTAAAGAAGATTGGTTCTTTGATAAAGAGCGTTCTGTTATGGAGACACGAATTCTTGGAATTTGTCCAGTAGCGTTTAAGCCGAATCCGAATACAGGTGCGATTGAAAAAGAGCAGTTGTTTTGGTTGTGGTTCCCTGAAGCTAGAAAAGTTCTGGTTAATTATGAAGTCTTCAATAGATTCAATGATGCCGAGCGTAGGACTTTTGATGAGATCTTCCATTTAAGAATGTTTCATTCCTACATTATTAAGGAATCGAATGTATATGATCGACTGGTCTATGATTATAAGAGATATAGTCAAATGGAACAGCTTTTAGAGGCTGAGAACATTAAAGAAACCATTCGTAATTTCGAACACGATCTGTGGGAATACTAAGAAGAATAGATAAGAGTAAGAAAGCTCCCCCGAAAGTGGGGGCTTTTTTTATATGCGTCTTTGCCTTATACACTCCATATACGTATGCACAGGAGATGTCGCCAAACGGCTTAGGAGTGCATCTTGGAATCACCAATGGGTTGGATTACAAACGATTACTTAGTAATGGAGATGCCATAAACGCCATCTTAAGCAGTCAGTGGGATGGCGTACTGTTCACCCTAATGTATCAGGATCAGTATGATATCTCTTCAGAAATGGGCTCAGAACATGTGATTTTGGCCTTCTATGGAGGAGGTGTGCATTATGGAAAGTTTTCAGAGGATAGCCCGGTCCATTCGGGATCAAGTATAGGATTGGATGTGGATATGGGAGTGGATCATTACTTCCGAAATAGTCCTTTTGTAATAGGTATAGAATTTCGTTTGATATTGGATAATGAATTGAAGAATTGGGAATTGCGTTTGCTTGGAGATCTTGCTCTAAATCTTAGATATGTCTTTTGATTTTCTCATCGTAGGGCAAGGTATAGCCGGTTCAGTATTATCCCAACAGCTGAACGAGCGCAAAAAGACGTTCAAAGTAGTTGATCCTGGGCACGAAAGTTCGGCTTCATGGGCCGCAGTGGGATTGTTTAATCCTATTGTATTGAAGCGAATGACGCTAGTCCATTTGGGGAAGCTCTTTGTTGACGAGGCTCTTGAGTTTTATTCAAGCTGCGAAGAAGCACTGAATGAGAGCTATATAGATAGAAGAACAATAGTACGATCACTAGCTTCTCAAGCGGAGGAAAATGAGTGGATGGAATGTTTGGGAAATCCTAAATTTGATGGTTTCCTGAACGAGGAAATACTTCGCAATTCTAATGCCTTAATTAAGTTTCAATCGCTAGGAGAAGTGATCAAAAGTGGTCGTTTAGATGTTCGGAAATTTCTTCGGAATATCCGACACCGGCTCAGCGTCTCAGGCAATCTTATGCCATTATTTTTTGATTTCAAAGACGTAAGGAGAAATTCAGATGGCCGATATCTATATGAGGGGGATTCATATGAACAGATTGTATTGTGTAACGGAGTTGCTCTAAGAGAGTTGGGTTTTGATCGGATACAACCAAATAAAGGAGAGGTGATGTCCGTGGTGTTTTCGGAGCGACCCTCCTTAGATTACATTTATAAATCTGAGATGTTTTTGAGTCCCTTCGATGCGAAATGCTTTGCAGTTGGAGCAACCTATGAGAGAGAATTTGAGGATGCCAAGCCAGTGAAATCAGGATTGGAAAAATTAAAGAAGGGCCTTAAGAAAATCACGGATAATAAATATGAAATTGTTGATCATTGGGCGGCCGTTCGACCTACTTCTGCTGATCGGAGACCTATTCTAGGTCAGCTTCATCCGCAGCATAAAATATATGTTCTAAATGGTTTGGGTAGTAGGGGTGTGCTCATGGCACCATTCTTATCCAATCATTTATTGAGTTTTATCCTTGATAAACAAGCGATAAGAGAAGAATTGGATGTTAATCGTTTTCAGAAGAGTATGATCGATATTAGGGATCGTATTTCACAAATATGTTGAGCCAGATAATTCTACCGAGTCTATAAATGACAGGAGAAAGAACAAGTAATGTTATTCCGTTCACAATTAAGTATGTGGTGACATCTAGCTCATTCCAGACTCGGGTGAGTACAAATACGGCTACGCTTATGGCAATTGCAATGGCGTAATTAACATACATGGCACCGTAGAAAAAACCAGTTTCAAGTTCATATTTGAATCCGCAGTTCGAGCATTTGTCATTCATGTTCATGAATGATCCTAGGGCATATGGATTCTTGCTTTTATAAATGGCTTCATTCTGACATTTCGGACATTGGTTCCGAATCACGCTGTATAATTTTGAGCCTTTTTTCACGAGTTAGACGTATAATTTCCTGCAAATGTAGCCAAGTCCATTCTATTCAAACCGTATTTTTGTCACATGTTGGATGTTAATGATCTTTATTTCGCCTATGGAGGCGATTTGGTTTTTGATGGGATTTCTTTTCAAGTAAAAAAGGGAGATCGCATCGGATTGGTAGGACGAAATGGTGCTGGTAAATCAACTCTTTTCAGACTGTTAGATGGTTTGATCGTTCCAGATTCTGGTGATATACATCGGCCAAAGTCATGGAAGACAGGGCACCTGAGGCAGGATTTGAAACCGAAGGAAGAGCTCAAATTATTTGAGTTTGTACGATCTGCTCGTCCAGAGGTGAAGGAACTGGAAGATAAGATTCAAGGATATATAAACGAGCTTAGTACGCGTCAAGATCACGAATCACAGTCCTATCTGGATTTGATTTCTGAGCATCATGAGGCCGAGGAGAAAAGGCAACTTATCGCGGGCCCAAAGTGGGAAGGATTGGTTGAAAGGGTGTTGCTTGGAATTGGGTTTGAAAGAGATGAGTTTGAGAAAACCATGGATCAATTCTCTGGAGGATGGCAGATGCGAGCCGAATTAGCGGCATTGTTACTCGGGGATTATGAGCTTCTTCTGCTCGATGAGCCCAATAACCACTTGGATTTGCCCTCAGTTATTTGGCTGGAACAGTTTCTAAAAGACTATCTTGGAGCAGTAATAATGATCTCACATGACCGAGCATTTTTAGATCGCGTAACCAGAAGAACCATTGAAGTAATCGGAGGGAAATTGTTCGATTATCCGTTTACATATTCTTCATTCTTAGAAAAAAGAGAAGAACGCATAGAGCATCAGAAAAAAGAGCAAAAAAACCAGGAGCAATATATCAAGCAAACACAGCAGCTTATTGAAAAATTTAGGTATAAGGCGAGTAAAGCAGCCTTCGCCCAAACCTTGATCAGGAAATTAGAAAACCTGGACAAAGTTGCGGTAGATGAAGTGGATACTAAAGCGGTAAAGCTTAGTTTTCCCGCTGGAGTAGAAACAGGTAAGGAAGTTTGGACCGCTACGAATCTTGGGAAATCCTATGGTAAACAGGAAGTGATTGCAGAGGTGGATCGGACATTATGGAAAGGAGATCGAATAGCTTTGGTTGGAGCAAATGGTATGGGTAAAACCACCCTGGCTAAAATCATGGTTGGAGAAATTGAAGCATCAAGCGGTACTTCTGCTTGGGGTGTAAATGTGGAACTGGGATATTATGCCCAATCTCATGATCATATGTTGGAAAGTTCAAAGACTGTATTGGAACATGCGTCGGAAAATGCTAGTCCTGAGATGTTTACTTCAGTACGCTCTGTTTTGGGAGCTTTTCTTTTTAGTGGTGAGGATGTCGATAAGAAGCTTAAAATACTGTCAGGTGGCGAGCGATCTAGGCTTAGCTTGAGTGGATTATTGCTCAGGAATAGCAATGTATTGGTGTTGGATGAGCCAACCAATCACTTGGATATACCGACTAAGAGTATTCTCAAGCAGGCCTTGAACTCCTTTAATGGAACTCTGGTGGTTGTTTCTCACGATCGTGATTTCCTGGATGGCTTGGTTGATAAGCTTTGGATTTTTAAAAAGGAGGGGGTTACTGAATTTCTGGGTGATCTCAATCAACTACTAGAAGAGGATCCCGAAGTCTTTCATCCAAGAGAGGAATTACCAGAGAAAAAATTGCCTGACAATTCCAACAAGAAAAATCATGAAGACCGGAAAAAGGAAAGATCTCTGAAGCGACTTGAGGACTCCATAGCAAAGTTGGAATCAGAACTTATTAAAGTGGATGAGTGGATGTCGAAGCAATCGGTCTATGTAGAAGAGGAATTTCGTCCAATGATGAACAAGAAAAAAGAGCTCCAGCTAGAATTGGATAAGAAATTCGAAAAACTGATGGATTTAGAGGGATGATTTAGAGTTACTCGAATTTCAGCCCTTTTAAGAGCCTAACTACCCCCCGTGATGCAATCACATTAGTGACTTACTATTAATTGCTGAATCGAAGGGAATTGAACCCGTTGACTTGAGCTCGTAAATCACTGATAATCAACGCATAGCATCAATGCACTCTAATCTTGCTTGAAAACTGTGTATAAATTGCTTGAAAACTGTGTATAAACCTGATGCAAATCATACTTATGAACATGGAAATATTAATAATTTCGAATCGGTGAAAAGGGGGCTTCTTTCCAATTACCCTTATTTTTAGATAATTGGAAAAAGTATAGCGACTGTTGTGCTCTGTTTAGGTGTTTTTAACCTAAATTAGAGTTTCAAGGTCAATTAGATTGTATAAATGAAAGTAAAGGACTGGCGAAGCGTAAAATTGAATGAAAAAATTGCCGAAACCCTTGTAAACAGTGGTAAAAAAGAAAAAACGAATATTTTGTAATTTGTTAAATAAGATTATCTTTGCCTCAAAATTTAGTAAGGACGCGAAAGCGACCTCGCTATTTTTGTGTGTATACCTAACCAAAGAACATAGCAACTCTATTTAAATAAACATCATGAGTAACCTCCACAGTATCTTCGCGACAGAAGAAACCTCTACAACAGGTGTAAAGTCTGTTAATTCGGCTGATCCAACGAGATTATCCGTTGCTGGGATTTCTACTACTTTGAAAGGCACCATAGCACTAGCGGCTATGCTTCTTTTTGGCAGTTGGACAATTCAAGCACAGAGCTTTACTGCTTCAATTAGCATTGATCAGCAAGTAACATGCTTTGAAATTGATGATGGTCAGATCACAATTACCGCTTCTGGTAATAATGCTACCGCTCCTTATACAATTGTATGGGAAGACGGATCAACTGCTAGTATAGGCACCATTACTGGCTCTGTTATGCGCAGTGACTTGGCACCAGGTGATTATTCAGCAACAGTAACATCTTTTGATTCGCAAGTAGCATTTTCGAACACCGTTACCATTAATGATTATCCTGATGCTTTAACAGTAACGACGACTTCAAGTACTTCTGTTACTTGTAATGGATTGACTGATGGTTCTATCACGGTTACAGTTACAGGAGGTACTGCTCCGTATACCTATTCATGGAGCAATGGTCAAACGACATCTACATCTACGGTTTCAGGCCTTGGGGCTGGAGACTACGATCTTACAGTAGAAGATGACAATGGATGTATGACATCTCTTGCTTCTGATGTGACTGTTACAGAACCTGCGGCACCGGCCTATTCAACCACAGTTAACGATGTGAGTTGCGCGGGGGG
>LXNJ01000018.1_pt1 | contig 103476 bp, 98 predicted proteins | sample 809081 | NCBI WGS metagenome assembly LXNJ01 (sample SAMN04870510, study PRJNA318959) | sponge metagenome | biome: sponge; feature: marine sponge reef; material: water | host: Petrosia ficiformis | place: Greece: Milos, Mediterranean Sea | collected 2013-05-29 | depth 5-7 m
GCCGCCGTCATGAGCGCCAGCACGCCCAGGCCTCCGAGCACCCGCCACAACACCGAGCCGGAGCCCCAGCCCTCCTGGCCGGCGCTGATCAGGCCCCAGATCAGCAGGGCCAGGCCGACCGAGCCCGCAAGACTGGGCAGCACCCGCAGGTCGGTCGTGGCGGGTGGCGCCGGATCCTCCCGCACACCGATCAGCACGGGCACCAGCGCGGCAAGTGCGAAGCCGCACGACAGCCAGAAGATCGACCACCACGGCCATGCCCGCAGCAACAACCCGCCGATGAGGGGGCCGATCGCCGAACCACCGAGCGCACCGGTGAACCAGAGGCCCAGGGCGAAGTTGAGCGGCCGCCCGGCCGGGAGGTGCACACGGAGCAGCGCCACCGAGGCCGGGAAGGCCAGTGCCGCGCCCGTGCCCGACACCGCCCGCAGGCCGATCAACAGTCCCATGCCGTCGGCGAAGGCGCTGCCGACGGTGCCGGCGATGAAGAGCGCCAGTCCGCAGCGGAGCATGAACGAGGCGCCGAAACGGTCCGTCAGTCCGCCCCCCAGCATGACCAATGCCGCCAGCGGCAACAGGAAACCCGAGAACATCCACTGGGTGGCGGACAGGTCGGCGCCGAGCGCCTCGGCGATGGACGGTGCCGCCAGCAGCACCGTCGCCTGGTCGAGATTCAGGACGAGGCTGGTGAGTGCTCCTGCTGCCGTCACCCACCAGTGGGAGCGCTGCGCCGTCACTTGTCGTCGGGAGGCACGTGCCCGGCCCGTCATCCCCCCTCGACCCGGTCCACGAAGGACATCACGGCGTCGGTGAACTCCTGCGGGTACTCCGGCACGACGGCCACCCAGCCCCGCACGTTGGGTTCCGGGCCGGGAATCTCCACGTACTCGCTGTGACCGATGGCCTCGTGCGCCTTGACCGTGTAGGAGTACAGCACTTCGTCGGTGGCATTGAGCACCAGCACGGGGCACTGCAACTTGGCATACGCCGAGTAGTGGTCGTAGGTGACGACCGCCACGTAGGTCCACCAGTATTTGGGGCCGGCCTGCAGGTTGGCGATGAGTTCCCGGAGGTAGGTCTCGCCGTCGTTCTCGGTGGCGAAATGGGCCACGTAGTCGAGGATCTCCCGCTCCAGGAACTCTCCCTTCCCGTCGGGGACCCAGGTGCGTTTCAAGTCGTCGCGGGCCAGCCACTCCTCCCGCTCGGTGTCATCGTCGATTGCGAGGATCGGCGCGATGACCAGGGATTTCACTCGCTCCGGCGAATGGGCGCCCACGTCGGTGACGATGCTCGCACCCGTGTGGAACCCCACCAGGTGCGCCTGGGGGAGACCGAGATGATCCAGCAGGCCGATGACGGCGCGGGAGTAGTAACCGATGCCCTCCGCGGGTTGTTCGGGCGGATGATCCGACATGCCGAAACCGGGCGTGTCCATGGCGATGACGTGGCAGCGCTCGGCGAAGAGCGGCAGAGCCCTGGCGTACATGACCGAGCTGCTCGCCGTCTGATGGAGGAGAACGACCGGCGGACCGTCTCCGGCCTCGACGTAGTGGACCTGCCCGACCTCGGTGTCTGCGTAGCCGCGTCTCATGGCTCTCCCGTCGGGCCTCGCCCCCGTTCAGGACGGCGAGCATAGTATCGCCCGCACCGGAGGCCGGCTGAGGGGGTCGACATGCTCGAATCGGAGGGAACGAGCCGCAGGCTCGTCGCCACGCGTCACGGCCACGTCCATCTCCGGATCAACGGCGAGGGCGACCCGCCGCTGGTCCTGCTGCACATGGGGCTCGCTTCGGGCCGCATGTTCCGCCACATCACCCCGCGGCTGTCCGCCCGCCGGCGCGTGGTCGTCCCGGACCGCCTCGGGTTCGGGTGCTCGGACCATCCCCGGCCGGGGCTCAGCCTCGGTGACTACGCCGACGCCACGCTGGAGGCGCTCGACGGGGCCGGCATCGGGCAGTTCGACGTCGCCGGCGTCCACACGGGCTCGTGCGAGTCCATCGACCTGGCGGCGCGCTACCCGGGCAGGGTGCGGCGGATCGCTGTCGTCACCGTGCCGGTGTTCTCCCCCGAGGAGATACCGGTCTACAAGGACAACTACCTGCACGAACCGAAGCCCACGGCGGACGGGTCGCACCTGGATTGGTACTGGCGCTGGTGGCGTGACGGCGGGTTCGGCGGCGGAGCCGTGCGTTCGCGCGCCTGGTCGCCGGACCTGCTCCACGAGTTCGCCATGGATCATCTCGGGGCCCAGCCCGATCCCTGGATCGCCTATCACGCGGTGTTCGACCACCCGACCGGCGAACTCGTGGCCGGGATCCGTCAACCGTTCCTCGTGCTTGACGTGCACGACGATCTCACCACCCAGACCGCCAGGGCACTGCCTCTCCTGCCTTCGCACGCCCAGGTCGTGTCGCTCCCGCACCTCACCGACGTGCTGGAACTCTTCACGACGGCCTCCGACGAGATAGCCGGCCACTTCGAGGGGTTCTTCGCATGATCCCGTGGCGCTCCGGCGGCTGCCGGGAGGGTCTCCGTCGCGGTCGCGCCACGGCTTTTGGAGTCCCGGCGCTTGCGCGCGGGTGATCACGGAGACCCAAACGCAGGACAGCAGGGAGAGACGATGAAACTGCCGGCCAACGACCGCTACGACTACGTGTCGATCAACGACCGGGCCACCTACGAGTGGCCCAACGGGACGCGCCTCGCCGTCTGTCTCTCCAACAACATCGAGCACTTCGCCTACAAGGCGGGGATCGGCCTCAACGACTCGGCGGTCAGTGCGCCGCCCAACTACCGCAGCTACGCCTGGCGCGACTACGGGAACCGCGTCGGCATCTGGCGCATGTTCGACGTGTTCGACGACCTGGACATCCCGTGGTCGCACAACGTCAACGCGGCGGCGATGGAGTTGTACCCCGACATCGTGGCCAGGATCGTCGAGCGGGGCGACGAGATCATTGCCCACGGGCGGACGAACTCCGAGCGCAGCGACGGCCTCTGGGAGTCCGACGAGGCCCGCCTCATCGCCGAGACCACCGAGACCATCACGAAGCACTGGGGGAGGCGCCCGAACGGCTGGCTGGGTCCCTACATCGCCGAGTCGGCGGTGACCAGCGACCTGCTCGTGGAGGCCGGCTACCGGTACACGCTGCAGTCGCCCTGCGACGACCAGCCCATCTGGCTGAGGACGCGATCGGGTCCGCTGCTCAGCATTCCCTACCCCCTGGAGTTGAACGACGTCGGTGCGCTGGTGCTGCGTCACCACACCGGTCCCATGTTCGCGGAGATGATGACGGACCAGTTCGATGAGATGCTGCGGCTGTCCGCGCAGCAACCCCTGGTGTGTTCGATCTCGCTGCACACGTTCCTGGTCGGGCAGCCGTTCCGGCTGAAGCACCTGCGCGCCGCACTCGATCACATCGTCGGGCGGCGCGACGAGGTGTGGTTCTGCCGGCCCGAGGACATCGCCGCCCACGTGATGAGCCTGCCCGAGGGCAGCATCCCCGGCTCGGGCCCGCCGGCTGCGAGCTGACGGCGGGCACCCGGCGCCCGACCGCGCGTTAGGCTCCGTTCCGTTGATCGGAACGCCGTTCCGCTGAGTGATTGGAGGGCCCGATGCCGGACGTCGTGGGCTATCGGGCCAAGATCGGGGTGATCGTCCCGTCCACGAACACGGTCGTGGAGCACGACTGCAACGCTCTGCCGCTGCCCGGCGTCACCTTCCACGCCGCCCGGTTCTTCGTCGAGGCGCCCGACCTGAGTTCCGACGACGCCTTCCTGTACTTCCTGGACAAGATCCGCGACACCATTCCCGGCTCGGTGCGCGACGTCATGACGTGCGAACCCGACTACATCCTCATGGGCATGTCGGCGGAGACCTTCTGGGGTGGCAAGGAGGGGAACGCGGCCTTCGAGGAGCGTGTGCGGCTGATCTCCGGCGACATCGGGATCACGTCGGGGGCCGACGCCTGCAACGCCGCCCTCGAACGGCTCGGCGTGTCGTCCATCGCCTGCATCACGCCCTACCAGGGCGTCGGCGACGAGCAGGTGCACAACTACTTCAGCGAGTGCGGCTTCGACGTGAAGCGGGTCTGTGGCCTGCGCTGTGACACGGCCACGTCGATCGCCGAGGTTCCGCCCGATCGGCTCGTCGCCGAGTTGCGGCGCCTCGACGGCGACGACATCGAGGCGATTGTGCAGTGCGGGACCAACCTGTCCATGGTCGAGGTGGCCGACCAGGCCGAGCGATGGCTCAACAAACCCGTTCTGGCCATCAACGCCATCTGCATCTGGCATGCGCTGCGGGCGTTGGGGATCGACGACAGGTTCGCCGGTTACGGCACGATGCTCCGCGAGTTCTGATATGGCCGGAGCGCCGCGGGTGATCGTCGTCGGGGCCGGGCCGGTCGGCTGTGTCGCCGCCACCGTGCTGGCACGGCGCGGGGTCCAGGTCACGCTCCTGGAGGCCGAGCCGGTACTCCCGAGGGAGCTGCGGGCCTCCACGTTCCACCCCGCCACCCTCGATCTGCTCGCCGAACTCGACGTCACCGAGGAGTTGATCGGCCGGGGACTCGTCGCCGGTCACTTCGCCTACCGCGACCGGCGGGCGGGCGTGGTGGCGAGGTTCGACCTCGGGACCGTCGCCGACGTGACGGCCCATCCCTACCGGCTGCAGTGCGAGCAGTTCAAGCTCTGTGAGATCCTCCTCCAGCGGCTCCGTGGCGAGCCGGCGGCGACGGTCCGTTTCGGACACCGCGTCAGCGGCGCGGCCGACTGCGGGGATCATGCCACGGTCACGCTGGCGGACGGCTCGGTGCACGGCGCCGACTGGGTGCTCGCGGCCGACGGAGCCGCCAGCGCTGCCCGCAAGTCGCTGGGGATCTCCTTCGACGGTATGACCTACGAGGATCGCTACCTCGTCGTGTCGACGCCGCACGACCTCGCCGAGGACCTGGACGACCTGTCGTACGTGAACTACATCAGCGATCCCGACGAGTGGCTGGTCCTGCTGCGGACTGTGGACCTGTGGCGAGCGCTGTTCCCGGTGGGACCCGGCGAGAGCGACGCCGAGGCGCTGAGCGAGGGGAGCGTGCAGCGCCGCCTCGGCGGGATCGCGGCGCTGCCCGGCGGCTACGAGGTGGTGCACCGCACGATCTACCGGGTGCACCAGCGCGTCGCCGGGACGTTCCGCGCCGGGCGGGTGCTGCTCGCCGGAGACGCCGCCCACATCAACAACCCCCTCGGCGGCATGGGCATGAACGGCGGGATCCACGATGCGTTCCTGTTCGGCCACGCCATCGCCTCGGTGTGCGCCGGCACGCTGGCCGCCGACCGGCTGAGCGCCGCGGCCCACTGCCGCCGCCGGCTCGCCCTCGACTACGTCCAGCGACACACCCACCGCAACGCACGCAGCCTCGCGGCGGTCGACGGCGCGGCGCGCCGGCGGGCGCTGGCGGAGATGTCCGCGACCGCCGCCGAACCCGAAACAGCCCGCGAGTACCTGCTGGACGCCTCGATGCTGAGGGCCCGCTGGGCCATGGACGATCTGCTGGACGAGGCACGCGGCACCGCCGGGGTCAGTGCTCCGGCGGGCGAGGACACCGGGGCCGGCCGGGAAGCCGACCGCCGAGCGGCGGTCGCTTCGTGAGTGCCGCCCGACCGGCCCGTCGCGGCCGGAACCCGGACCCGGACGAGGATCGGGCGTTGGAGGCCGAGGTACGGACGACCGAGACAGGAGGACCCGGAGATGGACGACCGAGACATGGAGGCCGGTGAGATGACCGGAACGGCGCTCGCGCAGGACTACTCGAAGGCGGGATTCCGCGGCCGGCTGGGATTCGGCGAGCGCCCGGCGCTGGTGATCATCGACTTCGCCCTCGCCTACCTCGAGGAGGGCTCCCCCCTGTACGCCGGCGTGGAGGACACGCTGGCCTCGTGCGAGCGCGTACTGAATGCCGCCCGGGAGGCGGGCATACCCGTGATCCTCACCCGGGTGGAGTTCCACCCCGGTGGGGTCGACGGGGGCGTGTTCTACCGCAAGGTGTCGGCGCTGAGCTGCTTCGACCGGGGCAACCCCCTGGCCGAGTTGGCCCCGTCGCTGAAGCCGGAGCCGGGCGACATCGTCGTGACCAAGCAGTATCCCAGCGCCTTCTTCGGCACGTCGCTGGCATCCACTCTCACCGCTCTCGGCGTCGACACGCTCCTGGTGACCGGGGTGTCCACGAGCGGGTGCGTGCGGGCGACGGCGCTGGACGCCTGCCAGTACGGGTTCATCCCCGTGGTGGTCCGCCAGGCCGTGGGCGACCGCAGCGAGGCGGTCCACGAGGCGAACCTCTTCGATCTCGACGCCAAGTACGCCGACGTGGTCGACGAGACCGAGGTGCTGGACTACCTCGCCCGCTGAGAGAGCGCCGTCCAGTCCGGCCGATGCTCGACGATCTTCGCCACGATCACGAGGTAGTCCAAGCTGTCGGCACGGGGAAGTCAGCCGCTTCGGCACAGGCGGCGCCGTTCGCGCCGAGCAGCAGAGCCAAGCAGAATGTGGAACATCGTTCCATTGACCGGAACATGCGAACCGCATACTGTGAGGCCCGCAACGCCCACCTCGGAGAGGGCAACCCGTCCTCGGGAATGGCGAACGGTCCTCGGAAAGGACGAACAGTGTCGACACCGATCATCCCCACTCTCATTCGCCGGCTCGCTGTCGCGGGCGCCGTCATTCTGGCGGTCACCGCCCTGGTGGCGTCGCACACGTCAGCGGACCATGGTCTCGGTCACAACGGCGAGACGATGACGCTCTCCAAGAGCAGCGGCATCACCGACGGCGAGACGATCACGGTCGACCTGTCCAGCTTCCTCCCCGGCAAGACCATCACGGTGGTGACGTGCTTCAACTACCCGGCGGTGGGACCCGCGGACTGCGAGTTGAGCAACTACGGCCAGCACACGGCCACCTCCGCCGACGACGGCACCGCGAGCCTGGAGTATCCGGTGATGGTGATCCCGGGACGCTGCGATCACGAGAACCCGTGCTTCATCGTCGCCGGCGACGGCTTCGGGCCCGACGCCAACTACGCCGGTGTCGAGATCACGTTCGCCGGCCCCGGGGGCGCCGTCGAGGAACCCACCGAGGAGGAGCCTGCCGCCGAAGAGACGCCGACGGACGCCGGCGACGACGGTGTCGAGGCGCCGCCCTCGGACATGGCAACGGGCTGAGCGCTCCGGGGGGCGCGATCTCGACGGGGACACCCCAGTGGAGGGGCGGTCCTCCAGGTCGTCGGCCTCGGCACAGCGGAGTCAGACGATCTGACAGGGCTGGCCGTGACCGCCGGGAGGGTGCTGTTCACCGGTCACACCTCCGGCGGTCTGGCGGGCGACAACCCCGGCCGTTCCGACCTGCTGGTGGGCGCGGCCCGCTGACGAACCCCTCGGCGCGCCACGGCGTTGGGGTCCTCGGCGGTCCACGCGGGGGTTCTGCTACATTGCACCGCAGTGAGTGGTAACGCTGTTCCGCTCAGCGGAACCTCCGGCGCCTGCAGGGAGGAGCGGCCCCTCCCCCCGGCGAATCTCCGCGTGGTGCCCAAGCTGTCCGCCGCGCCCGGAAAGCCGGGCGGAGCGGTGGGCCCGTGACAGCGATGGGTGGCCTCACCGGCGAGATCCTCGTCGACGGCATGACCGCAGACGAATGGGCCCGGGCCGCTCGAGTCGAGGGGGTGCTGGGCGCTCTGGCGGCACGCGCCGAGGAGGCGGACCGCAGCGGCGAGTTCCCCATCGAGCACGTCCGCACGCTGTCGGAGGCCGGCCTGCTCGGCTTGAACGTCCCGGTGGCGTTCGGAGGGCTCGGGGGCGGCCTGCGTGATCTGGCCGCTGCCACCTTCGCCATGGCCACGTGCTGCGCCTCCACGGCCATCGCCTATTTCTTCCAGTGCAGCGGCACGTCGCGTGGCCTGCTGCCGCTGGCGGCCATCGACGCCGGGCTGTTCGGTGCCGACGAGGTTCCCGCGGTACGGGCCTTCGCCGAGAAGGTGCTGCGGCGGATGGGTGCCGAGGGGCGGTGGGTCGCCAACTTCGCCAGCGAGTCGGTGCGGGTCAAGGACGCCGCGATCGCCATAGCCACCGAGGCCTCGCCCGCCGACGGCGGTTGGCTCGTCAACGGGGTGAAGTCTTTCGGCTGTGCCACTGGGGTGGCCGACGACTACCTCGTGACCGCCAGGCTCCCGGGTGGTTCCACGGCAGAGCACCTCGCCGTCTTCCTGATCCCCCGCGACAGCAGCGGCGTCTCGGACCGGACGCGCTGGGACGCTCTCGGTATGCGGGCCTCGGCCACGCACGGGATCGTGCTCGAGGACGTGTTCGTGCCCGCCGACAGCGCGCTCACCGTACCGGGCGCGTTCGTGAAGATGACCCAGGTGAGTCGGGGCAGCTTCGTCGGCAATCAGGTGGCGCTCTCGTCGGTGTACCTGGGTGCCGCGCACGCGGTGACGGAGTTCGCACTCAACCATCTCCGCACCACCACCTACCACGGCACCGACGAGCCCATCGGCGGTAGCGATTTGCACAAGCAACTCATCGGGAGGATGCAGGCTTCGATGCAGACGGCCCTGCATTGGGCTCGACGCCAACTGCAACTGGAGACCTGCGACCCACCCCTCCTGTCCAAGGACGCGGAGGTGGCGCACTGGCGCATCGCCAAGGGCGAGATCGCCGAGAACTGCTTCGACGTGGCCGTGACGGCGCTGAAGGCCTGCGGCACCGGAAACACGGGCTTCGGTTCGCCGGTCTCCCGGGGGCTGCGGGACATCTCCATGGCTCTGGTGCAGGGCTTCCCGCCCGAGCGGGGGCGCCTGGATGCCGCCGAATATCTCGTGCACGGCGCCGAGGGAGCCCGGTTCGGAGCCGCAACGTGATCCGCCGGCGGTGGTTCTGGGGGCTGGTGGGCGCCATGTTGTACGTCGCCGGTATGAACGACGAGGCTCTCGACAGGATCGGGGGCGGCTGGCTCGCCCTGCCGCGATGGGCGCACGTGGTGATCGTGGTCGTGCTGCTGGCGCTGGCCATCCGGCTGGCGGTACGCATCCTCAGCGCCCGGAGAGCTGCCTACGACGCAGCCGTGCGCGCGGCGTTCCGCGAGAACTCGCTGGTGGAGGGGAGTTGACATGAGGATCGGCATTCCTGCGACAGCCGTCCTGAGCGCGTTGGCCTTGCTGATGACTGCATGTGCCGGAGACGACGGCGGTGCCGCGGACACAGCCGGCGAGGCGCTGCGCGAGGCGCGGGCCGCCGACGCCGACGCCACGGTGGCGCTGGTCGACGCGCAGGCGGCCGCAGCCCAGGCTCAGGCCGCGCTCGCCGCCGCTGAGCAGGCTCAGGCAGCAGCCGATCTTGCCCGAGCCACAGCTGAGGGCAACCAGGATGCCGTCGCCGAGGCCGAGGCGGCACTTGCGGAGGCCCAGGCTGTCGCCGACGAGGCGCGCTCGCAGGCCGCCGTCGCCCAGCGCGAGTCCGACGACGCTCGCGCCGCCGCGGAGGCGGCCGCGGAGGAGGCGGCGGTCGCAGCAGAGGCGCCCGCGCCGGCGCCCGAACCGGCGGATGCCCCTGAGCCGCCCGCGCCGGCGCCCGAACCGGCGGATGCCCCCGAGCCACCCGCGGCGCCCCAGCCACCCCCGCCGCCCCAGCCGCTCGAGGCCTCGCGAGGCGCCGCCGACATGAGTGCCGAGCCGCTGGTGGTGTCGTTCATCGTCACCGACGTGAGCATGGTCGCTCAGGCGCTGGGCTGGGAGGTTCCCGACCAGGGTGATCTGGAGGCCGTGATCGAAGCGGTCGTGGCGCGCGCCAACGACACCGGAGGCGTGGCCGGCCGGCCGATCCGCCCGGTCGTGCGGGTCTTCAACGCCATCACCGACTCTCCCATCTCCGAGGAGCAACTCTGCAACGCCATCACCCAGGACGACCAGGCCGACGTCGTCGTCCTCACGGGCCAGTTCCAGGAGAACGCCCGGCCCTGCTACGCCGCGGCCGGCACGCTGATGCTGGATGTGACCCTTTTCCCGATCGATGGCTCCGGCTTTGCGGACCTCGCCCCGTACCTGTGGTCACCGCTGCTCCCGAGCTACGACCAGCTGCTCGGTGGCCTGGCGGGGGCGCTGGAGTCCGCCGGGTGGTTCGACGGCGCCACGGTCGGCGTCGTCGGCATCGAGAACGACATGAACCGCCGGATCTTCGCGGAGGTCCTGCAGCCCCGCCTCGCTGCTGCCGGCGTGGAGGTTGCGTCGGTCAACTGGGCGGACCCGGTCGACGGCACCAGCCTCGAAACCGGCATGCAGCAGGCGATCCTCGACTTCAAGAGTGCCGGTGTGGACAAGGTCATCGCCGTGGGGGGATCCCGCCTGGCCTCGTGGATGCTGGATATCGGCGCCACCCAGAACTTCTCACCCGCCTACGCCGTGACCAGCTACGACAGTCCCGAATTCAACATCCGCAACTACCCCGACCTGATGCGGGGTTCACTGGGGATCTCCGTGCTGCCCGGCTGGGACGTTCACGAGGACCAGTATCCGGCACCGGCCAACGCCGCCGAGGCCCTGTGCCTCGGCATCGCCGCCGACGCCGGGGCCGACTTCGAGAGCCGCGCCAACTCCCGCAGCGCGCTCCTGTACTGCGATGCGGTCAGGCTCCTGCAGCTCGCCGGCGATTACGCCGACTCGCTGAGCCCCGAGGGCATCGGCGCGGCGATGTGGGCCGTCGGCGACCGGTTCGAGCCCGCCAGCGTCTACTCGGTGGCATTCCGGGAGGGCGGCTACACCGGGAGCGCCGGCTACCGCGTGTTCGCCTACGACGAGTCCTGCTCGTGCATGGTCATCCGGAGTGACACGATCCCCTTCGGGGGCTGACGTGCGGGCCACCCTGGCCCGGCTGGCCGGCCCGGGCGTGATCGCCGGGGCCGCCGGCGCGAGCGCCGCTCGACTGATGCTGCCCGCGGGCACCGGCGAGGCGCTCGCCGCCTGGGCGCTTCCGGTGATGGGCCTCGTGGCTCTGGCCAGCGCGCTCGCCGCCACCCGGGCGGCGGGCCGGATCCCCGAGCAGGCCCTGATCGGCGCGGCCGCCGTCTGCGCCGGCGCCGGCATGTGGCTGGCGGCGAGCGATCCGGGCGGCGGCGCCGGGATGGCGGGTCTGGCGGTGGCGGCCGCCGGGTTCGGCCCGTCCATCGCTCTGCAACGCCTGCTCATCGCCGAGAGCGCCGAGGTTCTGAGTTCCCGCCGCCCCTGGCCGGAGCGGGACGCCGAGGGCAACGAGGCGCGCTTCGTGCTGTTCGGCTGGTATTGGGCCGCTCTGACGCTCGGCGTCCTCGGCATTCTGCTGGCGTCGATGGTCCAGCCGATCGGGATCACCGCGGTCCTGCGGGGCGCCGGCGCGGCCGCGGCGGCAGGTGGCCTGCTGACATTCCTGCGACCGCTGCCGGGCGGTGACCCGGCCCCCGATGGGATCGCCGCGCCCGACGCCCCGTGGTCGCGGCGCGCCGCCGCGGCCGCCTTCGGGTTCGGCGCGCTGTTCGCCGGCACCGCTTCAGCCGGCCACGAGCTGCTCGCCGGCGAGTGGCAGCGCACCCCGCACGGGGCTGCCGGCGTGCTGGCGGCCACCACCGCCGGCGCCGCGGTCACCGTGACCCTGGGGCGGTGGTTCCACCGGCTGGGCCGGCGGCGTGGTGCCCGCCGCGCGGCCGCCGCCGGTCACCAGTTGATGCTCGGCGGCGGGATGGCCCTGCTGGGGGCCTTCTCGTTCACCTACATCGGGCTGATCGTGTCGTGGATCCTTGCCGCCGGCTCGCTGGTGCTGGCGGCGGTCGGCCTGGACGCGGCGACCTGGGCGGGGTTCCGTCCCGTCACCCGGCGGCTCGTGGCGGCCCGCCAGGTGGCAGGTTTCGCGTCCGGGGCCGCGGTGACCGCGGCCCTGCTGGCGGGCCCGCTTTCCGGCCGCGACCAACAGCTGAAGATCGCCGTCCCCTCCGTGGCCTGCATCGTGGCGGGATACCTGCTGGCCCGCCGCTGCCCGGCCGAGGGCGCCGCGGGCCACCGGCGGGGCGCCTGGAGCGCCACCGTGCCCGGGCGGGTGGAGCAGGGCCCCGGGACGCCGCTTCTGCGGCTCGCCGGTGTGGGGGTGGCCTACGACGGGATCCAGGTGGTCTTCGGCGCCGAGCTCGAGGTGCACGAGGGCAGTATCGTCGCGCTGCTGGGTACCAACGGTGCCGGCAAGACCACCACACTGCGCGCCATCTCGGGCCTGGAGGGGGTCTGCGCAGGCCGGATCCAGTATCGCGGGCTCGACATAACCCGAACACCACCCACCTGGCGCGTGGGGATGGGCCTGCACCAGATCGTCGGCGGCGGGGCCGTGGCGGGCGAACTCAGCGTCGCGGAGAACCTCCGCCTGTTCGCCCACAGCGTGCCGCGCTCGGAGGTCACCCCTGGGATCGCCGCAGCTCTCGAGCAGTTCCCGCGACTTGCGGAGCGGCGATCGCAGAGCGCGGCGACCCTGTCGGGCGGCGAGAAGCAGATGCTGGCCCTGGCCAAGGCGTTCATCGCCTCGCCGAAGCTGCTCCTGATCGACGAGTTCTCGCTGGGGCTGGCGCCGGCCCTGGTGGACGAGTTGCTGCCCGCGCTGCGCGGGATCGCGGCGCGGGGCACCGCGATCCTGCTGGTCGAGCAGTCCCTGGACCTCGCCTGCGAGCTAGCCGACTACGTCTACGTGATGGAGAAGGGTGAGATCCGCCTCCAAGGGACCCCGGCCGAGCTGCAGGCGCAGGGAGATCTGGTGCGCTCGGTGTATCTTGCCGAGCCCCCGATGTCCGCGGTGACGTGAGCGGTTTCGACCTCACCGGCCCGATCGTCCTACTCGGCACGCTGACGGGGCTCGGCTACGCCCTGCTCGCCGTGGGCCTGGTGCTCACGTACCGCTCCAGCCGCGTCATCAACTTCGCGCACGGCGCCGTCGGCTTGTTCGTCGCCGGCCTCTTCGCCGTGGTGGTCGGTCGCTACGACGTCCCGTACCTGCTGGGGTTCCCGGCGGCCCTGCTCTGCGGGGCTCTCGTGGGGGCCGGGGTGGAGGCGCTCATCGTGCGACGCCTCGCCGCCGCCCCCCGCGTCCTGGTCATGGTCGCCACCCTGGGCATCGGCGAGGCGCTGCTGCTGCTGTCGCTGTCGTTCAACTCCGGAGGGCTCGGCGGACGCACGTTCCCCCAGCCGACGCTCTTCCCCGCCTTCGAGGTGGGGCCGCTGTTCATCCCGCCGTCGCTGACGGCGCTGCTGATCCTCACGCCGGTGCTGCTGGTGGCGCTGGGATTGTTCCTGGAGAGGTCCCGCTACGGCGTGGCGATGCGCGGCGCCGCCTCCAATCCCGACGCGGCGACGCTGGCAGGGGCAGCCCCCCAGAACATGTCCATGCTGGCCTGGGCGCTTGCCGGCCTGGTCGCCACCTTCTCGGCCCTCCTGGTCCTGCCCTCGCGGAGCGCGGTCACGCCGGAATCGCTGGGTCCGGGTTTCCTGCTGCGCGGCCTGGCGGCGGCGGCCCTGGCCCGTTTCGCCAACCTGCCCGTGGCCTTCGCCGCCGGTGTGGGGCTGGGAATCCTGGAGGCCGTCCTGGCGTCCAACCCGAGCGCCACCGGCTCGTTCGAGGTGGCGGTGTTCGTGATCGTCCTCATCGGGGTGGGGGTGCAGTCCCGAGCCCGTCGCGGCCGGGTGGCCGAGGACCGGTGGGCCGATCTCGCACCGGCGCCCGGGCTTCCCGAGGTCTACCGGCGGCTGCGGCTGATCCGCTGGGCGCCGCCGGCGCTGGGCGCTCTCTGCGTGCTCGTGGCCGCCCTGCTGCCCGCCTGGATCAACAACCAGCAGGCATTCGTCCTCGCCGTCGTTCTGGGGTTCGCCGTGGTGGCGATGTCGGTGAGCCTCCTGACCGGCATCGGTGGCCAACTCTCGCTGGGGCAGGTGGCCTTCGGGGCGATCGGCGCACTGGCCGCGGTCGCCGTGCTCCGGGAAACCGGCAGCCTCATCGTCGCCCTGCTGTGCGGCGCCGTCGCCGGCGGGCTGGCGGCTGGGGTGGTGGGTCTCCCGGCGCTGCGGGTCCGCGGCCAACTCCTGGGTGTGGCGACACTGGCATTCACCCTCATGGCCTCGGGCTGGCTGCTGCGGCAGGAGTGGGCGTTCGATCGCACCGGCGTCTCGGCGCCGCCGCGACAGGTGTTGGGCATCGAGTTGACCACGTCCCGCGCCTACTACTACGTCGCCGTGGTGGCCTTCGCCGTGGCTCTGGCCGGCGCCACCCTGGCGCGGCGGTCGCGCTTCGGCCAGCGGCTCCGGGCGGTCCGGGACAACGAGGACGCGGCGCGCGCCCTGCGGACGCGGGTCAGCCTCGTGAAGCTCGGCTCCTATGTCGTGGCGGGGATGCTGGCCGGGCTGGGCGGTTCGGTCATCGGGTTCGCCAGCACGCAGATCTCCGCCGCCCTGTTCACGCCGCGGGGCAGCGTGGACGCGGTTTCCATCGCCGTCATCGGCGGGCTGGGCGGGTTTGTCGGCCCGCTCCTGGGGTCGCTGTACCTCGTCGGCATCCCCCGGCTGTTCGATCTCGGCCTGACCCCCCTTGCGGCCCTGAACGCGGGCTGGCTCATCCTGATCCTCGAGCAGCCGCGCGGGCTGTCCGCCCTGTTGGGCAGGGTGCGGGACGGCTACCACGGCGCCGTAGCGCGCCTCGCCGGCCTCCCGTGGTCCGTGGCCGGCGAGCCGGCGCCGGCGCCGGCTCAGGCACCCGACTCGCGGCCCGCCCGACCCGTGGCCTCGCCGCCGCCGGACCGGCGGGATCTGCTGGTGGTGGACGGGCTCTCGAAGCGGTTCGGCGGGACGCGGGCCGTCGACGGCGTGAGCTTCTCGGTGGCCTCGGGCGATCGTCTCGGCATCATTGGCCCCAACGGCGCGGGCAAGACGACCCTGTTCGAGTTGATCAGCGGCTTCGTGGCGCCCGATGCGGGCACTGTGCACTTCGACGGCGTCAACGTCTCCGCCCACCCACCCGAGCGCCGCAGCCGGGCTGGACTGGTGCGTTCCTTCCAGAACGCCCGGCTGTTCCCGACGATGACCGTGGCAGAGACGGTGGCGCTGGCCGCCTCGGCGAACCCCGCGCGACCCGACCCCGAGGAGTTCCTGGACGCCTTCGGACTCGGTCCCCGCGCCGCCCAGCCGCTGAGCGCGATGCCCACCGGGACGCGCCGACTCGTGGAGTTGGCGGCCGGATTGGCGCTGCACCCCCGCGTCCTGCTGCTGGACGAGCCCTCGGCGGGGATCGCGCAGTCCGAGACGCCGGAACTGGCGTCGGTGCTGGAGCGGATCAGCCGGACCTACGGCGTCACGCTCGTGATCATCGAGCACGACGTGCCGCTGCTCGCCGAGGTGTGCAACAGGATGCTCGCTCTGGAGGTGGGGGCGGTCATCGCCCAGGGAACCCCTGCCGAGGTGACCACACACCCCGACGTGATCCGCTCCTACCTGGGTGAGCGGCACACGCGCCGCGGGTCCGCATCCGGCACGGGCGACTAGGCGCGGGCCGCCGGGCGCAGTCGGTCAGTCGAAGAGATCGCGTTTGCGGAATGCTGCCAGCATGAAGCGGGCGAAGGCCTTGCGGCGGGTGAGCCAGGCGACGTGGCTGCCGGGCTTGTCGGCGGCGAGGACGTGCTCGGCCAGCCACGGTGTGACGGTCTCGACCCTGTCGCCGAGGATGTTGAAGATCCGCCTGGCTCTGGCCCACTCCTCGGAGGCCAAGTCGTAGTCACCGGTCAGTAGGTCGGTCACGACGATTCCCGGCGACAGCGTGCCGACCTGCACCGGCGTGGCGGCCAGGTCCGCCCCCAGGGCCTTGCGAAGGTAGCGCACGGCCCGCTTGGTGGATCCGTAGGCCGCCATTCCCGGCTGGGTGGCGCCGTCGCTGCCGAAACCCTCGGTCAGCCACACCTGCCCGTGACCCTGCGGGAGCATTGCGGCGATCGGGACCTTCAGTCCGAACAGCGTGCCCGTGAGGTTGGCCTCCACCACCCGCCGGAGATCCTCGTCGGACTGCTCCCAGAGTGGCATGCGCCTGCTGCTGACGCCGGCGTTGTTGATCCAGATGTCGACGCCGGCGAAGGCGCCGGCGGCGACGTCCCACAGCGCCCTGACCTGGTCGGGATCGGTGACGTCGCAGGCGGCGCCGGTGACGCGGTCGGGATCGTGAGCCGCGCCGAGTTCGGCGACGGCCTCGGCGACGGTTGCAGCGGAGCGGCCGCTGACCGCCACCCGGCAACCGCGCGCCAGGAACTCCTCGGCGAGTCCGCGGCCGATGCCGCGCGTGCTCCCGGTGATCACGATTCTCTTGGCCATGATGCTCCTTCTTCGGATGTGACCTCTTCCTAGCGTCGGGCCCACGCCGCTACACCGGGCCTGCCGACGAGGTCGCCGAGTGTCGAGGGGCCGCCGTTGAGGTGCTCGACGAGAAAGGCCAGCACCAGGTCGGCGAGAAGGCGCCGGGCCGCGGTTTGCCCGGGCGGGTCGGCGGGTTCCAGGAAGGACCGTGCCGAGGTGTGATCGATGGGATGGCAGGCCGTGAAGTGTGTGCCGTCGGCGAGTTCGACGAACCAGCAGTCGCCGGAGTCCGCGGTCACGGCCTCCTCGAGGGTGCTGCGCACGGGATCGTGGGGACCGTCACCGGAGCGGTAGCGGTCGCGGCTCGCCGCGATCACGCCGTCGTTGGCGCCGGACAGGAGCAACAGTGGCGTCGCGGACGGGATCGGCATGATCGCCGCCTCACCGTAACCCAGCCGGGTCGCAGCCATCGTGTGGCCGGCGTAGGCGAAGGCGGCGCGGATTCCCGGGAACCACGCCGGTTGGGCGTTCTGCAGCGCCATCGTGCCGCCGGCGGAGTGTCCCCCCAGCGCCAGGCGGTCGGGATCCACGTGGTCACCGAGCAGTGGGTCACCGGTGACGAGATCGATCACGTCACCGAGAACGCTCGCCGACGGGCGCGTGCCCAGCGCCTCGGGCGCCAGCGCCGCGAGGTCGAAGCCCGGCGTGATCCCGTGGCCCAGCGGTCCCAGGTCCTCGACAAGCGAGTAGACGGCCACGACGAAACCCGTCGCGGCCAACTCCGACGCCATCCAGCGGTAGGAGTCGGGTGTCACGTTGATGCCGGGCATGATCACGACGGCCGGCAGCCGGCCCGGCGAGGCGATCGGCAGGATGCCGGTCAGCTTGGCTCCGGGCAGATCGCGGGGGTCCGCGGGGTAGAACAGTGTCACCCGGAGGCTGCCGGGACCCGCGCGGTGCACCGATCGGACGAGCGTCTCAGCCACCGCGGGCCCCGACGGTGTAGTCGATCGTCATGGCGCCGGACATGAGCGCCAGCACCGTCGCCCGGACCTCGAGGTGCAAGGGGTGCCGCTCGTAGGCGCGATAGGCGGCGCTGTCCACCCAGCGTGTGCGGAGGGCGATGTCGGCCGCGTAGTCGCCGTGGCACTCGTTCATCAGGACAGCCAGGTCGATCATCCCGTCGATGGCGCCATCCATGCGCAGCATCTCGGACCGGCAGCGCTCCCGGTCGGCGGGATCGGCCAGCTTCACGAGGACCATGTGTACGTGCAAGTCGGACTCTCCGTTGTTCCGCAATGAGGAACGCTGTTTCCCGTTCACGCTAGGATCGTGCCATGAGCACCGTCAACCGCGACTACGGTCCCCCGACCGAGCGCCCCTACCAGTGCTTCATGGGCCGCTGGGAAGGACTCTGCAAGAGTTTCAGCCCCGCCGGGGATTTCCTCGAGGCGAGCGCCGTGCACATGGACGTGTACTGGCTGGACCGGAACACCTGGCACCTGCACGAGCACTTCGAGAACCTCTACGGGGTGGGCGAGACCATCTACGACACGCCGATCACCAGCGACGGGAAGCGCTGCTTCGCCAGCAGCGAGATGATCAACCTCGAGGGGACTGAACTCACGCCGTTCAACTACGTGTTCACCATCCACAGCCGGGTGTCGCAGAGCACCGTGTACAACAACCACTACTTCCTGGACCGCGACACCCGCAGGATCATCACCCACAAGGTGCGTGACGGGGAGACGCACCTCTTCCAGATACAGGACTTTGCGCGGGTGGTGCGGCCATGATCGTCCAGAACGCTCCGGCGGGACGGCCCCGCTTCGTCATCACCATGCTCCAGCACACCACCTTCGCCGGCAAGCTGGCCCGGCACTTCGGCAACGAGGAGTTCGCCCCGCTGGATCCCCGCGAGCCGCTGGAGTTCGTCGTCGCCAACCACGACCGGGGTTGGGACGAACTGGACGGCCGCGCCCCGCAGGACCCCGCCACCGGCCTTCCGTACAACCTCATCACGACGCCGATCAGCGAGATCATCGCCACCAGCGCGGGTTCCCCCGACTACAACGAGCAGCGGCACCCGCTGAGCGGCCTCATCTCGTCGATGCACAGCTACGGGCTCTACCACGGCCGCTACGGGCTGGCCCCGGACAAGCTGTTCATCGACCGGGTGCCCGACGGGATGCGCCCGGAGGTCGACGCCATGCTCGACGGGGAACTGGCCCGCCAGGGACGGCTGCGGGCCGAACTCGAGGCCGACCCGGCCACCGCGGCCTGGGCCGGCGAGGACGCCGTCTTCCGCGCCTACAAGCAGTTGCAGTTCTTCGACACGTTCTCGCTGTACTGCCACATGCAGCCCACCGGAGCCCGCGGCGACGCGACGTTCGACCACGTGCCCGCCGGCTCGACCGCAGACGTCAGCCTCTCCGTGCAGGAGCGCCCCGGTGCGGTCTACCGGCTGGATCCGTACCCGTTCGACACCGACGGCCTGGAACTGTTCACCGAGGGGCGCTATCTCCTCCCTGCCGAGTCCGGCGCCGATCTGGCCGCCGTCATGGCGTCGACCCCGGTCGAGAAACAGAGCGTCACCCTCGTCGCGGCGTGAACCACCCCCGGACGCCGGCTTCGGTGGCGGCGGCCGGCCCGTGACCGGCGGCATCGAGGCGGCGACGGGGCCGTGACCCTCGTGGCGGCGTGAGCGGTCCGTCCTTCGAGCAGGGCGAAGGCCGCTGGCTGGGCGCCGCCGAGGTGTACGAGGCCGGGGGGCGCTACGCGGGGCAAGGCCACGACGCCCGTGTCGTCCGGCGTGACCTCGACGACGGGACCGTGGAGGTCACTGTCTCCTTCGACGGGCCATTCCGGCTGTCGGGCTCCTACGTCATCGCCGATCACGGCGATCACCGTCTCTACCTCGGCCCGCTGAACCACGGGTACGCGGAGGTACTCGGCGACCGGCTGATCGACACCAACAACTACTGGCCCGACATCGGACTGTCGCAGCGCCTGTGCCTGATGGTGCTGCCCGGTGGTCGGGCGCAACTGTCGCTGGCACTGCTGAGCCGTGGCGAGCAGGCCGTGTACACCGTCGTCGGCGAGTACGAGCGCCGCTCGCCCACCGCTCCGACGGGTGTCACGGGGTCCCCGACGATTCCGCCGGCCACAGCGCCCGGGGCGCCGTCGGCACCCGATGAGCCGGGCGAGGGACGGACCGGCGCACTCCTCGAGCGCCCCGGCACCTGGTCGGGAACGCTCGAGTTGATCGGCGCCAGCGGGGATGTCCGGGGCACCGCGGGCTACACCGAGCGGGTCGAGGCGACCGGCGACGGGGGACGACTCGATGTGGCGCTCGCGGGCACCGGCTTCGCTGACGACGCGACGATCTCTGTGTGCACCGACGGCCGGCAGCACTGGACCGGCGGCGGGAGCGTCGTCGGGAGCCAGAGCCTCTGGGGTGGCCGGGCGCTGGCGGGGACCCTGCTCTTCGGTCGCGACCGCCTGCGCCTGTGGCGCCGCGAGGTGGCACGCCGGGACGGGAGTTCCAAGGGCGTGCTGCACATGTGGTACCGGGGCGGGATCCGTGTCGGCGTGGCACACGGCGTCCTGGAGTTCGCGCCGGAGGGCTCTTGCCGATGAGCAACCGCTTCGGCGGGGATTGGCTGGTCAGCGAGTACGTCCACGACCCCGACGGACACCTCGCCGGCATCGTCCGCCAGCGACGCACCCTGGAGGCCATCACCCCGGACGTGATCCGGGTCACCCAGGTCTGCGAGCCCGAGGGCCTTGACGGGCACCCGATGCAGGACTTCGCCGGCACCTGGGTCTTCGATCTGCGGATCGACGGTGCGCTGCGCATCTACGAAGGTCCCGATGTCGTGGGCCACGGCTGCGAGTGGTCGCCCGGGGCGATGACCGGCCAGGGCGTCTGGCCCCGCTTCGGCCACACCTTCGAGTCGTTCGCCGTCCTCGTGACGCCCGACCGTCAGCTCACGGGCGGCTTCTTCGGCCTCGCCGGGCGTTCGGTGGCCGACATCGTGGGCGTGGCCGAACCCGACCGGGGGCGTTGGCCCGCGCTGGATGTCAGCGCGCCAGCGCTCGAGCCGCCCTTGCCGGGGCCGGGCGTCCGGCGCAGGGTGGGACCGCTGGCCGTCGCCGAGAACTGGCCCTCGCCCACCGAGCGGGTGCGGACGCTGGCGATGGCCGATCGGGTCACGGGAGCATCGCTCACCATCGTCGACCGCCGGAGTTCCGGCGGGCGCCACGTGGAGGTGTCGGTGGCCCGCTGACGGCGCGGCCTGGGCCGCTGGATGTGCGGATCGAAGCGCCAGGCAGTGGATTCGGGCCCCGGATCGGGCTACCTGCCGGAAGGGCGAGCGGCGTTGTCTGTGGCGTCGCCGGCCGTCGCCGGCTCAGGAGTCGGGATTCCAGGCAAGCGGCCCGAAGACGACTTGGGTCATCATGTCGCCGTCGTAGAGCTTCCACGCCACCGCCAGCGTGTGGTCGTCGTCGATGATGAACTCGCGGCCGCGCACCTTGAACGCCTCGGTGCTGTGGTGCTGCGAGGTGTACAGGGCGCGGCCGTAGCCGATGGCGTTGCCGTGCAGGTCGGGACCGTCGTACGTGTGACGGTTGCCGATGCGGGTGCGGGTGTAGCTGAACGACCGGTCGAGCGCCCCTTGCAGCGCCCACGTCTGCGAGGCCCGCACGAGATCGATGGGGGAGTGGCTGATCTCCACGTCGACGGTTCCCTGCTTCTGCTGATCCGCACCGAAGACCTCGCAACTGCCCGACCAGGTGCCGCCGGCGCGGTCCGGCAGGACGTGCGGGCGGGAGGCCGCCTCCCGCTCCCGCCGTAGGAACGCGTCGATCTCCGCCTTCGTGTCGGCGTTCGTGTCGTAGTCGTGGGCGTTGCGGTAGACGCCGTTGAAGACGGCGAAGATGGTCGGTCCCTCGTAGAGCAGCGAGGAGTAAACCTGCGTGACGCCGTCGGGGAGGATCTGGTTGACGGTGTTGAGGTCGGCACGCCAGCCGGGGGAGTAGTAGTGCGAGTCCACGAGGGCGCCGTAGGGATGGCCGGCGCCGTAGAAGTCGGGTCCGAGGTAGATGCGGTTGCGGCCGGTGTCGTCGACGCCGAAGGCGAAGTCGTGGATCTCGAAGCGGTTCCGCAGCGGCCCGGTGTTCTGGAAGTTGCAGTGCATGTAGTACGTGGTCACGCCGTCGGCGAAGACGCTGGAGCGGTTCACCTCGTTGAAGCCCGTGTGCCCCCCGTCGGCGTCGAAGATGGCGGGGAGGCCGTACCACGTGCCGGTGATGCGCTCCTGCCACTCGCTGGGCCCGCCGGTGGTCTGCGGTTCGCTCACGGCCCTCCCGACCCTCCCGTGCCGCCGGCCCCGCCGTGGCCGGCCGCCCGCAGGCTCCGGCGGATCGAGTCGCTCACCTCGGCGCCCAGCAGTCGGTCCACGTTCGCCCAGACCGGATCCACGTCGGGGTTGAAGACGGCGGCGCGGTGGCGTTCGTCGCGCTCGACGAGTTGGCCGGCATCGATCCCGTCCAGCAGTTCCGGCGGTATCCCGCCGGTGGCCAGCGCCAGCCAATGGTTCCGGTAGGCCGCCACGATCGGCTCGATCGCGGCGAAGCCCGGCTCGTCGGCCCGGTGGGCCAGCATCCACGACGACATGAGCTGCCACTGCAGGGGGGTGAGATGCGCCGGCGACAGGCCCTCGATCCGTCCGGCCGCGGCGTGCGCCTCGGTGAGCGGCACGAAGCAGTGGTTGAGATAGGCGAGGTGTGCCCCGGGATCCACCCGGGGGATGAGATCCAGGTGGAAGGCGTAGTGGGGTCCTGCCAGGACCGCGTCCAGCGTGAAATGCGGGACCGCGCTCTCCGGCGGCGCGAAGGCGAAAAGCATGTGGCTGTCCAGCCCGAACGCCTCGACGGTCATGCCCACGTAGACGAGGCTCGCCCGGTCGCCGGCGAGGACGCGGTGGCTCCCGACCCGGCTGCCGTCGATGGCGCTGATCAGTTCGATGTCGTGCGCGGCGGCGAGGTCGAGACCGTCGACGATTGCCCGGACCGTCCGGTTCGCCAGATCGGCTGTGAGGCTCATCACGTCGCCTCGCCGCCGGTCACGGTGGGAAAGACCCAGGCGCCGGCCATCTCGGGGTCCTCGGCGCGTGCCGGGGAGGGGATCACCGCCGCTCGCCGGGCGGTCTCAGCGTCGCTGGGCGTGATCAGCCCGAGTCCCCGGTCGAGGCAGTCCTGTCGCCAGCGGCGGTACGCCAGCTGGATCGAGTCGGACTTGACGTGGAGTTCGGCGGAGAGATCGAACGGGAGCAGTTCGGGGCGTTGCCGCTCGACGGTGGCCTGATCCTCTCGGAAGATCTTCAGCGTCCGGGCGATGGAGTCACGGTCGGCCCAGCGTCCCGTGAAGAAGTTCCGCAACATGTAGAACTTGGAGACCGTCCGGTGCTCGTCGATGGGGATCGCGGCCGTGTAGATTCGCATCTCCCCGAGCGGCGGGCGCACGATCAGCAGCGACACGTTCGGTGGGTAGAAGCCCGTGGTCGTCCGCACCGGGGGCCGCTCGCCGGTGGACCTGTAGACCTTCGACCAGGTGCCGCGGGGCGGCGGCGGATCCAGATCCACCGTCGCGGTCACCGAGGCGAGGTGATCGTTCTCGAACTGCTGCTGGAGTTCGTAGTCCTGGATCTCGGGCTTGTCGGGGTTCCCGAACGACGTGGAGTGCACGAACGGGGTGTGGGCGATGTCGAAGGCGTTCTCCAGCACCCGGTCGTAGTTCGCCTGCCAGGCGAAGGTCCCCCGCACCGCGCGGTTGCCCTCCCGCTGTACTCCCAGCACCGGGTCGAGCCCGTCCAGCGCGGGCAGCGGCGGTCGTTCGGAGTCGGCGGCGTCGCCGAGGAAGACCCATACGAAGCCGTAGCGCTCGATGCACGGGTAGGTGTCGATGCGGGCCTTGCGCGGGATGGGCGCGTCGGGGCGGTTGGCCGGGATCCGAACGCAGCGGCCGTCGCTGTCGTACAGCCAGCCGTGGTACGGGCACTGCAGGCAGTCGCCGACCACCCGGCCGCCCGAGAGGGCGCCGCCGCGGTGCACGCAGAGGTCCGACTGGGCGACCACGGTGCCGTCGGAGGTTCGGTACAGCACGAGATCGTGCCCGTGGACCGGCACCGCCACGGGCTGATCGGCCACGACGGGCCCGAACTCGATGGCGTACCACTGGTTCTTGATCAGCACGTCACAAGGCCTCCGCGGTGGCGCCGCCGGGTCGGGGGAGGAGCCGGTCGCCTCCCCAGATCGCCCGCACCAGCCGGTCGGTCATCTGCTCGCCGAAGAACCGTACGCCCATCACGTTGGCCGGGTCGCGTTCGGCGATATTGCGCCGCCGGGTGAGGTCGTGCGCCGCCAGCAGGTGGCGGCGGTCCGGCGGGGTCGGTTCCGCCTCCTCCACGTGCCGGAGCCAGCGATCCAGCCGGTCGTGGGCCAGTTCGCGGATCTGTGCCAGCCGCCTGTCGGTGGCCTCGGTCGTGAAACAGAGGGCGACGTGGGAGAGGGCTTGGCGCACGTAGAGGGCCTTCGACGTGAACGGGACGAGTCCCGGATCGGCCCGGGCCTCGAGGAACTGCTCGTTGAGGGGTTGGTAGTACCTCTCCAGGGCATCAGTGTCCAGCATGAGATCCGAGCGCGGGTTGAAGTCGACGTAGAACCACACGTCGGGCAGGGTCCCGCAGGCGAAGCCGAAGTGCGGCACCTCGATGTGCGGACCCAGCCAGGCCGTGACGTGCATGTTCGTGAATCCGAGCGGCGGGTTGCCGATCCAGCTGTGCACGAGCCAGTCGATCTCCGGGCCGGAATAGGCGGCCAGGCGTCCGGCGGGGAACTCCGCCTCGCCGCGGTAGGACTCCAGATCGTCGGTGCTGGGATCTCGTCGGACCTCGAAGCGATCTCGGAGCTTGGCCATCAACTCCTCGGTCGCGGCCCAGAGACGCTCGACCACCTCGGTCGTGTCCCGCTTGGGCCGGCGGTCGAAAATCTCCTCGACGCCCTCGAGTGTCTCGCGCATCCGTGCGTCCCGTGCTCCAACTGCCCGCCGTAGTTCCGCTCAGCGGAACGATGTTTCGCTGCACGCTACGATGCAGGGTACCGGGTGTCAACGTGCCGGCGGGAGCGGGCCGAGCCCGGGGGAGCACCGGTGAATCGAAGCTATCTCTACGTCCCCGGCCACCGGCCCGATCGGTTCGCCAAGGCGGCCGCCAGCGGGGCCGACGCCGTGATCGTCGACCTCGAGGACGCGGTCGCCGCCGCAGCGAAGGCCGCGGCCCGCGCGGCCGTCGCCGCATGGCTCGCCGAGCCACCGCCGGTGGCGGTCTGGGTGCGGGTCAACAACCATCCGGACCTGCTGGGTGCCGACCTGGCGATGGTGGCCCGATCCTCTGCGGCGGGCGTCGTGATGCCCAAGGCCACCCCCGAGACATGCGAGGTCGCCGACGTCGCCGTCGGCGCCCTCATCGAGACCGCGGCGGGACTCCGAGCCCTCGACCGGATCGCCGCGCACCCGCGGGTTGTGCGCCTCGCGCTCGGCGAGGCGGACCTCTGCGCCGAGTTGGGCGTGATCCCTTCCGCGGACGGGCGCGAGCTGTGGGCGATCCGCAGCGACGTGGTGGTGGCGTCGTCGGCGGCCGGATTGGAGCCTCCCGTCGGTCCGGCTCACACCGATCTGGGCGACGACGAGGCGCTCGAGCGCACGAGCCGGCAGCTGTACCGGCAGGGCTTCGGCGGTCGCAGCGTCCTGCATCCCCGGCAGGTGGCCACCGTCAACGGGGTGTTCACCCCCGGCGAGGAGGAAATCCGCCGTGCGCGGCGCCTCGTGGCGGCTCACGCCGCCGCCGGCGGGGAGCCGGCAGTGGTCGACGGGGCATTCGTCGACGGCGCCACCGTTCGCCTGGCACAGCGGACGCTGGAGCGGGCCCGGGTGGATCTGCCGGGCACGCCCCGCTGACCGCGGCACACGACACTCAGCCCGGCGCCACCAGACGGGCGGCAGCCCCCCGGGCGCGCCCGGCAACCAGATCCGTCTGCAGTGACACCTCCCGCTGGGCGGCCCGGCGCGGGTGGATCGTGCCGACGAGGTGATCCTGTCCGGATCCAATGCGCCGGAGATCCGGCACGTTGATCGTGCCGTCGAAGGGATGCGTGCGATCCGTGGCGAACAGCGAGTAGGCGGGTGGGCTGATGAGCGCGCAGCCGGGCACGGGACCGACCGGCGACGCCGCCACGATGCAGAGACGGTTCTCCGCGGCCCGCTCCAGGAGCAGGAGGTCCACGTCGGCGGGTCGCGCAGGTCGGTGGCACACCGCCAGCACGTTCACTCCCGCCAGCGCGGCCAGGCGGGCCACCTCCGGGAGCGCGATGTCGTCGCCGATCGCCATGGCGAGGCGTCCCCAGGGAAGGTCCACCGTCGCCGGCCCGTCGCCGTCGCCGGCGGCCCAGGGCAACCTGGCCGTGCGATGAAGCTGCGGCTGCTCGAGCAGGATGCCGGAGGCGCCGATCGCCACGCCGACGTGCCGGCTGCCGTCCCGCCGGGTACCGACGACCGTCACCCCGTGCGGGACAGCGGCGGGCGGCTCGCAGAGTTCGGGCAGGACCAGCAGGCTCGCCCCGGCCTCCAGCACCTTGGCCATGCCGCTCGGCGCGGCCGCGGCGCCGGCGAGCAGGGTCTCCGCGCTGTTCGACGGGGGGGTCAGGGTTTGCGATCCGGCGAGGGCCGCGTAGAGCTGCGGGCGCCGGGTCGGCGCCGGGTTGGCGGCGCGGGCGCGGTCCACTTCTGCGAGATCCACGGTTGCGCTCACCACGTGCTCTCCGAACCGGGGCGCCTTCGCCAGCACGGAGCCGTCCGGTGCGATGATCTGGCTCTCCCCGGCCCCGTCGAGGGCCGGCGCCGGGATGTCGAGGGCGGCGACGAAGGCCTCCAGACGCTCGGTGGGTACGAGCGGTCCCACCTTGTTGGCGGACACGACGAAGACCTGGTTCTCCACGGCCCTCACCGGGACGTGGAGCGAGGCCTCGTCGAGGGCGAAGGAGTTGAGGCTGTTGGTCAACAGGCGCGCACCACCCACGGCGAGCGCCCGCGGCACCTCGCAGGTCACGCCGTCCATGCAGGAGTACATGCCGATCCTCCCGAACGTCGTCTCGATGACGGGTGCAACCCGGGCTCCCGCCCGCAGAAAGTCCCGCTCGTTGCCCATCAGCGTCTGCTTGTCGGCCTGGGCGGCGATCTGCCCGCTGGGATCGAGCAGCAGGTTGGTGATCGTCACACCGTCCGGACGCCTCACGGTCACGGTGAGGACGACGTAGGCCGCATGGGAGCGAGCGCGCCGAGCGCAGGAATCCACGAAAGGCCCGTCGAGGTACAGGGCCACGCGCCGGCAGTGCTCGGCACTGTCGTAGACGGAGAGATGGTTGCAGAACTCCGGGAGCACGATGAGCTGCGCACCCGTCGCCGCGGCGGCGTCGATCATCCGCAGGCACGCGGCGAGGTTCTCCTCGACGTCGGTGGACGTCGCGAACTGGGCTGCGGCGACGGTGACTTCCGGCACGCTCACTCCAGCGGGGCGCCGAGCTTGCGGGACAGGGCCCTGGTGGCTCTGACCACTTCGGCCGCCACGTCGGCGACCTCCGCGGTGAACCGCTGGAGCGGCCCGCAAATGCTGAGCACGGCCACCGGTGTCAGCTGCTCGTCCAGCAGGGGCGCCGCAACCGAACCCGCGCCCGTCTGGCGCTCGCCCAGGGACACTGCGAACCCCTGCTGGCGGATCCGCGAGAGTTCCCGGCTCAACTCCTGCGGATCGACGATCGTGGCGCCGGTGAGCGCCTCCAGCGGTGTCTTCAGGTAGGCGCGCCGCCTGTCGCCGGGCAACCAGGCCAGGAAGGCCTTCGAGGACGCTCCCGCGTGCAGCGGGAACGAGGCCCCGACCTCCACGGTCATCCTGACCTCGCGGTTCGGAGTGACCTGGTCCACGTAGACGCGGCGGTCGTTGTGCAGGACCGAGAGGGTGGACGTCTCGCCGGTCGTCGCCACGAGGTCCCGCATCGTCTCCAGCGCCATCACTCTGACGTCGAGTTGGGAGCGGTAGGCGGCCGCCAACTCCAGGACGGAGGGACCGAGGGAGTAGAGGCGCGTCGTGGCGTCCATCGTGACGAGATCGCGTTGCAGCAGCGACGTGAGGATGCGGTGCACCACGGCCTTGGAGATGCCCAACTCGGAGGCGATCCCGGTCACCCCGCGAGGGGCGCCGGCCCGCGCCAGGCAGAACAGGACCTTGCCGGCGCGCTCGACCGAGGCGACGCCGCGCCCGGGCGAGGTGTCGCCCCCGGCGTCCTCGTTCTCCCCGGCTCCGCTCGCCGGGGGCGGGGAGTGTTCCGGCGGTGTGTCCACCATCGTGCCTCCTGCTGGTGGTCGGGTACCTGTTCCGCTCAGGGGAACACCAGGCTAACTGGCCTTCTCCACAGGCCCGAGAATCCCGCGTCAGCCGGCCCTGTTCCGCTGAACGAAACAGCGTTTACAATCTGGCCGTGGATCCGAGCCAGCCCGCAGCGCGACCGCGGTCCGGTCCGCTCGCCGATCTGCGGGTCCTGGATTGCTCCACGATGCTCGCCGGCCCGCTCGCCTGCCAGATGCTCGGCGACTACGGAGCCGACGTGATCAAGATCGAGCATCCGGGACGGGGCGACAGCCTGCGGGGGCACGGTCGCCGGCGCGACGGTCAGGGTCTCTGGTGGAAGATGGTCAGTCGGAACAAGCGCTGCATCGGCCTCTACCTCGGCGACCCGGAGGCGGCATCCGTCTTCGAGAAGCTCGTGGCGACCGCGGACGTTGTTGTCGAGAACTTCCGGCCCGGCACGTTCGAACGCTGGGGGCTCGGCTGGGACCGTCTGGCCGAGATCAACCCGCGGCTGGTCCTGTGCCGGGTGACCGGGTTCGGCCAGGACGGCCCCTACGCTTCGCGCCCTGCCTTCGGCACGCTGATCGAGGCCATGAGCGGGTTCGCGCACATGACGGGCGAGCCGGACGGTCCCCCCACGCTCCCGCCGTTCGGGCTGGCCGACAGCGTCGCCGGCCTCGCCACCGCGGCGGCCGTTCTGATGGCCCTGCGACACCGCGACGCGGCGGGCGAGGGGCAGGTCATCGATCTCAGCATCCTCGAGCCCATGGCGGCGGCCCTCGGCCCGCACATCCTGAACTACGACCAGTTCCGGGAGGAAGCGAACCGGCACGGGAACCGCTCGCTCAACAACGCCCCCCGCAACACCTACCTCACCGCCGACGGGTCCTGGGTGGCGGTGTCGGCCAGCGCCGACCCGGTGGCGGCGCGAGCCCTGGCACTGGTGGGCCGCCCTGACATCGCCGAGGAGCCGTGGTTCGCCACCGGTGCCGGTCGGGCCGCCCGCGCGGACGAGATCGACTCCCTCATGGCCGCGTGGATCGGTGAACGCACCCTCGATGAGGTGACCGCCGCATTCGGGGCGGCCGACGTGGCGGTCGCCCCGGTCTACGGCGTCGCCGAGTACGTCGCCGACCCGCAGGTCGTTCACCGCGGTTCGGTGGTGGCCGTGCCGGATGAGGATCTGGGCCCACTGCGGATGCAGAACGTTCCCTTCCGGCTGTCGGAGACGCCCGGCGAGATCCGCCACACCGGCCGGCCCATGGGAGCGGACACCGATGCGATCCTCGGCACCGAGTTGAACATCGCTCCCGGCGTCATCGCGGCGTTGCGAGATCGGCACGTCCTGGCATGACCACGACTGATTCCCAGCGCCATCTGCTTGAACTCATCGGCAATGCCCGGGTGTTCGATCTGGGGCGATCGCTGCGCAACGGCATGGCGCAGTCACCCAACCATCCGGCGTTCCGCCACTGCCTGGATCGTCGTCACGGTGACCACGTCCGCGCCGACGGCGGCTCGGCCGCGTCCGATCTGATCAGCCTGGGCTGCCACGTCGGGACCCACGTGGATGCGCTGGCCCACGTCAGCCAGGACGGCAGGCTCCACGGCGGGACCGACGCCCGGCAGGCTCAGACCGGTGGGCGCTTCGAGACGCTGGGCATCCACGAGCTTCCGCCGTTCGTGGGGCGCGGCGTGCTGCTGGACGTCCCCGCCCAACTCGGTGTGGACTGCTGCCCGCCCGGCTACGAGATCACCGTCGAGGACATCGAGGCCACCGCCGCATCCCAGGGCACGCTCATCCGGGCGAGGGACGCCGTCCTGGTCCGGAGCGGCTGGGGACGTCACGCCGAGGATCCCCAGCGGTATCGCGGTGTGCGCAGCGGCGTCCCCGGTGTGGGGACCGCCGCCGCCGGTTGGCTGGCGGCGCGCCGCGTCTCGCTGGTGGGCGCCGACACGCTCGCCTGCGAGGTGCTCGCTCCCGGCGCCGGCCACGCGCTGCTGCCGGTCCACCGGATCCTGCTCGTCGAAACCGGGATCAACATCATCGAGGCGTTGAACCTCGACGAACTGAGCGCGGCCGGTGCCTTCGAGTTCCTGTTCGTCCTGGCGCATCTCAACGTCTTCGGAGCAACGGGCGCTCCCGCCCGCCCCCTCGCCATCGTCGTCGAGTCCGACGCCTCGCAACCGTGACGGCTCCGAGTGTGACGAGCCCGACCGTGACCGCGCCGACCGGTCCGATCCTGCACTCGCTCGGAGCCCTGGCCACCGCAGCGGTGCCCGAACACCTGCTGGCGGAGATGCCGAGCCGCGTCCTCGACGTTCTCGGCATCGCCGTCCGCGCCACGACGCTGGACACCAGCCGGGCCGTGATGGGGTTCTGCCGGGACACCGGAGGTTCCCCGGAGGCCGGCGCCATCGGGATGACCGAGCGCCTGCCGGCCGCCGGTGCGGCGTTCGTGAACGGCACCCTCGCCCACTCGCTGGACTACGACGACACGCATCTGCCGTCGATCCTTCACCCCAGCGCCTCGATCGTGCCGGCGGTGCTGGCCACGGCGGAGAGCGCCGCCGACCCCGCCGCCGACGTCCTGGCGGCGATCGCCGTCGGGATCGAGGTGTGCGTCCGGGTCGGTATGGCGGGTTTCGATCCCGACAGCCGCCGGTCGCTGTTCTTCGACCGGGGCCAGCACGCCACCTCCATCTGCGGGACGCTGGGTGCCGCGGCGGCCTCGGCCCGCCTCCGCGGCGCCGACGCCGCCACGGCGACGCATGCCATGGCGGTGGCCTGCTCCATGGCCGGGGGGATCCTGGAGTCCAACCGCACCGGCGGCACCGTCAAGCGCCTGCACTGCGGCTGGGCAGCCCGGGCCGGGGTCACCGCCGCCGACCTGGCGTGCCGCGGGCTCACGGGTGCTCCCACGGCGCTGGAGGGTACTTTCGGACTGCTCGCGGCCTTCTTGGGCGACGCCGCCCGGCCCGAGGCGGTCACCAGGGGGATCGGTGACCGCTGGCACGCCGGCGACGTGGCCTACAAGCCCTACCCGGCCAACCACTTCACCCATACGGGGATCGATGCGGCCCTGGCGTTGCGGGCGCGTGGGTTGCGGCCCGAGGACGTGGCGGCGGCATCCCTGGCCGTGGCGCCGCCGACCGTCCGCACCATCGGCGAGCCGTCGGCGGCCAAGCGCGCCCCCGAGACCGGCTACGCGGCGCAGTTCAGCGGGCCGTACGCGGTGGCGGCGGCGCTCTGCGGGGGCGGCGGGTTGGGGCTGGGCCTCGACGACTTCAGCGACACCCTGGTCCGCGAGCCGCGCCGGCGGGAGTTGATGCGCCGCATCGAGGTGGTGGGTGACCCGGACCTGCTGGAGATCTACCCCTACCAACTGCCGGCGGTTCTCACCGTGGAGACCCGGAGTGGATCGAGGCTGGTCGAGGAACGGCCGGTCAACCGGGGGGGGCCACAGCTGCCGCTCAGCGCGGACGACCTGGCCGCCAAATTCGCCGACAACACCGCCGGTCTCCTGGAGCCGACCCGCCGCCACGAACTCACCGAGCGCGCCGGCGCCCTGGCGACCGCCGGCGACGTGGCGGGCCTGCTGGGCGCCCTGGCGGATCTGCGCCCATGAGCGCCGGGTGCCGCATCCACCGATCCGCCGGACGCGCCGCCGCGCGGGAGCCCCGAGCGTGAGCGTCGTGCTGGATCCCGTCACGCTGGCTGTTCTGCAGGGCCGCTTCGAGCAACTCGTGGACGAGATGGACGCCACCCTGTTCCGCTCGGCCTTCAACCCCATCATCGCCGAGGCCCACGACGCCTCCCACGGCATCTATCACGCCGTCACCGGCGCGACGCTGGTCCAAGGGGCCTCCGGCCTGCCGATCTTCGCCGGCACGATGGCGGGCGCCGTCGAGCTCGCCATCGGGGCGGCCGCGGCCGCCGGCGGCCCGGCCGACGGCGACATCTGGGTCTTCAACGACCCCTACCGGGGCGGCACGCACCTCAACGACATGAAGCTGGTGCGCCCCTACTTCTGCGGTGGGCGGCTGTTCTGCTGGCTGGCCTCGGTGGGGCACTACACCGACGTCGGGGGCGCCGTTCCCGGCAACTACAACCCCTCGGCAACCGAGAGCGCCCAGGAGGGCGTGCTCGTCCCGCCGATGAAGCTGTGCGACGCCGGTGTGCTCCGCGGCGACGTGATCGACCTCATCCGCAGCATCGGGCGTGTGCCCGGCGACGCCTACGGCGATCTCCACGCGCAGCTCAACGCCCTCGATCTCGGGGCGCGCCGGCTCGGGGAGGTGATCGACGAGTTCGGTGCCGAGGTCATCGCCGCGGCCTTCGCCGAGCTCACCGCCCGCGCCGCCCGGCTCATGCGGGCGAACGTCGCCTCGCTGCCCGACGGGGTGTACACGGCCGAGGATTTCCTGGACAACGACGGCAGCGTGGACACCCCCATCCCGGTGGCGCTGGACCTCACGATCAGCGGGGACGGCATGGTCCTGGACTTCGGCCGCACCGGCGCGGCGGTGGCCGGACCGGTCAACATCTCCGCGGCCACCGCCCGGGCCGCCTGCTACGTGGCCCTGAAGCACATTTTCGGCGACGTGCCGGCCAACGCCGGATGCCTCGAACCCGTCGAGGTGGTCATCCCGCCGGGGTCGCTGCTGGACGCCACCTGGCCCCGACCGGTGGGCGGTTACACCGAGACCATCCTGCGGATGATGGACGTGATCTTCCGCGCCGTCGCCCTCGCCGCACCCGAGCGTTCCAACGGATGCTCCTACGGCACCATCAACGCCCTGTCGATCGCCGGGCACCGCCCCGACGGCCGGCGGTGGGTCATGTTCACCTTCTACGGCGGTGGCCTCGGCGGCAGCCCGGTGAGCGACGGGTTGAACCATGGCAACGCCCCGCTCTCGACCGCCACCATCCCGCCGGTGGAGATCCTCGAGGCGGCCTACCCCGTCCGCTACACGCGCTGGGCGCTCCGTGCGGACTCCGGCGGGCCGGGCCGGTTCCGTGGCGGGCTCGGCGCCGAATACCACATCGAGCTCCTCGACGACACCGCCGAGGTCTTCGCCTTCGCCGACCGCGGCCGATTCCCCCCCCAGGGCGTGACCGGCGGCGGCCGCGCGGCCTGCAACGAGGTTGCATTCGACACCTCCGCGGGCACGATCTCGCCACCGCTGGTCTCGAAGATCACCGGTGTGACGCTCCGCCGGGGTGACGTGATCCGCATCGCCAGTCCGGGCGGAGGCGGTTACGGCGATCCGTCGGGCCGCGACCTCGCCGATCTGGCCCGCGACCTTCGCCTCGGCTACCTCACAGAGGGTCACGTGCGGGAACGCTACGGCGACGTCCCGGGAACTCTGCCGAGGGCCGGAACCGGCGAACCGCCGCCGCGGCAGGCCCCGGCGCCGGGCGCGGCCACGGGCGATCCGTGAGCGATCCCTCCGGCTCCGGTCGGGTCGTGGTGGGCATCGACGTCGGCGGCACCTTCACCGACGTGTGCTTCCTCGACGAGAGTACCGGTGAGTTGCGCGTCGCGAAGGTTCCCTCGACCCGCGGCCGTGAGGCCGACGGCTTCCTGGCGGGCCTGGCCGAGGTCACCGAGGACCCGGGCGCGGTGTCGACCATCGTGCACGGCACCACCGTGGGCACGAACGCGCTGCTCGAACGGAAGACGGCGCCGACCGGTTTGATCACGACGGCGGGGTTTCGCGATGTTCTCGAGATGCGCCGGCGCGACCGTCCCCGCACCTGGGGCCTGTGGGGGGACTTCACGCCGATCATCCCGCGCGACCGGCGTCTCGAGGTCGCCGAGCGCACCCTCGCCGACGGCACCGTGCTCACCGAGGTCGACCCCGCCGAGGTGCGGGAACGCGCCCGCGTCCTGCTCGACGGCGGCGCCGAGGCCTGCTGCGTCGCCTTCCTGAACGCCTATGCCAACCCGGTCAACGAACTTCGCGCCCTCGGAGCCGTACGGGACGTCTGGCCCAACGAGCACGTCACCGCGGCGTCGGCCATCCTGCCGGAGATCCGCGAGTTCGAGCGCACGTCCACGGCGGCGCTCAACGCCAGCCTGCAGCCGATCGTCGGCGGCTACCTGGCGTCCCTGGAGGCGGCGCTGGCGGGTCACGGGTTCGCCGGGCGCTTCTTCCTCGTCCAGTCCAACGGCGGTGTGCTGACCGCCGAAGCGGCCCGAGCGCTGCCCGTGCGGACGGCCCTCGGCGGTCCGGCGGCGGGGGTGGTGGCCTGCTCCCACCTGGCGACGGCGGCCGGCTACGGCGACGTGATCACCTGTGACATGGGCGGGACCAGCTTCGACGTGGCCGTCGTCGTCGGTGGGCGCAGCATGATCGGCCCTCAGACGAGCATCGACTTCGGGCTGGTGATCCGCACGCCGATGATCGAGATCACGACGATCGGCGCGGGCGGGGGTTCGATCGCACGGGTTGACGCCAGCGGGCTCCTGCGGGTGGGGCCGGAATCGGCGGGGTCGATCCCCGGCCCGGCGTGCTACGGAACCGGCGGCGAGCGCCCCACCGTCACCGACGCCCACCTCGTGCTCGGCCGCATCAACGGCCTGGAGCCGATCGGCGGCCTGGAGCCGCTCGATGTCGACGCCGCCCGCGAGGCCGTCGGCGTGGCGATCGCCGAGCCTCTCGGCCTCGGCGTCGAGGCCGCGGCCGAGGCCATCGTCGAAGTGGCCACCAGTTCCATGGCGGGCGCCATCCGGCTGGTCTCCATCGAACGGGGTCTCGATCCGGCCCGGTTCGTGTCGATGACCTTCGGGGGCGCCGGCGCGCTTCATGCCTGCAGGCTGGTGCGGGCCACGGGTCTGGGCGGGGCCGTCATTCCCCGCCATCCCGGCGTTGTGAGCGCCTTCGGCTGCCTGGTCGCCGACTTCCGCCACGACATCGTCCAGACCGTGAACCTGGACGTGACCTCGGTCGATCCGGCGGAACTGGCCCGCCGGCTCGGCGAGGCGGAGGAAGCCGTCCGCCACTTTCTCGCCGGCACCGGTCTGACTCTCGAGGATCCGACCGTCCGCCACGAGTTCGACATGGCGTACGAGGGGCAGACCCACACGATCGTCGTGGACGCACCGGCCGCCGGAGACTTGGCGCCGGCGAGCATCCGGACCGCATTCGACCGGGCCTACGCGGCGGCGTACGGGCGGATCCTCGATGACGTCGCGGTCCGCCTCCTCTCGTTCCGGACCGTGGTGATCGGCCGCCGCCCGCGGATCGATCCCCGGGTCTTCGCTCCTTCCGCAGAGCGAGCGGAGCCGGGGCAGCGCCGGTCGCGGCCCGTGTACATCGCCGGCCGCTGGATCGACACGCCGATCCTGCGCCGACTCGACCTGCCGGTGTGTGCTGTCGTGGAGGGTCCCGCGATCCTCGAACAACCCGATGCCACGACAGTGCTCGAGCCCGGGTTTGCCGCCCGCGTCGACGACTTCGGCAACCTGATCATCGAGCAGGCACAGGGCCCCTGACCGGCACAGGACCCAGCCCGCCCCTACGCCGTCGCGTGGTGGTGGCGGTGGGGGCAGAGTCTGCTGGTCGCCCAGGAGTGCCAGCCGGAGAGTTCGGGATCTCTGACCAGGACGGCTGCAGCGCCGATGTTCACAGCGGGATCGAGGTATGTCTCGTCGCTGCGCCCGAACCACTTCACCATGCGCTCGTGATACTCCGAGCCGATCCACCAGTCCGAGTTGATCTGCATCAATCCGAACGAACCGCGTCCGGGGTCGTCCCGATTCGTGAGGCTGGGGTCGCCGCCCGACTCGTAGGAGATGATGCACAACGCGGTGGCGGCGTCGGTCGGGTCGAAGACGGCGCACACCGTCGGCGCCCAGCGCATCACCGCACCGGGGTCGACGCTGTCGCTGAGGACCGGGTCCTCCTCCGGGCAGGAACCCTCCCTGGCGTCGGAGGATTCCGACGTCAGCTGCAGCGCGAACCAGAAGCTGCTGACCTCGGAAGGCGAGCATCCCAGGAGCCCGAGCAGTGCGCCGAGACAGATCGCGAACCGGACAGGCACGCGCATGGCGGGCCGGCGGGCACCGGTCGGCCTCCCGACTGCGAAGGGACGCGAGGAACCATGCGACAAAGACACCGGGACAGGCTAGGTACTTGCCCGGGTCGAATGTCAAGCGACGTGATATGAAATATGTCAAACACGTCACCCTGGGAAATTGTCAAGCAAATGAGGCCCGGTCACCATCCGGCTGCGGATCGGCTCGAAACGCGAGGCGTGGCGCGCGGAGACACGCAGACAGGAGAGTTCCTCGCATGGCGACGATCGAACACGAAGGAGACGTCCTCGAGACGAACGGCGACTTGCCCGATGTCGGTGCTGAGGCTCCCGATTTCAACCTGGTCGGACCCGAGTTGGAACCAATGAGCCTCGGCGCTTTCGCCGGCCGGCGGCTGGTGCTCAACATCTTCCCGAGCATCGACACGGAGACCTGCGCCGAGAGCGTGCGAGTGTTCAACGAGCGTGTCATAGGTTTCTATGCCACGACGGTGCTGTGTGTGTCGGCCGACCTGCCCTACGCCGCGAGGCGGTTCTGCGGGGACGAGGGCATCGAGAACGTTTACACCGCCTCCACGTTCCGCTCCCCGGAGTTCGCCGACGACTATGGCGTGCGCATTATGAACGGCCCGATGGAGGGTCTGTGCGCCCGTGCCGTCGTCGTGATCGACGAGGACGGAAGGGTTGTCCACTCCGAACTCGTTTCCCCACTCAACGCGGACCCCGACTACGCCGCCGCTCTGAACGCTCTGTAGCCAACCTCACCCGGAGCCAAGAAAGCACGGGTCAGTTTGATACCGCCAGGCGCTCCACGGGTTGGCCGGTGATGTTGGCGATGAGTTCGAAGTCCTTGTCCAGGTGTAGGACGGTCAGCCGGGACAGTTCGGCGATCGCGGCGATGAGCAGGTCCGGGATCGACGGTGCGCGGTGGTGGCCGGCCCGCGCCAAGGCTTGCTGCACCACCATCGCGCGGTCCTCGCCGGCAGGTGTGAGGTACTCGACGGGCATGGCGCTGAGCGGCGGTTCCGTGACGCTCCGCCGGAGGTCGTAGGCCGAGCGGGCCGAGAACCCCACCTCGAGCCGCGTGAGTCACGTCGGTGCGCTGGCTCGCGGCGGCTTCCAGAAGTTCGTCCTCGTCGACGTCGGTGTGCTCGGCGGCCTCGGCGATGATCCGGGCGTGCTGCGGCGTGATGTCGCCGTCGGCCAGCGCCTGCGACGTGCCGGCCAGGTCGCCGAGCTGCCCGGCGAGCTTCACATCGCGCTTGGCGCTGCCCCGAGACTGCCGCAACCGGGCGCGCACCGCCTCGGCAGCCTTGGCCTCGCCGTCCCGCCGCGCCAAGTCGTGGGAATTCATGGTCTCATCGCGGTGAGGGGGACCACCGCGATGCCGTCGTCGGTTTGGTAGCCGCGGCCGAACGCGGTCAGGACGATGAGCCGGGCCGGTATGCCTCGCCGCGCGGTCTCAACTCGTTGGCGCACGGCGCGGAGTGAGTCCGTTGCCTTGGTGATGGCTGTCCGTCCGCCGAGTCTGATCTCGATTGCCGCCCATCTGCCGTCGATGCCGTCGATGCTGGCATCAGCCTCGGGGCCGCTCTCATCACCGTGGTAGTAGAGGCGCGCGCCGAGGGACTGCGCGTAGATGCGGAGATCGCGCACTGCCATCGACTCGAACAGCAGTCCCATCGCCCCGAGATCCCTGGCGACAGCTTCCGGCGATCCGCTCAGCGCGGCCACGGCGAGCGCAGGGCCGGCGAAGTATCGCTTGGCGCTCCGGCGAAGACGGGTCGCGTGGATCGCAACAGATGTGTCCGCGCATCAGGCGATGCGAGAGTGGCGCGGCGACGAACGGGAATTCTCGAGAATGGTATTGTCCGGACCAGAACGGGGTTCTCCAATGGAGAGGTGGGAGGTCACGATGGACTCGTATCGCGGAGCGCGCAGACGCGGCGCCGTACGGCGCCTCCGCCGTCTCATGGGTCTGGCTCTCGCGACCGCCGTCCTCACGGTCGTGCCTGCCACGTCGGCGCCAGCACAGGACGATATGTCGTCGACGGATTCCGATCCGGCTTCAATGGTGATTTCACCGGACACGACGGTTGGGGACCTGATTGCCTGGCTCACCGAGGAGGAGGCGGCCTGCCTGGCCGCGACCGCGGGCGATGCGGTGCTCGAGGCGATGCAGGACGTGGCCGTTCTGACCGTCGCCGGCGACCCGCGAGTCGTCGGACTGTTGGTCTCGTGCCTGGTGCCCGACACGTTCCTGTTGTTCGGCGTTGCGTTCATGGACGGCAAGGCCGGAGGCTGGAGTCCCGAGTCGCGGGAGTGCCTGACGAGTTTCGTTCGGGACCATCCCGAATTCATCTACACCACGTTCCATGTCCAAGGGGTCGGCGAGTCGCGGGGAGCGGAGCAGGATCACGAGGATCTGTTGGCGTTCTATGGCTGCATGACCACGGTGGACGCAGTGACGCTCATGAACGCGTTCTGGAGCGCGATGGGTTCATCGGTCGGTGCCGAAATCACTACTCTGGTTGGCTTCATGACCGACGACGAGGTGCAATGCATCCTGGACCACTTCGGCATCACCCGCGAGCAGTTCGACGCGATGGTCCAGACTCGTATGACGGGAGGGGGCGCGAGCTTCGGCGGACAGACGGGATGCGTAACGACAGAGTTCTACGTGCGCATGTTCGTGCCGATCGTGGACGCGTACCTCGGCCCCCTGAGCGATGACTCGCTTGCGTGTCTGACGGACTTTGCGAGCGAGCACTCTCATGCCGTCGCGTTCATAGGCCAAAGCGCCGGATCGTCCGTCGATCCGGAGGACTTTGCCGAGATTGCCGCCGACGGACAATTGATGTTCCAGTGCATGCAGGACGAGGAACTCCGGCGCGTGCAGGTCCTCGCAGTCGATGCCCTAACCGGCATCCGGCCGGCGGCGGGAGAAGAGCCTGCGGCTGAGGAACCGACCGTGCCCGAGGACACCCCCACGGGCTGAGCACGCCCCCACGGACTGAACACACGTCGGGGAGGTCGCCCGCACAGGGCAACCTCGGTCTCTACCCGCCGCGGCCGATGCGGGCGCTGAGGACGTCCCGGAGGCTCACCATGCCGACGAGACCGGTGTCGTCGACCACCGGGAGGTGGCGGAACCCTCCGGAGAGCATCATCTCCGCCGCCTCCTCGGTGTCGATCTCGGGTGAGCCGGTGATGGGCTCGGGCGTCATCCAGCGGTCGATCCGCTCGGTGGCCATGTCGAGGGCCTTGCCGGCGGCGCGCAGCACGTCGCGCTCGGTGAGGATCCCGGTGAGCATGGTTCCCTCCACGACCAGCACCGAGCCGATGTGGCGCCGGACCATGAGACGGGCAGCCTCGGCGATCGGTGTGGCACCCGGCAGGGTCACTATCTGGTTGCTCATGACCTGGCGCAGAGTGGCCATGTCAGCCCGAGCCGCCGGTCTCGTCGTAACCGCTGCCGTCCCCCGGTTGCGAGGGCGTGTCGAGATCCTGATTGAGGCGTCGCCAGAGGGCGCCGGCCCATCCCACGGTGTGGGGCCACTCGCGCCAGAACGCCTGCAGCGTGGCGGCGTCGATCTCGTCGACGGCCTCCTCGGGGGTGACCTCGCGCGCCAAGGACTCCAGCAGGCTCATCGCATCGAGCAGCTTCTCGGACGGGTCGGACATCGGTGGCCTCCTGCCGAGAGTCTGCCACACCTCGCCGACGTCGAAAATGTCGCGCCACCGAGGATTGATCGGCGCCGGAGCGACGCACCGTGCCGAGCGAACCGTTCGGGCGACCTCAGCCGCCGCCCACACCTCGAACTACGATCGCCGCACCACCCGTGAGACAGCAGGGATCGTCGACTGTGGGCCGATGGAGCCGAGCCGAGATCGAGGAGGCCTTCGCCCATTACCGGGACGTTGCCCGGCGCGCCGCCACGATCGGCGACTGGCGGGAGTGGGCGAACCTGTTCACCCCCGACGCCACCTACCTCGAGCACCACTTCGGCGCCATGGCCGGGCGCGAGGCCATCTACGACTGGATCCAGTCGACGATGAGCCAGTGGCCCGGCAACGAGATGATCGAGTTCCCCATCGAGTGGTACATCATCGATGAGGACCGGGGCTGGGTGGTCTGCCAGGTGTGGAACCGCATGGCCGACCCCGGCGACGGCTCGCTTCACCAGGAGCACAACCTCACCCTGCTCAAGTACGCGGGCGACGGGCTGTGGAGCTACGAGGAGGACGCCTACAACCCGGCGAGGTTCATCGCCATGCTCGAGAACTACGAGCGCCACAAGGAGACCCTGGCCGCGAAGGCCGCGGAGCCGGCCTCCGACTAGTCCCGGCCGAGGAGCGCCGGCCCGCTCTCAGGTGCCGGCGGGGACCCAGGCGCAGTGGAATCCGTAGGGAACCCGGTTGGGGAGTGTCACCGCTGCCAACGGCCCCGACCCGACGGCGTCGGCGGCCAGGATGACCACCTCGCTCCCGTGCCGCTCGGCATCGTAGACGACCGTCAGCACGTAGCCCTCGTCCTCCTCGGCGTCTGCGTGGCGCGGCACGAAGACGGCCTCGCTGGCGTACCGGGACGGGCCGAAGTGATGGTGCTCGGTGGTGCGTGCCACGAGGTCGAGGCGCACCACGCGGTGGCCGTGGGAGACGTTGCCCGTCTCCTCGTCGACGAGCGTCGTGACGTAGGCGTAGCGGTTCGGACGGCCGAGGAGCCGGTCGTCGATGCGGGGAAAGTCGCAGCGCACGTCGAAGAGGGTTTCCTCCCGCACCGAGCCGTCGCCGAGCCCCAGTGTCCAACGGTGCACCATGGCGGGTACGTCGAAGCGGTCCGACGACCTGGTCCAGAGCGAGTCGTAGCGGCAGGCGTCGAGGGTTATCCGCCCACCGATCTCGCAGGCGTTGATGGTGTGGAAGACGTAGCAGGGATCGACGTCGAACCACTGCACGTCGCCTCCGGCACGGTTCATCACGCCGAGGCGGGCGCCGTGGTCGGCGTCCCAGCGGTAGGGGAGGCCACCGGAGGCTCCGGGGTCCCGCACGATCGGCAGGTCCATGAAGACGACGTGATCGGCGGTCAGGGCGAAGTCGTGCATCATCACCGGCCGTGACAGGTCGATGGTGGAGTTGGCGGCCAATGTGCCATCACCGTGGAACCGGAAGTAGTCGACCTGCGGCTCGTCCGTCCCGGCGGCGAAGGCCAGCATCTCGCCGGTGCGCGGGCAGATCTTCGGGTGCGCGGTGAGGTTGTGTACCGAGCCGTCGAAGTCGACCGGACCGACGGTGTCGAGATCGGCGGTCACCTCGTAGGGGCGGTGGTGCTCCTCGAGCGCCAGGATGCGCCCGCCGTGGACCACGACGTTGGTGTTGGCGGGCGAGTGGTCGGGGTCGTCGTGGTTGCCGTTCGGTTCGGCCAGGCGCGGCGTGCGTACCCAGCGGCTCCGATAGCGCACGGCTCGTCCCCCGCGCAGCAGCAGGCCGTGGAGCATTCCCTCGCCGAGGAACCAGTGCGGCGAGTCGCAGCGGGGCGGGTTGGGCCCGGCGTGGATCAGCATCCCGTGCAGGTCCTCGGGGATCCGGCCTCGCACCGGCAACTCGAGCGCCTCGGTCTCGTCGGGGAGGGGGCCGTGATTGCCCCGCAACCACCAGGGCTTGTCCGGGTCTCCGGCGCTCGGCGATGCCACGATGGCGGGATACTAGCGATGTGCGCGGGTCAGCGCACCGGCGGGGCGGATCCGCCGCGGCCGCGTGCCCTGAGTCCTTCCGCCGGCGGCGAACGAGGCGACCGTAGGCTCCGATGATGACCGGTGCGGGTGGCTCCCGAATGCTCCGATGAGTCCCTGGGAGATCGCTGCCGCCATGTTGGTGATGGCCGCTGGCGCCGCGGTGCAGGGCAGCGTGGGGTTCGGTCTGAACGTCGTTGCGGCGCCGATCCTGATCCAGATCGATCCGGATTTCGTGCCCGGGCCGCTGCTGGCCGCCGCGCTGGCGATGAGCCTGATGGTGGCACGCCGGGACCGCGCCGGGATCAACCGCTCCGCGCTCACCTGGGCACTGCTCGGCCGCGTGCCGGGCTCCGTGCTGGGCGCCTTCCTGCTCACCGAGGTGCTCTCGGCGTGGGGGCTGTCGGTGTTCCTGGCGTCGGTGATCCTGGCAGCCACGGCGCTGTCGGTGGTGCCGATTCAGCTGCCGCAGGGGCGCCAGGTGGTCGCCTTCGGCGGGTTCGTCGGGGGTGTGGCCGGGACGACGACCGGGGTGGGCGGCCCACCGGTGGCTCTCGCCCTGCAGCACATTCCGCCGCGCCAACTGCGGGGCACGATGTCGGTGTACTTCCTCGTCGGCGCGTCGGTCTCGCTGGCGCTGTTGGCGGCGTGGGGCGAGTTCGGTACCCGGCACCTGCTGGCGGTGGCGATCCTGGTCCCTGGCCAGCTCCTGGGGTATGTCGTTTCCGGGCGCCTGGCGCGCGTGCTGGATCGCGGCTACTCGCGCCCGGTGCTCCTGACCGTCTCGGCCGCTGCGGCGGTCAGCCTGCTGGTCAGGGCCTTCGTCTGAATCGCCGGCGCCCGGGAATTTGCTGAGTCATGGAATGCAGATGCTGTCCGATCCGCCGAGACCTGGGCTCCGCCCGGCATCGAGCCCGAGGCAGGCTCGGCATCGAGTCCGGAGCAGGCTCCCGGATCGGGGTCGGGGACATGCCTTCGCCGTCTCACCGGTGAGGGATTCCGGTGGCCTGCGCAGCAGTCTCCCGGGATCGTGTCTCGTCAGATGTCCTAGCCGATCTCGGCGGGACGCACCGAACGGTTCTCGGCCGCTGACAGGTAGGCGGCGTTCACGAGGCGCAGCGTGTTGAGGTTGTCTCGCCCGCTGGTCGGCGGCTCGGTGTCGTCGTCGATGGCTGCCATCAGGGACGAGATCGGCCCGACGAAGCCCTCGGGGATCCACCGTCCTGGCAGATCGGTCTCGAAGCCGCCGCCGGGGTCGTCGTGGGCCGACCAGCGGACGGTGTCGGCCCGCCCGTGCGGGTAGTCGTAGGAGAGCCCCATCGTTCCCGAGACCACCCCCTCGGTGCCCAGGACGCGCACCCTTCCGAACACGTCGTCACTGACGTCGTTGTGATCCACGGCCACGAAGGCCTGCAAGCCGGAGGCGTAGTCGAGGATCGTGACCGTCTGGGTCTCCGCGCTCGGCGCCTGTGCCGGCTGGCGGGTGTGTCGACTGGTGACCCACTCCGGCTCGCCGTGCGCGCCGAGCAGGAAGCGCATGCCGTCGAGGTAGTGGATGCTGTGGTACATGACCTCCAGCCGAGGGACGTCCATCAGCCAGGGCCAGAGTTCCCAGGGGTTCACCAGGGACTCGTGAACGAAGGCGGCGGTGGGCGTACCGATGCGATCCTGCGCCATGAGCGAGTGCATCGCCCGGACCACCGGGCTCCAGCGGTACTGCTGGTTCACGGCCAGCTTGACGCCGGCTGATTCGGCACGCTGCACGATCTCGACGGCTTGGGCGAAGTCGTCCGAGAGGGGCTTCTGGCACAGCAGGTGCTTGCCGGCGTCCGCCAGGGTGCGCACCAGTTCGAGCTGCCGCCAAGCGGGGACCGCGATGTCGGCGATCTCGGTGGCGGGGTCGCTCGCGACCTCGTCCAGCGAGTTGAAGACCCGCCCGATTCCCCACCGCTCGGCCGTACGTTGGGCGGCCGCAGGGTCGATGTCGAAACAGCCGACGACGTTCAATCCGTGTGACGTGTAGACCGGGAGGTGCCCGTCGTTGACGATCCCGCCGCAGCCCACGATGGCGATGCCGTGGTCATGCCGCTCGGGGAGCCAGGAGTGGGTGTCGAGGCCGAGTGCGGCCGGATCAGCAGCGGCGGTGTTCATGTGCGGTGATCCCTCTGCGCTGTGTTGGGTGGGTGGCGTCGAAGCTCACTTGTTGATCGTGCCGCCCCGGGTCCGGCAGCGGCGATTGGTGGGCGGCAACGTTAGTGTGTCGGCGGATGCGGCCGGCTGTGAGCGACACCGCGCCGCTAGTTCGTGCGGGGAGGGGATATGAGCCAGGGAATCTTCGAGGGGCGTAACGCCTTTGTGACGGGGGCTGCGAACGGGATCGGCCGCGGCATCGCGCTACGGCTGGCATCGGAGGGCGCGGCGCTGGCTCTCAACGACATCGACGCGGCAGCCCTGGAGGCTCTTGTCGAGGAGGTCCGCGCTGGCGGCGGGCAGGCCGTGGGCTATCCGGCCGATGTGTCGTCCCCGGCGGCGATGCAGGCTGCAGTCGCCGAAGCCGCCGATGCCCTGGGACCGCTCACGCTCGGCGTGACGTCCGCGGGCATCGTCGAGATCACCCCGGCGCTGGAACTCACCGAGCAAGCCTGGGACAGGATGCTGGGCATCAACCTGAAGGGCACGTTCTTCACCCTGCAGGCGCTGGCCCGCCACATGATGGCGGGCGACGGCGGCCGTCTCGTGGCGATCGCCTCGGTTGGCGCCAAGATTGGCCGCGCCGACGCCGTCGACTACACGGCGTCCAAGGCCGGGGTGACGAGCGTGGTGCGGTCACTCGCCCTGGCGCTGGCGCCGAAGGTGCAGATCAACGCGGTGTGCCCCGGCGTCGTCGACACCGCCATGACACCCAAGATCCACAAGGCCCGTGCGGAGAATGCCGGGATCACCCAGCAGGAGTCGATCGATGCGCTGGTGGCGACCATCCCCATGCGGCGCATCCAGACGCCCGACGACGTGGCCCGGTCGGTGCAGTACCTCCTCAGCGACGCGGCCGACTACGTGACCGGGCAAGCCTTGAACGTCTGTGGGGGATTGATCTTCCACTAGCGGCGCCGGAGCCACCGCCGGTCGGACCGGCCAGCGGTGGCTCACTTGGGAGGCGATGCCGAGACGGCTATACATGAGCCCGTTCAGACGCCTCCTCGAAGGGAATCCGTATGCTCCGCGGCACTCATCATGTCGGCTTCACCGTCCCGAACCTGGACCGGTCGGTGGCGTTCTACTCGGCGCTGTTCGAGACCGAGCCCTTCGTGCGGCGCATTTTCGACCAGCCCTACACCGGCGAGCAGATCGGCTATCCGGGCGCAGTGCTCGACGTGGCGCTGTTCCACATCCCCGAGTCCAATGTGCTGCTGGAGCTGATCGAATACCTCGAGCCGACCGGCGAGATGGTCGACATCGAGAGTAAGAACCCGGGTACGGCGCACCTGTGCCTGTCGTCCGATGATCTGGCCGCGGACTTCGAGAGGCTCGTGTCGCTCGGCGCCACGCCGCGCAGCAAGGGTCCGGTGACGATCACCTCGGGCCCCAACCAGGGCAAGCGCGTCGGCTACTTCCGCGACCCCGACGGCATCACCGTCGAACTCCTGGAGTTGCTACCGGGCTGATCCCCTCGGGCGGGTGCCGGCGAGACGATCGCCGAGGCGGCTCAAGCCGGGCGGTACGGCCCGTAACTCACGCTTTCAGGCTGAATGGCGGGTAGCGGTCGGTGATGAGGAGCCCGGCGTAGGCGTTCACGCGCAGCGTCCAACGGTGCACGCCCACGACGTAGTGGAACAACCCGCGCGGGTAGCGTCCCGTGAAGATGATCGCGAACCAGGCGATCACGACGACCACGATCTCGCCGACCGTGAGAATCGCCAGCACGATGTAGTGCGGGATCGCCAGTATCCACTTCACGAGCGGTAGCCAGCCATTGAGGTCTTGTATCGCGTCGGGGTAGTCCAGATCGAGGTGCACTGCCTGCTGCTCGTCGGTCGACGGGTATTCGTCCCGCAGCAGACTCAGGTAGGCGAAGACGCGCTGGGTGAAGCGAGTGAGCTCCGAGTTCCAGTCGAACCACCAGCGTGGATACTTGCGGCGGAACAGGAGCGTGAGAAGCGGCGGCAAGAAGAGAATGCCGCCCGATATGGCGAATACCTCGATGATCGAGTTGGCTATCTCGTTATCAGTTGTAGCGCCTACGAAACCCTGAGTCAGCAACGCGCCCACGACGAGAATCGGGATCACGAGGATGATGCGGAACAGCGTCTTGGGGCGGCTCAACCGCTCCGGGTAGTCGATCTCAAGTCGTGCCGGATAGGGTGCGTTGGATCCGTCCGTGTCGGTGGATGCCATCGTGGGGCTCCTTGGGTTGTCGCGACAGTGCCGCCGAGCGTGTTCGCTCGAGGGCACCGATGGCGATGCTAGTGCAGCCCGAAGCAGCCATCCCGGCGAGCGCCGGCCTGTCTAGAGGCTCCAGACGTGGTCGAAGGGCTTTGCCCAGCCGTGCTCGTCGGTCTCGTCCATGATGATCAGGTCGGCGAAGTGTTCTTCCCAGCGGGCGCCGATGGCGCTGGCGTTGTAGCGCGCCGCGGCGGCCGCGTAGTCGTCCACCTCGATGAAGCTGATTACCACGTCGCCCCAGAGGTAGATGTCGTAACGATGGAAGCCGCAGCGGCGCAGCAGTGCCTCGATCTCGGGCCAGACCGTGGCGTGGCGCTTGGCGTACTCGGCTGGATTGCTGACTCGGAAGTGGTGGCTGAGCCGTGCCGGCTCGCGCCCGTCAGCCACGTGCCAGGCGGCCACGCCGCCACTCGTCGAACAGCACGGCCAGGATCAGGGCACTTCCCTGCGCGACCCGCTGGAACTCGGGCTCCGCGCCCGACTGGATCAGCCCGGTCAGGAGGCAGGAGAGGAAGAGCACGCCGAGGAACGTGCCGAGCAGACGTCCCCGCCCTCCGAGGAGACTTGCCCCGCCAAGGATGACGGCGGTGATCACCGCCAACTCGAGTCCAATGGAGGACGAAGGGATCCCAGTCCCCAGTCGAGCGGCGTTGACCAGCCCGGCAAGGCCCGCCATCATGCCCGAGACGCCGTAGAAGACGAGCTTCCATCGGTTGACGCGCACGCCTGCCAGAGCCGCGGCACGCTCGTTTGATCCGATGGCATACATGTATCTCCCGAAGCGGTATCGCGGGATTATGAAGCCGAACACCACGTAGGTGCCCAGCAGGATCCACACGATGTAGGGGAGGCCGGCCGCGCTGTTCTTCCCGAGGTTCTGGAAGCCCTCGTGGTTGACGGGCCGCGGCGTTCGCGGCGACCTGCGACCGGCTCGGCATCACCCAGTCCATGGGACGCCCCGGCAGCGCCCTGGACAACGCCACCGCCGAAGCGTTCTTCGCCACCCTGCAGAAAGAACTCCTCTGTCGGCGCCACTACCAAACCCGCGCCGAGGCGCGCCGCGACGTCGCCACCTGGATCGACGGCTGGTACAACCCACGCCGCCGCCACAGCACCCTCGACATGACGAGCCCCATCGACTACGAAAACACCCACCACAGGAGACACACCACCAAACCGAACCCTCCACGATCACGGGGGAATTCCAACTCCACGCCCTCGCTGCGCGCCCGAGCGACTAGTAGCTCACCCAGTCCTTCATGGCCGCCTCGCCGGCAGCGCCGGTATATTCTGATCAGTCACAGACATGATCCTTCCCGGCCCACAGCACCCGGCTGCGGACCCTCAGATCAAGCCCGATACACAATATTCCCGACAGGCCCCGTGTTGGCCGCGTTCGACGCCAGTGGCAGCCCCGGCGGGTCGCTGCGTGTTGCCGACGAGTTGCGCGACGAGGCCTGGGCGACCTCGCGAGAACCGTTGCGGCCTCGCTGGCCCGCCAGCCGCTCGTCGCGCGCTCCGAACGGGCGTCTGACCGTCTCCCGTCAGGGCGCGTGCGCAGTGCGCCGCGTAGAGTGCCGCCCCATGCGAATCACCTCCGTCGAAGCATTCCCGCTGCACTATCCCGAGCCTCACGACAGCAACAAGAGTCGCTACGTGACCATCGCCAAGGTCACCTCCAGCGACGGCGCCGTGGGGTGGGGGGAGTGCATCGCACAGTTCCCCGAAGCCGCTCTGGCGACGAAGGTCGTCGTGGAGGAGGGGTTCGCGCCGCTGCTCATCGGGGAGGACGCCCGCGACGTGGAGCGGCTCTGGCAGGCCATGCGGGACCGCAGTTGGTGGTACGGCAACGGCGGCATCGCCAGCTTCGCCATCAGCGCCGTCGACATGGCCCTGTGGGACCTGAAGGGGCGCCTCCTGGACGTGCCGGTCTACGAGCTGCTCGGCGGCAGGCGAATGGAACGGATGCGGGCCTGTGCCAGCGTCATCTTCGACACCGAGGACCTCGACGCCACCGGTGAGGAATTCGCCGACTATGCCTCCCGCGGCTACACGGCGGTCAAGGGGGGTTGGGGCAAGAGCCCCGAGACGTGCTTCGGGCGAGATCCGAAGCGGGACCTGGCCGTCGTGTCGACCATCCGCGACGCCGTCGGCCCCGACATCGACGTGATCGTGGACGTCGGCACGCACGTGCGCTGGACGCCGTCGCACGCCATCGCCATGGCCCGGGCCTTCGAGCCGTACAACCTGTACTGGATCGAGGAACCGCTACCGCAGGACGACATTCAGGGCTATATCCGTCTCCGCCAGTCCATCCGCACGCCCGTGGCCACCGGGGAGAAGGAGTGGACGCTGCGGGCCTTCAAGGAACTGATCGAACTTGGCGCCGCCGACATCGTCATGCCCGACCCCGGCAAGGCCGAGGGCGTCACGGGCTTCAAGAAGATCGTCGAGTTCGCCAACGCCCACAGCATCCGCTTCACACCCCACTCCTGGTCGAGTGCCATCAACACCGCCGCGGCGGCGAATCTCTATGCCAGCTGCGACAACGGCGTCGTCTTCGAGCTCAAGCCCAACCCGTCACCCATGCAGTACGAGCTGGTGACCGAGCCCATCGAGCAGTCCGGTGGCTGGGTGCCGGTGCCAACCGGGCCGGGATGGGGCCTCACCATCAACCACGAGGTCATCGACCGCTACCTGATGCGGTAGCAGTTCTCGGTCCCGTGCCGGCTGCCGCTCTGCTCCTTCGGCGAAGGCGCAAGGCGTCGCAGCCCGGCCCCTGGCCCCCGACCTCGCGAGTTGGCGGTTGTCGGGGCGGGGTGCCGCTCTGCTTCTCCGCCGACGGGCGATCAGTCTCGTTGGCGCCTGGGCTGCCTCAGGCCCCGAACAGGGCCTGGGCCCGCGCCCAGGCCACTTCGGCGCATCTGGCCCCGATCAGCCGGCCCGGGTAGTCGTCGACGGGCACGTGGATCCCGCCCCAGATCCGGGATCTTCCGGCCTCGTCCGCCGCGTCCTGGTACGTGGCCCACTGCAGTTCGAACGTCCGGGTCGGACCCTCCTCGTGCAGCAACGAACCTTCCGCCACCACGTGGCGATGGATCCCGCCGGGGAAGAAGCGCGAACCCGTGAACGCGGTCAACACGTCCGCTCCGGCGCGACTGAAGGCGGAGTGGCCAGAGACGTACCCGGGGAAACTGGGGGTCACGAACGTGGGCTGCTGATAGGGCACCCATTCGACCGCCCGGATCCAGCCGACCCCCGACGTCTCGGTCCGAGGGTCCGCCGGCGCCCCTCGCCACGCGTACACGGCAACCTCACCGACGAAGGTGACCAGATGTGCATGGCGCTCGCCCGGGCGCGCGCTGTCGGCGGTGATGGTCTCGATCAGGCCGTCGACGTGGGGCAGTTCGCCGCGACCGCCGAGATACCTGATCATCGAGATCGGTCTGGCGTAGTCGTAGTGACGCTTCACCCCCCACGCGGCCACCGCTGCGTCGTGCAGGGCGCCGTTCAGTGCGAGATAGAGCTTCACGTCCCACTCCAGGCGGTCGACCGCGGCGCCGGTGCCTCCGATCCACAGGTCGCCCGACGCCCCTACCGCGTCCGACACGTCGTTGGCCAGCAGGTTCCAGTGCCCGGGCGGGGTCTCGCTCTGGGGACCGTCCGCCCAGTACTCCGCGATCGCCCTGGCGTAGTCCGCCCGGTCCACGATATTGGCGTCGTAGGGGTGGCCGGTCGCAGGGTTGACCGCGTGGCCGCTGCCCCCGTCGCTTCCCGGAGGGCTGTTGCCCATCACCGCCGGGCTGATGTCGATCGCGCCAGTGCCGGCCTCGAGTCCGGCACTGGCGCGCACAACGTCCACGACCCCTTCGGTGAATCCCGGATCGGTGAGACGCGGCGGCGGCCCAGGGTCGAGGGGGAGCCCGGTCGCGGTGGCCGCCGGGATCGCGAACGTCTCGACATGGCCCCACTGGGCGCCTTCGTAGATCTGCTCGCCGCCGGGATGCGGCAGACCACCAACGGTCAGCGCCGGCGCCAGCGTCAACGGTTGCCAGCGGTTGGGGTCGACCATCACGGTGCCGGGTTCGGCAACCTCCAGCGGCGGGTTCGACGGGCGGTAGGACGGATCCTTGTAGCCGGATCGTTCCAGGGAACCATCGTCGGCGGTCGCCGCCAGCACGCCACGGGCCACGCGCACTCCGACCGCAGCCGCGCTGTTCGAGTCGATCCGATCGCCGTAGTCGAGACCGCAGGTCTCGACGAGGACCGACCGGAGCGCTTCGAGAGTGTCGGGTCCCCCCACCGCATCGACGTAACGCTCCCCGAGGACGACGAACGCAGCCAACGAGACGGCATCGTCGCGCGCTCGAGCCGGATCCGTGCTGGTGGCTCGCTCGTCGACGAACACCGCCGTCGAGGCCGGGTCGAACGCCGCCCACGCATCCCACATCGCTGCCGAGAGATGGTAGAGATTCCTCGAGTGCACGGTCGGAGTGGGCTCGTCCCGGCGAATCGCCTCCAAGGCCAACTCGTGCCAGACACGCGCGGCCGAGCGGGGGCCTCCGAACGAGCAGTCGCCGGCCGACACCGCGCTGCGGTCCACGCCGCTACCGTCGCCACGAATCCCGATCAAGCCGGCAGCCAGCGCGCCGGCAGCCGCGGCGATCGCCAGCACCGCGAGCACGCCGCGGCGTGTCACCAACCTCTCAACCCGCGCCCGCACCGCTCGACCGTCCGGCGTCCAGGAAGAGTCCTTCATTCTGTACGGAAACTTAGAGCAATGACGCTCAAACTGAGGATTTGGCCGTCGTGCCGCGGGGAGCTTCCTCGACCTCCGGATCCGCGGCCTTCTAGGGGTCGGTGGGCGCTACCGGTTGGGGTTCGCCTTCGGCGGCTGAGGCGTAGGCGGCCTCCAGCATGGCGACGACGCGGGCGCCGAGGCGGCCGGGGGAGCGGTTCGGGCCTCCTCCGATGACCTCGACGAGGTTGTTGAGCGGGCCCTCCTCGGGGTAGCTGGTGGAGTACTCGCGACCTGCCGGTGCCGTCGGGCACGGGGGGCTCTGGGTGATCGAACCGTCCGCCTGGTACATCGCCAGTTGCTCGTTCATGACGTCGAAGAGGATGTGCCCGCCGGTGCCGTAGAGCCGGTACTCCAGCACCTCCTCCTGGGTGCGCACGGTCGATCCGGTGGAGCCGATGGTTCCCAGGCAGCCACCCTCGAAGCGCACGCTGAGGGCGTCGGTGAGGTCCACCCGCAGGTCGTGGTTGTGCATCTGGGCGAACACCTCGGCGGGTTCGAGGCCGGTCATGTGCAGCAGCAGCGCGCCGGAGTGGGTGATCTGGGTGACTCCCTGGCCGCCGCCGGACAGCGCCGGGTCGCCGTAGGTGTCGCGCCCGGTGGGGTTGACCGTGTAACCCATCTGGTCCGCCACCAACTCCACGTCGCCGCGGTACAACTCCCAGACGATGGAGGCGAAGAGCGAATGGACGTAGAGGAGGTCGCCGATGGCGCCCGAGGCGATCCAGTCCCGCGCCCGGTTGACCTGCTCGTTGTAGTGCCACGGGTAGCCCACGATGATCTGCCGGCCGCGCTCGGCGGCGATGCGGAGCAGCTCGCGGGCGTGGTCGCTCGACAGCACCATCGGCTTCTCGACCAGCACGTGCAGATCCTGCAGCAGGGCATCCCGGGCGATGTCGAAGTGCCGGGTGTGCGGCACCGCCACCACCACACCGTCGAGTTGCGCCTCCCGGAGCATGTCCCGGTGGTCGCTGTAGGTGGCCGGTGGCGCGAACACCTCGGCGGCGCGGCTCCGGTTCGGTTCGTTCGGGTCGGCGATGGCGATCAACTCGGCCCCGGGATTGACGGCGATCGCCGGGAGGTGCGCCCGTGTCGCCCACCACCCGGTGCCGATGACTCCGATGCGTGCGGTCATGAGTGTTCTCCTTCGGTGCGTGCCGGCCGCAGCGGTACTCAGCCGTGTGGGCCGGCGACGACGCCGGCGTTGTGCAGACGGCCGATCTCGGTACTGGACAGGCCGAGACACTCCGCCAGGACCTCGTCGGTGTGCTCACCGAGTCGGGGAGCCGGAGCCGGATCGTCCAGGCTCAGTCCCTCGAAGCGCAGCGGTGACCGGGCCTCCAGGACGGTGCCCACGCCAGGATGGGTCACGGGCGCGAACAGCGGGTTGGCGACCGAGCAGCGCGGGTCGTTCGCCACGAGCTCTGCGAAGGTCTGGTAGGGGCCCCAGCAGACGCCGTGCCGCTCGAATCTCTCGGCAACCTCGCTGAGGGTCAACCGGGCGCACCAATCCTCGACCACGTCGAAAATGCGCCTGCGGGCCAGGAAGCGATCACCCTCGGAGCGGGCGAGGTCGAGTCCTGTCTCCGCTTCCAGGTCGGCCATCGCGTCGGCCATCTCGCATGCGCGGCACAGCGCCTGCCACTGCTTGGGGCTGATCGCCACGGCGATCACCCGCCGCCCGTCGGCACAGCGGAAGTCCCGGCCGAGGGCGCCGTAGAGGTCGTTCCCGATCCGGGGACGCTCGGTGCCCAGGACCTGCGCCTCGGCCACGTGGCCCAGTGCCGTGACCACCCCGAGCGCCACGTCCGACAGGGCCAGCGTGACGAGCCGTCCTTCACCTGTACGGCTGCGGTGACGCTCGGCGGCCAGCAATCCCACGGCGGCGGTCTGACCGCAGATGACGTCCCAGGCCGGCAGGACGTGATTCACCGGCCGGTGCCCGTCCTCGCCGACCATGCCGCCGTCGGGTCCGCTCGGGACGTGCCCCGTCACCATGGGATAGCCCATGGCGCAGTTCACCGTGTAGTCCACTGCGGTGGTGCCGTCGTGGTTGCCGATGATCGCGAGCATGATGAGATCCTCACGGCGCGACCGGAGCGCCTCGTAGCCCATCCAACCCGTGGCCGGGAAATTGGTGAGGAAGATGCCCCCGTCGGCGCCGGGCGCGCAGATCAACTCGCTCAGCAGCTCGCGGCCGCCCTCGGAGCGCACGTCGACCTGCAGCGATCGCTTGCCCTTGTTGAGCCCGGCCCAGTAGAGGCTGGCGCCGCCGGGGGTCACCGGCCAGCGACGGTGGTCGAGGCCGCCCCCGATGGGGTCGAAGCGGATCACGTCGGCGCCCAACTGGGCGAGCGTCATGCCGCCCGAGGGGGCGGCCACGAACGCCGATCCCTCCACGACTCGGAGTCCGTCGAGAACCCTGTGCACCCGGACACCTCCCTCCGTGCGCGCCGCACGCATTGTGTCACCCAGCCCGCGGTCGCGGCTTCCGATCTCCTCGAACGCCTGCCGAATCGCCCTGTCCGTCTCGGGCCTGTACCGGTTCGATCAGTCGGGGAGATTCAGAGCCTCGAAGGATTCCAGGTCCTCCACTGCGGCGGACGCTCGCGCCAGCCAGGTGTCGATGACCTGGCGCGGCGCGGCGCCGAGCGCCAGCGTGACGAGGACCGCCTCGAGTGCGTAGGCGGCGTGACGCCGGTAGGCCTCGCGTGCCTCACCCGGATCCAACTGCGGTCCTCCGGCGGCGCGTAGGCGACGCCGGTAACGGTCCAGCAGCAGCTCCTCCCCCGAGCGGCGATCGTCGGGGTCCAGTGCCAGTGTGCAGAAGTAGGCGACGTCTCGCGCCCACTGCCCGGCTCGCACCAGCTGCCAGTCCAGGAAGATGGGCCGATCCTCGGCACCGAAGGCGAGATTCCCGATGTGGCAGTCGTTGTGGACGAGGGTGTGAGGGGGCTCGGTGAGTCTCTCGTAGACGAGCCTGTGGTGCCGGGCGCAGCGCAGGGCGTCGACCGCAAGGCGCGGCGGTACCCGCGCGCCCGCAAGATCCAGCCCACGACTCATCAGCGGGAGCCGGAGCCAGGCCCCGAGGGTGCGCTCGCGATCGACCTGCGCCAGGAGCCACCCGCTCGCACTGCCTCGCTGGGGGCGATTCCAACCGAAGGCGTGCAGGTCAGCGAGGGCGTCGATCACGGTCACCGCCTGGCGCGCCGTGCAGGCGTCGCTGGAGGCCGGCAGTTTGGCCGACCCGGTCAGATCCTCGAGCACGATCATGAAGCGAGTGCCGTCGTGGCGGGCGTGCAGGCATTCGGGGACCCTTACCGGGGCGCTTGCGGCCAGCGTCCGGTAGAAGCGGACCTCGCTGGCCGTGAGGCCCGCCGCCTCCACCAGCAGACGCGTCGCCGGGACCGGCGACGGTGTCTTCACGAACACCGGCCGCTGCCCGCCGCGGGCCAGATGCACGTCGGCGCGCAGGTGCCGGGTGGTGTGCGAGCCCTCGTCGAGGCGTTCGATCCGTCGGACCACCCCGAGCGGCCCGTGCAGCGCGCGGCGGAGTTGGGCCTCGAAGGACTCACTGGTGCCGAGCGCGATGTCCGCGGTGACACGGGCCGCGGCTGCCAGCAGGTCGCGCATCGCCGCGCTCAGCGGACCCCGCGCCAGATGGTGCCGCCCGGCGTGTCCTCGAGTTCGATGCCGAGGTCGGCCAGTTCATCGCGGATCCGGTCGGCGGTGGCGTAGTCCCGAGCCTGCCGCGCCGCGTCCCGCTCGTCGACACGTTGCTGAATCGCCTCGTCCCGCAGCGGACTTGGGCTCGCTTCACCTTCGATTGAACTCGCGAGTCCCGAGGCGGCACTTCCCTCCGCTTCGAGGGGTGCCGGACCCACGCGCAGGCCGAGGGCGCCGGCGAGGTCGCGCACGGTGTCGAGTGCCGCTGCCGCTGCTCTGGTCTCGCCACGGTCCAGGGCGACGTTACCGGCGCGCAGCAGTTCGAAGATGGCGCCGACGGCTCCGGGAGTGCCCATGTCGTTGTCCATGGCCTCGACGAAGGCGACCCGGGCCGTGTCGGTGGCCGCGGTCTGCTCCGTCTCGCCCTCTTCACCCAGCGCGCCGACGCGCCGGGCGAAGGCGTCGAGGCGGCCGATGCCGGCGGCCGCGCCCGCCAGCACCGCCTCGTCGATCTCCATCGTGGAGCGGTAGTGGGCCTGCAGCATCGCCAGCCGCAGCGCCCGCGGATCGTGCGCCGCGAGGACGTCGGCCAGCGTGCGGAAGTTGCCGGCCGATTTGGCCATCTTCTCCCCGCCGACGTTGACCATCGCCGAGTGCATCCACTGGCGGGCGAAGCGATGGCCCGCGGCCTCGGCCTCGGCCCGCTCGTTCTCGTGGTGCGGGAAGATCAGGTCGGACCCACCCCCGTGGATGTCGAAGCCGTCGCCCAGTAGCCCCAGCGACATCGCCACGCACTCGATGTGCCACCCGGGCCGTCCGCGCATCCAGGGCGCGTCCCAGTCGGGCTCGCCCGGCTTGGCGGCCTTCCAGAGCGCGAAGTCCAGCGGGTCCAGCTTGCGCTCGTCGACCGCCACCCGGGCGCCGGCACTGTCGCGGAGTTCGTCGGGGAGGCGATGCGGGAGTCGTCCGTAGTCCGGATACCGGGCGATGTCGAAATACACGCCGGCGCCGTCGATGACGTACGCCGCGCCCCTGTCCAGCAGCTCTGCCACGAACTCGACCATCTCGGACACGTAGCCGGTCGCTCTCGGCCGCTCGTCGGGCTCCGCCACGCCGAGTGCGGCCATCTCGCTGACGTAGACGTCCGTGAAGTGCGCGGCGACCTGCTCCTCGGTGCTTCCCGCCTCGGCGGCCCGAGCGATGATGTTGTCGTCCACATCGGTGATGTTGCTGACCATCCGCACGCGCAGGCCTCGCCAGCGCAGGTAGCGACACAGCACGTCGTAGGTCAGTGCCGTCCGGGCGTGACCCAGATGCGGCACGTCGTACACCGTCGGCCCGCACACGTAGATCGAGACCTCTCCGGGCGTGCGGAGTCGTAACTCGACCACCTCGCGACCGAGCGTGTCGTACAGGCGAATCACGGCGCTCACGGTACCGGCAGGCCGCCCGCCCGGGCTAGCTGCGGTCCCCGCCGTTGATCGGGATGCTGCGGAGCCCTGAACGTTCCCGCCCGGGATCCTCTGTGGAACGAGCCGTGTCGCCGCCACCCGCGAGAGAAATGAAACTGTTCCAGATTATTATCGCTCGCCGGCACATGGAGCGCTGGCTCCCCAGAACCGGACACCGGCAGGGCGCGACGGCCTCACCGCTGCGCCCTCAGGGAGTTGTAGTTGTTCGACTTCATCATCGTGGGAGGCGGCTCGGCCGGCTGCGCGCTGGCCAACCGGCTGACCGCCGACCCCAACAACCGTGTGCTCGTCCTGGAGGCCGGTCGGCGCGACTGGCGCTGGGATGTCTTCATCCATATGCCGGCGGCGCTGGCATTCCCCATCGGCAACCGGTTCTACGACTGGCAGTACGAGACCGAGCCCGAGCCCCACATGGGCGGTCGCCGCGTCTACCACGCCCGGGGGAAGGTCCTCGGCGGGTCGAGCTCGATCAACGGCATGATCTTCCAGCGCGGGAACCCGGCGGACTACGACAAGTGGGCCGCCGGTGACGGCATGGAGAGTTGGAGCTACGGCCACTGCCTGCCGTACTTCAAGCGAATGGAGACGTGCCTGGCGGGCCCCGACGAATACCGGGGCGGTGACGGTCCGCTGGTTCTCGAGCGGGGGCCGGCCACGAGCGCCCTGTTCGTGGCCTTCTTTGAGGCCGTCCAGGAGGCCGGTTACGAGTTGACCGCCGACCTCAACGGGTTCCGCCAGGAGGGCTTCGCCGCCTTCGATCGGAATGTCCACCGGGGGCGGCGGCTGTCGGCGGCGCGGGCCTACCTGCACCCGGTGCTCGACCGCCCGAACCTCACCGTGGAGTGCGGCACCCACATAAATCGCGTCGTCTTCGAGGGCAATCGGGCGGTGGGCGTGGAGTGCACCCGCAGAGGCCGGACGCGCATCGTTCGTGGGGCGCGGGTGATCCTCTGCGGGGGTGCGTTCGGATCGGCCCAGCTTCTGCAACTCTCGGGTGTCGGCCCGGCTGACCTGCTGCGGTCGCTGGACATCCCGGTGGTTGCCGACCTGTGTGGCGTCGGGGAGAACCTCCAGGACCACCTCGAGGTCTACATCCAGTACGCCTCGAAGCTGCCCGTGTCGATGCAGCCGCACCTGCAGACCTGGCGCCGCCCGTGGATCGGCCTGCAGTGGCTGTTCCGGCGGGGCCCCGGCGCCACCAACCACTTCGAGGGGGGCGGGTTCGTGCGCAGCAATCTCGAAGAGTCCTACCCGAACCTCATGTTCCACTTCCTGCCGCTGGCGATCCGCTACGACGGCTCGGCCCCGAGCGGCGGGCACGGCTACCAGGTGCACGTCGGCCCCATGTACTCCGACTCGCGGGGCCACGTGCGGATTCGCTCGTCGGACCCGAGGGCCAAGCCGGCGATTCTGTTCAACTACCTGTCCACCGAGCAGGATCGCCGCGAGTGGCTCGAGACCATTCGCGTCACGCGCCACATCATGAGCCGGCCGGCGTTCGCGCCGTACAACGCCGGCGAGCTGTCGCCGGGACCGGACGTCCGGAGCGACGGCGAGATCCTGGACTGGGTGGCCCGCGACGCCGAGACGGCGTTGCACCCGTCGGGGACGGCGCGTTTGGGCCTCGACGCCATGTCGGTGGTGGATCCGGCGACGATGGGCGTGCACGGCACCGAGGCGCTGAGTGTGGTGGACGCCTCGGTCATGCCGAACGTGACCAACGGCAACATCTACGCGCCGGTGATGATGATCGCGGAGAAGGCCGCCGATCTTCTGCTGGGCAACACGCCGCCGGCCCCACTGGACGTGCCGTTCTACTCGGGCGGGACAATCACGTCTTGATCCGGCCCGATCCCTTCCGGCTCGGCGGCCGTCAGACCTCGTAGCGCCGGTCCACGTCGACCAGTTCCACCGGGGCGCCGAACGATTCTGTGACCTCCCGGTGGAAGGCCGCCGCGTCGGAGCCGGGCGCAAGGTGGGTGAGCAGGAGCCGCTTCACTCCGGCGTCGGCGGCCATGGCTCCGGCCTGCAGGGCACTCAGATGCGGAGACGGCGCAACCAGGTCCTCGTGCAGGAACGTGGCCTCGCACAGGGCCAGGTCGATTCCCTCGCCGAGGCGCGCGAACGACCAGCCGTCGCCGGTGTCGGCGGAGAAGGCGAACGAGCGCCCGCCGCTGTCCACCCGGGGGGCCAGTGTCTCCACGGGGTGATCGGTGCGGGAGAACCGCCACTGCTGGTCACCGATGGTGACGCGGTCGCCGTCGGTGATGACGCGCCAGTCGAGCGTGGGCGCGAGGTCGTGGGCGCCTGCGAGGGCGCGGGCGAGCGCACGGGTGCCGGCGGTGCCGTAGACCGGCAGCGTCCCGCGGTCCACGAAGTAGCGGCAGGCGACATAGGCCATCGCCAAGTCGAGCCAGTGATCCGGGTGCTCGTGGGTGATGACGATGGCATCGATCTCGGTCAGCGTGCGGTGGCGCTGGAGATTGGCCAGGGTCCCGGGTCCGGCGTCCAGCCACACCCGGGTCGTGTCCGACTCCACCAGATAGCCCGTGCAGGCCAGACCCGGAGCGCTGTAGGAGCCCGAGCAGCCGAGGACGGTGAGGCTCAGGCCCATGAACCCGCGAGCGACATCACGAGGTGGCGATACCCGATTTCCACAGGTAGGTCACGGTATCGGGATCGCGACCTGGGGCATCCCGTTGTGGACCGATGTCACGTCCGCGCAACCGCCTGAGAGTGCCTGGATCCCGGCCTTCGCCGGGATGACGAGGTGGCGCGAACCGGCGGTGTCAGTTACTGGGGCGAGAGTCGAGAAAGTCGCGCATCAACGCGGCGCATTCCGCTGGCTTCTCCAACTGTAGGAAATGGGTTGCGTCCGGCCGGAAGTCGTAGCCGATGACCTGCGCCTCGTACCCCCGCGGGCAACGCCGACCTGGCCGAATCGTCCCCGCCAGCCATCGGGGGCTGACGGACCCACTGCGGGCAGGCTACCCCTGGCCGTCCGACCGCCGCCCGGCGCTAGATGTTCGGCGTCTCCGCTATGGTCGCCGTCATGGGATTCCGGGTAGTTGTCGATCAGGACGAATGTATGAGCGTAGGCCGGTGCGTGGCCGACTTCCCGGCCGGGTTCGGCTTCGACGACGATGAGTTGGCCATGGTGCTGCCGAGCGTCGGCGAGCTCAGCGAGCAGCAGTTGCTCCGGGCGGCCCGCAACTGCCCCAGCCGGGCCATCATGGTCTTCGACGGCGACGGGAACCAGGTCGAGTAGCTCTCGGTCGTTGCTCGAGGCCGGGCCGGACCATGACCGGGACGGAGAACCTCGTCGGGATCTTCGATGCCGACGGCGGGCTGCGTGGCGAGTTGCGCTACGTGGTCGACAAGCTCGCCGGGCGGGGGCACTGCGCGCTCTGCGACATCACGCACGGCTTCAACCCCCTGGGGAAGCGCTCGTGGAAGGAGGCCTGCGCCGCGGCGGGCCTGCGTGTCGAGCTCCTGCACCGCGACGAGGCCTCCCCGCAGCAACTGGCGGCTACGGATCGACTGCCCGTGGTGTTGGCCGGCGACGGCGCCCGCTGGCGGGTGCTCGTCCCGGAAGGGGATCTGTCGGGTTGCAGGGGGAACCCCGCGGAGCTCCTGCAGCTCATCGAGGCACGGCTGGAGCGCTGAGAACCGAGAGGTGCAGCCGACGCGGTGCGCGACCCCCGCGGCTTTGCGGTCAAGTTCGACATGGCCGACGGTAACTGGGGCCTCGCCGGCACCAACACGCCGGTCTCATTCCGTGGCGAAGGCTGGCGCCGGCCGCCTCCCCCTACCGGGACCGTGGCCGCCTCATGGCCGAGCGGCTGGCCGAGGCAGCCTGAATCCCCTCCCCCCGGAGCCGGTCCGGTCGGCCCTCGCTACGATCGGGGGCGACCGGACCGGCACGGGGAGCCTCCCCGCTGACGCGCCCGCCCACGTAGCTCAGTTGGACAGAGCAGGGACCTCCTAAGTCCAAGGTCGCAGGTTCGACTCCTGCCGTGGGCGCTACTCAAATGACATATAAGTGCAGCTCAGAGTATATTCTAGCTTGACCTTGTGGGCGAGTTATCCCTCGCAGTGTCCCACAGCCTGATCCGGATTGAAATCTTGTCGGAACGCCACCACTCTCACAAGCCGGGACCGAAAAACGGTGGACAGATCACCTGGACTCACAAACAGGTCCCCCTCAGATCCAGCCGTCGGGCTTGGCGGCGGCGAGTTCGCACAACGTGGTCCAGATCTCGCCGGCGGGGTCAGGAGCCGCCGGGAATGCCTGAGGCGGGCCTGGCAGCCTCTGGGCGTTCACAGGCGGGCAACGGTCGCGACGCTCAGCCGCGGACGCCGCCGCTGCGGCGCTAAGGCTCAAACCAGCGGGCCTACATCTCGTCGAGGTCCAGCTCCGCTGCCCACCCGGACCGGCTCCTTCGTTGAGGCCGTAGACCTCGGTGCCGGCGGGGCCGAGGTCTACGTGGTTGCGGCGGTGCCAGTGGCCGGGGAACAGCGGCCGGGGCCTCGTCGGCGCAGCAGTGCTACGTCGCCTGTGTTGTAGCCCAGCGACCGGTAGTTCGTTTTGCTAGCCATCCGAAGGCCGAGAAGAATGCAATTCCGAGGATTGCCGAGTAGAAGATCGCTCCGTAGAGTTCGGGAGTCCTCAGTTGTGCCCGATAGCGATCAAGCAGGATCCCCAGACCCGGTTCGCCCTGTCTGAAGAAAAAGTCGCCAACAATTGAACCGATTATTGATGCGCCTGCGGCGATTCTGAATCCGGTGAACATTGCAGGTAACGCAGCGGGCAGTTGGAGCTTCCAGAATCGAGTTGCTCTCGATGCTTCTTGGAGAGAGAACAGGTCGTGCATTGCGCTATCGGCCGACTTCAGACCGAACAGCGTGTTGGTGATGATCGGGAATAGACAGATCATTATCGCGACGATCACGCGGCTTCGAAAGTCAAACCCAAAGAGGAGACCGAGCAGCGGAACGATTGCCAAGATCGGTATGACCTGCAACAGGACGGCGTAAGGGTAGAGGGAAACTTCAATCCATGAAGCCGTGACCATGATCGTCGCGACTGTCACTCCAACGACGATGGCGATGAACAGTCCGGCCAGGGAAACTTGGGTTGTGACCCACAGGCCATCGAGGAGTTCTGCCCGTTTGTCGGCGTCGATTACCGATACGGACCAGACCTCATGGGGTGGAGGGACAAGAAATCGCCGTTGGGGCGCCATGAACACTCCGGAGAACAGATACCAGAGCGTGATGAAAAAGCCAAGAGTTGCGATCGGGCCTACTATCCGAGCTGTGCCACGCTCCTGGATCCAACTCCAGACCCTCGCCGGCGCCCCAAAGGAAATTATTCGAATAGTCGAAGTGATTGGTGGAGAGTCGCCGTCAACTGGATCCATTGTCAGACGCTTCTCGAAGCGCAGCCGCACGGCGATTGCGCCATTCTGCCGCGACCCCACTTTGCGCTACCCTCCGGAGTATCTCGAGGGTTAAAGCGCCAGGTAGGACATAGTTTCTGTTCCAGGCCGCAGGATTCTCGGCGCCGCAGTAGAAGCTCTCCTCGAGGACGATCAGCGGATCAGTCGGCTGGATCTGGAGGGCAGTTGCAAGTTCGTCGCCTGCAATGGTTGCTGACACGGAAGCGACGGCGAACTGCAAGTCGGCTTCCTCTGCAAGGAGGTCGGTGATGGAGGACGAGAACTTGTCCGCGATAAGGCTCGGTTCGATTTGAGAAGCTGGCACGACGCTCTCCATGAGTGCGATCGGCTGATCGTTCTTGGTTTTGACGCGAGTGAGGACGGTGACAGGGGAACCAGGCGCCATGTTGAGTTTCTGGGCCTGCTCTAGATTGGCGTGTGACTGGTCGATCCGGACGTCTCTGGTTCCGCAGGTCCAGCCTTGGCGCGCTGCCAGACTCTCAAATGATTCGAGGACCTCCAGCCCGAGCGAGGCGTGCGGAGTCGCGGTGAGCACGGTCTTTGACCCCTGCGTTCGCTGCACGATTCCTTCGTGGACCAGATAGGTCATGGCTTCGCGAACCGTCGAGCGGCCAACATCGAAGATGCGGGCGAGTTCCGGTTCGCTCGGAAGTGCCGCTCCGGGCGTGAGCTCTTCATCGTCGATCATGTTCAGCACGGCCTCGACGAGTTGAACGTATAGAGGACGGGTGTCGGCACGGAGTGGTTTCGTCATCGGACTCATGTTCGCAGGTTATCAGATGTCTTAAGTCTGCCGACCGGACGTTGGGTGGAACTGAGAGCGCTGAGGTGGAGGCGGTCGGCTTTGCCGCTGAAGGTGCGCGGGAATTTGGCGAGGATGTGGACGCCCGCCGGGAAGAGCGTCTCCTTGACGCGCGACCTGATGAAGTATTCGATTTCGGCTTCATCCGCGCTGGCGGGTGTGGAGAGTTCGACGAAGCAGCGGATCTCCCCGCCGGCGTCGATGACCACCGAGGCGTGGCGCACGGCGGGGTGGTCGTAGGCGACGTCTTCCACCTCACGGAGGAAGCCGCCCCGGCGCCGGGCGGCGTCGGCTTCCTGGACCCGACCCATGACCTTAATGTGCCCCTGCACCGAGGCGACCCCCACGTCCCCGGTGTGGAGGACGCCTCCGGCGGTGGTCTTGGCGTATGCCTCGGGCTTGTTCCGGTACTCACCGAAGAACCCTTCGGACACGACGACCTCGCCGATGTTCCCGGCGGGGAGTTCCCGGTTGTCGGCGTCGGCCACGAAGGCCAGCCGGTCCGGGAGCGGGCGGCCCGCAAAGCCCTCCGGGGCGGACGCGTCGCCGGGGGTTCCGAGGACCAGGAAGCCGCCGAGCTCGCTCTGGCCGTAGCTCTCGGCGAGGGGGATGCCGAGGTGATCCCGGTAGTCCCGCTTGATGCGGGGCGCCAGCGGGGAGCCGCCCGAGAGCGCCAGGCGCAGCCCGTGGGTGGGTTTGGTGTCCTTGGCCAGCCCCACGACGTCGGCGAGGGTGAGCGGGTAGGCGATGAGAACGGTGCCGTCGTGCACGCCAATGTCTTCCCAGACCTCGCGGGGTGTGTGGCCGGCGGCGAGGACCACATGGGCGCCGGTGTGCAGCGCCGGCATGGCGCTGGCCACGAGCTGGAAGCTGCTCGCCACCGGTGTGGTCGCCACCAGCACGTCGTTCATGCCGTAGCCGAGCCGCTCGGCGATGCAGGCGGCCCCCAGCGTGACCGGGCCACTGGTGAGCACCACGCCCTTCGGGTCGCCTGTGGTGCCCGAGGTGTACGACAGGAACAGCGGGGACGACTCGTGATGATCGTTCGGCGCGCTCGCCGTGGCGCCGGCACCGACGACGTCGGCCAGCCGCGCCGCCTCGATGCCCAGGATCTCGGCGAGGCGCGGGCGGTTCTCGTCGTCAGAGACGACGACGGCCGGGTCCATGTCGCCGACGAAGTACCCGAGCCGGTCGTCGGGGGTGCGGGCGTCGATCAGCGCCGGCAGGGCGCCGAGTCGCCACACGGCGAAGATTGCGAGCCACGCCTCGATGCTGTCGGGGCTGCACACGCCGACGGTGCTGCCCGCCCCGACGCCCAGATCGGCGAGGGTGGCGGCCACCACAGGAACCTGCTCGCCGATCTCGGCGTAGCTGACCGTCGTTCCCTCCCGGCTGAGCGCCGGCCTGTCGGCGTGGCGTTCGCATGCCCTCTCCAGAACGGTGACGATGTCCATGGCTCTTGGCCCCTAGTTCTCTACACGGGTTCTGTCGATGCCCGCTCTGGCGTAGTAGCTGTCGATGACGTCCATCGCCTGGCGGCGCAGAGCCTCGACGTCGAGGTGTACGAACTCCTGGTTTTCCACGATGAGGCTCCCGTCGACGATGACGTGGCGCACGTCCGAGCCCCCGGCGCGGTGTACCACGCTCCAGGCCGGGTCGAGGATCGGATCGATGCTCAGGCCCCGGGCGGCGACGCAGATCAAATCGGCGAGCGCGCCGACAGAGACCTCGCCGAGCTGTCCGCCGAAACCAACGGCCTTGGCGCCGTTCACCGTGGCCATGCGCAGGGCGACCGCCGGCGAGACCGCCCCGGGATTCTCGTTGCGGATCGACTGCAGGAGCACCTCCTGGCGCATCTCGCAGAACATGTCGGCCATCTGATCGATCCCCAGCCCCACGTTCACCCCGGCATCCAGCAGATCAACGACGCGTGTGAAGCCCTTCGCCAGCTTCATGTGATTGCTCGGGCAGTGCACCACATGGGTGCCGGAGCGTGCCAGCAGGTCGATCTCCGCGTCGGACAGCAGCACGCAGTGCACCAGCGTCACATCCGCGCCACAGAAGCCCAGGCGATCCAGGAACTCGATCGGCCGGCAGCCGTGCTCGGCCTGGATGGTCCGCACCTCGGCCGCCGTCTCAGCGACATGCGTGTAGAGCCGCAGGCCGTACGTGGAAGCGAACTCGCGCGCCGCGGCGTAGTCGGTGGGTGCGGCCTGGCGGAACGACACCGGAGCCAGCATGATCCGCTCCGCTGGCACGCCCCCGTCGAGCAGCCCACGGACGCGATCGGATCCCTCCTTGAGGCTCTCGCAAATCGGGTCGTGGCCCTGTGTCATGAGGCCCCGTGCGAGGAACCAGCGGATGCCGGTGGCCTCGTAGCCGGCGATCGTGGCGGCGTCGAGCCCGCTCCGATGGAACGGGTACACGTGATCCACGACGGTCGTCGTGCCCGCGGCCAGCAGCCGGGCGGTGCTGTAGGCCGCCATCGTTTCGTACTCCACCGCTCCGGCAGCCTCGCTCAGCCGCCAGTAGTACTGCAGAAGTTCATCCAGCTTCAGACCTTCGCCCGCGTCCAGCCCCGGCGTCATGTCCCGCAGGTGATCGTGCAGGTTCACCAGGCCGGGCAACACGATCGTCCCCGAGGCGTCCACACTGCGCCGCGCCCCCCGCGCCGGGCCGCCGATAGCGACGATCCGGCCGCCGTCGACGTAGACGTCGCCACCTGTGACGGTGCCCGCCTCGTCGCAGGTGATGCAGAGACCTCCCGTCAGAACGAGGTCGACCTCATCCGCCGGGCGCATCGTTCACCACCAGCCCTGCTCGGCCGCCGACAGCAACACCGCACCGCCGGCGCCGTCGAGGCCCCAGCCCGCGAGGGTCCTGCCCTCGGCGGCGTAGTCCCGGCCCGACGCCGCCGACGCCATAACGATGAGGCTGTCGATCACCGGCGTGGCGACGCCCAACTCCCGGCCCAGAGACGAGGCCAGCACCAGCGAATACGGCACATCCTCGGACACGAACCGATGGTCCAACGCATCAGGTCCGCAGGCGAACTCCACCCGGGCGAGCAGGCTCGACCGCACCGTCTCGAACAAGGTGCTCCCCTTCCGCTCCGCCAGGCCTTGAGCTACGAGGTAGTCCTCGTAGGGCGTCGTGTTGGCGAGACCGAGGGCCCTCCGCATCGCTAGGTACTCACCGTCAAGCGCCTCGATGACGTTCACCACGCCGGGGCTTCCACCCGTGCCCCACAGGGTGAAGGTGCCCTCGGGTTGCTGGATCGACCCCAGGTTCAAGAGCATCGCCGGGACATGGTCGATGGCGTTGAAGTTCAAGAGCAGCGTCTCCCAGACGTTCTCCGCCCGGGTGACCCAGGGCCAGATGGCACTCGCCAGGCCTGCCACGTGATCGAGACGGTTGCTCGGGAGCGCCGAGACGAGCGTTCCACCAAGCTTCCGGGTCGCTCCCACCATTCCTGGACCGGAGACGAACGCACCTGCGTACGGCAACGAGTTCGTCTCAGCCGCGGTGATGTCGGGGCGCCTGTTGATCTTCCGCAGGGCTGCCATTGCGGAGAATGCGCCGCCGGGCTCGCCGACCCAGAGAACGCTCTGCCCGTCTCGCCACGCGGGCGCGAGAAGTTCTGCGAGCGGCTCGTGTCCGTACGCCGGCACGGAGACGATCACCACGCTCGCGCGCCCGGCCGCTGCCACGGGGTCCGTCGACGTCGCCCTGACAGGAGCAAGCCGCGACTCCGCCGCGGCGTCAGAGGGCGAACCGCGAAATGTCACCTTTATGCCTCCGGCGGCCTCGACAGCTTCGAGGGCGGCGCGGAACCGGGGCTGGTCCGCAAGAACGACCGGGCGACCGGCCAGACCGAGCTCGGCGGCGATGGTCAGCCCGCCGCCGCCGGTTCCGATGACGACGATATCGCTGGGGATGCTCACGTTGGTTCTTCCTTGATCACGGGTGCCATGGTCCCGATGAGTGTCTTCGTGGCGGCCGTGTCGCCCTCGCCGAGCTTCAGGATCGCCAGGTCCACACCGAGGCCGCGGAGGTTGCCGAGTTGCTCGGCAACCGTCTCGACGGTGCCGCCGATGGCGAAGGCACGCACCATGTCGTCAGTCACGTAGCGCGCCTCGGCCACGATGGGGTCATTGAGCGCCGATCGAAGCGTCGCTACGGCGCCGGGGTCGAACCCGTAGACCGGAATCAACTCGTCGGCGTAGCTGCCCCCGGCCATGAGCGTGCAGCGCGACTTGAGCCGGTCGATGGCCGCCGCCTCGTCGCTGTCGACCTCCACATCCAACATGACGGCGATCCGGCACTCGCCGGGATCGCGACCCGCTCTCGCGGCGCCGTGGGCGACACGGGCGCGGACGTAGTCGATGAAGTCGCCGTGGATGCCGTGCACGATGATCCCGTCGGCAATCTCTCCGCCCAACTCGAGCATCCGGGGACCGCGCGCCGACAGGAAGATCGGCGGCGGGTAGACCCGCCAACCCAACGCCGAGCCATCAGCGCAGAAGTAGTCGCCCCGGAAGTCCGCCGGACCGGAGCTGAGCTGGCGGATGATCTCCACAGCCTCGCGAAGCATGGTGAGCGGGCTCTTCGGTCGCATGGCGAACTGGCTGGGAAATTCGTGGCCTCCCGGGCCGATCCCGATAACCGCCCGCCCGCCCGAGCACTCCGCGATGGTCGCGGCCGCGCTGGCGATGAGCGCCGGGTGGCGCAACTGGATCGCCGCGATTCCTGTGGCCAGCCGCACCGAGGTGGTCCTCGTGGCGATGAGCGCTTGCGCGGCGTACACGTCACGCAAGAAGTAGTGGTCGGGCAGCCACACATCCGCGAATCCCGCCTCCTCCGCGGTGACCGCCAAGTCGCAGACCGCGTCCAGAGGCTGGTCCAGCCAGATGGCCAATCCGTACTTCATGTCAGCGATTCTTTGAGTTGGGCTGAGATCTCCCCGCAGAGGCTCGCGAAGTCCGGCTGGAATCGAAGCTCATCGGTCCGGGGCTGAGGGAATGGCACCGAGAACTCTGCGACGAGCCGACCCGGGCGAGGGGACATCACAAGAACCCTGGTCGACAGAAAGGTTGCCTCACTGATGGAATGAGTGATGAACAGCCCGGCGAAGTGCTGGTCGGTGAAGAGCCGCGAGATCTCGCCGTTGAGGCTCTGTCGTGTGATTTCGTCCAGTGCGCCGAAGGGCTCATCAAAGAGGAACAGCTCGGGCTCGAGCGCAAGGCTGCGTGCAACGGAGGCCCGCATTCGCATTCCTCCGGAGAGCTGATTGGGGAGGTGCTTCTCGAATCCGTCGAGCCGGACGAGTTCCAACGCAGTCCGGGAGCGAGCCTTCATGGTCGACTTGGCGACCCCTTGCAACTCCAGGAAGAGGTCGATGTTGCGGTTGACGGTGCGCCACGGCAGGAGCGTCGCGTCCTGGAAGACGTACCCGAGCGAACGATCCGAACGGGTGACTGTGCCGCTCGACGGCTCGAGAAGCCCTGATGCGAGGCGAAGGATCGTTGACTTGCCACAACCGGATGGGCCAACGATGGCGACGAATTCTCCCGCCGCGACCGTGAGATCGATTCCTTCGAGAGCCTCGGTGCCGTCGGGAAACGTCATGCTGACGTTGGCGAATTCCAATGCTGATTCAGGCACTGCGATCTCTCCCTGCTCTCGGCCCCGACATTATTGATAACCTATCAGACATCTGATATCTTTGTCCACATGTCGCGAACTTCATCAAGAGGAGGCTCTCGGCCGTCCGAGTTGCTCCACGATCGGCTCGTCTCCGGACCTGAACAGTGAAACGACCGCTGGTCGTCGTGACTCGCTCGAACCTGCCGGGGAGTGGTCTTGCACTCCTCGAGGGAACGGCCGATGTCCGCATCTGCGGGTCGGCGGGTCCGCCAACACGGGAGGAACTCGTCGAGACTGCCGCGGGGTGTTTCGGCATGATCTGCACGGTGGGGGAGCGCGTCGACGCAAGCCTTCTCGAAGCGATCGGATCCTCTCTCCAGGTGGTCGCGAATGTTGCCGCCGGCTACGACAACATCGACGTTGCGGAGTGCACCCGGCGCGGCATCGGCGTCGGGAACACGCCTGATGTTCTCACGGACGTGACGGCGGATCTGACGTTCGCGCTCGTGCTGGCCACGGCAAGGCGAGTGCCCGAAGCCATCGCCGCAGTACGGGCCGGTGAGTGGCCACCTTGGGACCCCGTTTGGATGTGCGGAACCGGTCTCTCCGGAAAGACCCTCGGCATCGTCGGGCTCGGAAAGATCGGACGTGCGGTCGCCCGGCGAGCCGAGCCGTTCGGACTCGAGGTCGTCCACACCAACTCGCGCGACGGCCTTCACCTGGATGACCTTCTCCGACGAGCAGACATCGTCACCCTGCACTGCCCACTGAACGCCGCAACGCAGCATCTCATCGGTGAGCGTGAGTTCGAGATCATGAAGCCGACCGCGATCCTGATCAACACAGCGCGTGGCGGAGTCGTCGATCAGGAGGCGCTGGTGCGCGCGCTCGAGGCGGGCCAGATCTGGGCAGCAGGCATCGACGTGACCGACCCAGAGCCCCTGCCCCCGACCAGCCCCCTGCTCGCACTCCCGAATTGCGTCGTTCTGCCGCACATTGGCTCCGCCACGATGGAGACTCGGACGAAGATGGTGGACATGGCGGTCAACAATATGATCGCCGCGATCCGAGGTGAACCCATGCCGCATGCGGTCGTCCAGAGGCGAGACCGGCGAGGCGCGGTCACCTGAACCGGCGCATTGCCAGCCTCGGGGAGTAGCGGTGAATCCTGAGGGTCAAGCGATTGGCGCCGAAGACCAGTTCGCCGCCTGGCGAGGGCTCGATCCGACGGAGTGCCTCGCGGGCGAAGCTCGATGGCGGCTGTTTGGGTAGATCAAGCGAGCGCGCCATTTCGGTGTCGACCAGCGGCGGGATGACATCGATCACCCGGACCGCGGTGCCGGCGAGGGCCCCTCGGAGTGAGTTGCCGAACATTCGCAGGCCAGCCTTGCTCGCGCAATAGACGGGTGTGGAGCCACGAGGAAGAACCCCGGCGACGGAGGCGACGTTCACGATCCGAGGCTGTCGCGACCGCAGCAGCAGGGGAAGACACAGCACGCTAAGCAGGATGGGTGCGGCAAGGTTGACGCCGATCTCGGTCGAGACGAGATCAGGATCCCGCGCCAGCGATTCGAGGGCGCCAGCTCGGTTCACGCCTGCATTGTTGACGAGCATGTCCAGCTGACCGGTCTGTGAACTGACGAATTCGAAGAGTTCCTGCACGCCCCCTTGATCGGCCAGGTCAACGCGATGAACTCGAACGGTCGGTTGTGCAGCGGCGAGGCTCTCGACGCGGTCCGGGGAAGATCCACAGGTAAAGACGAGGTTCTCATCCGCGAGTTCGTCGACGAGAGCACGTCCTATGCCTGATGTGCCTCCCGTGATCAGGATTGTCTGCTCCCGGAACACGGGTTCAGTGCCGGCCGCGGTACTCGAGGAGAACGCCCATCGTCTCGGGATTGGGCTCGGCCACGAGGCGGTATGCCGCGGACGCCTCCCGCAACGGGAACCGATCGCTGATGAACAAGTCAACGTCGATGCTCGAGGTTCGCCGGAGCGCCTCGTTGAAGCGCCGCGCCCGCGTCCATCTTCGACTCAGCGCGGCGTTGACGTTCACGACACTCGAACTCACGACACGTTGGGACCGGAAGTGGAAGTGACGTCCGGGTCGCACGGTGAGATCTTTCGTCCCGTAGTACGCCACAACGCAGATCGTTCCATCGGCGCCGGTGACTTCGAAGGCAGTTTGCAGGCCGGCGGCAGCCCCGCTCGCCTCGAAGGCGATATCTGCGCCATTGCCCCCGGAAGCTTCGTCGACTGCATCTCTCGCCTCCGGCGGCGCAACGCCGGCGGCGCCCAGCTCGCGAGCGACGGTGCGACGGTGCCCGATCGGGTCGACGCCGATGACATGGGCCCCCATACGAACGAGTTCAGCCGTGATGATCAGGCCGAGGATCCCGAGTCCGAGCACGACAACGACGTCCCCTCTGTGTACTGGCGCATCCATGAGGGCGTTGAGGGCGACGTCGTAGAGATTCGCGAAAGCCGCCTGTTCGTCGGTCACCTCGTCGGGCAGGGCGACGACCAGGTTCGGGCCGGCGCGTAACGTGAACGCGTCCTGGTGAGGATGGCGCGCGAACACGCGACAGCCGAGGAGATGCTGTGTCTCCCTGCCGGCCTGGCGCACTTCGCCGATCACCTGGTAGCCGTACTTCACCGGAAAGCCGAATGACCCCTCGCAGGTCTCGACTCCGAGTGGTTCATCGGGTGCACGCCAGCCGCGATAGACCAGCATTTCGGTACCCGAACTTATGAGGGAGCACGTGGCCTCGACATAGACCTCATGATCGGACGGTGCCCGCTCCGGTTGTGTGCACAACTCGACGGTCTCGCGAGCTGAGAACCACACTGCCGTGCCGGACTTCATCTCTCGAGTGGGTTGTGCACCCGGAGCGGGCAGCATCTCAATCGCTCTACGGCAGGGAGATGGTCGGATCGAGGAACTCGTTGGTCACGAGATCCTCGACTGCAACGTTCGGGTCGATCACGTCGGAGCCCTGCCCCACGAAGATCGGCACGGCGATGTCAATCATCGTCTGGACCCGCCCAAGATCGATCTCGCCGACCATTCCCGACGGCCCGTTGGCCAACAGTCCATCTTCGATCATCACGCGGTGAGCGAACTCCTCGGCCTCGATGGTGCGCGGCACCGGTGAACCGAACGCCTCGGTCAATTCTGCGACAAGCGCGTTCGTCGCCGCAGGGTCGGCAACGTAGTCGACGATCTCCTGCTGGATAACCGGCACGAGTTCACGAAGGCAGTCGGCCTCTTCCTCGATGAGTTCGGAACGAACAGTCGGGATCGGTCCATAGTTGGGATACCCGGCATCGCTCACCAGGACGTAGTCGACGGGCTTTCCGTATTGCTCCAGCTTCGGGTATGAGTACGGGTTGTCGGTCACGAACCCTTGGATCACGATCCCATCCTCGGCGACGAACCGGGCCGGGGAGAAGTCCCACGAGAAGTCGACCTGGTCGATGTCGAGGGCGCCGATTCCTGCGAGCCCTTCGGCGTAGACCGCATTGCCGGACACCAGTACCGTCGCCCCACTCTCGCGGATGTCGTCGATGCTTGACACGTCGAGATCATCCGGGTCCCACATGAGGATCTGCGGGTGGCTGGCCATGGGTGCCATGATCGCAACTGCCGGAAACTCGCCGGATGCTGCGATCATCGCGTCGAGATTCTGATCAGCGATGAATATGTCCCGATCCGCGTAGAGCATCGAGTTCGTGGCCTGGAATCCGGTGACCGGTCCGCCGGCACGCACTTCGATGGTGAGATTCGGATCTGCCTTGGCCGGACCTCTCAGCGTTCCTCTGTCGGCGATCACCTCGCCGTCGTCGATCAGTCCCCAGAACCACGCCCGGGTCGCCTCGGGGTACCACCCGGTCTGAATGACCAGCGGGTCCGGGCACACCGACGCGAGACCCACTCCGGCTGGCTCAGCGCCTGCGTCGGAATCCTCGGCGGGCGCTGGTGCGGGTTCGGGCGCTGGTGCGGGTTCGGGCGCTGGTGCGGGTTCGGGCGCTGGTGCGGGTTCGGGTGCTGTCGCGGGTTCGGGCGCCGGGGCGGGTTCGGGCGCTGGTTCGGGTGTGGGCGCCGGGGCGGGTTCGGGTGCCGGCGCCGCGCCGGAATCGTCGTCCCCTCCGCACGCGGCGGCCAGCATCGCCACCGCCAGGAGTAGGGCGATCCAAATTCGTGCTTGCTTGTTCATGGGTCCTCCCCTCGGGGGTGTCCCCCCACCTGTCGAACGCCACCCACAGTAGTAAGATGTCTGATGCCTGACAAGGCGCCCTGCTCCTCGTTCCACCAGCGCAGCCCGTAGTGCGGCCAGCTGGGAACTCAGAGTCGTGCCAGGACGCCGCGGGCGGCGGCCAGACCTCTCGCGCGGACCTCGACCTCGTCCACCGTCGTGAATTCGCCGTCGTCGAGGACGACGGCACCGCGCACGACAACAGTGGAGACATCAGGGCCGTTGGCGAACCAGCCGACCGTCGCCCAAGGGTCGTTGACCGGCTCGTGGTGAAGCGAAGATGTGTCGACCACGATGAGATCTGCAGGGTGGCCAGGCGCGAGGATTCCGATCCCGGACCGGAGAGCGCGAGCCCCCCCGCCCGCTATCAGCCTGAGCATTTCGCTCACGCTCACTGCAGCGGAATCGGTCAGACGAGCGCGCTGCAACAGGGTTCCGAAGCGAGCCACCTCGAACATGTTCTGGCCGGCCACGGCGCAGCCGTCGCTGCCCGCCGCGACGGGGACCTCACAGGACCGAAGGTCGGTGAGCCGCATGATTCCCGAACCCAGGAACGCGTTCGAGATCGGGTTGTACACCAGGTGCGGACGATGCTGGGCAGCGAGTTCGACCTCGGAATCGTCGAGCGCCACCGCGTGCGCGAGGACCGCGTTCGAGTCGAGGACGCCGAGGTCGGCCAGCAGGTGGAGTGTGCGCCGCCCACCCCGGAAGCGGCATGTCACATCGACCGAAAAGGAGTCCTCGGCGGCGTGAGTGTGCCATCGAACGCCGTGTCGGCGCGCCAACTCTGCAGCCGCCACAAGGAGTTCGTCCGAGCAGTACGCGGCATTGCCCGGACCTGGCCACAACGCCACCGGCCCATCTGGCTTCTGCCGCATTGCCGCTTCGGTCAACTCGATCTCTTGTGCGTTGGTGTAGATGTGGTTTGCGGGAGGAGTCTCGAACGCCCGAGCGGCATCGGTCCGTTCCCCGATCATCACCCGCGCCACAGCGCCCGCCATGCCCACGCGTTCCATGGCGTGCGCGACGGCAACCGCGTCCTCGGGTCGGCGACGACCGCCGTAGTGATGATTGACTGCCGCGACAGTGCCCGACCGGAGAGAATGAAGAGCGCCGAGCTCGCTGAGCGCGACGCTCTCCTCATGCCTAAGTTCCAACGCGAGTGGGACCATGTGCTTCCTCAGCCAGTCCGCAAGGCTGAGGCCATCCCCAAGGCCGCGCGCAGCCACCTGGAACAGGTGCGTGTGCGCGTCCACGAGCCCAGGCAGGACGACGCTTCCCGTCGCGTCGATCAGGCGCCCGGGGCGCGTTGCGGGCCGATCCTCGAGCGGCCCGGCTGCCACGACCTGGTCCCCGACGATGTCGACGAATCCGGTCTCGGCGAACCCTGTCTCATCGCCGACGGCGAGAATCGTCCCACCCTCGATCCGAATGTCGGGCGCCGGTACCTCGCGCTCGCCACTGGAGATGGTCAGTCCCCCGTCCGTGCCCGCATTCTTGCTGGGCTCTGACACAAGAGTTATCATACATCAGACAAGAGGAGGTGGCCGCTTGATCCCACCCGTTGTCGATGTATCTCGGTTGCTCGCCGGGGAGTCGAGCAGCCGGCACCCAGAGGGCAGCGCTATCGATACTGCGTGCCGCGAGATCGGGTTCTTCCTGATCACGGGGCATGGCATCAATCCAGCGGCATCGAGGGCCATCGATCGGGCGGCCCGCGAGCTATTTCACGCACCCGAGACAGTCCGCCGGACCGCCGCCTGTCTGCACCCGGCCGAGCCCCGTGGCTACCGAGGCCCAGGCTCGATCGCCACGGCGTCGAGCGTCGGACTCGACACACCCAAGGACCTGGTGGAGATCTACACCATCGGCAGGGTCGACGACGCGGAAACACTCCGAACGCTCAGCTCGTTGCCGTTCGGCGCGCGGTTCTACTTGCGCAACATCTGGCCCGACCTCGACGGGTTCCGCCACGTCTGGGAGAGCTACTACCGTGAAATGAGCGACCTTGCCCAACGGTTGCTAGCGGTCCTGGCCACGATGCTCGGACAGAATCCGCGGTACTTTGCGGCGGCGCACCGCCACCACGCATCAACGCTCGTCGCGAACTACTACCCGCCTGTCGTCGACCGCGCTGAGAATCCAGCGGCAACACGTCGTGGCGAACACACGGACTTCGGGACCATCACGATCTTGACCACGGACGGAGTCACCGGGCTCGAGGTCAAAACCCGGTCCGGTCAGTGGCTGCCGGTGCCATCGGTCGAGGACGCGCTGGTTGTGAACGTGGGCGATCTGCTGGAGATGTGGACAGGGGGTGAGTACATCTCCTCGTACCACCGGGTCGTGATCGAAGATCCAACCACGGAGCGCGTGTCGTTGCCCTTCTTTCACAACCCGCGGTCAGACGCGATGGTCGAGCCCATAGGGGACTCGGGTGCGCACGCGCCGGCGGTCTGTGCCGGCGAGTGGATCCTGCGGAAAATCGACGCCATCAACGCGCTGTGACCATCACGGGAACCTAAGAGGAATGGTCGCGCGGGGCGTCACGAAACAGTAGCCCTGGGACGTTTGCACGGAATCTTCTGGAACCCCGGAATCGCGCATGCCGTGGGCGCTACTCCCGCACCCGCCAGGCCTCGAGGTCGGGATCGACGGTGCGGTCACGCTTGAGTTCGCTGAAGTTCTCGTAGCGGGTCAGCCAGGCCGTGTGCTGCCAGAGGGCCACGGCGTCCTCGTCGTTGTCCGGCGGGTTGGAGATGACGGGGCCGAACGTGGCCGGCCCGTCGGGGCCGTCGACCTGGATCGTCGGCACGCCGAAGCTGCGGGTGCTGCTGGTCAGCCAGGTGTGCTCGGCCAGCAGCTTCTCCCAGGTCCCCGGGTCAGCCAGAGCGTCCGCCAGCACGCCCTCGTCGAGGCCGGCGTCACTCAGGGCGCCGCTGATGGTGGCGTCCTCGCCGTAGTCCTGTAGGCCGTCGAAGATGCGGTTGCCGATGGCGCCGTAATAGTTGGCCATGGCCTCGTTGCCGAAGCGGTCGCGAACGGCGATGGCGGTGCGCAGCGCCCTGACGCCGCGGCCCCGGTCGGGGTCGAACTCCTCCATGGGCTTCTCGAAGTTGATGATCGCAAGTGAGAACACGCCCCACTCGACCTTCACCACGTCCAGCTCGATCAGTCGCCGGACCCAGCGGAAGGTCTGGTAGCACCACGGTCAAACGGGATCGAAGTAGAAGCGGATGTGTTCGGGCTCGGCCACGGTTTCCTCCTGGACTCCCATCCCGGCCGCTGCGGCCGGCGATGGCACCGGCAACGTTACTGTGCCGCACCCACCGGGCCTCGCCCCCCGCCGAGGCCGCCGGCGCCCGGTTCCCTCGGTGTGGGGTCTGCAGCGGGTCGGTAAACTTTGCCGCCTATGTCGCGTATCTGCCAGGTCACCGGGCGCAAGCCGTCGTTCGGCAACAACGTGTCCCACTCGCATCGCAAGACCCGCCGCCGCTGGAACGTCAACGTGCAGCGCCACCGCTACTGGGTGCCCAGCGAAAAGCGTTGGGTCACACTGCGCGTCAGTGCCAAGGGGATGAAGACCATCAACAAGCACGGGATCGAGAAGGTGCTGGCGGACATGCGGCGCCGGGGGGTGAAGGTCTGATGCCCGCGGGGAGCGACAAGCGGCCGATCATCAAGCTCGTGTCCTCCGCGGGCACCGGCTACACCTACGTGACCACCAAGAACCGCATCAACCAGCGCGAGCGCATCACGCTGAAGAAGTACGACCCGGTCGTGCGGCGTCACGTGGAGTTCAAGGAGCAGAAGTAGCCGCCCGCCGGCGGCCGGCGCTCAGCGGCGCACGTCGCGCAGATCGAAGACGATCTTGATGGAGCCGCGGCGCCCGGCCTGATCGGCGTGGCGCACGGCCATCGTGTAGTCCTCCAGGCGGTAGGCCGCGGAGACGAGTTCCTCGAGTCCCTCCGAACGCACCAACTCGAACGCGATGTCGAAGGTGTGCACGGCAACCCCGTCAGCCAGGTTCTCGGTGCCGTACGTGTAGGCACCCAGCAGAGCAACCTCCCGATGCCACACCGGGGCCAGGTCGATGCGGCCCGGCCCGGGCATGCCGCACAGCACCACCGAGCCGCGGGGCCGTGTGACGGCCACGGCGCCGGCGAGCGAGCTCGGGGAGCCGACGGCGTCGATCGTGACGTCCGCGCCGCCACTCAGCAGGTCGCCGTTCATGCGGCAGCCCACGACGCGACGCACGGCGCGGGCGATCTCGCCCGGCTTCACCACCAGGTCGGCGCCCAGGCGCCGGGCGAGGCGCTGCTGCTCCTCGTACTTGACCGCGGCGATGATCTGCTCGGCGCCCGAGCCGCGGCGGAGTGCGGCGATCACGCACAGGCCGATGGGGCCGCCCCCGATCACGACGACGGTGTCACCTTCCGCCACGTCGGCGCGCAGCGCGGCGTGGATGGCGCTCGCCGCGGGCTCGACCATCACGGCCGCCTCGTCGCTGAGATCCTCCGGCACGTCATGGATCTGGCTCTCGTGGGCCACGAACTGCGTCGACCAGCCGCCGCCGGTTCGTTTGCACGAGCCGATCTGCAGCCCCGCCCCCAGCGGCCCGGACGTGAGGTGACCGTAGTCGTGCCCGTCAGCGGGGAAAGAGCCGGCGTGCGGTGGTGGCTCGCCGCGCGCCGCGTGGCCGAGCACGGCGTCGATCACGACCCGGCGCCCGTCGGTGAGATCACCCACCACCTCGTGGCCGAGCACGAACGGCATCGAGGCGAGTGGCTCGAAATAGCGGGAAGTGCGGCCCGTGAGCAGGGCGAGATCGCTGCCGCAGATTCCCGACAGGCGCGGATGGACGTTGTGCCAGCCGTCGCCCGGCAGCGCCGGCGGATCGATGTCGGCCAGGCGCAGCGGGGCCAGGCGGGGCGCGGCGGTCTCGGTGAGGCGCGTCGCCAGGGCGGTGGCCGCGTAACGCGCCTCCTTGCGTTCGAAGACAAGGGCCTTCACAGGCGCCAAGGGTAGCGGGAGCCTGATTCCCGCTCGCCGCGCCGACCGCGCCCGCAGGCGACAGAATGTTGGGTATGGGCACCTCGGACAGCCCCGCCGCATCCGCCACGGGCCATGGGACTCACGAACGCGCCCCGGATTCCGGCGCCACCGCGGTGGCGATGATGCGCGAGATGCTGTCTGCGGCATTGCTGGCCGACGATCCCAGCGAGCCGCTCTGGCAGTTGGTTCGCAGCGGATGGGCGGAGAGAATCGCGCCCGAGCTTCCGGCCCTCCAACTCGAACAGGACCCCATCCATCGTCACAAGGACGTCCTGGCGCACACCGTCGCCGTGACCGCCAAGACTCGCCCGGACCTGCGGCTGCGGCTGGCTGCCCTGTTCCACGACATCGGTAAGCCGGCCACCCGCTCCTTCGAGCACGGAAAGGTGACCTTCCACCAGCACGAAGCCGTCGGTGCCCGCATCACGCGCCGCCGCCTGCAGACCCTGGATTACCCCGAAGATGTCGTCGCCGATGTCGTCGAGTTGGTGCGGCTCTCCGGCCGCTTCAAGGGCTTCAGCGGTGGATGGTCGGATGCCGCCGTGCGGCGCTACGCCCGCGACGCCGGCCACCTGCTGGGCCACCTCAACGAGCTGGTGCGCTGCGACTGCACGACCCGCAACCGCGCACGCGCCGAGGAGCTCCAGCACCACGTCGACGAGCTCGAGGAGCGGATCCGGCAACTGGCGGAGGCCGAGCGGCGCGCCGCCGAGCGGCCGCTGCTGGATGGCCGCGCCGTGATGCAGCGCCTGAGGATCGGTCCCGGTCCCGCCATCGGCGAGGCACTGAAGTTCCTGCTGCGACTGCGTCGGGAGCACCCTGACCTGACCGTGGAGGAGACCGCTGGACGTCTCGACGACTGGTGGGCCGAGCGCGGCGACGCCGCGGGCTGACCGCCCGGCGGCGGGGCCGCCCGGTGGCGTATCTTGGGTCGACGGCAACGGCCCAAAGGGGGTGCCATGAGCGCCACAGCGCAGGAGACCACGGTGATCGGCACGCGACGGCTGCGCAGGGAGGATCCCGCGCTGCTGTCGGGGGAGGCTCGGTTCATCGACGACATGGACGTCCCCGGTGCTCTCTGGATGGCGGCGGTTCGCAGCCCGCACGCCCATGCCCGGATCAACAGCGTCGACCTGGGTCCGGCTCTGGCGTCTCCGGGAGTGGTGGCCGCCTACAGCGGCGAGGACTTCGCCGCCCTCGGGGCGGGCCCGCTGCCCTGTGCCTGGCCGGTGACTCCCGACATGAAGAACCCGCCGCACCTGTCGGTCGCCACCGGCGTGGCGTGCCACGTCGGGCAGATCGTGGCGGTCGTGCTGGCGGAGAGCCGGTACGCCGCGGCCGATGCGGTCGAGGAAGTGGTGGTCGAGTACGAGCCACTCGATGCGGTCGTCGACCTCGAGGACGCTGCCGCCGACAACACCGTCATCCACCCCGACATCGGCACCAACGTCAGCTACGTGTGGGAACTGATGCCCGACGAGGAGGCCGTCGATGCAGCCTTCGCCGCGGCGACCCACACCGTCAGCGAGCGCTACGTGCAGCAGCGTCTCATCCCCGCTGCCATGGAGCCGCGCGGCGTGGTCGTGGTACCTGCCCCGCACGCCGGCGACGTGACCGTGTACTCCTCGACGCAGATCCCCCACGTGCTGAAGGTCATGCTGGCGCTGACGGTGGGTCTGCCCGAGCACAAGATCCGCGTCGTGGCACCTGCCGTGGGCGGGGGATTCGGCTCGAAGCTGAACGTCTACGCCGAAGAGGTGATCTGCCTCGCCCTGGCGTCGGCGCGGGGCGTACCCGTCCGCTGGACCGAGGGACGCAGCGAGGCGGCGGTCGCCACGATCCAGGGGAGGGGACAGATCCAGGACATCTCCCTCGCCGCCGATGCCGACGGCAAGGTGACGGCGGTGCGCGTGTCGCTCATCGCCGACATGGGCGCCTACCTGCAACTGGTGACGCCCGGCGTCCCGCTGCTCGGCGGCTTCCTCTACCACGGCTGCTACGACATCGGTGCCTACTCCTTCCGCTGCACCAGCGTGTTCACCAACAAGACCCCCACCGACGCCTATCGCGGCGCGGGACGGCCTGAGGCCACCTACGCCATCGAGCGGGCGATGGACGCCCTGGCAGCGCGGATGGGTGTCGCGCCCGACGAGATCCGTCGACGCAACTTCATCGAGTCGTTCCCCTACGACTCCACGGCCGGTCTGAGCTTCGACAGCGGCGACTACACGCCGGCGCTGGGCAAGGCCATGGATCTGGTCGGCTACGACGACCTCCGGACCGAGCAGGCCCGCCGCCGCGCCGCGGGAGGATCCAAGCACCTCGGTGTGGGGTTCTCCAGCTACGTGGAGATGTGCGGCCTGGCGCCCAGCCGGGTGCTGGCAGCGCTCAACTACGGCGCCGGGGGTTGGGAGTCCGCCACGGTGCGGATCCTGCCGACCGCAAAGGTGCAGGTCGTGACAGGTACGTCGCCGCACGGGCAGGCGCACGAGACCTGCTGGTCCATGATCGTCGCCGAGAAACTCGGCGTGGACCCCGACGATGTGGACGTGCTGCACTCCGACACGGCTCTGGCTCCCCTGGGCATGGACACCTACGGGTCGCGTTCGCTGGCCGTGGGTGGCACGGCCATCGCCATGGCCGCCGACAAGGTCATCGCCAAGGCGCGCACGATCGCCGCCCATCAACTCGAGGCCTCCGAGGAGGACCTGGACTTCGCCGCCGGCACGTTCACCGTGCGCGGCACGCCGTCGGCGAATATCCACATCGCGGCCATCGCCTTCGGGGCCTTCACCGCGCACAACCTCCCCGACGGGCTCGAGCCCAACCTCGAAGCGCAGGCGACCTACGACCCGGCCAACTTCGTGTTCCCGTTCGGCACGCACGTGGCCGTCGTCGAGGTGGACGCCGAGACGGGGCACGTGGAGTTGGTGAAGTACGCCGCGGTGGACGACTGCGGCGTGCAGATCAACCCCCTGGTCGTGGAGGGTCAGGTGCACGGCGGGATCGTGCAGGGCGTGGCGCAGGCCCTGTGGGAGGACGCCGTCTACGACGACGCCGGGCAACTGCGCACGGCGACCCTCGCTGACTACCTGGTCCCCGCCGCCTCCGACGTGCCCGGCCTGCTGACCGACTCGACGGTCACGCCGAGCCCCACCAACCCGCTGGGCGTGAAGGGAGTGGGCGAGGCCGGAACGATCGCTTCCACGCCCGCGGTCATCAACGCCATCGTGGACGCCCTCGCCCCGCTGGGCGTGCGCGACATCGAGATGCCGGCCACCCCCGAGCGAGTCTGGAGCGCCTTGGCCTGAGACCCCTAGCAAGCCACGCCGGTCGGGCTTCCGCACGTAATTCCGGCTCTCTCACGCCGGTCCGGTTTCCGCACGTAATTCCGGCTTCCGTACGTCCGTCCGGTTTCCGCACGTGATTCCGGCGAAGGCCGGAATCCAGGGTCCAGCAGATCCTTCCGCCCCGGCGGCGCCCCCGCTCGGCGCTCAGCGGCGGCTGAGGCGCCCGTAGCCGGCGGCGAAGAAGTCCAGCGCGGCCTGGCGCTGGTCGGGAGCGGCGAGGAGTTCGTCGTAGCCGAGGGCCGCGCCACCGAAGCCGGCGGCCCCCCAGTAGGGGTCGTCGTCGATGCCGCCCCACGGGCCCACGTAGAGGTAGGGGGCCGGGTTGTGCTGGTCGCCCGGCGACGCCCCGTAGGTGGCGCGGCGGCTGACGTCGCCGCCGGCGCTCGCCAGGGCCTGTCCGCCCGCCGGCGAGCCCTGGGCACCGTCGCCGGGATCGCCGGCTGTCAACTCCACCGCCGGATCGAAGTGCCCAGGCCACAACTGCATGCGCCCCACATCGTGGGCGCCCGGCGTCAGCCGGAGTTCCTCGAGGACCGAGGAGGCGAACCCGAACCAGTCGCCCAGGAACGACGTCAACTCCGCGTCGACGCGCAGTTGCCGTTGCACGTCGTCCAGCGGGGGGCTGTCGTGTTCAGCGGCCTCGCTGCCCGGTTCGACGCCGCAGTGCGCGGCGGCGCCGGCCAGCGAGCCGATGGCTGCGGCGGCGGCCTCCTCGTCGTACTGCAGCACGATCTGCCCGGCAACCACCCGCACCTGCGTGTCCCGGCCGTTGCGGGAGAAGAAGGGGGTGCCGAAGCCACCGGCGGTGTAGCGCAGGCCGAACTTGCCGTTGGCCGCCCGGCGCGCCTCGGCGACCACTGCGTACGCCAGCCGGTGGGCGTCCTGCAGGCCCCGCAGGTAGTCCTCCGGCAGAGATCGGAGCCGCCGCCACGGCCCCAGCCAGCGGTCCCGGGCGAAGTCGGCCAGGTTGCCGTCGGTCCCCGCAAGCTCGTGCCACGTCACGTCGCCAGCGCTGGTGGGGGTGACGGTCTCGGTGCCGACCAACCCGCCGGGAGCCGGGCGGCCGGCGTGATCGTCCGGAACCCCGCTGCCGGGGACGGCTGGGTCGTCGGCGAAGTACGGCGGGGCCTCCATGGCCGGGGGTGAGGGCTCCAGGACATAGGCCCGGCGCGGGGTGGGCCCCCGGGGCAGCATCGCCTGAGCCTCGGCGGCAGCGTTGCGCCAAGCCGTCAGTGCGGAGGAACTCGAAGTCATGGCCGCATCATGGCGCGCCACCGCGCCCATTGGCTCGCGTCCCCGCCATTGCCGAGCATCGGGACGGCATCGGCTGCTGCCGGCGCCGGGTAGGTGGCGTAGCGGCCATCCGCGACCGGCGACTCGACACAGACGCGCTGCCATCGGCCCGGGCGCACGGCGTAGTCTCGGCGGCGACGGGCATGGGTTTCCAGGGAGTGTGAATATGCGGGCAGCGGTACTTCGCAACGTCGGGGACAAAACGCTGGACGTCTGCGACGACGTGGACCTGATTGACCCCGAACCCAACGACGTCGTCGTGGACATCACGCACACGGGCGTCTGCCACTCCGACCTGTCGGTCATGAACGGCACGATCCCCCAGACCGTCCCCCTGATTCTCGGCCACGAGGGGGCGGGCATCGTGGCCGAGGTGGGAGACGCCGTGACGTCGGTGTCGCCGGGTGATCACGTGATCGCCGTGTGGTCGCCGCCGTGCGGGACTTGCGTCTACTGCCTGCGCCACAAGAGCCCCAACCTCTGTGTCGACCTGCAGTTCGGCATCATGCTGCGTCGGCAGTTCCGCCAGGGAGACGTTGAAGTGGCGTCCATGTGCGGCGTCGGCACGTGGGCCGAGCGGACCCTGGTGCCCGAGCAGGCCGTGGTGCGCATCGACGCTTCGATCCCGCTCGACACCGCCGCGCTGGTGGGCTGCGGGGTGATGACCGGCGTGGGGGCCGCCCTGAACACCGCCAAGGTCGCCCCCGGGTCGTCGGTGGTGGTCTTCGGCGTGGGTGGCGTCGGGGTCTCCGCCATCCAGGGAGCCCGGGTCGCCGGGGCCGCTGAGATCGTGGCCGTGGATCGCAACCTCGCCAAGCTGGCCGTGGCCCGGTCCTTCGGCGCCACCGAGGCGGTGCTGCCCGAAGAACTCGACGCGGCGAAGGCCGAGGTGAACGACGGCCAGGGATTCGACTACGCCCTCGAGTGCATCGGCCATCCCGCCACCATGCGCGCCGCCTTCGACGCCGTACGCCGCGGCGGCACCTGCTGCATCGTCGGCGTCGGCCGGATGGAGGAGCAGGTGAGCTTCAGCGCCTTCGAGTTCTTCTTCGCCGAGAAGAACCTCGTCGGCTCCTACTACGGCGGCGCCGACGTCCGCGTGGACTTCCACCGCATGCTGCGCCTTGCCGAGACGGGCCGGCTGGACCTCGCGGGGATGATCGACCGGCGCCTGCGCCTCGAAGACATCAACGACGGCATCGAGGCGCTGCAGACCGGCGATGTGGTCCGCCAGATCGTTGAACTCTGAGCAATACCCGCACTCCGGGCTGCGGGTAGTCTGAATGAGCCCATCCGTCGAGGAGGAAAGAACACCCCATGAGCTACCGCATCGTCGTCGATTTCGATCTGTGTGAGAGCAACGCCATCTGCATGCAGGTGGCTCCCGAGGTGTTCGAGGTGCGCGACGACGACTTCCTGTACATCCTCGACGAGACGCCCGGCGAGGATCTGCGCGGCAAGCTGGACGAGGCGGTGCAGCGCTGCCCGAAGCAGGCGATCTCCCTCGCTGAGGGTTAGCGGGCTCTCCAGCAGGAACGTCTAGCGTCGCGCCGGCTTGGATTCCGGCCTTCGCCGGAATGACGGACGGCGAGGCCCAATGGCGCCGTCGGAGGTGCCGCAGCGTCGGTTCCGGCACCGGGTCGAGTCCGGGACCGGCCCTCCGCCGGAATGACGAGTTCTGTCCGGTGAGGATTCGGGCGTGAAGTCCGTGACAGTCGTGGGCGCCTCGCTGGCGGGCATGCGGGCGGCCGAGAGCCTGCGCCGCGAGGGCTTCGACGGCACGATCACCGTCGTCGGCGACGAGACCGATGCCCCGTACGACCGGCCGCCGCTGTCGAAGCAAGTGCTGGCGGGAGAGTGGGAGCCCCAGCGGATCGCGCTCTACGACGACGAGGCGCTGGCTGACCTGCGGTTGACGTGGCGGCTGGGCACCCGGGCGGCCGGCTTCGAGGCCGACTCGCGCGCGGTGACGCTCGCCGATGGCGAGCGTCTGGCTGCCGACGGCGTCGTGATCGCCACGGGGGCGCGGACGCGCACGCTGCGGGGCAGCGAGGACCTCGCCGGCGTGTACACCTTGCGCACGCTCGCCGACAGCCTGGCCATCCGCTCGGAGTTCGAGGCCACACCCGGGCGGGTCGTCGTGGTGGGCGCCGGGTTCATCGGCGCGGAGGTCGCGGCCACCGCACGTGGCCGGGGACTCGATGTGACGATGATCGAGATGGCCGAGACGCCGCTCGAGCGGGTGCTCGGCGCGCAGCTGGGCAGGGTCTGTGCCGAGGTCCACGTCGATCACGGCGTCGACCTGCGGCTGGGGGTCGGCGTGGCGGCGATCGGCGGCGGCCATCGGGTGGAGCAGGTGGTGCTGACCGACGGCACCCGCCTGGACGCCGATGTCGTCATCGTGGGGGTCGGCGTGATCCCCAACACCGACTGGCTGGAGGGCTCGGGCCTGCAGATCGACAACGGCGTGGTGTGCGACGAGACCTGCCTGGCGGCGCCGGGCGTCGTGGCGGCCGGTGACGTGGCCCGCTGGCCGAACCGGCTCTTCGGGCAGTCGATGCGCGTGGAGCACTGGGACAACGCCATCGAGCAGGGCATGGCGGCCGCCCGCCGCCTCCTGGCCGGCGATGCTGCCGAGCCCTTCACCCCTGTGCCGTGGTTCTGGAGTGACCAGTACGACCGCAAGATCCAACTCGCCGGCCGTTCGGGACCCGACGACGAGGTGCAGATCGTGACCGGCTCGCCCGCCGAGCGCCGCTTCGCCGCCATCTACGGCCGGGCGGGCCGCATCGTGGCGGTCCTGGGGTTCAACCGTCCCCGCCACGTCATGCAGTACCGCCGCCTCATCGCCAGGGGCGCCACCTGGGACGAGGCGCTGGAGTTCGCCCGCTCCCAGGCTTAGGGCGGAGGTTCGCCGCCCGCTCAGATCGGCGCGTCGAGGGGGTCCCAGTTGTAGTGGGGGAGCGTGGTGTGGCCGGCGTCGACGGTGATCTCGGCGCCGGTGACGTGCTGTGACTCGTCGGAGGCGAGCCACAGGGCGGCGTCGGCCACGGCAGTCGGAGGCAGCATGCGACGCCCCGGCAGGATGGTGTTGTGGCGCACCTGGTGGTCGAGTCGCTCATCGCTGGAGTCCGCCGAGCCGGTGACGAACTCCTTCGAGTAGGCGTTGACCATCATCGGGCTGTTCACCGCGCCGGGCAGTAGGGCGTTGGCGCGGATGCCGTGGCGGCCCAACTCCAGGGCGGCGCACTTCATGAGCCCGGCCACACCGTGCTTGGAGGCCGTGTAGGCGCTGTAGCTGTAGCCGCCGTGCCGGCCATTGGTTGACACGGTGTAGATGAGGCTGCCGCTCTGCTGGGCGATCATCTGCGGGGCGACCGCCTTGGTGGTGTGCCAGGCGCCGGTGAGGTTCACGCCGATGACGGTCTCCCAGACCTCGGTGGTCATGTCGCAGAGCGAGGCGGACCAGAAGATCCCGGCGTTGGCGCAGGCGATGTCAACCCGCCCAAACTCGTCGACGCCTTGGGCCACGACGGCGTTCAGCGACTCCTGGGAGCGCACGTCGGCCACTTCGGCGACGCAGCGGACCCCGACGGCGCGTACGCCCTCGGCGGTTTCCTTCAGATCCGCCTCGGTGGCGAGCGGGTAGGGGACCGAGCCCGTCTCACAGACGTCGCAGATGATGATGTCGGCGCCCTCGCCGGCGAAGCGGAGGGCAATGGCCCGGCCCTGGCCGCGGGCACCGCCGGTGATGAACGCCACCCGGCCGTCGAGACGCCCCATGCCGGCCCGTCAGCCGCCGTTGTCGGCAGCAGCCGTGCCCGACTCGGCCACCGCGTCGGACAGCTCGTCGACCGTGAGGTCGCCCTTCTGCACCACCCGGCTGATGGTCCCCCGGTGCATGATCACGATGCGGTCGGCCGCAGGCAGCACGTGGTCCATGTTGTGGTCGATGTACAGCACGCCGAGGTTGTTCTGCTTGGCCGCTTCGATGGCCTCCAGCACGCGCCGGGTCTCGCGCACCGAGAGAGCCGCCACCGGTTCGTCCAGAACGAGCAGCTGCGAGTCGAAGTGGATCGCCCGGCTGATGGCGAGCGATTGCCGTTCGCCTCCCGAGAGGGTCGCCGCCGTCTGGTGCGACGACTCGACAGAGGTGAGCCCGACCTCGGCGAGATGCTCGTCGCAGATGCGGGCCATCTCCTTGACCCGCAGGTAGCGGATGCCCAGCAGGTTGCGGTGGAGTTCCTGGCCCAGGAAGAAGTTACGCCAGAGGGCCATCTCGTCCACGATGGCCAGGTCCTGGTAGACGGTCTCGATGCCGGCGGCGCGCGCCTGGCGCGGCGACCCGAAGCGCACCGGCTTTCCCTGCACCTTGATCGTGCCTGCGGTCGGCTCGATGTAGCCGCTGATCATCTTGACGATCGTGGACTTGCCGGCGCCGTTGTCGCCCACCAGCCCGACGACCTCGCCGGGGTGGATGGCCAGGCTGGCGTCGCGCACGGCGTAGTTCTTGCCGTAGCGGCGGGTGACGTTCGCCAGCTCGACCACGGGGGTTGCGGTCTCGGTGCTCATCCGAACAGGGTGCTCGTGGTGCCGCCGCGTCGCAGCGCTTCGACGCGGGCGTTCAAACCCGCCGAGACCACCAGCAGGACCCCCACGAGGCCAAGGTAGTACTCCGAGGGCACCTTGATCACGATCAGTCCCACCTTCAGCGAGCCGAGGATGATCGCCCCCAGCATCGAGCCGATGACCGTGCCCTTGGCGCCGAACAGCGAGGTGCCGCCGACGACCACGGCCACGATCGCCAGCAGGTTGATGTCGATGCCCGAAGCCACGCTGGAGGAACCGAAGTCGGCGAACTGCAGGATGCCCGCCAGGCCCGCCAGCAGCCCGGCCAGCACGAAGTTGGTGAGCTTCACCCTCAGCACGGGAACGCCCATGGCCCGGGCCACGCCGCCGCCGTACTTGCCGGCCGCGTACGTCCAGTTTCCGTACTGGGTGCGCCACAGCACGAAGGCCAGGATGATCCCGATGCCCACCATCCAGGCGAACGGCGCGGCAATGGGGGAGCCGGGGATGTCGGCGCCCAGGATCTTCTTGACCGTGCCCTCCTCCTCGATGAGGTCAACCGGGAAACCGCCCAGGATGATGCGGTTCCAGCTCGTGACGGCGAAGAGCATGCCGAGCGTGACGATGAAGGACGGGACGCCGATGTAGGTGGTGATCAGACCGTTGATGAGGCCGATGAGCGCCACGATCGCCAGGCCGGCGAAGAGCCCGGCGAGAATGTGCCAGCCCCACTCGCGCATGAGCCAGCCCATGATGGCCGGCCCCAGTGCGAACGTGGCCGAGACAGACAGGTCGAACTCACCCGAGATCATCAGCGCGGTGACGCCCAGCGACACCATTCCCACCGAGGAGGTGAGGGCGGCCACCGAACTCATCAGGTCGGGGTTGGAGAAGAAGCCGACCTCGCCCGACCGGAACTCGAAGACCAGGAACAGGATGACGATGGCGATGGCCGGCGCCAGTTCCTGCTGACGCAGCAGTCTCCGACCGACGCGGAGGGCTCTTCCGGCGGGTGCGTCGCTCACGCCGTTCGCCTACGTGCTCGACGGTGTGTGTGGTGGGGGTGCGTGTCGGGGTGCACGCTGGGCGCGCACCCCGACACCATTGACCGTGTGGCCGTTCTAACCGGCGTAACCGGCCTCGAACAGCGCCTCGACCTCGTCGACGTTGTCAGCGGTGACCATCAGCGTCCCCGGGTCGATGACCGGCGGGTCGATGAAGCCGAACTTCACCTTGATGTACGCCGAGATCACGCCGTAGAACGTCTGCAGGAACGGCTGCTGCGTGAGGCTCAGCTGGACGTTGCCGTCCTTGACGCCCTCGATGACCGTCTGATCCAGGTTCCACATGACCAGCGGTACGTCCGAGCTCGCATCGGCCTTGGCCTGCGCTGCCGGGGTGCCCGAGGTGGTGTCCCAGGTGACGATGCCCTGGGTGCCGGGGTTGGCGGCCAGGTACGTCTTGATGACCTCGAAGTTGGGGGCCGGATCAAGACCCGGCAGTGCCACGACGTCGAGATCGCTCTCGTTCCAGCCGGCGTCGGTGAAGACCTCGACGTAGGCGTTCTGGATCTCGAGGTGCTCCGGCGAGTCCGGCAGCGAGTTGAACAGCACGAGCTGGTCGCCCGGGCTCACGTACTCGAGATACAGCTCGGCGCTACGGCGGGCCGCGGCGGCCTTGTCGAGCCCGACCGGCGTTCCGGAGAGCCGGCGGACTCTCGCATCGTCGGAGTCCTTGCCCACGTAGTTGTTGTAGAACTGCACCTCGATGCCCTTGTCGAGGGCGTCGATCACGGCTTCCTCGTACTCGGCGGTCCGGTAGTCCACCAGGATGGCATCCGGCTCTGCGGCGACGGCCGTCACGATGAACTCGTTGACGTTGGCCAGGCTGAAGTCCTCCGGCGCGATGTAGGTGACGTTGGCGTCCGCGAGGGCCTCCCCTGCCGCCAGCGAGCCGTTCTGGATGAGGTCCCAGAACGGGTTGTTCAGCACCGATCCGACGACCCAGATCTCAATGGCGTCGCCGTCGGCCTGCGTGAGGTCGACCTCTTCCTCCGGTTCGTCCGCGGGTGTAGCGGCAGGCGCCTCGGGCGGGGCCTCCGGAGCTGCCTCGGGCGCCGCCTCCGGAGCTGCTTCGGGCGCGGCGGGCGGCGCCTCGGGCGGTGCAGCCGGTGCGGCGGCGTCGCCGTCGTCGTCGCCGCACGACACGGCGAGTAGCGCGAGAACGGCGAGTAGCGCAGTCAGAATCCTGAGCCCTCCCCCGAGCCTCGAAGTACGTCTGGTCCTGTCACGCATAACGTGATCCCCTCTCCTCATTGTTTGCTCCGTCGCCATCAGCCCATGCGATGGGACGGCCGTGTCAAGTGACACAACGGCTGACGGCACACCTCTTCCCCGCGAGTTCTGTAGATCCCCCAGGGCAGTGACTGTGCTGCCCGCGATTTCGGAGTCTAATTTGCCCCCTGTGGTTGTCAATCGGCCGCCGACGGGGCTCGACCCCGTGGGTTACGACCCGCTGTCACCCGATGTGATGGACGATCCGTACCCCTACTACAGGCGCCTGCTGGCCGATCATCCCGTCTACTACAGCTCGGCGAGGGACGTCTGGGCGTTGTCCCGTTACGGGGATCTGCGCCCGGCACTGAAGGACTGGCACACGTTCTCGAGTGCCGACGGAGTCAACATCGAGCCGGGATTCACCGAGACGATCGGCCCGGAGATCCTCAACATGGACCCGCCCCGCCACGACCAGCTCCGGCGCCTCGTGAGCCACCACTTCTCCAACAACTCGGTCGGCGCGTACGAACCGATGGTGCGGGCGTTCGCCCACGAGCTGATCGACAAGCTGAGCGCGGACGGGGGCGGGGACTTCGCCGCCGACTTCTCCCAGCGGCTGCCGGTGCTGGTGATCTGCCACCTCATGGGTATCCCGCTGTCGGATGAGGCGACCGTCCGGCAACTGGCGCACGACATGCTGCTGGCGCTTTCGGGCAGCGACGAGTTCAACGACGTCTCCACTGCCGCGGCCGACGAGTTGAGGCGCTACATGGGCGAACTCGTGGCCGCGCGGCGGCGCTCGCCGCGCGACGACGTGATCTCCAGCCTCGCCAGCGGGGAGATCGACGGGGAGCCGATCGACGCCGACGAGATGTTCGCCATGTGCCTCATCATCTACCTGGCGGGCAACACGACCACCAGCTCGCTCGTGTCCAACGGCCTGTACCTGCTGGCGCAGCACCCCGATCAGCAGGCCCGCTTGGCGGTCACGCCCGAGGCCGTCCCCAACGCCACCGAGGAGTTGCTGCGCTACGAGTCGCCGGTGCAGTGGACGTCCCGGGTCGCCACCCGCGACGTGGAACTGCACGGCCGGGTGGTGCCGGCGGGCAGCCGGGTGATGATGCTGCTGGCTGCGGCGCACCGCGACCCCCGGGTGTTCGAGGATCCGGACACGTTCGACGTCTTCCGGCGCCCTCGGCGCCATCTGGGTTTCGGCGACGGCGTGCACCGCTGCGTGGGGGCGCCGCTCGCCCGCCTGGAGGGCCGTGTGGCCCTCGAGGTGATCTTCGAGCGGGTGCCGCACTTCCGCCTGGCCGGCGAGGTGGAGCGCCTGCACATCTCCACCGAGCGCGGGTTGGCGAGCCTGCCCCTGGCGGTGTGACGGTCGTGGTCGCGAGCGCCGCGCAAGGCGGCCTGCAGGAGGTGTCCGAATGAGCTCGACCGAGGGCGCCGCGGCGGGAGGAGGCCACGAGAGGACCCGCCTGAGCCGGCTGCGCAAGCGCATCGCCCAGAACGTCTCGGAGTCCCGCCGGACGGCGGCGCACGTGTGGACCTCGGTGGAGGTGGACTACGAGGCGCTGGAGCAGGTGCGGCGCCGGCACCGGGCGGAGTTCCGGGAGCGCGAGGGCTTCTCGCTCACCTATCTGCCGTTCGTCGCCGTGGCCACCATCGACGCCCTGGCGGCGTTTCCCGAGGTGAACAGCCTCTTCGACTTCTCCGAGGGGTCGCAGACGCTGCGGGACCGGGTGAACCTCGGGATTGCCGTGGACCTCGACCGTTCCGGTCTCATCGTCGTGGTGGTCCCCGACGCCGGGAGCCTGGGGCCGGAAGAACTGGCGCGGCGGATCAACGATCTGGCCGGCAGGGCCAGGGCGGGCCGCCTCTGGGCCGCCGACGTGGGCGGGTCCACCTTCACGATCACCAATCCCGGCTCGTTCGGCTCGTTCATGTCGGCCCCCATCATCAACCTCCCCAACGCGGCCATCCTGGCCACCGACGGCGTGGCGAAGCGCCCGACGGTTGTCACCTCGCCCGACGGCAGCGACGTCATCGCCGTGCACCACATCGGCCATCTGGGCCTGTCCTGGGACCACCGAGCGTTCGACGGCTCGGTGGCCGCCCTGTTCCTCGGCCGGATCCGCTCGAACATCGAGACCTGGGATTGGGAGGGGTATCTCGGCGGCGAGACGGCTGCCGGGGATGACGAGTGAGACTCGCCGGCAGGGTGGCCGCCGTCACCGGCGCCGCGCGCGGGCTCGGCGAGACGATCGCCCGGCGGTTCGCCGCAGAGGGCGCCAAGCTCGTCATCGCCGACATCGATGCGGCGGGTGCCTCGGCAGTGGCCACGTCGATCGTGGCCGACGGCGGTGCCGCGATCGCCCACGAGATGGACGTGACCGTCGCCGGGGACGCCCGGGCGATGGTGGAGGCGGCCGTGGCGGCCTTCGGCTCGCTCGACGTGCTGGTCAACAATGCGGCGGTCTTCGGCGCCACCAGCCACGTCCTCGAGATCGACGAGACCGACTGGGATCGCACCATGCAGGTGAACCTGAAGGGGCCGTTCCTGTGCTCCCAGGCGGCGATCCGCCGGATGCGGGAGCAGGACGACGGCGGGAGCATCGTGTTCGTGTCGTCGCTGTCGGGCGTGCTGGCCAACGAGAACCAGGCCGACTACAACGCCTCCAAGCACGGCGTGGTCGGGTTGGCGCGCTGCATCGCCCAGGACTGCCGCGACTGGGGTATCCGCGCCAACGTCGTCGCCCCCACCGGGATGGCCGGCACCGAGATGATGGCCCGGAACGACCCGGCCAACGTGGCTCCCTACGCGGCGCAGACCGCCTTCGCCCGGCTGGCGACGACCGACGAGGTGGCGAGCGCGGCGCTGTTCCTGGCCTCCGAGGAAGCGTCGTTCATCACCGGGGCCGTGCTCATGGTGGACGGCGGCGTACACGCCATGCAGCCCTCGGCTCGCCAGCTCTCCGAGGGAGCGGCGCGCTTCATCGCCCGCAACGCCGAACGCTTCGGTCGCACCTGAATTCCGGTTGGAGGACCGCGTGACGAACCATTCCACTCCCGACATCCCTCCGGTCGCTCCGCCACCTCTGAGGCTCGGGATCTGCCTGTGGAATCAGGCCCTCGAGTGGTCGGACGTTCGCGAGACCGCCCGCCTCGCTGACGACCTCGGCTACGACCACCTGTGGATCTGGGACCATCTCCTGTCGATCTACGGCGAGCCGGGTCAGCCGACCTTCGAGGCCTGGTCGACCCTCGCGGCGCTCGCCGCCTCCACCGAGCGGTTGCAGCTGGGGCCCCTGGTGACGGCGAACACGTTCCGTTCGCCGGCGCTGCTTGCCAAGATCGTCACCACGGTCGATCACATCAGCGGGGGCAGGGTCATCCTCGGTATCGGCGGCGGGTGGTTCGAGGAGGAGCACCGTTCGCACGCCATCGACTTCGGCAGCGGGTTCGGTGAGCGACTGGATCGGCTCGACGAGGCCGTCGGGCTCATCCGGGCGCTGCTCGCCGGCGAGGAGGTCACCTCCGGCGGGCCGCACTACCCGGTGCAGGGGCTGCGCCACGCACCCCTGCCCGTGCGGGGGAGCGTCCCGGTCCTCGTCGGGGGGCGAGGCAAGCGCAAGACGCTGCGCACGGTGGCCCGCTACGCCGACATCTGGAATTCCTACGGCACCCCGGCCGAACTGGTCGAGCACGACGAGGTGCTGCGTGCCCACTGCGCTGCCGTCGGGCGCGACGAGAGCGAGATCGAGCGGTCCGTGCAGGCCAAGGTCATCGTGCGCAACAGCCGCGCCGACGCCGAGGCCGCCTTCGCCCGGATGCTGGCCCAGAACAAGAGCATCTGGGGTGGGTTCGGGCGGCAGGGCGAACCGGACAGGGTCAACCGCCTTGTCTTCCCCGACCCCGACTCGGCGATATGGCTGGGAAGCCCCGACGATGTGGCCGAACTCATCGCCGGATACCGGGAGGTGGGATTCGCCACGGTGATCGCGGAGCTCCCCGCCCCCTACGACCGCGAGACCCTCGAGCGGCTGGTAGGCGAGGTGGCCCCGATGGTCGACGGGGACAGGTGGAGCACCGTGGGAGACTGATCGGCAGGCTCCGAGGGCAGCGGGAGGGCAGCATGGGTCGGCTGGCAGGCAAGAGTGCGGTCGTGACAGGCGCCGGTCGAGGTTTCGGGGCCGAGATCGCCGAACTGTTCGCCCGAGAAGGAGCCCGCGTTGTGGTCTCCGACATCGACGCCGTGTCCGCCGACGCCACGGCGCGGCGCATCGTCGACGGGGGCGGCGAGGCGTTCGCGCTGCGGGCCGACGTCACCTCGGCGGCAGACGCCGAGAGCCTGACGGAGGTCGCCGCGGAGAGATTCGGCGGGCTCGACGTGCTGGTGAACAACGCCGGGATCTCCAGCGCGGGCGGCGTGTGTGAGGTGACCGAGGAGGAGTGGGACAGGGTCATGGCGATCAACCTCAAGGGGGTCTACCTGTGCTCGCGGTACGCCGTGGTGCACATGGCCCGCTCGGGGGGCGGATCCATCGTCTGCATCGCCTCGGCCTCGGGCGTCATCGGCCAGCAGGGACAGGTGGCGTACAACGTGTCCAAGCACGGCGTCATCGGCCTGGTGCGCTGCATGGCACTCGATCACGCCGCCGACGGCATCCGCGTCAACGCCGTGTGTCCCGGCACGATGCGCACACCGATGCTGGACGCCCTGAGCGCCGAGCAACTGGCTGCATTGGAGGCGATGCACCCGCTGGGACGCCTCGCAGATCCGGCGGAGGTCGCCCAAGCGGTGCTGCATCTCGCCGCGGACGAGTCCTCGTTCACGACCGGGAGCGTGTTCCTGGTCGACGGCGGCTTCACCGCGATGTAGCCCACCGTGCCGCTGCCGCCGTCATTCTGGCGGAGGCCGGAATCGACGGGTGGCGGATCCAGCAGCGTGTGCCGCCGATTACTCAGCAGCCTCCCGGATGCGGCCATTATGCTCTTGCCCGGAGGGGCGCGGCACTTCGGGCCACCGGTCGCGGAGTGCGCAACGGAGCGATCACAAGGAGTTGGGGGCGCATGAAGGTCAAGACGTTCGACCACATGGCCGTAACGGTCAGCGACACGGAGCGGGCGCTGGAGTTCTACGTGGGCAAGCTGGGGCTGCGCCTGGCGGAGAACCACCAACTCGAGGGCGACAAGGTCGACGAGGCCAACGGCCTGAAGGGCGCCCGGGCCCAGTCCACCCGCCTGCTGGCGCCGGAGAGCCCCGATGTCCTCATCGACCTGCTGGAGTACTACGAGCCGGAGGGCCGGACGCACATCACCCCGATGGGCTCGGTGGGTTCCTGCCACTTCGCCCTCGTCGTGGACGACCTGCCCGGTGCCGTCGAGGAGTTGAAGGCGAAGGGTGTTCCCTTCATCTCCGGTCCCGTGAACTTCGAGTTGACCGAGGGCTCGGTCAGTGTCTGCTTCTGCACCGATCCCGACGGCAACTACGTGGAGCTCATGGAGGAGTACGAGCACTAGGGGAGTCCCACCGGCCGCCGGAGGCGCTGTGTCGTGACCGCGCCACCCGACGCTGTGCTCCGCACCTGGCTGGAGCAGATGATCCTCATCCGCCTGGCCGAGGACAAGGTGATGGAGATCTACATGCAGGGCCTCGTGCCCGGCACCGTGCATCTCTGCCAGGGCCAGGAGGCCGCCTCGGTGGGCGCTATCGGCGCGCTGACCGGCGACGACTGGCTCCTCTGCACCTACCGCGGCCACCACCACGCCCTGGCCCGCGGCATGGATCTCGAGGCGTTCTTCGCCGAGATCATGGGCCGTGACTCCGGCGCCTGTAGAGGCATGGGTGGCTCCAGCTACGTGGTCGATGCGTCCCTGGGGATGATCGGCTCGCCGGCCATCATCGGCGCCGGTATCCCGGTGGCGACCGGTGCGGGCATGACCGCCCGCCTGCGCGGTGAGGACCGCATCGCCATGTGCTTCTTCGGCGACGGAGCTTGCAACATCGGCGCCTTCCACGAGGCCCTGAACATGGCGCAGCTCTGGCGCTCGCAGGTGGTCTTCTGTATCGAGAACAACCAGTACGGCGAGTACACGCCGTTCCGGGACTCCACGGCGCTGCCACCGGAGGCACCCATCGCCCACCGCGCCGCGGCCTACGGCATGGCGCACGCCGTCGTGGATGGCCAGGACGTCATCGCCGTCCACGACATGGTGGCGCAGGCCCGGGCCCGCGCCGTCGCCGGAGACGGTCCGACCCTGATCGAGGCCCAGACCTACCGGTATCGCGGCCACTCCCGCACCGATCCCGGCGCCTACCGGCCACCGGGCGAACTGGACGCCTGGAAGGAGCGCGACCCCATCGGCATCCTGGCGTCCGGCATCGGCGCCGACGGCGACCTCGAGGCGCTGCGGGAGCGGCTCCAGCAAGAGGTGGACGAGGCGGCCGACCGGGCCGCCGAGGGGCCCTGGCCGACCCTCGATCAGGCGCGTGACTATGTCTTCGCGGACTGACGCGCCGGGGGTTGCCGCGGCGCCCGACAATGCCGACGTGGTCACCTACCGGGAGGCCATCCGGCTGGCGCTCGACGACGCCATGGCCGCCGATGACACGGTGCTGCTGCTCGGCGAGGACATCGCCAAGGCCGGCGGACCCTTCAAGACGACGGTCGGGCTCTACGACAAGTACGGCGCCGACCGCGTCTTCGACACGCCCATTGCCGAGAACGGCTTCTGCGGCATCGCCCTGGGCATGGCGCTCACCGGCCTGCGGCCCGTGACCGAGATCATGTTCAGCGACTTCCTTCCCACCGCCTTCGACGCCATCGCCATGGAGTTGCCCCGCTGGCGGTTCATGTCCGGCGGCCAGACCTCGGCGCCGGTCACCGTGCGCGCCAGCGGCGGCGGGGGCGGGCGATTCGGCGCCCAGACCTCCAGCACCGGCGAGTCCTGGTTCCTCCAGTTCTACGGGCTGAAGGTCGCCGTGGCCGGCTCGCCGCAGGGCGCTTACGGGCTGCTGCGCGCCGCCATCGCCCACAACAACCCGGTCGTGGTCTTCGACCACAAGGCCATGCATCTGCGCAAGGGACCGCTGGTGCGCGGCGATGACCGCCTCGCCGAGGTCGGCAAAGCGGTCGTCGCCCGGCCCGGCACCGATGTCACGATCGTGGCGTCGCTGCTCATGGTCCACCGCTCTCTCGAGGCGGCGGAGGCTCTCGCCGGCGAGGGCATCGAGGTCGAGGTGATCGACATCTCCTGGCTGCGGCCCCTCGACATGGAGACCGTGGCGGCGAGTGTGGGCCGGACGGGGCGGCTCGTGATCGCCGAGGAGCAGTACCACGACGGCGGCTGGGGCGCCTCGGTCATCTCCCGGCTCGCCACCGCCGCCGCGCCGCTGGCGGTGCCGCCGGCAGCGGTCAGCATGCCCGAGGTCCTCATCTCGCACAGCCCGCCCCTGGAGGACGCCATGATCCCCAGCGCCGAGCGGATCGCCGACGCGGTCCGCTCGGTTTGCCGCTGATGCTCGTCCCCGTCCACATGCCCAAGTTGGGATACGACATGACCGAGGGGCGCATCGAGTCGTGGCTCGTCGAGGTGGGTGGCGCGGTCCGGCGCGGCGAGCCCCTCGCCGAGATCGAGACCGACAAGATCGTCATCGAGATGGAGTCGCTCACCAGCGGCACCCTGGTGGAGATCGTGCATCAACCCGGCGAGGACATGATCCCCGTGGGCGAGGTCATCGGCTACCTCGACGACGGCAACTGAGCGACCCTCGCCGGGCTCGAGCAGCGCACGGCGTCCCTGCACGCGGTGACCAGTAGGCTCACCCGCTCGCAGGGCGGTGCATCACTCGTGCAGGTTCGACTCGGGCATCCGAACCGCAACGAGCGTCCGACGGAGCGATTCGCCCGGGTGGCCGGATGAGAGCGCAGAGAAGGCCCGCCCCGGTGGTGGTGGCGGTGAGCACCGCGTCGACCGGTTTCGGTTCGATCGTGGCGTTCGCCCCGGGTTACATCGCCACCGCCCTCCGAGCCGACCTCGGCCTGGACCGCTGGCAGGTCGGCCTCGTGATCACGGTGCACTTCGTCTGCACGGCTCTGGGATCGACTGTCTCGGGACGCCTCACCGACCATTGGGGCGCGCGCCTGGCCTCGGTGGTGTCTCTGCTGGCGGTGGCGCTGGCCGCCGGCCTGGCCGCCGTCGTGGGGAGCTACCCCGTGCTCTTCGTGGCGGCCGTCCTCGGTGGGATCGGCTACGCCCTGGTCAACGTTGCGACAACCGTCGCCGTGGCGAGCGTCGTGAGTTCCCGCCGGCGGACGGTGTCGCTTGCCGCCCGGACCGCCGGCGTTCCCGCGGTCGGGGGGCTCAGTGCCGCCGCCGGCGTCTGGATCGCCGACCGCTGGGGTTGGGAATGGGTGTTCGGCGGCCTCGGCGCGGCCGCCGCCCTCGTGGCGCTGGCCGCCGCCTGGGTGCTGCCCGACGACCACCCCGGGCGGTCCTCCCCCGGCAAGCACCGCCTGCCGCGGGGATTCGGCTGGTTCCCCGTGGGCGCCTTCTTGATGATCTACGGGTCGCAGCCGATGTACTCCTGGTCGGTGCCGTACCTGGAGGAGTCGCTGGGGGTCGAACCCGCCCTGGCCGGCGTGCTGGTGGGCATCGGCACGACCGTCGGCGCCGGGGTGATGATCATCAGCGGGCTGGGAGTCGACCGGGCCGGTCCACACCGGCGGATTCCGCTCGTCGTGACGTTCGCGCTGGCCACCGGCGCCTCGAGCGCGCTGATCCTCGCGGGCGGGACCCTGGGGCTGGGTGTGGCCGTGCTGGGTGTGATCGGGGGCATCTCGCTGCAGCTGGCCTGCATCGGCGCCATGCAGGCCGCCTTCGTGGATCGGGCCGGCCCGGCCGTCGCCCAGGCCGCGGCGCTCACCATGACCGGCTACTACGCGGGCGCGGTGGCCGCCCCGACGACCTTCGGTGCCGTCGTCGACACGGTCGGCTCGTACGGATGGGCGTGGTTCATCGGCTCGATGCTGCTGGTGGGCGCCGCCGTGGCGTACCGCCTCGCGGGCCGGATCCCTCCGGACGTGCGCTAGGCGCGCTCGCTCCCGATCATCACGCATAGTCCGACGGAGCGCGCCGCCGCCGTGGCATACCGCCTCGCCGGGCGGCTCCAGCCCCTGGACTGGTCGCGCTGGAAGAGGCTGTTGGCGGCCGGCCGGTAGCCGAGCAGCCGCTCGGCCGCCTCCGTGGTCAGGCTCTCCGCACGGGCGACGTGAGGATGCGGCCGCCGAACGGTGCCGGGGGGTGAAAGCGGCCCTCGGCGTAGGCGAGGTCGCCGTGCACCCAGACGGCGTCGATCCCCTCGGGGGGGACGAGTGGGTCCTCGAAGCTGTTGCGTTCCCGCACGCCCTGCCAGTCGAACAGCACCAGTGAGGCGTCGGCGCCCGGCCGCAGGACGGGATCGTCCAGTCCCAGGAAGCGGCACGGCAGCGTGCTCATCCGGAACACCATCTCTTTCAGCGGGATGCCCATCTCCCGGGCCATGCGCAGCGCCTTGGGGAACGATCCGATGGAGCGGGGATGCGGTTTCTGCCCGGGTCCGGGCATCAGCCCGTCCGAGCAGATGGCCATGGACGGCCGGCGGAAGAAGCGCTCGACGGTGGCGTCGTTGCCGTAGTGGGTGATGATGGTGATCTCCCCCCGGTTGGCCACGAAGAAGTCCATGACGGCCTCGTGGGCGGCGAAGGAGCCGAGATCTTCATGGCCGGCGGCCCGGGCCACATCGCTGAGTCGCCTGCCGAGGAACTCGTCGCCGACCCCGGCTCGCACGCCGGCGATCTGCACGCCGTCGAGGCCCCCGCAGAAGTCGACGAAGTTGTCCCAGGTTGTGGTGTCGCCCCGGATGCGTTCGTAGGCGCTCCGCCGGGCCGCGGGGTCGCCCAGGCGGGTCAGGAACTCCTCCCGCAGCCCGGCGCGAACGTCGGGCGGGAAGATGGCGTCGCCCGTGGTGCTGCCGGCGGGGTAGGGGTACATGTTCTCCATCGTCGGGATGAAGTCGGCGGTCTCGTCGATAAGGCCGACGAGGTCGTTGTACTTGTCCCAGTTGCGGCGCCCGGCGATCTTGCTGTGCTCGTTGCAGTAGCCGCCGCCGCCCTCGAAGGCGGGGATGAGCACCTCGTTCAACGCGGCCACGATCTCGTCGCTCTCCGAGCGCAGGTGCGGGAACAGTGCCCCCGGCTTGACGTCGTTGAAGGCCGCGACCAGCAGAGTCAACTCCCGGCGATCGGAGTACACGGCGGGGTTGTAGACCAGTCCGGTGGACAGTCCCAGCGTCACGGGCGCCTCCCGCCGGACCACCTCGCACATGTCGCGCAGTTCCTGGTCGTCGGCCACCCGGGCGAGGTTGCCCATGACCATGCGGCGCACCGCGCTGTGCCCGAGGTGGATGCCCATGTCGGTGACGGATCGCCCCCGGTGCCAGGCGAGGAACTCCGCCACCGTCGACCACTCCCACGGCTCGTCGATGGAGCCGTCGAGAGGAGTGAGTTGGGCGGCGTACTCGTCACGCTGAGCCGGCAGCACGGGAGCGGGCGAGAGACCGTCGGAACCGCAGATCCGCTTGGTCACGCCGCCACGCAGCGCCATCTCGCAGGTGACGGGGATGCCGTGCTCGCCGATGCGGGTGCCGCCGAGGGCTCCGTGATTGTGCGTGTCCACGAAGCTCGGCGCCAGAACCCGGCCCTGCCCGTCGATCACCCGATCGGCGCCGGCCGCTCCGCTCGGCGTCACGTCGCCGATCTGCACGATGCGGTCGCCGTCGATCAGCACGTCGCCCTCGTAGGGCTCGGTCAGCCCGTCGCCGTTGACGATGACGGCATCGGTGATCAACTGGCGAACGGCCATGAAGTCACGGTACCGGCCGGTCGGGGCGCAGTGGGTCCGAGCCCGTTCCCCGGCGAGCGGCACTGGGCTCCCGTTCCGGCACCGGCCACGGTGCCGCAGCCGGCGGCCGCCGGCCGGAGGTCCCTGGTCGCGTGTTCGTTACCGGCCGGTCGTGTCAAGCGTCGTGTCCGATCTCAGGGCCGCAGGTGGGTGATCGGCACGACGGCGATGCCGTCGGTGGTCTCGAATGCCCGGCCGCCGGCCGTGATCACCATGAGGCGACGCGGTTCACCTGCCCGCTCGGTGTCCACGTTCGCTCGCAGCTTGCGCAGGGCGGCGATTCCCTTCTCGATCAGGACAGGACCACCGAGTTTGATCTCTGCGGCGGCCCAGTCCCGATGTCCCCGCGTCATGATCGCGTCGACTTCGTGGTTGGCGCTGTCCTTGTAGTACCGCACCTCCGCGCCGAAGGTCTGCGTGTACACCCGCAGATCGCGCATCGCAAGCGACTCGAAGAGCAGTCCAAACGTCGTCGGGTCCTCCAGCAGGCCCTCGGGCGTGGCTCGGATCGCCGCGGCGGCCATGGAGGGATCCACGAAGAACCGCTTGGGCTTGATGCGCAGCGTCGCTCTGCTGCGCAGGTGCGTTGACCAGGCGGGCAGAGGCTCGACGACGAACGCTTCGACGAGCCGGTTGATGTAGCGGCCGACCGTGTCCCGGTCCGCGGGACCTCCCGCGTTGGCGGTGTCGGCGATGAGCGTGCTGGCCGACGCCGCCGTTGCCTCGTTGCGGGCGAGCGAAGTCATCAGCGCGAGCATCTTGGTGGAATCCTGGGTCGCCGGTTCGTTGGTGGCGAGGTCGATCCGGGCGATGTCCCGGAGGTAGTCGTGCATGCGGTCCCGGGCATCGAGCGGATCGAGGCCGATGAGTCCGGGCAGCCCGCCCCGGCACACCAGTTCAGCGACCCGGCCCACCCCGGCCCCGGTTGCTCGGCCGGCGCCGGTCGTCACAGGAGCGGGAGCATCGGCGGCGCACGGCGCACCGTCGAGCAGCCCGCCCAGCGAGATGGCGCCGGTGGAGTCGCCCGATTCGAACAGTGACATCGGGCGCATCCGCAACCGGGCGACGCGGCCGGCTCCGCTGTGGTCGGTACGAACGAGAGTCGGCTGCACCGAGCCCGTCAGGATGAACTGACCGTTGAGCGCCCTGTCGTCACAGGCATGGCGCATCGCATTCCAGAGGCCGCCGGCCAAGTGCCACTCGTCGAGCAGGCGAGGCGTCGTGCCGGCAAGGAACGATGCCGGTTCGATCTCCAGCCGTAGCCGTGTGGTGTCGAGTTCGTCGAATCGAACCTCGCTTGTGGCGAACCGCCTACCTGTCCATGTCTTCCCGCACGCCCTGGCACCCTCCACGACCACCGCAGGCGCCGTGCGCAGCAGCCTGTCCATCTGCGCGTCGACCACGCGGGGGAGGTATCCCGCCGGAGTGAGGTACGCCGAGGCCATACCGCAAAAGTGTAGGCAGCCATACCGCAAAATATGACGTATCTATGCCGCCAAATATCTACCTTTGATGCCTTCAAGGGGAGGAGTTCCTCCGAAGTCGATCGGCGCCACACGGTGGTCTGTTGGCTCTACGCGGTCGATGGGCAGGTGCTGTTGTGCAGTGTCCAATCGGGCGGCCCGTCAGACACTCGGTCATGATCTGGTGGTCGGTGGCCGGGTTCGGCCTCGACGCGCGCGGGTGACCGGTTCTGCGCCGTTGCAGTGATCTGTCGATCTCGGGCCCCGACTGCTCAAGCGCACCATCGGCGACACCGCGTGCTGAACGCGGTTCTGTGTCGCGTGTCAACTATTCTGCTCACTTTTTCGGGGTTTCGGTTTGAGGGTCGGGTCGGTCAGGTAGGTGTCGAGGGGGCGCCCCGCCAAGGTGGACCCCGACGGGAAACAGACATCAACGCGGGCAGTTCTGTTGGCCGCCACCGGGCACCTACATGGCCGCCACCGGACAGGATCTCATGGCCGCCGGCAATCCCGCGAACGGCGAGATCGCGCCGCTGGAAGTCGTCTCCGACAAGCGCCTGGCCATGAGATCCGCGGCTGCCAGATCTGCAAGAACAACCAACTGTCTCGTATGCTCCACAATGTGAAGACTGTTACTAGGCTTCAAGAGGTCGAGTCTGTATTGAGCGGATTTAGGCGTCAACACGGTGTAGCGGCTATCGGTGCATCCATCGTTGACTCGGGTGGAGAGATCATTAGTCAGGTCGTAGGAGTGCGTCGACGTGATTCGACCGAGAAGGTATCTCTCTCTGACAGCTGGCACATTGGTTCGTGCACAAAATCAATTACGGCAGCGCTCTGGGCCCGCCTAGTTGACCTAGGGTTCGCGAACTGGGATATTCCACTGCACGAGATTTTCGAAGACCTAGATTCCGTTAATTCAGGCTGGACGGGTGTGACGATTCGTGACGCACTGCAGTGTCGTGCTGGATTCTCGCCAAATGTTGAGCGTGTTATCTTCAAGTCATTATGGGAGGACACTCGCCCACTAACGGTACAACGTTCAGATGTTGTCGAACAGGCTCTGCAGCATGCTCCTATCAGTTTTGGCAAGTTCGTGTATTCTAATCTTAGCTACATTGTTGTGGGTGCTGCCATCGATCGCGTAGCAAAGATGAGTTTTGAACATGCACTGGCACGCTATGTATTTCAGACCTTCGATGTTCGTACGGCTGGATTCGGAGCGCCCGAAGAGATCTGTGGTCATAGATCATGGGTCAATCTGTTCGGCAGGAGATCCATTAGAGGTAGGCCAGCAAGTCCAGATGACCTTACTAATGACAATCCACGAGTGTATTCTTCGGCAGGCACGCTGCATCTCTCTCTTGATGACTGGAGCACTCTGATCACGATGTTCCTTGCTGATAATGACGGTCGTCTGCTGGAAAGAAATTCGCTTGAGACTATCTTGCGTACTCCGATACAGCCCGGATATGGTATGGCGATGGGCTGGATTCAATCACCGCGAAGCCTCGGTGTTTCGTATCATATGCAAGGTTCCAACACATTGTGGTCGGCAACATCGATGTTGTCCTTGGATCGTAAGCGATCGGTTCTAGTCGTATGTAACGATGGCCGTTCAAAGGTGCTAAATCGATGTGTACCATTGGCTCTCCAACTCTTTAGGCTTTGACAACGGAGGTCCGCTGCCGCCGATCCCATTCGGCCTGGGGCGGGGACTGTCAGAAACTTTGTGGTTGGGCTCATGCGGTCATCGCACTGATTTGGGCGTAGCGCTCTGATGGTGTCATCCATCCGAGGATGCGTCTAGGGCGGTGAACGGCGCCGCTGATACGCCCGCAGCCCTCCATCGTGCATGATCCACCGAATCACCGTGCGCACATCGCACCCGATCAAGTCAGCCACTCGCTCCTGCGTCTCACCCGCCGCGACCAACCGCTGCAACTCCGCCTGCTCGACACCGCTCAGCCGAACACCACGCTTCCTCGCTCCCACAAAAGCCTCCAATCATCACCGGTCCAGGCCCAGCCTGTGCGATGACCCATTGAAACCGCCCACAAAGTTTCTGACAGGCCCGGGAGGTTCAGTTTTGGGGGGGTTGTTGTGGTTGTGTGCGGGGTTCGTAGGCGCTCCAGCAGTCGATGGTCGCGTCGGGGCGGATGCCGCAGGTGTGGTGGGTGCCAGCGCTGAGGGCGGTGAAGGGTCCGGGTAGGGGGGTGGCGCGGGAGTCCTTCCAGCTTCTCCAGTGGGTGGTGTAGTGGTATCGCACTCCCCAGTTGCCGTTGTGGGGCCAGCATTCGATGTTGGCGTTGGTGTTGATGGCGCAGGTGTGGCGGGCGCCGGCGGTGAGGGCGGTGAAGGGGCCTT